>ENA-OSEO01000402-OSEO01000402.1-sediment-metagenome-genome-assembly--contig:-NODE-402-length-113347-cov-6.279871_pt1 | contig 113347 bp, 92 predicted proteins | sample MGYA00237883_ERZ534232 | MGnify/ENA metagenome assembly ERZ534232
CGTCGTCTTTGGTTGTCAAAGTGCCAGCGCAGTTGCGCCGGGGGCACTGCGGGCCCCATATGTCAACAGGCTCCTAGGGCACTCGACCGAGCGCGGTGCGCACGGTGTCCTGTTGAGGCCTTGACGCCCCCGAAACGCGCACTAGAATGACGCGGTACGCGGCGCCTGGGCACTGCTCTGACGCATAACCACACCCCCGGGAGGGACTCTGATGACCACGGTTCGCAGACCATTCACCGTTGACGGCAAGCCGTTTTTCACTCTGGGAGGCCAGTCCCGCAACTCGAGCGGCTACAATCGCGCTGAGGCGGAGACGGCATTTCATGCGCTCAAGTTGCTGCATGGCAACACGCTCGAGATCCCCGTCTACTGGGAGCAGGTCGAGCCCGAGGAGGGCGTCTATGACTGGACCAGCGTGGACACGCTGCTGGCCATGGCGCGCGAGAACGGCGTCCGCCTGGTGCTGCTCTGGTTCGGCACCTGGAAGAACGGCAACATGGAGTACGTGCCCGCCTGGGTCAAGTGCGCCCCGGACCGCTTCCAGCGGGTGATCAACCCCTATGGCAACCCCGTATGGGTGCTCTCTTCCCACTGTGACGCCAACTATCAGGCCGACCTGCGCGCTTTCACGGGGCTCATGGACCATCTCAAGGCGCAGGATGGCGACCAGGGCACGGTGATCGCGGTGCAGATCGAGAACGAGCCGGGCATCCTGGGCAGCGACCGCGACTATGGTGCCGACGGAGAGGCCATGTTCGACAGCCCCGTGCCTGCGGGATTGTTGGAGCGCGTGGCCGGACTCAGCGGCGGACCCGTGTACGACGCCTGGCAGGCGGCGGGCGGCAACGAGTCTGGCACGTGGCCCGAGGCCTTTGGCGTTGCCGCGGGGGAATTCATGACCGCGGCCAGCATCGCGGACTATATCGACCGGCTGGCGGTGGCGGGTCGCGCGATCTATGACATCCCGCTCTACGTCAACGTCTGGCTGCGTGAGGCGGGCTGGCGCCAGCCCGGCGGCACCTACCCCTCAGGCGGGGCTGTGACGCGCACGCTGGATATCTGGAAGTGGGCCACGCCGCATATCGACCTGATCGCGCCGGATATCTACATCGCCGATGCCGACGGCTACCGCGAGGTATGCGACGCCTACGCGCGGGACGATAACCCGCTCTTTGTGCCCGAGTCAGCGCCCTGGGGCTCGAACGCCTGGAATATGTTCTACGCCCTGGCGGACTGCTCGGCCGTCGGCTACCACTTTTTCGCCATCGAGCACATCGTCGGCCCCGACGGCGGCGTCAACCCCGTGGCGCAGGATATCGTGGGCAGCTTTCACGCCACCGCTGCGGCGATCCCGCTCTTGCTCAAGTACCAGGGCACCGATCGCATCCACGCCGTGGCGCAGCACGAGGGGATGCGCGACCAGTACCTGGATCTCGACGGGTGGATGGGTGTAGCGCGCTTTGGCTACGGCGGCATCGAGTATGCCGGCATGGACTGGCGCCACTCCGGCGGCGAGCGGGCATTGTTGCAGCAGCCGCAGGCGCCCCGTGGTTGCGGACTGGTTTTCCAGGCCGGCGAGGACACCTTCTATCTGGTGGGCGGCGCCTATCGCCTGGGGCTGCGCCGTAAGGGCCCGGCCAGCGCCACGCTCGATCTGACCCAGAACAGCGACTGGTTCCGTGAGCGGCAAGCGCCCTTTGTGTCGGTGGACGAGGGCCACTTTGACGAGTCCGGTATGTTCGTGGTGGACCGGCGTCGCAATGGCGACGAGACTGACAACGGCATCTGGGTGGAGCCGGACGTGCAGGTCGTGCGCGTCGTGATGGCGCCCTGAGCCTGGCAGGCCTGAAGCCAGGCAGCCTCCGCGGGTTTGCGCCCGCGGAGGCTGTTCTCCTTACGGGGACTTGTCTAGCTGCGCCCAGTGCGAACCGCGATGCCTTCGGCGGCAGCAGCGGCGCTCAGGTGCGCCATCAGTTCGGGCGTGGGGCGTGCCAGGTGCCGTGCCTGGTATTCGCGCCCGAGGCTATCGTACTTGCCGGCAGCCATGGGATGAAAGGGCAAAAGATCGAGATACTGGAGCGTAGGCAGTTCCCGTACAAAGCGCGCGATCTCGGTGATAGCGTCGGGCGTGTCGTTCACCCCGGGGATGACGGGGGTGCGCACGATCAGCGGCATGCCAGTCTTGGCGATGCGCCTGGCGTTGGCCAGGATGCGCGCGTTGCCCGTGCCCGTCACGCGCCGGTGCACCGCCTCGTCCATGACTTTGATGTCCATCATGACCAGGTCCAGCAATGGGAGCAATGCCGCGATGGTGTCCCAGGGGAATTGAGCCGCTGTCTCTATGGCGGTATGGATACCCTCGACCTGGCAGGAACGCAGCAACTCGGCTGCAAACTCACCCTGCAACAGCGGCTCACCGCCCGAGAGCGTCATGCCTCCGCCCGAGTTGGCGTAGAATGGGCGGTCTGCCAGCACGTCGCGCATCACCTCGGGCACGGTCACGACTCTGCCCACGAGCACCAGTGCTTCGGCAAAGCACTCGGCCGCGCACTTGCCGCAGGCGATGCAGTTCTCCCGGTGAAATACCTTGCCCTCCGGCGTCAGCTCGTGGCAGCCGCGCTCGCACGCTTCCAGGCAGGCCCCGCAGGCGATACAGCGCTCCGGGTGCAGTTGCAGTTCGGGCCCTGCGGCGTGCGTCTCGGGGTTGTGGCACCAAAAGCAGCGCAGGTTGCACCCCTTAAAGAACACCGTGGTGCGGATGCCCGGGCCGTCGTGCACGGAAAAGCGCTGGATGTCGGTGATCGTTCCGCGAATGGTGGACGTTGTGTCGTTGCTCATGGCGGGGATGGTAGGCCACGCACGTGAGCCTGTCAAAGAGACAGGCCGGGGCGGTTCCTATCGCTCCGTGCGTCAGGGCAGGAGTGTGCTATACTCGCCAAGACCCGCATGGCACGGGCGCGTGCCCGTTGGTGTGCGGGCATCAGGTACGCACAGAAGGGAGCCGACACCATGAGACTGGGTCTCTCGAGCTTTATCTACCGTTATGCGGCCTCGCGCGACCCGCGCAATGAGGCCCTCATGGACCACGCCACGGTGCTGAAACGGGCCTATGCCTACGGCCTGGACGCCGTGCAGTTCTCGGACAACATGCCGCTGCACCTGCTCTCGCGCGAGGACCTGAGCGCGCTACGGGACCTCGGGGGCGAGCTGGGTTTGGGCATCGAGGTCGGTGCCAAGGGACTGGATCGCGACGAGTTGCACGATTATGTCTCTCTGGCGCTGTTCTTTGGCAGCCGGGCACTGCGCCTGGTGCTGGACGAGCCCGACATGGCGCGGGCCGAAGAGGAGCTGCGCTGGCTGACGCCGCGCCTGGAAAAGGCGAACATGCCGCTGGCCATCGAGAACCATGGCGAGATGCCCGCTGCGACGCTGGCTGCGATCGTCGAGCGTATCGGGCACCCGTTGCTGGGTTTTTGCGTCGATACAGCCAACAACCTGATCCTGTTGGAGCGCCCGCTGGAGACGATGTCCCCGCTGGCGCCTCGGGCGCTGCAGTTTCATCTCAAGGATTTTGCCGTGGAGCGCGCACCGGTCGGCTATCGCATCACAGGGCGCCAGCTGGGCGACGGAGCACTGGACATTCCCGCAACGCTGCGCCTGATCCAGCCTGTCGAGCGCAACCTCGATGTCTTTCTGGAGGCCTGGATGGATCCGGCGGCCGGCTGGGGTGAGACGCTCCTGAAGGAGGAGCAGTGGATCGCGCGGAGCATCGATCGGGCGCGGGAGATTCTGGGGATCGAGGTGCCGTCATGAACAAACTCGCGGTCATCAGCAGTTTCCTGGGTGCGTCTCATAACCGGTACATCGCGTACCAGCCGGAGCGCTCGCTCGAGGTACGGTTCAAGCTGGCGCGCGGCATCGCGGGCCTCAACGGGCTGGAGCTGTGCTACCCGGCAGACTTTGCCGATCCTGCGTTGCTCCGCCGGCTGCTCGCCGACACCGGGCTGGGCGTGGCGGCCGTCAACTTTCGCTCGCGGCGGACCGGTCAGTGGATGCGCGGCAGCTTTTCCTCGGCAGACCCTGCCGAGCGCCAGGCGGTCGTTGACGACGCCAAGCGTGCCATCGACCTGGCAGGCGAGTTGGGCTGCCTGCGCATCACGACCTGCCCCCTCAACGACGGCCACGACTATCCCTTTGAGGCGGACTATCGCGTGCAGTACGCCGGCGCCGAGGAGACTTTTGCGTCCATCTGCGCCTACAGCCCCGCCACACGCATCAGCATCGAGTACAAGTGGAACGATCCCCGCGCGCGCAGCCTGTTCGGCGGCGCCGGCGAGACCCTGGCCTTTTGCCAGAGCGTGGGCGCGCCTAACCTGGGGGTCACGTTGGATTTCGGGCATGCTATTCAGGCCGGCGAACGCCCAGCCCAATCCGCGGTGATGCTTGCTCGTGCCGGGCGGCTGTTCTACGTGCATGTGAACGACAACGATGCGCACTGGGACTGGGACATGATCCCCGGTGCCTACCACCTGTGGGAGTTTGTCGAGTTCTTCTATTACCTGCACGAGTTGGGCTACACCGACGATTGGTATGGCTATGACGTGCTGGCCAAAGAACATGACCCTACCGAGACCTTTGCCGCATCGCTGGCGATCACCCGCAAGTTGGAGGCGCTGGCTGGCCGGCTGGACCGCGCCACAATCGAGAAGCTGACCGCCGAGCGCAACCCTGCCCGCTCGCTGAGCTATCTGTTCAGCGTGCTATCCTGACACGAACACTTTTGGGGAGCCATCAAGTCATGCGTACAGTTCCGATCTATCAGGTAGATGCCTTCACCGAGCGCCCCTTTGCGGGCAATCCGTCCGCCGTCTGCGTCCTGGATGCGCCGCTGGACACGGCGACGATGCAGTCCATCGCCGCCGAGATGAACCTCTCCGAGACCGCATTTGTGCAGCGCGTGGACACCGGTGCGGCGCGTGCACCGGCGCGCTATGGGTTGCGCTGGTTTACGCCGCAGGAAGAGGTGAAACTCTGTGGACATGCCACCCTCGCCAGTGCGCCGGTGCTCTTCAGGGAGCAAAGTCTGAGAACAGATTATGTCGAATTTGATACCAAGAGCGGCACCCTCGTGGCGCGCCGCCGGAACGACGGGATCCAGCTCGACTTTCCCGCAGATACGCTCGAGTCCTATGTGCTGCTACCAGTGATGGCATCAGCCCTCGGCGTGCACGAGCCTGTGGCAGTGCACCGCTCACACAGCCTGGGGATGGTGCTGATTCACGTCGCGAGTGCCGCAACCGTTAGAGCGCTCAAGCCTGACATGCGGGCCCTGGCGGCCGCCGGTGCCAGGTCTGACGGGATGGGGTTCACCGTCACGGCGCCTGGTGCAGCGCCAACGGATTTTGTCTCGCGTTTCTTCGCACCGGGTCTGGGCATAGACGAGGACCCGGTCACCGGATCCTCGCACACGGTGCTGGGGCCCTATTGGGGCGCCCGGCTGAAGAAAACGGTGATGCGCGCGCACCAGCTATCGGCGCGCGGTGGCGATCTGCTCATCGAGCTGCTGCCCCGTGACCGCGTTGGGATCACCGGTCAGGCCGTGGTGCTGTTATCGGGCCAGCTCCGGCTACCCTGAGCGCATCAGACACGGCGGGCGCACTGGCGCCCGCCCTCTCCACGCTCGCGGTTCTACGTTTCGCGCATCCAGACCAGCATCTCGCCCGGGGCACGGTTGGCCCAGGCATAGTAGGGTACAGCAGTTAGTCGTGCGGCGCGCGTCTGCGTGGGGCGCCTGGGGTAAAGCTCGTTCGGGCCGCCTTCGGCAGCTGCGCGCAGACCATCGGCCGCAACAATCACCACGCCGCCGAGCAGGTCGGGCTCGCGATGCGCCTCAAGTGCGGCGTCACGGGGCAGCATGAGGGCATCCAGATTGGGGCCGTTGTCGCAGCTCTCCAGCGCATAGACGAGGGGGCCGCGCTGCAGCGCCACACGTCCGGCATTGGCGCGCACTTCGGGGCGTGAGTAGATCCTCTCCACCGGCATAGCGAGCGCAAGCACTACCTCGTCACCCGGGGACCAGCGGCGGTCGATCTCCAGGTATCCCTTGTTCAGCAGACGGAGTCCATTCCAGGGTTGACCGTTCAGGGTCACGTCGGCGTGCCGGCACCATCCGGGGATGCGTAGCGCCAGCCGGGCTGCCATGGTGCTACTGGCCTGCCAGGTAAGGCGCACGCGGCCGTCCCAGGGATAGTCGGTTTCCTGGATCACAGTAACGGTTCCGGTGGCCAATTTAACCTCCGCGCGTCCGGCCGCGTACAGGTTCACATACAGGGCATCGCCTTCCGTGGCATAGATGTAGGCGCCCAGCGATGCCAGCAGGCGCGCCTCATTCATCGGGCAGCAGGAACAATCGAACCAGGCCTGCCGGCGAGGGGCCACCACCCCACCGCGGAAAAGGTCGGGCCGGGCGGCATATTGCGCCGGATCGACGCTGAGCGGGTTGGCGTAAAAGAACGTGTCCCCGGCCAGCGAGACCCCGCTCAGCACGCCGTTATAGAGGGCTCGCTCCAGCACATCGATGTAGCGGGCGTCACCGTCCAGTAGGAACATGCGCTGCGCAAACAGCACCACACCGATCGCGGCGCAGGTTTCGGCGTAGGCGATGTCGTTGGGCAGGTCATAGTCCACGGTAAAGCGTTCGCCGCGCGCGCTCGAGCCGATGCCGCCCGTGACGTACATGCGCCGCCCGGTCATGTTGTCCCACAGGCGCCGGCACGCCGCGGCGAGCTCCTCATCTCCGGTCTCGTACGCCACATCGGCCATGCCGCTGTAGAGGTACATGGCGCGCACCGCATGGCCCTCGGCCGTAGACTGGCGGCGCACCGGCTGGTGCGACTGGTTGTAGCGGTGATCATGGCCATAGTGGGCCTGGCCGGGCGCCTCCCCGCGTCGCCTGGCCTCGATATCGAAATAGTGCGGCTGCCTGCCCCGCTCATCGATGAAAAAGCGCGCCTGGTCCAGATAGCGCGGCTCGTTTGTGGCGCGGTACAGCTTGACCAGTGCCAGCTCAATCTCTTCGTGGCCGGGATAGCCCGCAAGCCGTCCCTCTCCTGGGCCGAAAACTGTGGCGATATAGTCCGCATAGCGGCACATGGTCTCCAAAAGCAGCGTCTTGCCGGTGGCTTTAGCGTAGGCCACAGCCGCTTCGATCAGATGCCCGGCGCAGTAGAGCTCGTGCATGTCGCGGAGGTTGCTCCAGCGCTGGTCCGGCGCCATGATGGTGTAGTATGTATTGAGATAGCCATCCGGCTGCTGTGCTGAAGCGATGCGTTCGATGATCGCGTCGACCTTTGCCTCCAGATCGGGATCCGGATGGCTGGCCAGCGCATACGCCGAGGCCTCGATCCACTTGGCGACATCAGAATCGTAAAAGTGGTGGGGGCGGTACGAATCCCCTGGTTTCCAGTCCAGGTCAAAGACGGCAAAGCGACCCGTCTCCTCGCAACGCTGGTACTCCACCGGCAGGCTGACCGTGCGGTTCACCTCTTGCCGGGCTCCCCAGAATCCACCCTCGATCGTGACACGGCTCAGGGGAACAGCGCTCCTGTTGTTTCTTGTCATGAGACTCCTCTCACCGGTGCGTGCTCAAGGCATCGCATCCTGGTCCTCTGGTTTCACTTCCTGACCGATGGCGAGCGTCGGGAACTCGGCGATGCGCAGGTTGGTTGCACCAAAGGGAATCAGCCGCAACTCCTGCAGCGCGCCCTGTGCACTCACCGGGCTGAGCGGCACAGGGCCCGCGGTCCCTTGCTGAAGCGTCCACTCGGGCACAGCCGCCCCACGGGCCCTGGCGATCAGAGGCACACCGTCCGGAGAAAAGGGGATCTCTCCCATCGGGCGCCTGTCCACCATTATTGTTCGCGCCGGATTGTTGCGATTCAACTGCAGCGCCATGTTCCACGGCGTGGTCGGGTGCACCTCCCAATCCCCGTGCGGCGGTGTGCCGCCGATCAGCCGCCATTCCTCCCCGATCTCCAGCGCCAGCACCAGCGGGCCGTAGAGGATCGACGCGGCGCCCCGGTAGCGCGTCTCCACCGACAATGCCATCGGGAGCTCCAGGCTCAGCTCCGTCGTCCCCTCCCAGGTGCGCGCCAGCCGGAAAAAGGTTGCCGGGTTCGGTGAGTAAGCTTCTCCTTCAGGCACCCGCAGCTCGGCGCCAGCCGCCCAGCGCGGTATCCGGAGCCACAGCGGAAAGGCGACCGGCCGCTCCGCGCGCACACTGATGTGGATGTGGCCATCAAAGGGATACTCCGATGTGACTTGTACAGCGACCGGTACGTCCGACAGCACTGTGTCTACACGGCAGGGCACGAAGGAGAGCGCCGCCAGCCCCTCCGGTGCCGTACCCCGGGCGGGCACGCGCATCCAGGCGTGCGCGGCGAACTTGGGCCAGCCCTGGTGCATGTTAGCCGTGCAGCAGCCATAGTTGGGCTCCAGCCCATAGATATTGCTCTCTGGCGCGTTGTTGGTATAGATCGGCTCGGGCACGACCTGGCAGACCGGCTGGTTGACCTGCTGGTCGTATTGATGGGCCCACATGTCGGGCTTGAACGTCGCCGGCAAGGCGTTAAAGGCAATGCGTTCCAGCCGGTCGCCCAGGTCCGGACTGGCGACGATGCTCTGCAGGACCTCCAGTGAATACATCAGTTCCACTACAGCGCACAGCTCGGTGCCCTGCGAGGGATTCTTGCCGGCCAGGTGCTCATCGCCCGCGAATACGCCGGTGACCTGCCCGTGATAGGCCTCCAGCAGGTCGATCATGCGCCAGCACGCCGCCAGGTGGGCGGGGTCGCCGCTCTGCCGGTAGCGCAGGGCGCCACCCTTGATCGCCATGGCGTTGTTGACCACGTGCGTGGGCATGCAGATATCGGTGCGAGCCGTCCGGCCGGTGTAAGGATATGCTGTAAAGAGCGCCTCCCAGTCGTAGCCCTGCTGCCGGACCGTTTCGGTGAGATCGAGCAGCCAGGTCTCCCCTGTACCCCTGCAGATCTCCTGAATCCCCAGCGCCAGTTCGGGCCAGCGCATGCGTCCCCAGTCGAACAGGGGGTTGTGTCGCAGCTGTGTCTCCAGCCGCCGGTAAAAGGCCAGCAGCGCGGGCAGTACGCGCTCATCCCCGGTGGCGTCGTGGAACTGCAGCGCAGCCTTGACGAACACAGACACCGGCCACGGGTCCAGTGGCTTGTAGCGCCCGGTGGCCTGATCCTGGCGGGGGCCCAGCCAGCCATCGGGGCTCTGCCGTGCCAGGATCTCGTCCATCCAGCGCTGCACCTTGGCCAGCAGACGCTCGTCGCGCAGCAGAAAAGCAAGCGGCACGACGCCGTCCAGCCAGTATGGGCCCCGCTCCCAGCCCTCGGCCGTGCCGCCGATCCAGCCGCTGTCGGCAATGTCGGGCCAGAACTCGTCCAGGTGCCCGCTCAGCCCCGCCGCCTGAATCTCAAGCTGGCGCCGCAACCAGCCCTCCGGGGTCAGCTCACCCAGGCGCAGGGGCTCAAAGGCGCTCGGCACCAGTGTGTGCTGTTGATTTCCCATCCTTGACCACCTCCCCTTACGGATTATACGCACGGGCAGATGCACGCGCCACGTCGTACGCGCCAACGCGCACGCGCCACGTCGCATGTGCAAACGCGTACGCGCCAACGCGCACGTGGCCAGGCTTGTCAAGCCCCGGGGTCCTTTGTACAATCGCCCTGTCGAGTGGTCCGCTATATGTTGTGACAGGGAGGTCGCAATGGCAACCTACGCCAGCCGAGAGGAACTCAACGCCGTATTGGACAAGGTGGTCGCAGGACTCAACGAGAACGAGCAGCTCAAGTCGCGCATAAAAACCTCGAACGTATCCATGGGCCTGGTCGTCTCTGACCTGGAAGGCGCCGAATACGTCATCGCCTTTAAGAATGGCGAGGTCACCGGCGCACCCGCTGGAGCTGCGTCGGCGACGATCACCATCACGCTCAAGCAGGAGGTCCTGGACCAGCTGTTAAGTGGCAAGATCAGCGGCGAGTCGGCCTACTTTTCCGGTGCCTTGCGCTTGCGGGGCGACGAGTGGGTGGCCGAGGGGATGGCCAGCTATATCTACTATATGGTGCCCCTGTACAAGGCCGCTACCGGCGAATAGCCCGGAGCTGTGCAGTGATGGTATATCAGCGGGATGGATGGCTCACGTCTGTCCCGCTTCACCTGTCATGCGGAGTAAGCGATATGCAAAAGCAGAGCATGGATCTCAACTGGCAAGTAGTAACCCACACCGGATTACAGCCAGCCAGGGACGCCGCATGGGAACCGGTGGCGCTGCCGCATGATGCGGCGATTACAAAGCCCCGTGATGGCGCATATGCTACGGGCGGCGGCGGAGGATACGCCTGGAGTGGCCTCGTCACATATCGCCGGACGCTGTTTGTTCCGGAGGATTGGCGTGGGCGCAGCATCCAGCTCGAGTTCGAAGGGGTGTACATGAATGCGACGGTCTCGGTCAACCGGGACATCGTCTGCCTGCACCCCTATGGTTACACCAGCTTCCTGGTGGATATCGCGCCCTGGCTGGTCTATGGCAGCGACAACGTGATCACGGTCTCGGTGAACAACAGTGCCCAGCCTAACTCGCGCTGGTACTCGGGCACGGGGATCTACCGCCATGTTTGGCTGCATCTGGGGGGCGAGACGCATATCGCGCCCTGGGGCGTTTTTGTGCGTACCCCGCACGTGCACGATGGTCAGGCGACGGTGGATGCCACTACCGAGCTGGCGGGCCCGCGCGGATGCCGTGCCATGCTCCGTTCAACGGTGCACGACGCTCAAGGTCAGGCAGTCGCAACGACTGAGCTTCCCATCCGGCTGGGTGACGACGGACGCGTCACGCTGGAAGAGTCGCTGGTGGTGCCTTCGGCTCATCTCTGGTCGGTCGACGATCCGTACCTGTACGAACTGCAAAGCGAGGTGCTGGTCGACGACCAGGTCGTCGATACGGCGACGACCTCATTCGGGGTGCGTACTTTTTCTGTGGATGCCGAGCATGGCTTTAGGCTCAATGGCGTCCCGCTCAAGCTCAAGGGCGGCTGTGTCCATCACGACAACGGCCTGCTCGGGGCAGCCAGCTATGATCGCGCCGAGGAGCGCAAGGTTGAGCTGATGAGGGCTGCCGGCTATAACGCGATCCGCTGCGCGCACAACCCGCCGGCTCCCGCGATGCTCGATGCCTGCGATCGCCTGGCGATGCTGGTGATCGACGAGACCTTTGACTGTTGGCGCACGGGCAAGAACCCGAACGACTATCATCTGTTCTTTGAGGACTGGTGGGAGCGCGATACGGCCTCCATGGTCCGCCGCGACCGTAACCATCCCTCGGTGATCATGTGGTCCATCGGTAACGAGGTTTCGGAGCGTGCAGGCATCTCCGACGGTGCTGCCTGGGCGCGACGCCAGGCGGACTTGATCCGGTCTCTGGACGACACGCGGCCAGTGACCGCGGCACTGCCGTTCCTCTTTGAGCAGGTGTTCCAGGATCCTGAACTGAATGCGGGCTCGGTGACCGATGCGCAGAGCATGTTCGATCCACGCCGGCTGGTGCCAGCAAGCGAAGAGACCGACCGCTGGGGCAATCTCACTCGCGAGTACTGCGAGGCGCTCGACGTCGTGGGATACAACTATCTTTACCCACGCTATGGCTGGGACGCTCAGCGTTTCCCCGGACGCGTGATGGCGGGCACCGAGACCTTCCCCAGCATGGCCTATGCCACCTGGAAAGCCACCGAGGCGCTGCCGCAGGTGATCGGCGATTTTGTCTGGACCTCTATCGACTACCTGGGCGAGTCAGGCATCGGTAAGGTGACATTTGCGCCTGGCGCCGGCTTTGGGACGCCCTACCCCTATCATCTGGCCAACTGCGGCGATATTGATATCTGCGGGTTCAAACGCGCTCAGTCCTACTATCGCGACGTGCTATGGGGCGTGCGTGACACTCCGTTCATTGGGGTTCTGAATCCTCAACACTTTGCCAGTGGAACGTTCTACAACCCCTGGGGCTGGGAGCCGGTGACGGACAGTTGGACTTGGCCCGGCCAGGAGGGGGCGACCACCCGGGTAGATGTATACTCGGGCGACGATGAGGTCGAGCTGCTGGTAAATGGCAGATCCCTGGGCCGCAAGCCCGCTGGTGATGCAGCCCAGTACCTGGCGTCCTTTGAACTGGCGTACGAGCCAGGTGTGTTGGAGGCTGTGGGATATCGCCAGGGCGCAGAGGTAAGCCGCTCACGCCTGGAGACCGCCGGCGAGCCGGCGGGTTTGCGCCTCACAACCGACCGGCCGCAGCTGGCTGCCGTGTGGGGCGATCTGGCGTATGTCACTGTCGAGATCATCGATTCCGTTGGTCGGCGCGTGCCCTGGGCCGAGGATCCTGTGGAGGTTACGGTCTCTGGCCCGGCGGAGCTTCTCGCGCTGGGCACCTCCAACCCGACCTCCCAGGAGCTGTACACTGCGAAGGCGCGCTGCGCTTACGAGGGGCGTCTGATGGCCGTGGTCCGTGGGTCAGGGGAACGTGGGCTTGTGACGGTATCCGCCAGCGGAGCCGGTGCAGTGACGTCGATGCAGATCGCGACGCTGTAATTAGGATGCAGAATAGGCATTTTGGCGGAGATAAACACCCTTGACACATTGACAGGGATGTGCTACTATATGGTTGCAAGACCCTGAGAGGTCGAAAGTATCAGGACACAAACAACCGAATAGCCAACGAGTGAGCGGGAGTTCCTGGGTGGAAGCCCAGAGGGCCGTTCGTGGTCTAGAGATGGCGGCGTGAGTTGCTATTGGTAAGCCATCATTCAGTACCGGTTTCGGGAAAGTTTGATTCACTCGGGCTAGTGGAGAAGACACTCCGTTAACAACGAAGAAGATTGTGAAGTGATAAAGACGGTCACTTGGGGTCTTGCCCTGTCTATAAGGGGGGCTGCGTGCTTGGTGAAGCAAGGCGCAGCCCCTCTTTTTCTTGCCTCGGGCCATTGACAGTTGCAGGAGGGAGTCTATAATGCCCTCAACGTGTAAGCCCCAGGAGGAGCCTGACGACCTGTATGCAAGAACAACCGGAAGCCTCCCCTCGCCCCATTCGCAACCCGTCCAAGCCGCGCAAAGCGCTAGAGTTTGCCCACCCCAGCGAGGAGGAGTTCGCACGTGTACTGGACTTTTACGGTATACGCTGGGAATACGAGCCCTACACCTTCCCCCTGGCCTGGGATGATCACGGTAATATCGTCGAGGCCTTCTCCCCCGATTTTTACCTCGTGGACCAGGACGTCTATATCGAGCTCACCACGCTCCGGCAAAAGCTGATCCGCATCAAGCGGCGCAAGATACGTCAGTTGCTGGCGCTCTATCCTGAGATCAAGATCAAGCTCTGGAACCGCAAGGATTTCGAGTGGATGCTGCGCCGGTATGGGATGGAAGAGCAATCTCAAGAGTTGGTTGGAAAAGAGGCGCTGAACCATGCCGACCGCTGAATCGCGGCCCGCTGGACTGTACGAGTCCATCGACCGTGTCGTTGTGCCCAGTCAAGACATCCAAGCAGCGGTGAGTACCATGGGCGCCAGGATCAGTCAGGACTATGCCGGGCAACATCCTCTGCTGGTTGGGGTGCTGACCGGCGTCGTGATGTTCATGGCAGACCTGCTGCGGGCCATCACGATTCCCGTTGCCGTCGACTTTATGGCCATCTCGCAATATGGCTCTCGCTCGTCCTCAGGTACTGTGCGGATTGTCAAGGACCTCGATCTATCCATCACTGACCGGCACGTGCTCTTTGTAGAGGACGTAATCGACACGGGGCTGACGCTCGACTACCTGCTGCGTACCTTGCGCACCCGGCAGCCGGCATCACTCAAGGTTGCGGTGCTCTTTGACCGCCCCTATCGAAGGTTGATCGACGTCCCTTTGGACTATCAGGGACTGGAGTTGCCCGACGAATTCGTGGTGGGCTACGGCCTGGACGATGCGTCCTATTTCCGGAATCTGCCCCTCATCGCCACGCTAAAGTCCGACTGACGCCCTGCAGCTACCGCTCATTGGTGTCCGGCGTACCTCGAATCGGTATAGCCAGGCTGTTGACTCTGGAAAGGCCAGCGGGCGGAGCGCTGTGGGCGCTCTACCCGTTGTATCCCGGTCGAGCACTAGGGTCTTGCGCGGCCTCTGGTGATCATTACGCCCGCAACGATCAGGGCGACCAGGACAAGGCCCCCGATTGAGAGGATCGGAACCGTGAGCGGGCCCACCTCCACACTACCGTCGCCTGGCGGCGGAGCGTCCAGATCCAATGTGGGGCGCGCGGTCGGCGTAGGGCCGGGCGTCGGCTCTGTTTCCACATCAGGCCCCCGCTGCACATCACCTGTCCACTCTGGGATCGCTGCGCGCGGCGGAACCGATCGTGCGCTGAACAGCAGGGTGCGCATCTGGCCATCGTTTGCGGCCACGTCTGCAGTCAGCAGGCTGATCAGATCACCCGTGTCGGGATCGAGTGCCAGCGTGACATCTGTGGAGCTCAGTACTGCCTCGGGCAGTGACCATGCAGGCTCCAGTGCCCATTGCTGGGTGGCACCATCCCAGGCGGCAGATTGCAGCGCGGGACTGTGGTCATCCTCGTTCAGCAATGCCCCGAGGTAAACGGTGCCAGCCTCGTCGGTCACAGCGTCAGCGGTCCCGGCGATACTGGCAAAGCCCCGCACACGCATAGGCAGGCTCCAGGCATCGCCCCCGTCGGCGCTCCAGCTGTGCCATACGGCATTTCCACCTCCAGCATCCTGCCATAGCAGGTGGGGCTGTCCAGTGGCGGCGATCAAGAACGCTGGCGAAGCAAACGCCCCCTCAGCCACCAGTCGTGCGTCGCTCCAGGTTCGTCCATGATCGCGTGAACGGGAAAGATAGAGCGCCCGCGGCTGCGGCGTGCCCGCGACGTCCATACGTAGCCAGGCTACGTAGAGCGTGCCATCATGGTCAACGGCCAACGTTGGCTCGTTCACCATGGGCCAGCCGGTGGCGGCAGCGTCGAACACAACTGTCGCGGTCTCCCATGTGCCGCCATCGTTATCTGAAAACGTATAATAGATGCCGCGATGCTGGTTGATGGGAATCGCATAGACCGCATGTAGCGTTTCCCCGAGGTCTCTGGCGAGATCTGGAGCAGAGCCGATCGTATTCCGGGGCGACACAGGTCCGGGAAGCGTCTCGGCACCAGCCCAGCTTGACGCCGCGTAGGCATCGGACGTAAAGGCATTGGCCGTATCGATGCGACCGTTATCTCCGGCCGCCCACGCGGCATAGACGCGCTGGCCCAGTACAACCATGCTGGGATCCAGTACCACGCCCTCTTGTGGCTGCACCACTGGCGCAGGCTCTGTCCAGCTGCCTTCGGCGAGCCGCGTGTACCACAGGGCTGCTCCTCCTGGCTTTCCGGCACTCCACAGCACGTGGACCCTGCCCTCGGGATCTACTTGGGCCAGGGGTATTCCCGCCTCCTCCGGCAGTATGGCTGCGCGTTGAGGCCAGGACCAACCCGTGTCCTCATCGACATCCCATCCCTGATCGCTGGCCGGGATCTCCAGCACACTTGCCTGGCCCAGATGGCCGCTGGCAGCGATGAGCAGAGACTGCCCGGTGAAAGTCACGCTGATCGACACCGGCTCATAGGGCACCGGCACGCCGGGGCTCCCGGACAGCGGGATCGATTGCGCGGACTCCCACCCGCCTGTAATGCTGTTACCTGACCAACGTGCGATGCTCAGTTCACCTGGATTCTCGACGACTGAGAGAAGCAGCCGGTCGGTTTGCAGACCCACAAGGCTCCAGGCATCATCCATGACCGACCCGCCGGATACCCGCCTCAATGTTGCTGGAGGGTCCACCAGAGCGCCCTGCTCCGTCAACCCGCCCTGATAGATCTGGACACCGTCACCTGTTGGGGACTCAAAGAGCAGGATGTAGCCATCTTCGCGCAAGGCCAGGCGCGGACGCCCAGCGCTGGAGATATCCCGCGAGACCAAAGCCGGCTCTGACCAACTGGTGCCCCCGTCCTGGGATACGCTTGCCTTGATCCCCGCCACTGGATCCACCCAGGCTGCGGCAATGCCCGTGCCGGTGACGGCCAGATCGAGAGCGCTGCGAGAACTGGACATCCCCTGCAAGGTCGTGAACTCTGCCACCAGCACGGGAGGCGTCCACTCGCCCGACTCCGCAACGAGATAGGTGTGATAGATGCCAGCTGGCTGCTCCTCTGCTGCCAGGGTCCGGGTGAACAAGACATGCCAGCTTGCGTCAGGACCGGGTATGGCCGTTACGTTGGCGGCGTTCTCCGTCACGGTAATCGGATCTGACCAGGCGTGCTGTCCTGGGATTTGGCTGGAGAAGAGGACAGGTCCCTGATCCTCGGGTCCCATGTCGATCCAGAATGCGCCGGTTTGTGTGCCGTTATTCTGTAGCTCGGCGCCGAACGGCGGAATGCCCGTCGCATTGCCAGAGACAGATGCATACGTTTGTGCCCGCTCTGCCTTGTACCAGATCTCACCGTCGCTGTAGGCGCTGTAGAGCCCCTCGATCGCGTCCCACCAGTAGGCCTGCCGCGCTGCACCAGGTCCGCTGATCAGGACTGGGGCATCAAGCGCTCCCGACTCGGTGAGCATATGCGTTGCGCCAGCGAGATCATCCGGTGCGTCGGTCCACATCGCCTGGCCAGAGTCTTCCCACGCGAGACCTGTCAGATCGCTCTCGACGGACCAGATATCGTTGGACTCGTCTTGACCTGCCAGGACCAGAATGTTCCCACTGTAGGCCGCTTGCCAGATATTCACACCCGAGGCTGTCAGACTCGCTGCGGTCTTGGCTGGATAGGAGAGCGTCACGACATCCGACCAGCGTGCTCTGGCTGAATAGTCAAGGTTTTCTCCAAAGACAGCCAGGGCCGGGCCGTCCTGCAGGCCGCCAGACACAAGCAGAATCTGGCCCTCGGGACCCGTTGTCAGCTCCAGGTTCACAGAACTTGTGAGGCGGCCCAAGGCGCTCTCAGCTGGAGCCCAGTTGTGGCCACCGTCGGGCGAGGTGCTGTAATAGAGCGCGGGTACGGTGCCAGACCCAGTTCCCTGCCAGAGCATGATGAGCTGACCGTCGGCGGTGCCGCCAACATGGGCGTAGGTGGCACCGGCATCGCTGGGATCTACGAGCTCAGGCCGCGTCCAGGTCTGCCCATTATCGCGGCTCCAGCTCCAGAGGGCACGATTGGTAGCCGGCTCGTTCCAGGTTGCATAGAGGCTGCCGCTCTGCCCTATGGCGAGCCGGATGTGGTTGGTGTCGGGACTGGCACGCCGGACGTAGAGTGACTCTGCGATCAGGGACATGTCGCCCCAGGTGGCGCCGCCGTCAACCGATTGCATATAGTACATACCGGGGTTTTGAGTCTCAGAGCGGCCCGCGTAAAACACGAGCATGTGGATGGTGCCATCGGCGCCCAGCGCGGCGCCCCAACCGGTGACCGATGAAACGATGCTCACGGGGTCGCTCCATGCCAGGTCTGTGAGGCTGGCCCGAACCTGCCGCAGGGCGGGAGCTTCCGAGCCCTCGCTCTGAGCCAGGAAAAAGACATTGACGCCGTTACCACCGTCGCCGAGAACGGTGCCGTTCTCCCGAACGTTAGCCCGCAGGTATGCGCCTGTCTGCGTGTTGAGTCTCCGGCTTCCCGTCGCATCAAAGGTATAGTCTGTTATCGGCGCCGGCAAGGGTTCTCCCCAGACATCGCCGGAGCGTGCAGACACCGTGAGACCGTCATATCGGTCCCACCAGAACGCATAGATGCGCCCCTCCTCGTCCTGAACGAGTGTAGGGCCCGAGGCCGCACCCGAACGCGACAGGTTGGTTGGCCGCGACCACAGGGGCTCCTGCGCAGACAGGGCCACAGGGCGCCAGAGACCTGCGAATAGCAGCAGAACAAGTAGCCAGGCGGCCGTCTTTTCTACGGTGATCCTCAAGGATGCACTCCCCTCTCGATGGTGATCTACGTGCTACGGTAATGCGTCCAGCGGCATCAGGCCGGCCTTTTCGCGCGCGTCATTGATGCGCTCCAACGCTTGCCCAGATTCCCCCGATAGATGCGCGATGGCTTCATACGCGTAGGCAAGCTCTTCCCATTGCTCGTTCTGTCGGTAACGAGACCAGGCCTGTCCTTCAAGCCTCTCAAGTGCAAAAGGCACTCCACGGATGATCTCTGCGGCGATGGCCGGATGCCCGTTGGCTACCAGTGCATCGCCATACAGCAAACGCGTTCCATCGTCGCGATTGCCTGCTTCCCAGGAGGTCTGCATGATGCGGTACGCGTCGTCATAGTTGCCTCGCGCGAGGCGGATGGCCGCCAGTCGCCGGGGCGCTGTTCCGTGTTCCGGCGCCTCCAGTGCTTTGAGCAGGCTCGCTTCTGCGGTCCCCAGGTCAGCGCGGCGGCGCACCTCATCCATCTCCAGCTCCGCAAAGTGTTCGGGATCATAAAGGGTTAGCTCCGCGCGAGTCTGCGCGATCGCGCCCTGGTTGGCGTACCAGGCGGCCACCGGGTGTCCCTCGGTGAGGGCCAAGAGCAGGCCCGCGCCGAGGCCGAGCGCAGCCAACCAGTGAACGGGCGTGACTGCTCCGGAGACAGCAAGCTCTGGTAACGACGATCCGCCATCCTCCACAGCGGCTCGCCTGACGAATTCGCGCCGGGCTATTGCCGCCGCGGCAAGCAGCATCCCGGTTGGCACGAAAAACAGCAAAACGCCCCGGCTGCCGTAGAGGACATTGTCCACGAATCCGTGAATGACCAGGGATCCGAGCGCTGCAACGCAGGCCTCCATGACCAGCCCCAGCCCGCGGCTGGCAGCCGGTCGCCAGCGCACGAATTGCGCCACACTGTATCCCCAGAGCATCAGTAGCGCTACCAGGGCCAGCCCGCCCTGCTCTGCAAGCAGATCCACGAAGGTGTTGTGACTGTAGACGATATACCCAACGTGGATCCACAGGGTGTACACAGAAAAAGGCAGAGTGAACAGGCCCAGCCCGACGCCTGTGTAAGGATAGTCCCTGGCGAGGGCCAACCCCTGCTCGATAAGCTTCAGACGGTTAGCCAGCGTTGGCGCGCCTGGCAGCTCAAAAAGCAGGATGCTATACCCTGCGATCAGCGCCGCTACGATCGCAGCCAGGGAAAGCAGCGCAAAGCCGGTGATGCGTCGCGTCCAGGCGTCAGGCCCAGTGCCAGCCAGTCGTCCCAGCCAGCGCCAGACGAACCATCCGGCCAAAGCCGCGCCTGCACTGATCCACGCTCCCCGCGATGCGCTGAGCACCAGCGCGAGAAGCATGGCGAGTAGCGCGAGGCATGCCAGAACTCGCACGACTGTGCCGCGCGCCAGGATGCGCCAACCTGTCCAGATGCCCGGCCTGATACAGACCAGCGGAACCGCCAGGGGGATCAGCATGGCCAGCATACCGCCAGTGACGTTGGGGGTGATGCGATGGCCCTGGACGTTCGGCAACATTCCGCTGATCTTGGCGCCCACCACTGCGAGAGTCGGGTACTTGAGCTGCTGTACTGACCAGTCGCTGTTCATCATAAAGTACAGGCTCAACCCCACGCCCCCAATGAGGAGCATAGCGAGTGCGATGTAAAGCTGCCTGCGCGTAACCTGATGCGATAGCGCGGTACCTAACCCTGCAGCACCGAGGAGCAGTCCAAATTTCGCCATTGCGATGGACCTGTCGTAGGCGATCCACACGCTCACGCATCCGGTCAGTAGAAAAACAAGCAACCAGAGATCCGCTACGGATGGCCGGGCCCGGCCCCGCCTAGCGAGGAACTGCAATGGCCACAGTGGTAAGAGCAACAGTGCCGGCCACAGACCGAGGCCAGTCTCGCGGTACCATACTGCACCGCCGGTGGCGTACCACAGAGCGGCAGCAAGCAGCGCCAGGCCCAGCTCTGCTGTGGGCAGGAGCTCCCGCCAGTCCGCTGCCGGTTTGCTCCCGGTCATCAGCGCCTCGCTCCGCCGGCCCACCCGATGCTCTCGAGACCGATGTTGAGCGCTGCGCGCCAAAGGCTGGGCTCGGTGACGAGCATCTTGAGATAGGTCTTGAGAGGGCCAGGCCGAAAGGCCCACTCACGCAGCGCGCGGCGCGACCAGGCCTCCAGTTCCTCGGCGCTCAACCCGGGATAGTCCAGGACCGTCGAGCGGTCCATGTCCACTTCCTCCCAGCGGGTGCCCGGCCTGAACCAACCGTTCTCGACAACCTCAAAAAAGAAGGGCGTCCCCGGATGTGGCGCGGCGATGTGAAACAGGGCCAGGTCCAGTGGCAGGGACTTGGAAAAGGCGATAGTCCGGCGGATAGAGGCCTCTGTCTCGCCGGGCAGTCCGATGACGAAATAGCCCCAGTTCTTGATACCTGCCTCGTGTGACCATTGCAGCGCGCGCTCGACAGCCTCCGGCGTGATCCCCTTGTGCATCCGCCGGAGCATGTCCGGATCACCTGACTCGATGCCCCACGAGATCATCCAGCACCCACTGCGGTGCATGAGTTCCAGCATCTCGGGGTCCACAAAGTCCACCCTGCTGTTGCAGGTCCAGCGGATCTTGAGGCCGCGATCGAGCAATCCCTGACAGATCCCCATCACGTGTTCGCGGTTCACCGTGAACAGATCGGCGTACATGTGCACACTGCGCAAGCCCAAACCCACCAGCATCTCGATCTCAGCCAGCACATGTTCGGGAGAGCGGTAGCGCACAGAGCGACCGTAGGAGACGTGTTTGATGCAAAAGCGGCAGTCGCCCGGGCAACCCCGGCTGGTAACGACAAAGGAATAGGGGCCATCAACCAGCGGTGCCCGGTATTGGTTCAGCGGCAGCAAGTCGTGCCGCGGGATGGGCAAGGCATCGAGATCTTTGATCAATGGGCGGGGCGAGTTCACCACGATCTGGCCAGATCGTCGCCATGCGAGCCCTGTGATCCTGGCGAGGCGGTCCTCAATCGGGATGTCCTGATTCGGAACGGATCGAAGCACCTCGCTCTCGTCATCGTACAGTGCGGCAAGCGCCGCAGCCAGCTCTGGATCCGCCGTCTCCAGGCTGTCCGCCGCCTCCGGGTCGAGTGCGTCGAGCAATTCCCGGAGGGTCAGCTCTGGCTCGCCGACCAGGACATAGTCCAGCGCCGGGAAGGCCTCCAGCGTGGCCACGGGCATGGGGGTCACGTGGGTCCCCATGGCGATGGTGACCGCTCCCCTCGCCCGTGCCAGAAACACGCCATACATGTCATTCTGGAGTGTGGGGGCTGTGACCTGTGTAAGGTAGATGCGGGGTCGCAACCGGTCCAACTCTGCTTCAAAACGCTGCCACGACATGCGTCCTGGGACGGCATCGATGATCCTTACGGCCTTGTCCGGAAAGAGCGCGGCCAGCTGCGCGAGGTCAGCCTGCGGCCAAATCATGCCCTCCCGCGATCTGCGGCCCACCCGATGTTGGCTGCGAATCCAGATCGCGCCATCGGGTGCCGGCGGGTTCACCAGGAGCAGGTCGACGCGCTCCCCATCCTGTTGCAGTTCCTGCTCCGGGGCGAATGCATCCGCCCGTGGCGGCGCCTCCGAATGAATCCGCTGCTCCAGACGAGTGCCACGGTTGCGCTCAGGTTGATTACTCATGGAAAACACGTTAGATCAGCCTCAATATCGCTGCGCCGGGAACTCAGCTCCTCAAGTACGCGCATGATCAGCCAAAAGATGAGCAAGTTCAGGCCGAGCATAGTCAGGACTGTGCCCCCAAGCAGATAGAGCCACAAGCGGTCGATGTCCCATCCGTGGGCGACGCCCAGCGCCAGACTGATGACTCCCAGGATGATCCCTGCGAGTCCGGAGAGCAATCCCATCCACCAGAAATGGCGGTCCAATGGCGGGTCGAAAATCGGCCTGCCGAAAAGGCCGTGCCGTACCGGCCGTTCGTGAAACAGCGACACCAGATAGTTAAAGGTTGCACCCAGCGCAAACAGATCGAAACCAATAACGGGAAACAATGCGGCGACAAAAGCCACAAAGACACCCCAGGGGCCGAGTTGTGTTACGCCTGCCAGCCGCGCGATGATCAGACCCAAGGCCGCGAGGGCACCAATCGCAAAGAGACCTGCCCCGATGCCGCCCAGCGGGCGTGCGGGGTTGTACATGAGCACCGTCCAGACGATGGTTCCCAGGAACCGCATACCGTCCTCAACCACGTTGAGTTTAGAGCGCCCCTGGCGCTCAGTATAGGGGATGGGCACCTCCAGGAGACGTACGCCCTCATGAATTGCTCGCGTGCTCATCACCGGAGTGAGGTTCAGCCCGTTCGGGAGCGGGTACAGGCGCTGCAGCGCCTCCCTGCGAAACACGCGCATGCCGCTGGCAGGATCGATAACCCGTTGCCCGCCGAGAGCGGTGACCAGACTGCTCCACACCCAATTCCCAACCCGTCGTACAAAGGGCATCTGACTGTCAGCCCCCGATCGCCTTGAGCCCACAACCAGGTCCGCGCCCTGTCCATGGTCAAGAGCGCTACAGAGCGCCGGAAAGTGCTCGGGAGGGTACGTCCCGTCGGCATCCATAAAGCCCAGCCAGTCGCCACAAGCGGCAGCAAACCCCGTCTTGAGTGCCGCCCCGTATCCTCGATTCTGGCTGTGCTGGACGAGTCTGACCTCCGGGTAACGCGTCACGATCTCCGCGGTGGCGTCCACGGAGCCATCGTCCACCACCAGCAACTCCAGAGACACGCCCTGCGCAGTGAGCAGTGGACGCACTGCCAGCACACGCTCAAGAATCGCGGCGATGCCCTGTTCTTCGTTCAGTGCCGGGATGATCACCGACAGCGTGTGGTCGTTGATCGGAGCCCCTTCCATCCCAGTGGCGATGTCGACACTCATAGATACCTCTGTCTCCCTGTGGGCCAAAGCTTGTACAGTCTTGCTGCAGTCAGGCTAGTGAATCTCCCTGCCCGCGCTGTACCTGGTGCCATCTATCTCTCGCAACACGCGCGCGGGCGCCCCCCCAACGACGGTATGCGGCGCTACGTCGCGGGTCACAACGGCGCCGGCCGCGATCACGGCTCCCGCGCCGATGTGGACACCGTCAGTGATCACAGCGCCCGCGCCGATCCAAACATCGTCGTCGATCACGATGCCCTCCGCGGTGAGGCCCTGCACCACAAAGGGCTGGTCCGGATCGTCGTACACATGGTTCACTGCCATGATCTGCACCATCGGTGACGTATACACGCGATCGCCGATGGAGACGCCACCCTGGCCCCGAATGACAGTGTACTCACCGATGAGGCTGTCACGCCCGATGGAGATGCCAGCATGCGGCAGATCGCGAAAGTTGTACACATGTAAAACGGCGCCGTGCATCACGAGCGTACCCGCGCCAACGCGCACGCCGCCCGGGCAGGCGTGTATGTACACATTCTCGTCCAGATAGGCGCCCGCCCCAAGGCTGATAAGGTGGGCAAAGCGCAGGCGCACGCCGCGCTCGATCGCTGGCCAGCCTTCCATGCGCACCATCAGGCGGTACGCGATCGCCCTGATGCCGATCCCGGCAATCGTGGGTATCCATCCAAACAGGCACTGCAACGTCTGCTCGATGAGATACCAAGCCACCGTGCCAGCCTGGCGCTGTATGTACAGGGCGACCCCGCCCGTGATCCTCCCCTGTGATCTGGCCACTGCACTAGAGCCTGTAGAGCACGGCACCGTTGGCGGACTCGTCCCGCGGCACAACCCCGCGTGTGTCGTACACCAGCGTTGCCGTGTGCCCCACCCGGTCAAAATCGTAGCAGCTGTGTGCCGTATGCACCAGAACGCAGTCGGCCATGGCCAGGTCCTCATCGGTCAACGACGTGAGACCCACCAGCACCTCGCCGCCAGGCAGTGTCACTGACGGCACATACGGGTCGTGGTATCGCACTGTGGCCCCTCGGTCCTGGAGCAGCTCGATGATCGTGAGTGCCGGGCTCTCGCGCAAGTCCGCCACATCTGGCTTGTAAGCCACGCCCAGGAGCAGCACGAGACTGCCGCGCAGCGGCTTTTCCAGATCATTCAGGGCATCTTGGATCCCGCGCACCACGTACCGTGGCATATCAGTGTTCACTTCGTCGGCCAGTTCGATGAACCGCGTCTGCACACTCAGGCTGCGCATTTTCCACGTCAGATAGAGCGGATCGATGGGGATGCAATGGCCACCCAACCCCGGTCCGGGATAGAACGGGCTGTAGCCAAAGGGCTTTGTGCTGGCAGCCGCGATCACCTCCCAGATGTCCAGGCCGATGCGATGGCAGATCTGCGCCATCTCGTTGACGAGCCCGATATTGACTGCGCGATAGGTGTTCTCAAGGATCTTGACCATCTCAGCCGCTGCAGGGCTTGAGACCGGTACCGTACGCTCCACGATGGTGTCGTAGAGCGCCTGTGCCAGGCGCAGGCAGGTCGGTGTGACCCCGCCCACTACCTTGGGCGTATTGCTGATGGTGTACCGCTTGTTGCCGGGATCGACACGTTCCGGCGAAAACGCCACGAAAATATCTTCGCCGACAATGTAACCATTCTGCTGGATACTCGGAACCAGGATCTCCTCAGTGGTGCCCGGATAGGTCGTGCTCTCCAGTATCACCAGCATTCCCTGGTGCCTGTAGCGCGCGAGATTCTCGACAGCGGCCACGATGTACGATATGTCCGGGTCTTTGGACTTGCTGAGGGGTGTGGGGACACAGATGATGGCCGCATCGGCATCGGCCAGCGGATCGGGCAACCAGGATGCGCGCAGCGTGCCCGCGTCAGAGACGGCGCGGATGCGATCCGCAGCGATATCCGCGATATAGCTCTCACCTGCAGCGAGAGCCGCACACTTGTTCTTGTCTGGATCGATGCCGGTGACGCTAAAGCGCGCCTCAGCCAGCAGCACCGCCAGGGGCAGCCCGACGTATCCGAGACCCATGACACAGACACGTGCCGTACGTTCCTGGATTCTCTGCTCCAGACGAGCAGCCAGCGACGCGGGCTCAGCGATCGCCATGTATGCCCCTTTTGGTGTGTTGCGATGGATAGCAGACGCTGGACCAATGATAGCACGGGCGCCCGCTTCGACCAAAGCGCCTGCATTGCCTACAGTGGTCTGTCCTGAGCGGGCCGCCCGGGAGTGATAGCACCCGTTGCGGCAACTAGAAGACCTGCCGTTTGCGTTCGCTGATCCGTTTGACGGGGCAGCGAGCCATATAGTCCTCGTTCAGGGTGACTCCCAATCCGGGGCCGGTGGGAATCGGCATGCGCCCGTCGCGGATCTGCGGCTCCAGCGGTTCATTGACGACCTCATACGTGATCATCGGGCGGTTGGGCACGGTCTCCTGGATGATAAAGTTCGTCAGGCAGGCATCCAGCTGGACCGCCGCGGCCGTTGCGATGGGCCCGTGACAGTTGTGCGGCTGCATATACAGATTGTAGGTCTCGGCATACGCCCCGATCTTTTTCAGCTCGGTGATGCCGCCCGCGAGGCCGATGTCGGGCTGCAGGATGTCCAGCACCTGCTTCTCGATATATTCCCTGAACTGGTAGCGCGTGTAGAGGCGCTCACCGGCCGCCAGCGGGATGGGCACCTCTCTGCCCACCCTGGCCATGACCTCGACATTCATGGCGTCCACTGGCTCCTCATAAAAGAACGGCCGCAGTTCAACGATGCGCCGTCCCCAGGCGATGGCATCGCTGACTCCGAGATAGCCGTGCACCTCCACGAGCACCTCAACATCGGGGCCTACGGCCTCCCGCACCGCCTTGACACGCTGGAACGCGAGCTCGCCGCGCTCTGGCTCCAACAGGCGCTCGCGCGGGCCCCAGCTGCTGCCCCGCGGGGCACTAAAGGGATCGAACTTGAGCGCGTCATAGCCCATGGCAACGACCTGTGCGGCGCGCTCTCCATAGGCTTCGGGGCTTTCGATGTGCTCTGGTGCTGGGGCGTACTCGCTCCCGAGCCAACCATTGCAGTACACATGGATATCATCGTGGACACGGCCACCCAGCAGGTCGTAGACCGGCAGATTGGCGGCCTTGCCCTTGATGTCCCAGAAGGCCTCATCGATGGTGCTCAGGCCGCCATAGACCACCGGTCCCCCGCCCTGCGCCCAGAATGTGCGAAAGAAGAGGTCCTTCCAGACTTGCTCGATGCGCAGAGGATCTGCTCCGATGACGTACTGCTCTACCATCTCCTCCAGCATAGTCATCGCCGAACGGCGGCCAGTGCCATAGCACAGCGGAAACTCGCCGATTCCATAGATGCCGTCATCGGTGATCAGCCGCAGTACGATGGGCGGCTTGAAGGGGTGCAGGTTCACGTCATAGATCTCTGCGGCAGTCACGCGCATTTCACTGTCTCCTTGATGGCTGGGATTCCATATCTGGTGCATTCTAGGCCGGCGTCACAACCGGTCAACCGCGTCTCCCCCACTCGCTAGACGGTGAGGCGGACCACCGGGCACCTGGCAACATAATCCTCGTTGAGAGTGACACCCAGCCCCGGTGAAGTCAGTATGGGCATGCGGCTGTTGCGAATCAATCGTCTTGCACACTGGCACGATCCGCATTTGTCCGCACCGACTAAAAAGTGCTCCGCCATCTCCTGCAGCGTGGATAGCGCGGCGCGACGTTCCGTACCGTAGCAACGCGGCAACTCGCCCAGACCATACAGTCCCGCATCTGTGATCAGGTATAGCACAGTTTGAGGGCTTCCAGGGCTGCACAGCCACGTCAAAGATATCCGCGGCGACCACACGCATCGGCGATCCTCCTCGTTCGGACTGTTCGTTTACCTGGGAGCGCCCGGACCATCGCAGAGATTCTAGTCTGGGCAGTACCATAGTCAACCACCCTGGCGAAGGGCGCCTGACAGCGCACCTGAGAGCGGATATACTGGGCCTGGCGACAGCAGTTGACAGGCAACCATCAACGGCAGAGAGGTGAATGGATGACGACGGTAAGCTTTCAGGGAAAGGATGTCTGCATAAACGGCAGTCCTGTATACCCGGGACGCTGGTACGACGGGCACCGCGTGGAGGGGATGCTGTTCAATGTCAGGGCTGTGCAGGCGATTTTCGATGACGCCAACCCGGAGACGCGTGGCCACTGGGCTTATCCAGACACAGGCGAATGGGATCCAGAGCGCAACACGGAAGAGTTCTGTGCCGCGCTGCCCAACTGGTATGCCCATGGCATTCGAGGCTTTGGCGTCAACCTGCAGGGCGGCGGCCCGATGTACGCTCGCGACGTGTACCACAGTTATGACAACAATGGGTTCACGCCGGACGGCAAGCTAAAACCTGCCTACGCCGCTCGCCTGAAAAAGGTGCTTGATCGTGCGGATCATCTGGGCATGGTGCCGATTCTTGGCATGTTCTACTGGATGATGCTCCTGCGGATGGAGGATGAGGCGGCCATCTGGCGCGCCGCGCGCGAGACCTGCACTTTTCTGATGGAGCACAGCTATCGAAACGTGCTCGTCGAGCTGGCCAACGAGATCGATGTGGTAGTTGATCATACGCCGTACCAGATATTCCGACCGGATCGGCAGCACGAGATGCTCAGCGCTCTCAAGGCAGAGTTTCCAGAGCTGTTGTTCTCCACCAGCGGCGGCGGCGCCGAGGTTGCGACAGGGCGCGGTATGCCCCCGGCGTCGCTGGTCCGCGCCGCGGACTATGTGCTGCTGCATGGCAACGGGCTGCGCCCGCCAGAGCTGGTCGAGGCCATCGATGTCGTGCAGGGGATGGACGCCTACAAGCTTGCGCCCAAGCCGATCATCATCAATGAAGACTCGCCGGCGATGCCCAACTTTGAGGTCGCCTGGCGCAAGGGCGTGTCATGGGGTTACTATGACCAGGGATGGCACGGCCAGGGAGAGGATCCCTGGCAGGACTATAACCCCCGCCCGCGCTGGCGCGATGATGCTCCCTGGGACGATCTCACAGGGTTCCAGACACCGCCTGTGAACTGGCACATCAACACGCCTTTCAAGCGGGCGTTCTTTGAGCGCGTCGCCGAGATCACAGGCGCTGCTGTGCACTAGCCCGCGAATCTGCCGATATAGAGCAAGTGACGCGAGGCGCCGACGATGGATGGTTGGTCACAGATCTCCTCGAGGAGGTCGAGCCAGATCCGCCGGCGCTCTCCGTCCAGGCTATTGTAGCTCTCGTCGTCCGCCGATATCGCTGGTTCTACGCCGGTCAGGAGCCGCGTCTCCAGGCCGGCGCTTTCATGCAGTGGTGCGATCTCTTCCGCGGTCGCAAAGTAGCCGCGAAAGCCACCCGCCCCATAGTGCTCGGGATCGCGCCCCTGATCGATGATGGTGCGCACCTCGTCGCGATCCTCGATCCACTCGGGCACATTCTTCATGAGGTCACCCATGATGCCCAGCCGCTGATGTGCGCGGATATCAGGATCCCTCCCGGGCGCAGATGCTTGATCGCCTCGGCCAGTGCCCGTTCTCGGTCGGATCGAAAGACGAGATGGTAGAGGGGCCCATCAGGAGGACCACATCGTAGAGCGTCTGCTCAAGGCTGTCGAGATCTCTTGCGTCTGCGAGGACGAAACGCACCTGCTGTGCCAGTCCGGCGGAAACGAGGCGGTCTCGACAACGCGCGAGAAGCTGCGAAGACAGGTCTACGGCGACGATCCGGTGACTGCGGCGTGCCAGTGGCACCGTGTAAGCTCCTGCGGCGCAACCGATCTCGAGGATCGTGGCCCCTGCTGGAATGTATCTCTCGACAAGCCGCCAGGTCAGCTCGAACTCAAGCTGGGGTCGGGTTAGCCGGTTCTCCTCGGAGGCCGGATCCGCGTTATAGTAGAAGGCGATGTCTCTTATGTCATCCATGAACACCTGCCCACTTGACTGGTCAGCGTGCGCGGTCGGGCAACGGCCGGGAGTCGTTCACTCGGCAGTACCTGGATCCGGCCATTCGCGACCGCCTCTGACCTCCAGAAACGCCCGATTGATGTCCATGGCGGTCCGCTTGCACTGCGCGAGATAGTCCTCCAACGCCTGGGCCAGGGCCCTGGCGTGCTCGGCGCTGGACGCGACGGCGTCTCCACTCGCGTCCGGGTTGCTGCTCAGCGACTCGAGCGACGCACCAAAGGCAGCGAGCCGAGCCTCTGCCGAGTCGGCATCCGGTCGCGCCAGTTCGAGGGCAGACTGAGACAGGGTACGCACCGCCTCAAAAAAGGCCACATACTGCTGGCTGCGCCGCGCCATCCGCCCGATCATGTAGCGGATGTCGTCCAGCAAGGCCTCCATCTCGGCCGGGTCCGGGGGGCGCTTCTCCCTAACCTGTCCCAGGATCTCATCGACCGTGCTGCAGACATCGTAAAAGCGCGTCTGTCCGGCCGTCGGTGCCTCGTCACTGACGGTAAGCTGGAGGCCTCGTCGCGTCTCCTCAAGACGCACCCGTGGCAGCTCAAACACGCCCCCGTCTTCAAAAACGAGCAGCGGTGGCACGTTATGGCCGCGCTCGACGATATGCGCTGCGCCGATGGCGATCTCTTGCAGGATCTTTTCGCGGTGCGGCGAGGGCGGCATCCAGCGGTTTTCGGTATCGGACATGAGTGGCATCCTCCCTGCTCGTGGTCGTTTCCGCCAGCATAGCACATCGCCGGGGCAGTGCAACCGGCTGATACGCATCGATGCTACGGCGTGCAGTTCAGTGCTGCGGTCTTGAGGTAGCCGGTGGCCCAGATGCCCTCTATAATCTGGAGCATCAGGTCGCCACAAGGAGGAGCTCGCCAATGCCCCACAATGCGCCTGCCATCAGCTACGATGATGTTCCCTACCCGGCTCTGTGCTATACACAGAGCCATCCCGACCGCCTGGCCACCTGCGCTCGCTTGCTGGGCGTGGAGTCGGCACCTGTTGAACGCTGCCGTGTGCTAGAGGTGGGTTGCGCGTCGGGCGGCGGCTTTTTGCTGCCGCTGCTCGATGGTAGGCGAACCCGTGACGATCTCGCTCGGATTCTGGACGACCTGGTGGCGGCGGGCAGGCTCAAGGTCACCGGCGACGCCACCGGAGAGGCCGATCCCGCGGCGAGCCTGGATCGCGTCCACAGGGAACTGGATGCCAGTCTCGCCTGGTTAGCGCGTGCGAGCCTGCTCGTTGGGTGAACCACACGCCAGGGCAGCTGCCAGCGCCCGTTGGGCTTGTGCCATGGGGGTGGCGCCAGTACAATAGCGCCGTAGGCATAGCGAGAGGGGAAGGAGTCACACATGCGGGTGATCAAGGCGGTCATCACAGCGGCGGGAAGACTGCAACGTGCGCTGCCGCTGCAGACTCTGATCGACACTGACGGCCAGGAAAAGTCCATCCTGATTATTCTGGTTGAGGAGGCGTTGCGCGCGGGCGTAGAGCAGGTAGGCGTCGTGGTCAGCCCCGGTGATGAGGTCCCCTATGGGCAGGCGGTGGGCACCTACCGCAGTCGCATTACCTTCATCCCGCAGGTGGAGCCGCGCGGCTATGGTCACGCGATCTACTGCGCGCGCGACTTTGTCGCCGGCGAGTCGTTTCTCCACCTGGTCAGCGACCACCTGCCAATCGCTCGGGGGACTGTGGGTTGCGCTCAGGATCTGGTGCAGACCGCGGAGCGCAACGATTGTGCCGTGTCCGCCGTGCAGGCTTCGCGCGAGAGTCTCCTGCCATACTTTGGCTGCATCGGCGCCAAGCGTGTTGCTGGCAGCACCCGTCTCTATCTGGTGGATCGCGTCATGGAAAAACCTACGCCGACCGATGCAGAGCAGTGGCTCGTCGTCCCGGGGCTCCGTGCCGGCCACTATCTGTGCTTTTTCGGCATGCATGTACTCACCCCTGGTGTGATGGACATCCTGGCTGAACGCCTGCAAGCGCAGCCCGAAGGGGTTACTCTGTCTGACGCGCTCAACGAGCTGCCGCGGCGCGAGCGGTACCTGGCGCTGGAGAGCAACGGGCGCCGCTACGATGTGGGAGCACGCTACGGTACCTTGATTGCTCAGATGGCTTTGGCGCTGGCGGGAAAAGATCGTGAGTGGGTGCTGAGCCAGTTGCTTGAGCTGCTCGCAACACGAGAGGCGGACCGGGGTAATGATGTCCACTGATGCCTTTGTTCAGACCATCATCTCCACCGATCCCGCCATCCGGGATCGTTCGCTGGATGCCCTCTGTGCGGCATGCTCCCCGAGCGAGCTTGTCCAGGCCTGTGCAGAGTTGGATCGCTTTCGCCGCGCCTGCCCCAACCTCTTTGAACGAGTGCGCGCGACCACTTTTCTCTATGCGATCCATCGCTTTCACCTGCCACCCTTGCTGGCGGATGCCCGGCCGGGACGGATTCCTTACGCGGGCTATGCCCACTTGCTTGAACGGCGCTTTGAAGAGGCCATCGACGCGTTCTTGCTGGAATCGCGCGCACAGGGACTGTCCGAGGGCCTCTGCAGCGCTTTGAGCCTGGCCTATCATCAGCTCGCCTTTCAGACGCTGGCGGACCAGGTGCGCCACAGCGTGCGGTCCTTTGCAGGCAATCGCTGGATGTTCCGGATGGGGCACCCGGCCGATCACCCTCTGAGGATCGTTCAACCTCTGCTGAAGCAGGACCCCGTCACCGGAATGTTCCCTCTACTGGTCGAGTCAACGCCGGTACGCATGGACCTGACGCACAGCGGCTGGAGCGACATCTTTTTCCTCGGGATGGACTATCCTGAGGGTGCTCGAGTGATCAATGTGTCCATCGACCTGGCCGTGCGCGGGCGAGATCCCAAGCCGCAGCCTCCGGTCTCCGCCTATGTGCGCGTCATCGATGAGCCCGTGCTGCGTCTGGCCAGTATCGATCTCGGCGCGCAGGCGGAGATCGATACGATCGGCGAGGTATTCGACTATGCCCGGGACTATCTCGGGCTGCTCAAGGCGGCGGTGATCGCCTCTGGGATTGTGCCGCCCGGGATCGAGGGTGGCGGACAGGCGCTTGCGGACCTGTTGGCCAGGGTCGTTGGCCCCGGCCGTGGATTGGAGGTCGTGAGTTACGTCCGGGGCATCCCCAAGGGCTCGCGTTTGGCCGTGAGCACCACGCTCCTTGCAACGTTGATCGCCGCATTGATGCGTGCCACTGGCCAGATATCCAGTCTATCCGGGCCGCTCCGGGAAAACGAGCGCCGGCAGGTGGCGGCGCGGGCGATCCTGGGCGAGTGGCTGGCTGGATCGGGTGGCGGATGGCAGGACTCGGGTGGCGTCTGGCCGGGAGTCAAGCTGATTCATGGTGTTGCGGCGGCCCCCGGCGATCCGGAGTGGGGCTCTAGTCGAGGCCGCCTGTTGCCAGAGCACGTCCTGCTGGGACCCGACCAGGTGCGCCCGGAGATGCGTCAGGCTCTGCAGGACAGTTTGGTGCTTGTTCACGGCGGTATGGCCCAGAACGTGGGCCCCATTCTCGAGATGGTGACAGAGCGCTATCTGTTGCGTTCCCCGGCCGAGTGGTCCGCCCGCCAGGAGGCTGGCCAGATACTCGATAGTGTGTTGGCTATCCTGCAGACTGGCTCAGTGCCCGACCTTGCGCGTGCGACGACTCGCAACTTTTTCGGGCCGCTGACGACTATTATCCCTTGGGCGACCAACCTGTTCGTCGAGTCCATCATAGAACGAGCGCGAAAGACGCTGGGCGATGCTTACTGGGGCTTTTGGATGCTGGGGGGCATGTCAGGCGGGGGCATGGGCTTTATGGTGGCCCCGGAGGCGCGCGAGCGCGCCCAGGACCAGTTGCTGGACGTCATGTGCACAGAAAAGCGCCGCCTCGAGAGTGCATTGCCTTTCGCCATGGACCCGGTCGTCTATGACTTTTCCATCAACGAAATAGGAAGCTGCGCGGCATTCCTGGAGGGTGAGAGCGCACTTCTGCCAGGCCCCTATTATGCCCTTGCGGTCCCTGCTTTGATCAGACAGAGCAGACATGCCCTCTCGGATGGAAAGCGGGCGGAGCTCGATCTGTTCTCGCGGGCTGTGCGTACGCGCTCGGATCTCTTGCCTGCTGTTGGCCTGCTGTTGGACGCACTGCTCCCGGAAGGCGAGACGGCCGGCGCGGGAGAGGACGACCTGGAGCAATTGCTGTACGATCATGGCTTTAGCCGGGAGGAGCACGAGCAGATTCGGCGCGACCTGCGTGCGGGCCAGATCGGACTGGCGCAGAATCGGCTGCCGCTCACCAGCGAAATTCGCGATGTGGACCCTGGCGATGTGACGACGGTGCCTTTGGAAGATACGGGGTTGACTGCAAAGGGTCTGGAGGCACTCTCTGATGGCGCAGTTGCTGTGGTCACTCTGGCCGGTGGCGTGGGCAGCCGCTGGACGCAGGGATCTGGAGTGGTGAAGGCGATCAACCCGTTCGCACGGCTCGGCGGGGCTCACCGGACCTTTCTCCAGGTGCACCTCGCCAAGAGCGCTCAAACGGCCGTCAGCTGTGGGACGCCAGTGCCTCACGTGATCACGACCAGCTATCTGACACACCAGCCTATCGCGGCGACGATGGCAGAGCAGCACAACTATGGCTACTCTGGTCCTCTTTACCTGAGTCAGGGGCGTGCCATCGGTCTGCGCATGGTGCCGATGTCGCGGGATCTGCGCTTTGCCTGGGAGGAGCTCTCGCAACAGCTACTGGACGAACAGGCGCAAAAGGTGCGCGAGAGTCTGAACGCCGCGCTGATCGCCTGGGCGCAGGGCATGGGCGAGGGCACGGACTATACCGACAATATCCCGGTGCAGTGTATCAACCCCGTAGGGCACTGGTATGAGGTGCCCAATCTCTTTCGCAGCGGCGTCCTGCGGCAGTTACTCTGCGACAACCCCCGGTTGCAGTACCTGATGGTGCACAATGTCGACACGCTAGGAGCTTCGCTGGACCCGGCCCTCATCGGCTATTTGCTTGCCCGGGATGCTCCTTTTGCTGTGGAGGTCGTGCCGCGGCGAGTCCACGATCGCGGCGGTGGGCTTGCGCGGGTAGATGGGAGGCTGCGACTCGTGGAGGGACTGGCGATCCCGCGGGAAGAGCAGGAGTTCGATCTGACCTACTACAACTCGAACACGTTCTGGCTGCAGATAGACGCTCTGCTAAAGTTGTTTGGGCTCGATCGTGACTCTCTGGACGATACGGCCGCTGTGGAGAGAGCAATCCGGGATATGGCTCGTCGCATGCCGACCTATATTACGCTCAAAGACGTCAAGAAGCGCTGGGGGCACGGGCAAGAGGATGTCTACCCCGTGGCGCAGTACGAAAAGCTCTGGGGTGACATGACGGCGCTTCCCGAGTGGAACGGAGTGTACCTGGCCGTTCCGAGCATGCGAGGCCAGCAACTCAAGGAACGCGAGCAGTTGGACGGCTGGTACCGTGACGGCTCGGCCGCATACGTAGAGGCGCTGTGCGGCTGGTCGTGAGCGTTACCACACAGCGCCTGCACTTACATCGGGTATTGACTAGGGCAGGATCGACCCGTCGACGACGCTGATCTTGAGCTCCAGCGTATCGGAACCATCCTTCGCGGTGACCATCCAGTACGCGCCCTCTTCGGGCGTCACGTCAATCTCAAACCCCATGGTCTTGACCTGGAAGCCAGGGTGACTGTCGATGAACTCCTGCAAGCCGTTGGCCAATGCGATTTCCATCGCCTGTGGGCTGTCTACCGTCCAGTCGGCAGGATTGAGGCTCGCCTTGGCCGCCGGACGTACCTGATCGGAGCGGTTCGGCTTGATGGGCTGCGCCGTCGTATCGAGGCTAAAGAACGCCTGGTTTCCATCTCCCTCGGGGGCGACAATAAAGCGCCATGCCGATGAAAGCCCGTCCACGCCCAGATCATCCTTGCCAGGGCGTGAAGGGGGGCGACACTCGATGATCAGTGACTCGGGTTTCCACTCGAGCGCAACGGGCTCAATGATGTCCCAGGCCTCTCTGGCAGATACTCGCTGACCCGCAACCAGGCCAGTGGTATCTTGCTCACCGCACCCGACCGCTGCAAAGCAGACTGCTGCAATTACGAGCACCATTGCCAGCCGAACAGACCACTTCATCCTATGCCTCCTCGCACGATTGGATACGCCTCACCCGTCTCGTTCCAGTTGAGGACAGCAGAGCGTTCTGCTGTGACATATATGTAGCATATTCTCTGAAAATGCGCAACGTTTGCAGGACAATCCGTGGCCTCATCGAGCCGGATCGCCGTGGTACATCGCCCCAGCCTTTGGGCGCTGTCCGTCAACAGGTATCTACCCCACCCCCGTTACCTCCAGCCACTGGCTGGAAGGCTGGACGCGAGCGGCGGAGTGCACTAGACTGAGCCCTATAGCGACGGATTGTGCTGGCACCTGGCAGGACCATCAAGGGGGGGATCGTCTATGGACAGGGTACTGGAAATGCAGCTGAGTGGACGCCTGGTGTTTGGGGGTGGCGCTGTCGCGCAGCTACCGGGCACGCTCGCACAGTTGGGCTTGATGCGCCCGCTGATCGTCACAGATCGCGGGCTGGTCAATACGGGCATCCCTGCACAAATAGAGCGCCTGCTAGACGATGCGCAGATCGCGCACGTCCTGTTTGACGGCGTTGAGCCCGACCCGCGGGTGGAGATCGTTCACGCGTGCGTGGCTGCGGCGCGGGCCGGCCAGTGCGACGGTCTGATCGGCCTTGGTGGCGGCAGCGCGCTGGACATCGCCAAGGCGGCAGCCGTGATGCTCACAAACGAGGGGTCCATCGTCGATTACGTCGGCATAGACATGATTCCGCAGCCCGGCTTGCCAAAGGTGCTGATACCGACCACGGCGGGCACGGGCAGCGAGGTCTCCCCTATCGCGATTCTGTCCGACACAGAGGCCCACCTCAAGAAGGGCATCGTCAGCCCGAAGCTGTATGCCGACGTGGCGATCGTCGATCCTGACCTGACCGTGAGCCTGCCCCCGCACATCACCGCCTACACCGGTGTGGATGCCCTCACCCATGCGATCGAGGCCTACACCAACCGCTTTGCGCATCCTCTGGTCGATACGCTCGCGATCAAAGCTATCGAGCTCATTGGCAAGTACCTGCCCAGGGCCGTGGCCCGTGGGGATGATGCGGAAGCGCGATACTTTATGTCAATGGCCAGTATGCTTGGTGGCATGTGCCTCGGACCCGTCAACACCGGCGCCGTGCATGCGCTGGCCTACCCCCTGGGAGGTCTATACAATGTCCCCCATGGCGTGGCCAACTCGCTGCTCTTGCCCTATGTGATGCGCTTCAACCTGCTGAGCAGCGAGGCACGATACGCGCAGATTGCACTCGCCCTGGGCGTCAGGACAGAGCATCTGTCTTCCCGGGAGGCAGCGGAGCACGCCATCGCAGCCATAGAGCGCCTGTGTCGCGATATCGGTATTGTCTCGCGCATGCGTGATCTGGGCGTCCCTGAGAGCGCCATCGATCCCATGGCGGAGGCGGCCATGCAGGTCACGCGGCTGCTCAACAACAACCCGCGCGTCATGACACTTGAGGCGGCGCGGGAGATTTACCGCCAGGCCTACTGACATTTACTTTGGAGGGTATGAGCCATGCGTGTCGCAGAACTGATCGTTCGCATCCTGGAGGACGAGGGGATCCGGGCTGCCTTTGGAATCCCCGGCGCCGCCATCAATCCGGTTTATGAGTATCTGGGCACATCCAGGCTCATCAAGCACTATACGGCGCGGCATGAAGAGGGCGCACTGCACGCTGCCGACGGCTATTCTCGCGCTACAGGTTGCACGCAGATGGGCATGGCGATTTGCACGTCCGGCCCGGCCGCAACCAACTTTGTGACCGGACTCTACACGGCGCAGATCGACTCCATTCCGCTGATTGCGATCACGGGCCAGAATGCGCGCAACCAACTGGGAAAAGAGGCCTTCCAGGCTGTTGACATCGTCAGTATCGCCAAGCCGGTGTGCAAGGGCGCCTGGTGTATCACCGAGCCGTCGCAGGCGGCCAGTATCATGCGCAAGGCATTCTGGACGGCGCGGGAAGGGCGGCCCGGACCGGTGCTGGTCGATCTTCCACTGGACGTGCAGATGGCCGAGGTCGCGTATGACCCTGAGAAGGATGGGCCGATACCGGTCGTCAAGCAGCCCCCCGATCCAGCGCTGATTGAGCGCGCCCTGGACATGCTTCTCGAGGCGGAGAACCCGATCATGATCATGGGCGGTGGCGTGCTGATCGCCCATGCCACCGAGGCCTGCGTGGCCCTGGCGGAGCACCTCTCGCTGCCTGTGGTCACAACGTACATGGCCACCGGCGGGATCCCCGCGCAGCATCCGCTGCATGTAGGCCATATCGGTATTCAGGTGGGACAGCCCTTTGGCAACCGGTTCTTCCTGGGGTCCGATGTGGTGCTGGCTGTCGGCAATCGCTTTAACGACCGTCACACGGGGGCGCTCGGCCCCTATGTCGCTGATCGCCGGTTCATACATGTTAATGTGGAACCAGAGCACATCGGGCGTATTGTCCCCACAGAGCTGGGCATTGTGGCCGATGCGCGGCTGGCACTCGAGGCGTTGCTGGAGGCGGCTCGCCGCCGCACGGCGCCCTTGCCGCCGACTGAGCGCGTACAGCGCATACCTGAGGATCGAAAGATACTCGAGCGGCGCACGGACTTTGACTCGGTACCGATCAAACCCCAGCGGGTGTACCACGAGCTGAACGCCTTCTTTGGACCCGATACCATGTTCACGACCGGCTGCGGCCTTACGCAGATCTGGTCGGGCCAGTTTCAGCAGATCGACCGTCCGGCCCAGTATCTGCCCTCCGGCGGCGCTGGCACGCTGGGCTATGACCTGCCGGCGGCCATTGGCGCCCGGGTGGCGCGCCCCGATTGCACCGCTGTCGCCGTGGTGGGCGATGGCGGCTTTGGCTTTACGATCGAGGAACTCGGAATGGCCTGCCAATACAACATCCCCGTGGTTGTCGTCATTGTAAACAACGGCTACCTGAGCCTCATCCGGCAGAACCAGCGGTACGCCTATGAATACGAATACGGCGTCGACCTGTCCTACGGGGAGCGCGGTATCGATTTCTGCAAGGTGGCGGAAGGCTTTGGCGCCTGGTCTGAACGCGTGACTGAGCCGGGAGAGATTCGGGGCGCATTGGAGCGTGCCGTCGCCGCGAACCGGCCTGCGGTGATCGACATCGTTGTCGAGCGGGAGACCGATGCTGCCATGGGCAGCGCCATCGATGCGGTGCGCGAGTTTGACTGAGTCAGGTATGCCGCAGAATGATGGCGCTGAGTGCACGCTGAACCAGGAGCCACAGGACGCGGCGCCAACGGGGCTTACGATCCTGTATACTGGCAATGGCAAGGGCAAGACTACCGCAGCCCTGGGGCTGGTGTTGCGCGCCTGGGGCCACGGGCTTCGTTCGTGTGTGATCCAGTTCATCAAGGCTGAGGGCGGGCGCTGGGGAGAGACCATCGCCGCCGAGCGGCTGGGGATACGCTGGCACGCCATGGGGGCGGGCTTTACCTTCAGGTCTAGGGATCTGGAGATCGATCGGGCCCGTGCGCTGGCCGGCTGGCGCCTGGCTCAGGAGATGATCTCCAGCGGAGACTATGACTTGATTGTCCTGGATGAGTTCACCTACCCCGTCAGTTACGGCTGGCTGCCGGTGACAGAGGTCATTGGCTGGCTGAGGGAACATCGCCCGCCCGGCCTGGATCTCGTGATCACCGGACGAGATGCCGCACCGGAGTTGATCGCCTATGCGGATCTGGTTACAGAGATGCGGGAGATCAAACACCCCTTCAACCGGGGTGTCCGAGCGCGCCGCGGCATCGAGTTCTAGCGCCATGGCGTGCTCACCGTGCGGCAATGCTGCCATGTCTGTCGGCTCTGCCACACGGACGACCCCGGATCATCTGTGGGCTTTTTGGCTTGCCTACGTATACTGGAGCGCATCATGATTCGAAAGGATGGCGACATTGCCACGTCTTTTTGTCGTACGACACGGGATCACCGACTGGAACTCCCTTGGCCGGATTCAGGGGCACGCTCAATCGCATCTGACTGATGTGGGCCTAAAGCAAGCCGAGGCCATTGCCGAGCGCCTCTCCTCCGAGCGCATCGATGCGGTCTATTCCTCTGATCTCGACCGCGCCATGGATACCGCGCGTGCGATCGCGCGATACCACAATCTGCCAGTCCAGCCCGATGCCCGACTGCGTGAGGCAGACTATGGCGCGTGGGAAGGCCGCACGATGGACGAACTCAAGGAGCTCTACCCCGACACGGTCACGCAGTGGATGACAGAGCCGGTGGGAGTAGCCCCCACTGGTGGCGAGTCTGTGGATCAGGTTGCGGCGCGGGTGGGCGCGTTGTTGGAGGATCTGCGGCTATGCCCGGAGGAGCAGATCGTCGTCGTTGGACACGGCGGCTCGGTCCGCGCCCTGCTCTGCCTGGCCTTGCATATGCCGCAGGGATATTCCCGCCGGGTACGCGTTGACACCGCGTCGCTGTCCATCGTCGACCTTCAGCCCACACGCAGCGTCGTGATGGCCATCAATGACCGGCACCACCTCGTCGAGGTCGACGCGGTGGACACCTTTATCGCCTTTTAGCCTGATTCGGAGCGAGGTTACCATGCCTGTTCGTCGCGATGCTCTCTTGCCGGAATTGCCTGCCGAGTGGCGGGTTTCGCTGCTGCCGCTGATTCAACGCTATGTCCATGGTGGGGCCAAAGTCGTGGTCCTGGACGATGACCCCACAGGGACGCAGACGGTGCACGATGTGGCGGTGCTCACCCATTGGCCGGTGGATGCGCTGGTGGATGAGCTGCGGCGACCGGATTCGGTGGTCTACATCCTGACCAACTCCCGTGCGTACTCTGCTGAGCGGGCGCGCGAGATCAATCTGGAGATCGCCATGGCGCTGCGGTCCGCTTCCGAGGTCGCCGGGCGGCAAGTGGCGATCGTCAGCCGGAGCGACTCGACCCTGCGCGGGCACTTTGGCAGCGAAACCGAGGCCTTGATTGAGGGCCTGGACTCACCTGTGGATGGCATCCTGGTCGTACCTTTTTTCCTCGAGGGCGGACGCTACACCATCGATGACGTACATTATGTCGATGAGGGTGGCTGGTTGGTCCCCGCTGCAGACACCGAGTTTGCTCGTGACCCGGTATTCGGCTACCAGGAGAGCAATCTCAGGGCGTGGGTGTCGGCCAGGTCCGGCGGTGCGTGGTCTCCGGACGAGGTAGCTTCGATCTCTCTGTCCGATCTGCGGATAGAAGGACCGCGGAGAGTTGAGATTCTTCTCAGCAAGCTGGCTGATGCGCAGCCCTGTGTGGTGAACGCGGTTTCCTACAGAGATCTGGAGGTTCTGGTGGCGGGCATTCTCGCCAGCGAAATGCAGGGGCACCGCTATCTCTATCGAACAGCAGCCTCCTTTGTGCGGGTTCGTGCGGGTCTCGAGGCTGCGCCGTTGTTGTCAGCATCCGATTTTTGCCAGCAGCCGGGGGGACTCATCGTGGCCGGGTCGTTCGTGGGCCGCACCACCGCGCAGATCCAGGATGCCGCTCGCCTGCCAGGGGTGGTGCCCATCGAGTTGGATGCGGCCGCGCTGCTTGGCGCCGGCGCCAGTGAGGTTGTGGCTCGTGCACGAAAACAGGCAGCCAGTGCCATGGCGGGTGGCCACGACGCGCTGGTTTACACCAGCCGCGAGCATGTTGGCGTTGCGGGATCAGCGGCCTCGCTGGACGCGGGTCAAAAGATCTCTGCCGGGCTCGTGGCGCTCGTGGCAGAGTTGCCTGCACGGCCGGCCTGGGTGATTGCCAAGGGTGGCATCACCTCCTCTGATATCGCGACTGGCGCCCTCAATATCCAGCGGGCGCTGGTGCGCGGGCAGGCGATTCCGGGCGTCCCCGTCTGGCGTACCGGCCCCGAGTCTCGGTGGCCAGATCTGGATTATGTCGTGTTCCCGGGCAATGTTGGCGGCCCTGGTGCGCTCGCGGAGATGATCTTGATGTTACGGGGCACGGCCTGAGCACACGCAACGCGCTTGCCCTGACAACGGCTATCCTCGGATTGCGGCGCTCGCTTGCCCGCCAATTGTTCATGCGGAACCGGCCGATCCTTTGCCACGTGTTAACCGCCTGTTCATTTGCGGTTGACATTCGCCTGATATTCTTTCCATGCGAGGGCTGGTGACGGAAGACACCGGTAGGATGATAGAACAGGAGGGGTGGAATGTTGACATGCAGAACAACTGCGCGAGGCTATCTTCAGTTTCTCAAAGCGGCGATCGGCGAGGCGCTGGCTCTTGTTGGATCTCTTGCGATCATGAATCTGGAATACTGGGCCGCCTGCGACGACGAACTTTGGGATATGTGGTAGTCTGATATTTCTTCAGGTTGGCCACGAGTGGCGGTGGCCAACATGCGCTGCCCGGACACGCGGGCAACCAGTGTAGAATGAAAGGAAAACGATCTTGCCCACTCTGTACCTTGTACGTCACGGACAGACGGATTGGAACGCTGACGGCAGGCTTCAGGGTCATTCGGATCGGCCCTTGGACACGGTGGGGCGCATTCAAGCGTCAGCGGTAGCATCCCGCCTGTCAACGGTCTCGCTCGATGCAATTTACGCCAGTGACCTGAGCCGCGCACAAACCACGGCACGAGCCATCGCGCTCTATCATAATCTGCCAATCAGTACCGATGTCCGGTTGCGTGAAGTCGGCTATGGTCGCTGGGAGGGCCGCAGGATGTCGGATCTTGCCAGGATGTGTCCGGAGGTCGTCGCCGGGTGGCGTGCCGATCCGCCCACGTATTTCCCTCCCGGGGCGGAGCGCCCAGAGGATGTTCAGGCGCGCATAGCCGACTTCGCGGAGGACATGCGCGCACTACCTGACGATCAACAGGTACTCGTCGTGGCCCACGGAGGTTCGCTGCGCATGCTGCTATCTATCGTGTCGCCCTGGCCGGATGGCAGGGGACCACGCGCCGTCGTGCATACGGCATCGCTATCTAAGGTGCAGTTGTCCAAAGACCACAACACGATCCTTATGTTGGATGATTGTTCGCACCTGGTGGAAGTCGATCAGCTCGTTCATACCATGGCTCCTGCTCTCTAGTGCATGATATGCACTGTAGGGCGAACTGGCCTGGTATTTCGGATCGAGCCTGCAGCGAGAAATGCACGCTTCTCGGAGTAACGAACGGTGCGCGACGACAAACTCGCAAAACTGTACTTGGAATGATCCTCATTTCGCATTACAGTGGGGTTTGGAGCTGTGCGCAGGCTATGTTACGCTTATCGGTGGCGTTCGGGATATTCCGGACCCGTATCAGAAAGGAGACGAACATGGAGCTCACACACAGTGGCTCGGAGCGCGGTGGCTTTGCTGGCACCGCAGCGAACGCAGCCCGGCGCGCGCTGCAAGTCGTCGTCGGCGTCCTGCTCGTGGACAGGGAACTGAACTCGACCGAGTACGAAGACCTGTTCCATATGCCCTGGTAGTACTTGCACACAACTGAATCGACCGGCGCGGTAGCCGGTCAACACAAACGGTCAGCACCTGCGGCACGGCGCCGCAAGGGCTGGCGCTTTTTTTTGTTGACGGTGCGTGCGGGTGTGTCTAGACTGGTCGCCAGGAGGTACAGCCCATGCCTGATTGGCAAGACGGATTTGTTGCTACCAACGGCATTCGTATGCACTATTGGCGGACGGGCGCGGGAGAAAGGACGCCTGTCGTATTCTCTCACGGCGGGTCTGACAATGGCCTCTGCTGGACGCGTGCGGCGCGCGCGCTCGAAGACAATTATGACGTGATCATGGTCGATGCGCGCGGGCATGGTCTATCGGACAAGACCGGGACCGACTATGGCCCTCTCCAGTCGGCAGCCGATCTGGCCGGGCTGATCCAGGGCCTGGGCCTTGACCGTCCCCATCTGGTGGGACACTCGATGGGCGGCGAGATCTCGTCCAACTGTGCGGCCAAATACCCCGACTTGCCGCGCAGTCTGGTTATTCTGGACTCGGCCTTTATCGGCAATAGCGGGCCATGGGCCAGCCGTGCGGACGAATCTGGTGAACGCCTGGCAGCCTTTCGCGACCGTGCAGAGCAGATGCGCAGCCTCGGAATGGAGGGCCTTCTTAGACTCGTCGAGGCCGAGAACCCCCACTGGCACCCCGATGAACGGGAGCCCTGGGCGCAGAGCAAGCTCCAGGCCTCGCCGGAGGTGGGCGCCTTTTTCTCGCAGGCCAAGCGGCCCTGGAAGGAGATCATCAGCGCCATCACCTGTCCCATCCTGCTCATGGTGGCAGAGCCCGATCTCGGCTCCCATACCCAGTGGGAGGCCGCTGTCCAGGCGACCGGCATCTGGCGCGAGGGCAGCCTGGTACACATCCCGGGTGCCGGTCACAATCTGCAGCGCGACCGCTATGACCTGTTCATCTCGCGTCTCACCGAATGGCTTTCGGCGCATTAGCGTCGCGTCCGTTTCGCTCGATATCATGCAAAGAATCGCAGAGGACAAACAATGAGTGAATGGCAGTCCGGATATGTGTTCACGAACGGGATCCGCATGCACTATTGGCGCACAGGCACGCCGGAACAGACGCCGGTCGTGCTCTCCCATGGCGCCACCGACAACGGGCTGTGCTGGTCTCGCACGGCGCGCGCCCTGGAGGCCGAGTACGATGTCATCATGGTCGACGCCCGGGGCCACGGCCTCTCGGACAAGCCCGAGAGCGACTATGGCCCGCGCCAATCGGGCGCGGACCTGGCGGGTCTGATCCAGGGCCTGGGCCTCGACCGTCCCCATCTGGTGGGACACTCGATGGGCGGCGAAATCTCGTCCAACTGTGTCGCGGATCATCCGGGACTGGCCCGCAGCCTGGTGGTGTTGGACTCGGGCTTTATCTCCAACGAGGGTGCCTTCCGCGGGTCATCTGAAAACGCAGAGGAGCGGATCGCCCGCTCGCGCGAGGGAGTACTGCACATGCGCGAGCTGGGTATGGATGGACTCCTGGCTCAGCTGGATCGCGAGAGCCCGAACTGGCATGAGGAGGAGCGCGGACCCTGGGCGGAGAGCAAGCTACAGGTATCTCCAGAGTTCAGCCGGTTCTTTGCGCAGGACAAACGGCACTGGCAAACGATCTTTGCCGCGATCGACTGCCCCATGCTCCTGATGGTGGCGGAACCGCATCTGGGATCGCACGCGCAGTGGGAGGCGGCCGTGCAGGCCACCGGCATATGGCAAAAGGGAACCCTGGTGCACATCCCGGACGCAGGACACAACCTGCAACGGGATCAGTGGGACACCTTCATGCGGCGCTTGCGAGACTGGCTCGCGGCGCACTAACTCGGATTGGTCGCAAAAGGGACCCGGCACTGCGGGTCCCTTTCTGTTACATCTATGAAGACTCAGGTGCGGTAGTGGGCGTTGATGTCCACATAGGCGTGGGAAAGATCGCTGGTCCATACCGTCGCGCTCGCTTCTCCCTGCCCCAGGTCGATGCGGATGGGTATCTCACGGCGCGCGAGAATCTCGCTGGCGCGTTCCTCGTCGACCTGGTAGGGGCCACCGTCCCGCACCAACTCCAGATCGCCCATCCACACGCGGACGGCGTTCGGATCCAGCGGCACGCCCGCATAGCCAACCGCACAGACGATTCTGCCCCAGTTCGCATCCTGGCCATAGATGGCGGTTTTGAACAACACGGACTTGGCGACTGACATCGCCACCTGGCGCGCCTCCCGGCGGTTTTTCGCGCCTGTCACGGCTATTTCGATAAAACGTGTGGTGCCTTCGCCGTCCATCACCAGTCCCTTGGCCAGAGACACCGTCACCTGCTTGAGTCCCTCGAGGAACGCATCATAGAGAGGCGACGCCGCGTCCGAGATCTCGGGCATGCGCGCGAGCCCATTGGCGAGAAGCACGGCGGTATCGTTTGTGCTCATGTCGCCATCGATGGTGATCATGTTCAGGCTCTCGCCCACCGCCTCGACCAGAGCGGCGTGGGCAGGCAGCGCAGAGATGCGTGCGTCGGTTGTGATCGTCACGAGCAGCGTGGCCATATTGGGGCTGATCATGCCGGCACCCTTGGCCATCCCTGCGATGACAAACTCGACTCCGTCGGTCTGCACCGTTACGGCCACTTCCTTGGGGACGGTGTCGGTGGTCATGATTGCCCGGGCCGCCTGGTGGCCGCCCTCGACGTCTTTCGAAAGCGCCCCCGCACCACGGGAAATCCCGTCCAGTACGCGGTCCATCGGTAACATCTGGCCGATGACACCCGTGGACATGACCAGATAGTCCCGGGGTGCGCCGCCAAGTAACTGCGCCGTGGCTGCGGCCATTCCCTCTGCGTCTCGCAGGCCGGGCTCTCCAGTGCATGCGTTGGCGCAGCCGCTGTTGATCACCACGCCCCGCTGGGTCGTCGGATTGCTCAGGATGGCTTGCTGGTCATAGACCACCGGGGCCGCCTTGAAGAGATTGGTCGTGAATACTGCCGCGCCCACGGAGGGCTTGATAGAGCGAACCAGGGCGAGATCAGGCTTTCCCGATGCCTTGATACCGGCGGCAACCCCGGCAGCCTCAAATCCCTGGACAGAAGTGATCGATCCGTCTGGAATGATGCGAATCTCAACGCCCATGCCTCTGACCTCCTCGTACACGCGTCCAAATCGCCGCGAGTATAGGGCGTGCACAGGGCTGTGTCAATGTCGGTGGGGGCACACACGCGGCTTTTCCGCCAGGGGCCGCGCGGAACGTTGGAGAGCACGGCAGTGTCTGTGATTCAGCGGATCCCGCGACATTGCTCGGTCCCCTTCGATCCGTCAGGCACGCGTGAATTGCCATTCACCCGGGCGGATGGCACAGTTGTTGAGGCCCCTTTGATGAGTCGCCGGGGAGGCTTCCGCTACTATGCCGGTCGCGACTATCAGGCGGTCCGGCTGCCCTATAGCGGGGATCGGCTAAGCATGGTGATCGTGCTCCGTGCCAGGGGCTCGACCTCGATCGATGGGTCGCGCGGCTGGACGCCGGGGCATGGGCTGAACTGACCAGCTCCCTGCGCCAGGCAGAGGGCATCGTCGTAATCCCGCGATTCAAGGTGTCGTTCGAGAGCACGCTGAACGAGCCATTGAGCGCCATGGGCATGGCCATCGCCATGAGCCCCGCGACGGCGCAGTTCGATCGCATCCATGAACTGGATCTGCCCACCTGGATCAGTCAGGTGCGGCACAAGAGCTTTGTCGAGGTGACCGAAGAGGGCACAGAGGCCGCCGCTGTGACATCTGGGGGCGTGCGAGCGCTGGCGGCAGCCCCCGCTGTTCCATTCAGCTTTGTGGCAGACCGTCCCTTTATCTATGCTATCCAGGACGATCACACCGGTGCGCTGTTGTTTCTCGGTATCATGCACAATCCGCTCCAGGCCGAGTCCATGGTGTTTGGCTGAGCATGTATTAACTCTACCGTGGGTATGGGGGCGGCAGTGTTTGGCCGTGGACAATGCTGGTGCGTGGTAGACAGGGGCGCAGCCCCGTGGTAGACTCCAAACATCACATGTGACAGGAGGCAATCCAATGAAACGATCGTGGGAGTCCATTCTCACCCTGAGTGTGGTCCACTTTATGCTGTTTCCCGAGACACAGGCCGGTAGCGGACCCATCGTAGAGACCATCGAGAAGCTGGCCCTCGATGACTTTCTCGGGGGCGTGGAAATCACACGTATCACCAGCCCGGAGGATCGCGCCGCCGTGCGGACCATCGCCATGCAAAGTGGTCTCAAGATCGGGTTTGGTGCCCAGCCGGCGCTCCTATCCACAGGGCTCAGCCTGAATGATCTCGACGAGACGGGCCGCCTCAAGGCTGTGGGTCTTATCAAGGCCTGCGTAGACGAGGCCGCCGAGATGGGATGCGCCCGGATGTCTTTCCTCACGGGTCCCGATCCCGGCGATGCCGACCGCCCTCGCGCACTGGACGCTCTGGCCGCCTCACTGCGGACGCTCTGTGCCTATGCCGATGACAAAGGCCTGGCACTGGCCGTCGAGACCTTTGATCGCGACGTGGACAAAAAGTCACTGCTCGGTCCGTCGGATCTTTCCGCTGCGTTCGCGAAGCGTATGCGGGAGGAATTCCCGAGCTTTGGCCTGCTCTACGACCTGAGCCATATGCCCCTGCTCCGGGAGAGTGCGCGCGAAGCGCTGACTACGCTGCAGCCCTATCTGGTGCATATCCACGTCGGCAACGCCGTCACGATTCCCGGTATGCCGGGCTATGGTGATCTGCATCCGCGCTTTGGCTATCCCAATGGCGCCAACGATGTGCCCGAGCTGATCGAATTCCTGCAGACGCTGTTCAAGATCGGGTACCTGGACAAGAAGAACGAGGGAGGCAAGCCCTGGGTTGGGATCGAGGTCAAGCCGCAGGCGCCTGAGCAGTCCGAGTTGGTCTGGGCTCAGACCAAGCGCACCTGGCGCGCTGCCTGGTCAGCGATCTAGGCTGCCCCACGAGACTCTGGCGTGCAAGGAGCCCGCGCAGTGCGTAACCGAGTGCTGATCATCGTTCTTGCAGTGCTGGCCATCCTGACATGGGCGGCCCTGCTGACCTTTATGCAGCGACAGCCGCCTGTGCTCATGAATCAGCTGATCTTTGTGGTGATGTTCGCGTGCGGCATCGTCTGCACGACCGTGCCACTATCCTATGCGCTCAATGCTCGTTTCGCTCCGACGCTGGGGAGCGGCGGTGACATGAATCGCTCGCTGCGTCAGGGTATGCTGCTGGGACTGGTGAGCGGCGTGATGATGGCACTGCATCTGATGCGGATGCTTCCGCCCGAACGTGGCGTGGTACTGCTCGCGATCGTGGTGTTACTGGAGTTGTTGTTCTACATCCGTCGCCGGTAGAGCGCCGGCTAGTTCACATGAAAAAGCGCGTCCGCTGCTATGTAGCACCGGACGCGCTCTACGTTTGCGGCTAGATCAGCGGATCGCCTTTTCCGTGTCGCGATCAAAGACGTGCATATTGTCCATGTTAAGCATGAGCTGCACATTCTGACCGACGCGGATGGACGTGCGCGGGTCCAGACGTGCGACAAAGCTCTTGGCGCCGGCGAGGAGATAACCCAACACCTCGTTGCCCATCAACTCGGTCACATCCACGCTGCAATCGACGGGTGCTCCTGAAATGCCCGGAGGAGCGTATTGCGGGTCGTGTATATCGTCAGGACGGATGCCAAAGATAACCTCTCGTCCGCGATACTCACTCAGCGTATCTTGTCTCTCTGCCGGTACCTCGACGCGGAAGGTGCCTGTGTCCAGGTACATTTTGTCGGCGTCGCCCGTCACCGTCGCATCGAAAAAGTTCATTGCAGGGCTGCCGATAAAGCCGGCCACAAAGACGTTGCCCGGGTAATTGTAGAGGTGCTGGGGCGTATCGACCTGCTGCAGGATACCATCACGCATCACCACGATGCGCGTGCCCATGGTCATGGCCTCTACCTGGTCGTGCGTCACATAGATGAACGTGGTCTCAAGCCGTTGATGCAGCTTGCTCAGCTCGGCACGGGTCGCAACGCGCAACTTGGCGTCGAGGTTGGAGAGCGGCTCATCCATTAGAAAGACCGCCGGGTCGCGGACGATGGCCCGCCCCAGCGCGACGCGCTGCCTTTGACCGCCAGATAGCGCCTTGGGCTTGCGGTCGAGCAGTTCCTGGATACCGAGGATTCGCGCGGCCTCGTTCACGCGGTTGTCGATTTCGGCCTTGGGCGTCTTGCGCAGCTTTAGGCCAAAGGCCATATTATCATAGACGCTCATGTGCGGGTACAGGGCATAGCTCTGGAACACCATGGCGATGTTCCGGTCCTTCGGGGCTACATCGTTCACCAGGCCGTCGGCGATGTAGATGTTCCCGGAGGTGATCTCCTCAAGACCTGCGAGCAGACGCAACGAGGTCGTCTTGCCGCATCCGGAGGGGCCGACGAATACGAGGAACTCTTTGTCGGCGATCTCAATCGTCAAGTCATTGACCGCGACTACGTCGCCGAACTGCTTGTATACATGATCGTACGTTACACCGGCCATTGAGGCTCCTTATATTCTGGAAACACTGGTGTGCTCACCACGGAGGCAGAACTCTTCGGTCGATCGCCAACTTCTGGGGCTGGTTCTCGGGCATCTAGCCAAAACCGTCCTCCCGTGGGGCAGATCCTTTGAACACCATCGGTCTCGAATTCTGCACACCTCCCTTCAATGGTCGCTGGCGGGGCTCGACGCTGCGCCCCTGGTGCGGTAATGCCCGCGAGGGCCTTGCGGCCGCTCACTCTGGCCACAGTGTATGCGGTGTGAAATGGATTGTCAATGCAAAATGCCGAAATTCGGTCGAAATCGCTGAACTCTATCGGTTACCCCGCCCCCAGGCGCTGGCGGGTAGCGTTCGCCCATCTCGATGCGCCCCTTGTCATGGATTGCCCGGTGCTTTACCGCGATCAGGATACTCGACAACAAAAAGAACGTCAATGATGCTCGCAGGCTCTGGCGGTCGGCGCCTGAGAGCGTTTGACGTCCACTCCTTGCTGCCGATAATTCCACCAGGGGCAACCAATAGAGTACGCAGGAGGGACTGTGAACGTCAGTCGTTTTGATCCAGCCAATGCCAATCCAAGCCATAACGGCACCATTCTCGCAATGGATGTACTGCCCTCTGGAATGAGGGCGCCTTTCCAGCATGCCTGGGGAAATCTGCAACCCGGCTGCACTATGGAAGGCCACAGCCACGCCAATGCCGAGATTTACTTTTTCCATAGTGGCATCGGGACAGTGATCGTGGGTAATGAGGAGGCTCCGGTATCTCCCGGGCTGGTCGTCGAGATTCCCAGCGACACCTGGCACACTGTGCGCAACGATTCTGATGGCGAGCTCCTCTGGTTTGCGCTCTGGTGGCCGCCCGTATCCTGATTGGATCCTCGAACAGCGTAGACCCGCCGAAACTCCCGCAGCATCGGACCAGCCATGATCACAACCGCAACTGGCACCGGGGCCGACGACACACGGGTGCGGATCTGGACCGCGGCCAGCGAGCCATCGGGCGGCTTGGCCATCGCTCGTTTGCAGGAACGAGATTCTGTCCGCAGAGGAGGAATAGCCGTGACGGATAACCTGTCAGATCGCACGCGCAGCTTGATCCTGGAAGCACAACGCAACGAGCTTACAGAGTACCTGATCTACGATCGCCTGGCCGCGAGGCTGGGTGACACCGAAAACGGCCGCGTGCTGAAACAGATCGCACAGGATGAGCTGAACCACAATGCCTTCTGGAAGCACCATACAGGGATGGACGTACGACCGGACCGCTTCAAGGTCTGGTGCTATGTGCTGCTCAGCCGTGTCCTTGGCCTCACCTTTGCCACCAAGCTGATGGAGAATGGCGAGCGGTCGGCACAGGACCTGTACGATGCGGTCTCACAGGAGCTGCCAGAGGCGCGTCATCTCGTGGAAGATGAGGATGAGCATGAGCGGGTGCTGTTGGGAATGCTCGATGAAGAGGGACTGCGCTATGTAGGATCTGTTGTCCTGGGGCTGAGCGATGCCCTGGTAGAGCTGACCGGCAGTCTGGCCGGATTGACGTTGGCTCTGCGCAACACGCGGTTGATCGCAACCACCGGGCTGATCGTGGGCTTGAGTGCCTCGCTATCCATGGCCGCCTCGGAGTATCTCTCAACCCAGTCTGACGAAGATGGTCGGGATCCCAAACGTGCCAGCCTCTACACCGGGGCAGCGTATGTCATGACCGTGCTGCTGCTCATCCTGCCCTACCTCGTCTCTGGCAACTATCTGGTCGCCCTGGGGATGACGCTCGTTGTGGCCATGCTGATCGTCCTGGGGTTCACCTACTATGTGAGCGTGGCGATGGATGTGCCCTTCCGCAAACGCTTTGTGCAGATGGCGGGCATCAGCCTGGGGGTAGCCGTGCTCAGCTTTGCCATTGGGTATGTAGTGCGCGAGGTGTTTGGCATCGACGTGTGAGTTCTCGCTGCCGTGTGCCTCTGGGTGCTGCGCGAGGCTTACCGGTGCGGCCGCCGCGCCGTGGCGTGTTCACGGTATCCATCATCACCCTCGCACCACCGCACAGTTTGCGGCGCAACAACGACTGGCAGCTCTAGACTGCAACATGCACCAGGTGTTGCGGGGAGACATCAGGCCCCCGAGCGATCTCGCCCCGCACTTTCAGTTCCAGCTTGACCGTCGTGGTGTACCACCCCACCGAGCCGAGTGAGGCGCGTTCGTCCGGGGTCAGTGCGGCCTCCACAAGACCCGGCAGCGTACTCATGAAGGGAATTCCAGGCGGTTCGGCAGGCAGGACCTCCAGAATGGCCCGACGCACCGCATCGAACTTGCAGCGGTCGATCCTCGTCGGCCTGCTGCCGGGCGTTGGCGTCCGGCAGATGACGCGCTCCTTGTCCTCGGTCATAGCAGGGAACTCCTCTATCGGGCTTTGACCTTGCGTGGACTCCAATCGCCCTTGCGCTTGAGAAGGTGGTCGCCTTTGGCGTAGCCCTTTCTGGCCTGGATCTTTTTCACTTTGCCGCTTGCCGTCTTGACAAAGGCATATGTGACGCGCCGGGTTGTGGAACTGCCGTCGTCGTCGGTGTCCACAACCTCCTCTACCCGCACGCGCTCGATGATCCCTTCATAGTGTCGCGTAAGCCGCCAAAGAATCCAGACCAGTCCTACGAGCGCCCCGCCGGCAATATACGGCCAGGCGTCCTGTGGTGCGTCCCCATAGTTCAGGTTGATGTAAATGGCAGCCGCCACCAGCAGCCCCCAGAGAAGTAAGGGGAGGACGAACCCCAACCGATTCGTGCCAGGCGACCTGCTCGGGACCGCCGGGGCAGCGGCTGGCAAAGGCACTGCCGGACCGGCTGCGGCGCGCATCGGCGGACTTGTGCTTGCAGATGTCTGCGTGTGCACCGGCGCCGGAGCGATCGGTGGAGGCGGCGGCGTCACTGCTGCCGGCGTCGCTGGTTTGGGCGGCTCCCCCACTTGCCAGGTGCCATTCTCCCACACATACCACTGTCCCGTGCGTTCCTGCAGCATCCACACGCGGCCGCGCTCGTCGGTCACCTTCAGCGCATTCAGCCTGGCCCGATAGGTTTCTTCGTCCAGCGTGCCCGCCTGGCGGCTGGCCTCCAATAGCTGAAATTGCTGCTCGGCCTGGGCAAAGTCCATGCTGCCTCCTGAAGCTGTAAGGTCCGCTTCGCCTGAAATTGCTGCATCGCTCTACACGCGCGTAGCGTATGCTCGATTCGGCCTGGTGTCAAGAAAATGCCCGTAAGTGTGGTACTATGAGCCAGCATGACTATCATCCCGGCGATATTCGTAAAAGACCTGTTCCCTGAGCATCGATTATGCTATAATCTGGGTAGAGGGCAGTGTGCCTATAGGCTCCTCTGCGGTGTGGGTCGTACGGTTATCCTCACCGCCGGCGTGAACCGCTTGCTCGGATCGATCGTTCCGGGCAGCAACGACATCGAGGAGGTCGACTATGGCAGTCATCACCATGTCTCGACAGATTGGCTCTGGCAGCGACGAACTGGCACAGCGGCTTTGCGAGGACCTGGGGCTGATCGCTTTCGACAAGCGGCTGATGGCCCGGGTTGCATCGGAGGTGGGAATCTCAACCAGCGAGATCGTGGACTATTCCGAGGTCGAGTACGAGCGTCGAGGCTTCTTCGACCAGTTGTTCAGGCGTTCACGGCCGGTGGCAGAGTTCTCCATGTGGGTTGGCAGTCCCTCAGTCGGGTACGAGAGGCGCGCCCGGATCCTGGATGAGCACGGGGCAATCGATCTCATCCGCGCCACCGTGACTGCGGCCTACGAGCGGGACAATATCCTGATCATGGGGCGTGGTGGTCAGGCCATCCTGGAGAGCAAGCCGGACGTGCTGCATGTGCGCGTCGTGGCAACGTTTGAGGACCGTGTGTCGCGCCTGCAACAGGAGCAGAACATGACGCCCAGCCAGGCGCGGCGCTACATCCAGGAGAGCGACGCGTCCAAGGATGAGTACCTTCGCGTGTTCTTCGATGTCGACCCTAACGACGCCTCGCTGTATCATCTCGTAGTCAACACCAGCAAGGTTGGGATCGAAGGGGCGCTGGCGCTCATCCGGCGGGCTCTCGACCTGGTGCCTGCGCGCCCTGCGACTGTGAGCGAGGCCCCTGCCTGAGTGGTCACCTGAGCAGCCGGGCGGCGCGGGTTCTGAGGCGTCCGGAGTAGCACAACCTGGACCAGGCGGAAGCTGGATGAGGTTGCAGCATCCAGTTTCTGCCTGCTACAGTGCAGTGTGGCATCCTTGTGCTGTCACAGCTTGTCCGCAGGTTGCCTTTGTCTCAAGCGTTGCTGCTTGTGCTGATCCGGGGGGCGCGTTGGCCGCATCGACTGGCGAGAAGCGAGGAGCCATCATGTCTCTGTTCCGTGATCGAGCCGATGCCGGACGCAAACTTGCGGCTATACTCCCCCATCTAGAGGCAGATGACTGTGTGCTCGTGCTGGGACTGCCCCGCGGCGGCGTACCGGTAGCCCTGGAGCTGTCGCGTGCGCTGCGCGCCCCTCTGGATGTCTTTGTCGTGCGCAAGCTGGGAGCACCGATGCAGCCAGAGCTGGCGCTGGGCGCTATCGCCACCGGCGGGATCCACGTGGTCAATCAGGAACTGATCGGATTTCTTGGGATTGAGCCCGACGTGCTTGATCAGATCATCGTCCGGGAACGTGCGGAGCTCATCAAGCGCGAACAAGAGTACCGTGGTGACTTGCCGCCTTTGCGGCTGGAGGGAGCCACCGTCATCATGGTGGATGACGGTCTGGCGACGGGTGCATCCATGCGTGCTGGGCTGACGGCACTCCTCGATGGTAATCCCGCCCGAGTCATTGCCGCTATTCCGGTGGCGCCAGCCGAGACCCTGGCGGCGATCCGCAGAATGGTTGATCAGGTGGTCTGTATTGCGACGCCGGATCCTTTCTACAGCGTTGGTGCCTGGTATGCGCGGTTCGATCAAGTCAGCGATGATGAGGTGCGTGAGTGTCTGCGCGAGGCAGGCACCTGGAGTCACACTACTGTCTGAGGCCGGCCATGGATAACTCTGACCGCCCCACACCGCTCGCGGAGCCCGTTTCCATTGATGCCGGTGGGGTGACGTTGCAAGGCGACCTGGTCTCTCTGGCGGATGCCTTGGGACTCGTGATCTTTTGCCACGGCAGCGGCAGCTCGCGGCACAGCCCCAGGAACCGGCGGGTGGCCTCCCATCTGCAGGATGTTGGGTTGGCGACGCTTCTTCTCGACTTGCTCACTACCAACGAAGAGACCAGTGATCTGGCCAGCGGGCGCTGGCGCTTTGACATCGCGTTGCTCGCCGGACGGGTTGCTGCTGTTGTGGGCTGGGCGCAGAGCGACCGTCGCGTCTCCGGTCTGCCCATCGGTCTGTTCGGTTCGAGCACCGGTGCCGCCGCGGCCCTCGCGGCTGTCGCGGAGCCCGGCTCTGCGGTACGGGCCGTTGTATCGCGGGGCGGAAGGCCCGATTTGGCCGCTGGCGCGCTCCCTCGGGTACTCGTCCCCACACTATTGATCGTCGGCGGGCATGATACGCTCGTGCTCGCGCTGAACCGGCAGGCAGCGACCAGGCTAGTCGTTGCGGAGGTGGCCGTCGTTCCCGGGGCGACACACCTCTTTGAAGAAGCGGGTACCCTGCAGTGCGTCTCGCAGCTGGCAGGCGAGTGGTTTCTGCGGCACCTCTCGGCCGAACTTGCCGGCTCCACCAACCAGAGCGCGGGCCGCCCGTGAGCGAGCGCACGCTGGCATCCGCTACCCAAAACCTGCGCGCCCGGCTGGGCGATGCTGTGGGTCAGCCCGTGGCAATCATTTGCTCTCGGGGCAAGCACGCTTTGGGCCAGTCGTTGGAGGCTCTGCTCGCCGTCGAGGGGCCGGAGGCTGTGCGGTGCACCCTGGAACCGGGGGCCACTCATAGTACTCTTGATTACGCCACCACGCTGGCCCTTGAGGTGAGCGGACAGGGTACGCTGGTACTGCTGATCGATCCGCCCCATGCCGGCTGGCTCTTTGCCACCGTTGGACGGCCCGATACGGGTCTGCTCATCCCCAACGACCATCTGTACTGTGACTGGCTGCTCCCCTATGACGGGCTGTTACGCATCCTTCAGGCCGACTACGGCGAGCTCTTACGGTTTCGCCGGCAGCTAATGGATGTGCTCCCATCGGCTCTCCCGCTGCACATCGTTACGACGGCTGGTACCGACCTGATCTGTCAGTGCGGCTCCTGGCTCGGCCTCGATGGCGAAGTCTGCATGGCACCCGTAGCCGGCAGCGCTCGCGGCTCGCTGGTGATCGACGGGGCGCTCTACGAGGGGCCGCCACGTACGCCCATTTCGCTAGAGATTGAGGACGGACGCGTGGCGAGCGCGAGCGCATCGGCCGACGAGACAGATCCGCTCGCCGTGAAGCTCCGCAGAGACCTCTTCCGCGATGCCGGGGCCACAGTTGTTGCCGAGGTCGGTCTGGGGATCAATCCCTGCGCCTGTCCCTCTGGCGGCATCATGGAGGCAGAGATGGCGCGAGGGACGGCTCACATCGGCTTTGGGGAAAACCGCACTCTCGGGGGCTGCAATGCCAGCGCTATCCACCTCGATGTCGGACTGTTGCGCCCGACGATTACGCTGAACGGGCACATGCTCTGCGATGCAGGCAACTATCTGACGTAACGCAACGACGGGCACTGGCTGGCCGCGAATCGTTACCAGGAGATAGCATTATAGTGGGAAACCTGTTAACAGGCCTGTGTGTGGGCCTCTAGCGCTCACAATCCGGACGGATTTGGTCTATAATAGCGCCAGGATAGTCAAGCGTCAGGGCTATGTATAGAGATCCTGGCTGACGACCAGAAGGAAAGGAAGAGCATGAGTAAAGCTATTGTTATCGCCCTGGTTGTTCTGTTGCTCGGAGCCATCACGATCTGTGGGCTGGGCGGCGTTGCAGCGGTGCTGTTCCTGCGCGGCCCTCTGTTCTCGAACGGAGCGCCCGTCATATCGAACGCGGTACCTTCCTCGGAGATAGTGGTTGAGACCGCAGTTCCCACGCCCACCCTGGAGCAGGCCTCGCTGCCGACGCTTCCCAGTACAGAGGAGGGGCTCTTGACGGATGGCTGGGCGCAGAGCGTCGAGTTCAGCGACTATACTGCTCTCTACAAGCAGGTGGAGCCGGCCGTCGTGGCGATTGTGTCTTATGTTGAGCAGATGGGTCAGCTGGGCTCGGGTTCCGGTTCAGGTTTCATCATCGACGAGAGCGGCATCATCGTCACCAATGAGCATGTGATCGCGGATGCTGTGCGTGTCGAGGTAGTCTACCTTGATGGCACCGCTGCCGAGGCCACGATTCTAGGTAGCGATGTGGACAGTGATCTGGCCGTGCTCAAGGTCGATCAACTGCCGGACAACGTTGCGGTGCTGCCTTTGGGCGATTCGGACGAGGTGGAGCCCGGTCAGCCAGTGGTGGCTATCGGCAATCCCTTTGGCCTGCAGAACACCATCACATCGGGTATCGTGTCGGCCGTGGGGCGCATGATTCCGGCGCGCATCGGTGCGTTCTCGATCCCGCAGGCGATCCAGACGGACGCCGCCATCAACCCGGGCAACTCGGGCGGTCCTCTGATCAATATCAATGGCCAGGTCATCGGCGTAAATGCGCAGATCGTTTCAGGTGGAGGGACAGCCGCCAATGCGGGCATTGGCTTTGCGATTCCCGTGAATATCGTCCGCATGGTCGTGCCCTACCTCTCCGAGGGGCGTGCCTACCCCTGGCCCTGGATCGGTATCAGCGGTACAGACCTCAACCTGCTGATCGCTGAGGCGGGCAGCCTGGACATTCAGCGGGGTGCCTATGTGGCCGACGTAACGCCCGGCAGCCCGGCGGCCGTCGCTGGCCTGCGTGGCTCGACCGGGGTGCGCCAGTTTGGCAGTATGTCGGTCCCTGTGGGGGGCGATGTGATCGTCGGTATTGACGGCGATCCCGTGTATGACTTTGCCGATCTGCTCGAGCATGTGGCGTTCGGCAAGCCTGGAGACGAGGTCGAACTGACGGTGTTCCGCGATGGGCGGGAGATCGAGATCACCGTTGAGCTGGAACAGCGCCCGGCGCGCTGATACTATGTTGTGACGATCGACGGCCCGCCGCTCGACTGAGCGGCGGGCCGTTGGCGTTCCTGCGTACGCAGGAGTGGACTCGGTCAGGCAGGCCGGGTGCCGGTCTCCAGGTTGAGCCAGGCCAGTTCCTCCGGGGATAGCGTCACCGCCAGCGCGGGCAGCGCCTCGTTCAGCTCGTTAATGGTCTGCGGGCCGATCAGGGCATAGACGTTCAGCGGCTGGTTCAGCACCCAGGCGAGCGCCAGCTGCGCCGGCGTGACGCCCTTGATCGCGGCCAGTTCGCGCACGCGCTCCAGCCGCACAAAGTTGGGCTTGTTGAACCAGGTGCGCACGATGCTGGCTAGCGCGGGCTGGTCGCGGTCCTGCGGGCCGTAACGGCCGGTGAAAAAGCCGGTGGCCTGGCTGCTCCAGGCAAAGAGCGGCATACCGGTGCGTGCGTACCATGCGCGCGACTCGGCATCCGACGCCGAGATGCAGCCCTCCCACATCGGTTCGTTCCAGGCGGCCAGCGACAGGTTCGGACTGCTGGCTGCGAAGCCGACCAGCCCATGCTCGCGGGCGTAGGCGTTGGCCTCCTCGATGCGGGCGATCGACCAGTTCGAGCCACCAAAGGCGCGGATTCGTCCGGCGCGCAGGTGTTCATTCAGGCACTCAACAAGCTCACCGGCGGGGATCGCAGGATCGTCCGCGTGCATCAGGTAGAGGTCCAGATAGTCCGTCTGCAGCTTGTCCAGCGTCTCATAAAGCTGCGAGGTGAGCACTTGCGTTCCGTCACCGAGCCGCCGCATCCCTTTGCCGATCAGGACCAGCTGCTCGCGGACGCCGCTCAGCCGGACCCACTGTCCGACGGTCTCCTCGCAGTTGTACACATGTGCGGTGTCGATGGTGGTCCCGCCGAGCTCGAAAAAGCGGTCCAGGAGCGCCCGGGCCAGTGGCACGGTTCCTGGCTTGAAGATCATGGTGCCCATCACCAGCCGCGAGACGGGCTTGTCGACCCCCGCCACCTGCCCGTAGCGCATGAGATGGTCCTTGCGACGCGCCAGGGGATGGCCCGAGACCGGCAGCGTGAGCGCCGCGGGCAACTCGCTGTCGAACACCAGCCCGATCTCACGGCGCCAGGCGTCCAGCGTCAGCATATTGCCCAGGGTGTCGTCCCAGGTCATGCAGGGGCTCGGCGCCTGCCGGTCGGCGATGTGCCGGGCGACGGTATCGGCCTCGATGCCGTACAGCGGGATGCCGCCGGCCTCGCTTGAGATTTCCTCGGGCGACTGCTCGCCTTCGCGATAGAGCAGGATGCGCCCCTCGCCCAATGCGGGGGGGTCGCTGGGCTTCCAGGGGTTGGGCACCACGATATGCCCGTCCGAGCCCCAGACGTAGAGCGCATTATCGACCTGCACCTGGATGCCGGTGGTCAGTGTGGCCAGGATGTCGCCCGGGAACCGCACCACCGCCATCGACCACTCATCGATACGGTTGTCCGGATTGATATAGCCCTCTGCCTTGAGCGCCATCGTGCTTCGGTAACCATCGCGAGCGATGATCGGGTCCGCGAACGGCTGTCCGGTGGCGGCGCCGGCTACCAGGCGTGCGATGGAGGCGCAGTAGCAGCCCACATCCATGATCCCGCCGCCAGAGGCCGGGTTCTGCTGGCGCACGTTCTCCCGCGGGCCCTTCATGTCGTAGCTAAAGTGGGCCTGGATCAGGCGCACCTGGCCGATCGCGCCTGAGCGGATCAACTCCACCAGTTTGGCTGTCTGTGGGTGGCACCGGTACATGAACGCTTCCATCAGGAACACATCATGTTCCCTGGCGGCATCGATGGCCACCATCGCCTCCGCGTGATTGCTGGCCAGCGGCTTTTCGCAGAGGATGTGCTTGCCCGCCTCGGCCGCGCGGATGGTCCAACGCGCGTGCAGATGGTTGGGCAAGGCGATGTACACAGCCTGCACCGCCGGGTCGGCCAGCAGCGCCTCATACGACGCGTGCCGGTGCGGGATATCAAAGGCGTCGCCAAAGCGATCGGCGCTCTCCTGCGAACGGCTGCCTACGGCGACCAGGTTGCCCGTTAGCGAGCCCAGGACGCCGCGCGCGAACTGGCGCGCGATGTTGCCCGTGCCCATGATCCCCCAGGCGAGACGCTCTTCCTCGGGCAGCGGTGTCGCTGTCCTTTCACTCATGCTGCACCTCCAGTGTGCGATAACCGAATCACGACGGCGCTTATGCTGTGCCGTCGAACAGCACCAGGCCCACCTCGGCGCGGAAGGCGACGAGGGTGCCCGGCTCGAGATGCCCGATATAGGTGCGGTCGTCTGCCGTATGGTGCGCCACAAAGTGGATGTGCGGCTCGCCGTTGATGATGCTCCCCAACATGGAGCCCACCTCGATGGGGCCCGCTGCATCCATGTAGAGGTCCTTGGAAGGCTCCTCCGCCCTGGTGATGGTGTGCATCTTGAGCACCGAGAACGAGCCTACCCCGGCGGTGACCAGTCCGGTTTTCGCGCCATCGCCGTCGATCACGTCGCGGATGCAGGCGATGACGTCATCGCCGCGCTCGAGCACCAGCAAGTAGGCACGCGTCGGGCCTTCAGCCTTGTGAATCTGCATTGTTTTTCTCCTGTCGTATGTGGTACGGTTTATTCGAACTGTGCGTAGTACGCCTCAACGGTGGCGACATCCACGGTGTCGTCCATGGGCAGACCCAGGCGCTCGTAGAGTTGCCGACGCCCCCGCATGTCCGCCAGCAGGATAGCGCGGGCGTGCACGGCGACCTCCTCGGCGATGTCGGCCGGCACCACGATCACGCCGTCATCGTCGCAGCCCACCATGTCGCCGGCACAGACCTGCACGCCGCCGCAGCCGATGGGCACGTTGGCCTCGACCTCCATGATGCGTCCCGGGATGATGGTCCTGCCCCGTCCCTTGCAGCAGATGGGCGTCTTTTGCAGCGCGACCTCGTAGGTATCGCGGCACTGGCCGTCGGTGACGATGCCCACGGCCCCGGCCAGGATCATGCCCATCGAGTTGTTCGAGCCCCAGTATCCCGTCTCTTTGGCGCCGCCCGTGTCGGTGACCACCACGCAGCCGGGCGTGATGTGATCGCGCAGACGTACCGGATTGGGGTATTTGGCATACCAGCGGGCATGGTCGGCGACAATGTCCTCGGTGGTGTCGAGCTTCCACATGGGCCGGTTGGAGGGCACGCAGCGCAGCGTGACAGCTGGCCCCCAGAACTTCATGCCCAGCCACAGCGGTCGCACCTCCGGGTCCATCAGGCCCCGGTCAAAGTAGCCGATGCCATCCATGGCGTCCGCCACGTCCACGACACGCAGATACCTGTACAGATCAACGACGCTCATGTCTCGCCCCTCCTCTCAACTCATGCTAGCGTTTAGGATGGATACTACTATCTGTTTAGGACGTTATGTTAACGATTCTCCACGCGACGGAAGGCCTCGGCGACCTCGGCTATCGACTGCTCCGCTGGCTGCGAGGCAAAGCGGCCCGTCGTCGGCCGCATTGGTTCGCACATCACCGGCCCGGCATAGCCGTGCTCTCTAAACACCCGGTACAGCATGGCCGTATCGATGATGCCCGTCGTCATGGGCATCTCACGCTCCATATCCCGCTGCTCGTCCGGCGCCCTGCCCGCCACGCCATCGTTCAGGTGCATGTTCACCATGCGGTCGCAGTGCTGTGCCGCGTAGAACAGGTCGTCCAGGCGGCAGCTGCCACAGAACCAGTGGTAGGAATCGAACAGGAAACCCGTGTACCCGCCGGCTGCATCCGCGATAGCCAGCACGCCGGCGATGGTGTGCACAAAGGGGTACTGAGCCCGCGTGCGCAACTCGTGGGGCCCCAGGAACTCGAGCCCATACCGGATGCCGTGGCGCTGGCAGACCTCCTGGATGCGCTTGAGCCGCTCCACGTGCCAGCGAAAGTTGGCCTCGAAGGGACGCTGCGTGTTGCTGGGCCAGACGTGGTTGTAGGCGTACTGGACGCCAATGCGTGCCCCGATCGCTGCACAGGCCTCCAGCGTCTTGAGCGCCTCCTCAAGGACGTCGCCCTCGACGTCATCGGAGAAAAAGTCCACCGGCGTCTGCAGCAGTCCCCACCGCAGGCCGTGTTTGGCGACGATTGCTGCCGCCTCGTCGGCCCTGGCCGGGTCCAGCAGCACCTCACGCGGCAGGCTGATGCCATCAAAACCATACTGGCGGGCAAGCGGCGCAAGCTCGGCCAGCGTGCCCGGGATGCCCAATAGATTCGTGTCCAGCACCTTGTACATACTTGAGAAACCTCCGTTTCAGGCTCCGGACCGTGCCAGGACGTCGCGCATGAACGCCACCACCTCGGGAAAGTAGCGCTCGTGCTTGATGCCGTGCACGAACATGCCTCCGGTATAGCCGCACTCGCGCAGCTTGAAGACGAAATAGCGGAAATCGATGATCCCGTTGCCGGCATGGGTAAACGCCAGCCCTTCGCCGGCCTGGATGTCCTTGCCGTGCGCCATCTGGATGTAGGGGCCCAGGAGCGCAAAGGCGTTGTCCATGATGGGGCGCACGTTCTCCGGCCGCGCCTCGCCGCGCTGAAACAGGTTGGCCACGTCCATGACGATCTTGAGTCTCGGTGAGTTGAACGTGTCGAGCAGTCTGCGCGCCTTTTCGGGCGTGTTGATCACATTGCTGGCCTCGGTTTCGATGCCCAGCAAGAGATCATAACGCTCGGCGACGACCAGCACCTGCTCCATCGAGACCAGCAGGTCCTCCCAGGCGTCCGGTTTCAAATTGTCATCGTGCCAGCGCCACATGTTCTCCGGGTGGCGCGTGCCTGTGCACAGCGTCACGAACCGGCAGTGCAGCGGCGCGCAGGCTGCGGCGATGGTCTCAAAGCGTTCAAGCCCCGCGGCGCGAGCCTCCAGGTCCGGGTGGATCATGTTGTACGTGCCGCCGACGGCAGCGACGGCTATGCCGTGCTGTTGCGCCTGCGCATGGATCTCCTCCAGCGTGCCCAGCTCGATCCGCCCAGGCAGCGGCCCAGGCAGCACCGAGCCCAGCTCCAGCTGCACCTCGCTGAACCCCAGCGCGCCGATGGCCTCGAACAACTCTCCCGGCGTCGACCGGCGCAATTCCCCGGTCAGCATACCCAATCTCATGGCCAATCCCCCTGTGTTCGCTCACTCCAGGACGCCTCCGATTCTAGCCGCGTCGCGGCGAGGGTGCAACCCTCTGGTGCGCCAGCTGATGCCGAAATAGGACTAGAATGACAGTAGTGAGGACGACAGGCCATACGATGCCCAGCGACATTCCTGATGGTGTGCGTTTGGTCAAGGGCCAGCGCTACGGATGTGACCGCAAGCGGCAGGCGCTGGACCTCTACCTTCCGGCCGGCTCTGGCCCCTGGCCTCGCAGCCCTGTGCGGGCGAGCCCACAGGGCGCGGCCCGATACCTCCGCACAGTGTCTCCATGTGTTCCCAGATCCGCGCCGCAAGATCCATGGCAGCCTCGCTATCGTGCTGCTCACATGTGGCAGCGATCCCGGCCTCGCGCCCGCACGGGCACCCGTGAAGCACCTCGTGCCAGCGAACCTCAACCCATGAGCCCTCGGCTCAGAGATCGGGGACGCTGGAGAGGTATTGAATTGCTTGTCTGATCCATTGTCCGGTGCCTGTGGCGTTCCCGGCGATGCGCGGATTCATCCTCCGGCAAAGGTGTGCGGACTGGAGCGTGTTGTCTTGCACAACAAGGCGGGCATGTGGTACAAGAACGCTGTTGGGTAACAAGACTGGCGCGTGGATCACAGGAGGCGATTTCCCATGAAAGTCGCGGTCATCGGCGGCGGTTCGACCTATACACCGGAATTGGTCAGTGGCTTTGTTGAGCATGCACGCGAGCTGGATCTGCAGGAGGTCTGGCTCATGGATATCGATCGCGCCCGCCTGGACATCGTGGGCGGGTACGCCTGGCGTATGGTCGAGGCGGCCGGCAAGCCCTTTGCGCTGCACCTCACGACGCTGCGCGATGATGCCCTGCGCGACGCGAGTTTTGTCGAGACGCAGATACGCGTGGGTGGCATGCGCGCGAGATTGCGCGACGAGGAACTGGGCGCCCGCTGGGGGCTGGTGGGCCAGGAGACCACTGGCGTGGGCGGCATGGCCAAGGCGCTGCGCACGGTACCGGTGATCCTCTCAGTGGCCCAGGACATGCAGTCGCTGTGTCCGCAAGCCTGGCTGATCAACTTTAGCAATCCCAGCGGCCTGGTCACGGAGGCTATTCAGCGCTACGCGCCCGAGGTGCGCTCCATCGGCCTCTGCAACGGTCCCATCGGCATGCAGATGCGCCTGGCACAACCGCGGGGCGTTGGCCCCTATGAGGTCTTGCTCGACTATCTGGGACTCAACCATCTCTCCTGGGTGCGCGGCGCACACGTTCATGGCCGAGACGTGTGGCCCGAGTTCTTTGAGGAATATCTCGCGAGGCTGGAGGCCTCAGAGGACGCAACGTTGCCGCCCTGGCTGGCGCGCGCACTGGGAGCCATGCCCTCATCCTATCTGCGCTACTATTATCGCACCGGTGCCGTCGTCGAGGCACAGGAGACGCGCCAACCCCGCGCCGCGCGGGTCATGGAGATCGAGCAGCAGTTGCTGGCGCGTTACGCCGATCCCGATTTGACCTCTCTGCCGCCGGAGCTGCTGGAGCGCGGCGGGGCTTATTACTCCACCGCGGCGGTGAATCTGATGTTGGCGCTGCAGCGCGAGCAAAGCGAGGTCCACATCGTCAATACCCGGGTCGGCGATGCGGTACCCGGCTGGCCTGCCGACTGGGTGGCCGAGCTGCCCTGCCGTGTGAGCGCCGCGGGCGTCTACCCCTTGCCGGCGCGGCCGCTGCCGCCCCTGGCTGACGGTCTGGTGCGGATGGTCAAGGCCTACGAGTTGCTCACCGCGGAGGCAGCCGTCACGGGCAGCGTCGAGGCCGCGCTGCAGGCGCTGGTGGCGCATCCTCTGGGTCCCGGCGCCGATCGCGCGCCCGCCTTTTGGGATGATCTGCTTTTGACACATGCGCAGTATTTACCGGCCTTTGGAGGTCGCAATGCCCGTTAGCCTCTTTCTCGGCATGGATGCTGGCGGCACCAAGACGCACGCACTCATCGCCGACGAGCGCGGGCACGTGCGCGGGGTGGGACTCGCCGGCCCGGGGAACTGGGAGGGCGTGGGACTGGAAAGCGCTCTGGCCGCCTACCGGGAGGCGCTCAAGGCAGCCCTGAGTGATGCGAGCCTGGCTGTTGGGCAGCTGGCTGCCGCTGGCTATGGCCTGGCTGGCTACGACTGGCCGAGCGACGATCAGCGACTGCGCCCGATCCTCGCGCGCCTGGGCGTTCCCGGGCCCTACGACCTGGTCAACGATACGGCCGTAGCCCTGCGTGCTGGCACAGAAGACGGCGTGGGCGTGGTGATCATCTCGGGCACGGGCACCACAGTGGCGGGTCGCAACCCCGCGGGCGAGCGCTGGCGCACCTTTGGCGAGGGCGAGGATCTGGGCGACACAGGGGGCGCCAGCGGGATCGCCCGGCTGGCGCTGCGCGCGGTGGCCCGAGCCTATACGGGAGCAGGCCCGGAGACGGTGCTCAGCGAGCAACTGGTTGAGCATTATGGCGCGCCGAGCGTCATCGCGATGCTCGAGTCTTTTGTGCGAGACCGCGTGCCCCGCCCTGGCGCCGACATGGCGCCGCTGGTGTTCGCCGCAGGCGAGGCCGGCGACGCCGCCGCCCAGGAGATTATCCGTCACGTGGGGCATGAGCAGGGGCTGAATGCCGCGGCCATCATTCGCCGGCTGGGGATGGAGGCGCTCGCCTTCCCTGTGGTGCTGGCGGGCGGCGTCTTTCGCTCGCGCAGCGCCGAGTTGGTGGCGGCCATCATGGAGCCGGTGCGGGCCGTGGCACCGCACGCCCACCCGCGCCCGCTGCACGCACCGCCGGTGGTGGGCGGCGTGTTGCTGGCCATGGAGGCCGCTGGCTTGACGCCCTCAGCGGATGTGCAGGCGCGGTTGGCGACGGAGGCGAGGGAGAAACTGGTGTAGAGGCCGGCGAGGCCCGAGCGCTTGCTGGGAGGAGACCAATGAGGCTAATCGCGGTACAGCCCGATGGCTTTGTAGAGTACGGAGAACACGTGTTTTCGGAGGAACATCAAGAAGCGTCCATTCAGGCCTGGATGGAGCATAACCCTCAGTCCATCACCGACGAAGGTGGCTTACTGATCATCGGACGCGAGGTCACGACTGACCTTGGCGCCCATATCGACCTGTTGGGCGTAGACCGAGCAGGAAGCGTGGTGGTTGTTGAGCTCAAGAAGGGCCAGACTCCGCGTGAGACGCTTGCGCAAGCACTGGAGTACGCCGCCTTTGTCTCTACACTGGGCTCCGAGGAACTCGAATCCCTATTTGAGAGCTACAGCGGTGAGGAGGGGGTCCCCCTTGCCTCTGCTCACCGCCAGTTTTTCGAGTTGAGCGATGATGAAGCCGTTGCGTTTAGCAAGGACCAACGGATTGTGCTGGTCGCTGCTGACGTTTCGCCCGCTATCCACGCCAGTGCAGAGTACCTGAACCGGTGCGGCCTGCGGGTAACCTGCCTTGAGTTTGGCTATTTTCGAACGGCGACCGGAGAGGAACTGCTTTCTACCGATATCGTTGTTGATGACAGGCTAACATCCGCGGCAAGAACCACTTCGGCAAAAGGCCCTCGTACCAATCGGGAAGCCTTCCTTGCCAGCTGCGACGACGCAGGGCGGACCGTCTTTCAGGAGCTTCTGGCGGTTGGAGAGAGGGACGGTTTCGTTGTCAACTGGGGATCGAGGGGATTCTCTCTGCGCGCTAATATCGACGGGACCTATCACACGCTGTGTTATGGCTTTCCGCTCCCTACCAAGCCGGGGCAGGACAAACAAACGATCGTGTTTGGCCTCGCTGAGTTGGAGAGGGACTTGCCTGCGACTCGTGACCGCATCCGCCGTATCCGGAGCGAACTGCTGAGTACGCAGCTCTTTGCGGCGGCCGGAAAGGGCTCAAGCGTACGGTATAACATCGCCTACAGTCCACCACGAGACTCAGTACAGCAGATCGTCGACCTCACGGTCGAACTTGCGGAGGGACTGGCTGCTGCGGCCGCTCGCGGATCGGAGGGCACCAATGGCGGGCCGACCCACCGCCCGGCGCGGGGGCGCTAGTGTGCCCCTTTGACACCAAACGCATCTCGGCGACGCCCGACGCCATCGCCCCCGACGGCTCGGAGGTGCGCGTGCTGCTGCGGCTGGCGGGCGGCTCGATGGCTCAGTTCACGCTGCCGGCAGGCCAGACCTCAGTTCCCGCGGCGCACCGTACCGTGGACGAGATCTGGTTCTTTACCGCCGGCCGCGGCGAGATGTGGCGCCAACTCGGCGAACAGGAGGAGATCGTCGCTGTCAGCCCTGGCGTGTGCATCACGATCCCGGTGGGCACCCGCTTTCAGTTCCGCGCGCTGGGCGACGAGGCGTTGGTCGCCATCGGCATTACGATGCCGCCCTGGCCGGGCCCGGGCGAGACGCTGGATGTCACGGGCCCCTGGACGCCGACTGTCGCTGCGGGCAGCGGCTGAGCCGGTCAGTCCCTCGCCTTGCCTGTAATGGCGTCCAGCACGATGCGCACCACGACGGTGCGCGCGAGGGTGGCGTCATCATAGGTCCACGGCGCTGCTGACCCAGGCTCGGCATAGTGTGCCATGATCAGACCGAGCCCTGAGCGCTTTTCCTCAGGATCGTCGAGAATCTGTGGCGATCCCCAGGCGAGGACGCTTTCATACCGAGTGCCCCAACCGCAGGCAGCCGCTGCCGTGACGATCTCGCCGGGCAGATCCCATTGGAGGCAGACATGGTCCGCCTTGCGTAATGCCTCCAGCTTGCGACCTTCTCGGGCCATGTGCAGCAACACCGCCGTCCCATCGTAGCCAAAAGAAAGCGGCACGACGTAAGGCTCGCCCTGTGAGATCACGCCGAGATGGCACACGGGACAGCGGGCGATGATCTCGTCGATGCGAGCGCGGTCGCCAATCGCGCGGTCCTTTCGTCTCACGTTCCCTCCGTGCCAAATGGTCTATCGTCCATTGTCTGTGGTCTGCCCCTCAGGGAAAGCGCCAGCTATACCCGTCATAGGGGATCGCTGGCGGAACGGCCACCGCCAGTTCCTCTGCCAGTGTACTCCCTGCTCGGGCGTGCAGACTGCAGAGTGGATCTTCATACACCTGCGTCCATTCCGGGTGCAGCAGCATCAGGTTATGGGCCGCGTGCGCCTTGCTCACCAGCACCAGGTCTGGCGCATCCTGCCGCAGCAGTTCGTCCCAGTCGCCGTGACCGAAGGTGAGCTCCAGGCTCTGCTGGTAGATCCTGTCGTCGTAGACCGTCTCCCGCCGGCCGTCCATGGAGACCTGAACCTCAGGGCCCAGGTGCCAGAGCGCGTACTGGCCCCAGTCAAAGTAGATCACCAGCCTGCCCTGTGGCAGATGCTCTTTAATGAGCGCGATCGCCCGTGCCGGGTAGCTTTCCTCGCGCACCTCGATGGTTACAGGACTCGCGAGCACGTTGATCCAGAGTGCGACGGCCAGCAGCAGCGTCGTGGCCCACAGTGCACGGCGCAGCACGCGGCCGGGATTGAGCGGACGCAACAACCAGGCTCCCGCTGCCTGCACGTGCTCGGCATGGAACACGGCCCAGGCCAGCGCAAAGAACAACAGGTGCCGCACGGCCACCGTGGTCATCACTACCGAGACGATATAGATGGCCAACAACAGGGGCGATCGCGGCCGTCCACTGCGGATGACCGCCCACAGACCCAGCACGATGAGTGCCCCGACAAAGAACATAAACGCCGGAAAGGACGCCAGGGGCTGCCATTCGACGATCTCGGGCCGGGGCACCGTGGCTGTCCGCAAGAGAAACCGCCAGAGCCCGAGGCCGTAAGGGTTCACGAGTGTTGCTGCCAGGGCAGCCAGCGCGGCCTGCGCCAACGTCACAAAGGGCCTGTGTAACAGCGCCCGCCACCCGCCGGCTGTCATGACCTGATAGCCCTCGATCAGCACAGCCAGCCCGAGAAACGCAACGCCGGCGAGAAAGCCGCCGTGCGCGTTCGTCCACACGATATACACCGGCACCAACCACCACACCACGCTTGGCCGTGTCTCGCGCCTGACCAGAATGTATAGCAGCAGCGAAAAGCCGAGCACGGTGAACATCTGGGGCCGCACCGGTGACAGTACCGGTCGCAGACCCAGCGCTGTGCCGACCAGGGCTGCACACGCTGCCACCAAACCGGCGCCGCGCAGGCGGGCGGCAGCATACACGGCGGCCAGGCTGCCCAATGCCAGCACGGCCTTGAGCAGCACGAGTCCGACGGAGCCGCCAGCCTGGTACGCCAGCCCCATCGAGACCTCGGCCAGCCACTCATGGTTGACCCACGTCCCAGGCTTGCTCAGATACGAGTAGACATCGGTGCGCAGAACCTTGCCGGCCTCCAGGTTGTCCAGCCCATAGCGCAGATGGCCCCAGAGGTCGGGGTCTGCCACCGTCGGTCCGAGAACAAGCCACAACACGGCCAGTGTGATGGCGATGGCCAGGAAGCGCACCATTGTCGGGGTCTTTCGAGTGGATTTCGCGGACGGTTCGATCACAGCATTCTCCTCAATGCGTCAGTGACTCTGCAGGCGCGGATTCAGCACCTGCTCCACCGAACGGCCCAACAGGCCAAAGCTCAGTGACATCACAAACAGCAGGATCGCGGGCACGAGCACCAGGTGATAGTTGCCGCCACACACATCGCCTGCAAATGCCTCGCGCACGAGGCTCCGCCAGCGATCATCCAAAAGCTCTTGCCGTACAGGGTATAGACCACGAGGCTGACTGCGAACGTGGGCAGTACCATGTTCGTCTCGCTGATGCGCTGTACCCTGCCGTCGCACAGGCCGCCGCACCAGGCGGCCGCGGTCGCGATAGTCGCACATGCAAGGGTGCTGCCGAGGGCGGCGAGCACGCCAAAGGTTAGCGCGAAAGGCGCCGCCAAGTAAAATTCACATACAGACACCGGCACATCGTACTATATCCTCGTCGCCCTGTCACAAGCCAGAGCTCACTATGCTGGATGTTTGACAGGCCATTGCTCCGTCGCGACAATGCTGGCGACAGAAGACGTATGGGCCGGCACACGGATGTGCGTCAGGATAGGGAGGGACGGATGACAGTTCCTGTTGCTCGTGAGGATTTCCCCGGTATTCGCTGGCATGGTCACTGGATATGGCTGCCGGAAGAGGAGGTGCAGCCCTCCGGGTTCTGGACAGCGGGAGAGCCCCGTAACGCGACCGAGACGCACGGCCTTTTCCGCAAGAGTTTTGAGTTGGTCGATGTGCCCGAGCGGGTGCCGGCGCGCCTGACTGCCGACTCGCGCTACATTCTGTACGTCAACGGCGTCGAGGCAGGCCGCGGGCCGATCCGCTCGCAACCCCGCCGCCTGCATTACGACCTGTATGACCTCGCGCCATACCTCGTGGCGGGAGAGAACGTGCTGGCTGTCCACGTCGAGTGCTTTAGCACGGCCAACTCTTTCTGGATGCCGCCCGTGCCCAACAACTCGCTTGGCTTGCGGGGCGTCCTGGTGTTTGAGGCGGATCTGGGCGACCAGTGGCTGGTCAGTGATGCCTCCTGGCGCACGCTCAAGACCGATGCCTGGCGCTCGGACTGGCTGGATGAGGGCGCTCACCACTATGGTGTCCCCCTGGAGGTGGTCGATGCGCGGCGCCTCGATCCCAGCTGGATGCTGCCCGGATTCGATGATACGACGTGGGGCCAGGCTATCCTGGTTCCGGCGATGCACATCGGGGGCTTTCGTCGTACTCAGCCGCCAACAGACCCATACGGCCCGCTGTATCCCCGGCCTATCGCGCAACTCGGTGGTGAGCGGGTGTCTCCGGATTCCCTCCTGGCGGAGACACTGGCCGGCGCGGTGGACGCATCCAAAGGTAGCCCGATGGCGCGGGTGCAGTCAACGCTGGATACCGCGGTCGACGAGGCGCGCGGCGTAACCCTTCCGGTAACGCTGGAGGTGCCCGCGGGCGGAGCGGTTCGGCTGTCCGTGGATATGGGGCGGATCGTTTCTGGCCTGGTTGAACTGGCCGTGGACGCGCCTGCGGGCACAGCGTTCGATCTGTCTTACACCGAGGACCCGCTGCAGGCCACCTTCACGATGGATCGCATGAGCGCCGGGGCGCGTTACATCGCACGCGGCGCCGACGATACGTTTCAGTTCACCCATTCCGTTGGACTGCGCTACATCTATGTTGTGGTGCACGGTGGTGCCGGGTCTGTGACGCTGCGTCATATCGCCGTGCGTGAGTTGCTCTATCCGTGGGAGGGAGACGCGACCTTTGCATGCAGCGATGAGGAGATCAACCGCATCTATGCCGCCGGCAGGCGGACGGTTCATCTGAACTCGCATGACGCCTTTACGGACTGCCCTACCCGCGAGCAGCGCGCCTGGGTGGGCGATGGTGTTGTGCACCAGATGGTACACCTCGCCACCAATGCCGATTGGCGCCTGGTGCGCCAGTTCTGTAATCTCGGCAACGCTCCGCGTTCCGACGGTATCTTGCCGATGGGGGTGGCCTGCGATATCGAGCTGGCCAATGGGCACACCATCCCCGACTGGTCGCTGCATTGGGCGCATGGCGTGCACAACCTCTACCGGTATCTGGGCGATGCCGATGAGATCAAGGCCTATATGCCCACGATTGAGCGGGTTCTGCGATGGTATGCACCCTACCAGACTGACGAGGGGGTACTCAAGGATGTGCCCGAGTGGAACCTGGTGGATTGGTCGAGCGTGTCCACGGAGGACACCTCCGCCCTGCTGACTGCTCTCTGGGCCCGGGGCTTGCAGGAGTTCGCCGAGATGGCGGGTTGGCTGGAGGAGCGCGCCAGCGAGCGCTGGGCACAAGGGCTGTATGTTCGGGCACAGGCAGGCTTTGAAGTGTTCTGGGATGAGACTCGGGGCTCATACGTCGATCACATCGTCGATGGCGCGCAGCGGCCGGAGATGTCGCAGCTCGCAGGCGCGCTGGCCATCGCGTCGGGCCTGGCTCCCGAGAAACGCTGGTCGCGGATCATCGACACGATTAACGATCCCGACAAACTCGTCATGCGCGCCTGGACCGGCGACGGGCATGGCGGTCAATCCATGGAAAAGTGGATGCGCCAGGTGCGCGAGGGCTATTACGAGATCGACTGGGACGTCGATCACCAAATCGTCCTTGCGCAGCCCTTTATGTCCTACGTCGTCCATGACGCCGTGGCGCAGGCGGGCGCCGCCGACCGCTTGCCCGATCTGGTCCGGCGCTGGTCACAGTTTCTGGTGGATGGCTACGACACGCTGGGTGAGTGCTGGGACTATGGCACGCACGCCCATGGCTGGAGCTCGACCCCGGCGCGGGACCTCGTGTTCTACACGCTGGGCGTCACGCCGGCCGAGCCGGGGTTCAAGACCGCGCGCATCGCGCCGCGGCTGGGCAGTCTGGCCTGGGCCAGAGGGCGCGTCCCCACGCCATATGGAATGATCAGCCTCAAGCTAGACGCCCACTGGCTTGTGGTCGAGACCCCTGTGCCTGCGATCCTTGAGTTGGACGACGGCGTCGAGGTTCACCTTCAGGCCGGAAGACACGAGATCCGCAGGGACCAGCCCCGTGTTTGAAGTGAAAGGCAGAGGCGCCAGGAGCAAGAGAAGGGGTGGGCCCCGAGTGCCCGCTCCCACCCGGTCAGGGCAGCTTACTGGTATTAGCTTTGAATTCCTCAGGCCCGCAGGGAGTGTCAGGGACCTGCACTCGCACCGGCATTTGCCAGAGACGCCATCACGATGGCTGGCGCACAGGTGTACCCTGACGGTGTTGGACGAAATCCAACACCGTGGGACAAGTCGCAGAAAAAGCGCATTTCGGCCCCGTGCCTGATCAGAGATGTTCGCATCGACGACACCGGGAGCAACACACCGAGGCCTAGTCCGTTCAGGCGATGCGTCGATCACCCACCCGAAACGGGCGTACAGATATGGCCCTTAGCCGTCGGGGCGCTCAACTATTGCCCCTCTGTGTTCCTCGACGGGCCGCGTCAGCGCCCAGTCCTCTCGGCCGTCGGCATGACCCTGGGCAATGCCATCTGCGCGCGAATCGTGTCAGCTACCTCAGGCGCATTCACGATCTGCCTGTACTCTACGCGCAGATTCCCTTTGCCAGTCGCGTTCACGACGACGGTGCCGTAACCGAGAATGCTTCCGAACAGGTCGCGCTTTGAATCCACGGCATCCAGGTCGTTAAGCGCCAGTGTCATGGTCTTGTGTGGCATCAGCCCCGACTCGCCAAAAATACGCTGATCCGTGATCGTCAGACGAGTGCTGATCAGGTGTGACACTGCGTTGAGCGTCTTCCACAGCCCAAGCACTGCAACCAGAATCGACAAAATCCGGAACCATGCAGCAGGCACAACGGCGTCAAGCAAAATGCCGACGATCCCGATCACCAAAACCACTACTGGCACAATCAGCGCGCCGGCGTGCGACTTGGCCGTTACGATCACCTTTTCTCCAACGCGTAGCTGCTCACTAACCTTGTCCATCTTTGTAACCCTCCCTACAATGACTTGGCCGATAACCAAAATCAGGTTGAATTCAACTGGAGCAAGCCGCCAGCGAGAGGCCCACCGTCACACATTCTAGAGGTGCACGATCACGCGAATGCTGCGCCTGCGAGTCGAGTACTTGGCATTGGAACGTGACGAGCGGCTGCTGTACGCAAACGCCTGATGTGCTTCACTCGCTGCCCCAAGCAGCGAGAGTGCCCCCGTCTGCCCCACCCTGGATGCGGTCGTGCTGTGGAATACGACCAGCTTACCTCCGGAAGTCAGTAGTAGTATAGAGCGTGGTGGATCAAAGCGCAATGCACAGCGCCACGCGCCGTGGGTTTAGTGGCATGCAGGGGAATGGTGCGCGTGCCAATGGTTTCTGCGCCAACCATCGCGCATTTGGGTTTGCCGTGACCAGCGGCATTGCCTTCGCCAGGACTTGACCCCCGTCCCCGACTGCAGTATTACCGACGAGGCTCGTCTGGGGCACCAGGCAGATGTGGCATCGGCGGCACCGTCCTTAAGCGGACAAAGGAGGTCACCGTGGAACGAGTACCCCTGGCCATCGTCGGCTGTGGCGGGATGGGCGGCCGGCATCTGCGCGGCCTGCGAGAGCTGTACGATTCCGGCCTCGGAAACATCGAACTTGTAGCGGTGTGCGATCTGCGCGCGGATAATGCCGCCTACCTCGCCGATACCGCGGAGGCTCTGCTGGGCCAGCGCCCGCGGGTCTATACGGATCTGGAGGCCATGGCGCAAGATATTCCGGATCTGCAGGCCGTCGACATCACCACGGACACGGGCTCACACCACCGCGTCGTGGCCGCCGCCCTCGATCTCGGATGGCATGTTCAGTGCGAAAAGCCCCTGGCCAACACGATTCGCGGCTGCAATATCGTGATAGAGAAGCACACCTGCAGCAATCGGGTGTTGAGCGTGGCCGAGCAGTTCAGGCGCGATCCGATCTGTCGCCTCACCAGGGCGCTGGTTGCTGCGTCGGTGATCGGCAAGCCGCGGTTGCTGAGCGAGGTCAGCGCCAGCGGCGGCAACCAGATCATCATCTTCCCCTGGCGCCACCGCAAAGAGATCGGCGGCATTTTCGTGGACGCGGGCGTGCACACGGCAGATCTGATGCAGTACTATCTGGGTCGGGTGCGAGAGGTGTATGCGCTGGCGCAGGTTACAGAGCCTGTGCGCTACCGGATCCACGGTAACACGACGGTATCAGGCTTTTACGAGCACTGGTTCGGCGAAATGCCCGGGTCGATGGCCGCGAACGCGGAGGACACGGTGATCGCCACGCTGCAGTTCGAAGGAGGAACGCTCGGCCAGTGGACCTCGTTCCAGGCGGCGCACGGGCATAGTTATAGCCACGCCACGATCTATGGCGACTTGGGATCGCTCGTCCTGGCTGGAGCGCGTAACGGCCACCCTGTAAGACTCACTTTGGATGACGGTGGCCCTATTCCGACGGACGCGTTGTTGGGCCTCGTGCCCGAATTCCATCTGGACGAGATCACGGCGGCGCTCTTTGGGGGCGATCGTCTCGCTTCCTATGATTACAGTTTTCCCGAGGCTGACCGCAAGCTGGTGGCGGTAGAGTACCACGAGTTGGGCGAGTGCATCCTGCAGGGCCGCCAGCCTGAGGTAGACGCCGCGGTCAGCCGTGCCAGCCTGGCTGTGTGCCATGCGGCGCTGGAATCGGCGACACTCCACCGGCCGGTGACCCTGGCGGAGATCGAGCAGGAGCAGACAGCGGTGTACGAGGCGAGCATTCGCGCACACTGGGGCCTGTAGCCTATTTGGGCACGGAGATCAGCCTCAGCCCAGGGTTGGAAAGCCTGACTCGCACGGAAGAAAAAGCGAGAGCCTGCCGCACGATGGGCAGGTTCTCGCTGTGATCAGGCGGGAGTGGATGGGAGTCGAACCCACCTAGGACGTCTGCTCAACGCCCCTCAACAATTTTGAAGACTGCGGAGCCCACCGGGACTCGTCCACCCCCGCGAGAATAGTAGCGGGGAAGGGCCATGCGGTCAAATGACTCTAGTGTCCCTGACTGTTGTTCGGCTGCCATCTCTGGCGCTCCGCCCCCTGAAGGCGCCTGTCCGTGTCGTCAAAGGCGACATCGCGGCTGACGTTGTTTCGATACTGCGCGACACGGTTGGAGGCGGAGGCCCTCGCGCTGCGCACGCCGCGGCCAGTTTGATCAAATGCCAGCGTCTGTTGTGACCGAACCCCCATACGCTCGGCGTCTGAGATACCTCGAGATCCGCGCTGAGAAAGACAAACCGCCACCCTTGCTGCTGATGTGTCTCGATCATTCGCATTACGGTGCGGGCGACACACTCCCGGCTCGCGTTTTCCGGCCGTCCGGGATGATCACCATCACTACCCTATCGGGACGAGCCTCAGGGGAGAGTGCCGCATTGGATGCCTCGAGGTCATTGATGCCGCGGCCTATAGCGTCCAGCAGTGGTGTCGTAGCTCTGGGGACATAGGACTCGCGCGTTAGGTCGGGTATGTCCGCGACGGGCACCATCCCGTGTAGCACCTCATAGGGATCCTGGCTGTCAAACTGAACGACCGTCAGCGTGGCCCGCCCGCCCGCCTCTCTCTGCTCCTCCAGAAAGGCATTGAATCTTCCGATCGTGTCGTCGCGTATCAATTCCATCGAACCGGTACGGTCCAGCAGCACTGTAGTATGGGTGTACTCTGCTCGCATGATGCCTCCCTCTATACTGTCCTCCCGAACTTGATTCACAATCAGTCTATCTTGCCGGTGCGACAGATACGGTCGCGACAACTGACGCCTGTGGGTCCAGCAGCATGCGGTGATATCGAGCGAGCGCTCACTTGCCATGGGACGCAGGATGCTTTACCATCGAGCGGGTCAATAGGAACACGGCAGCAACACATTGGGGGCACTGTGCGCGTCGCCATCAACGCTCTATTCTGGAACCAACCAGCGACAGGCAGCGGGCAGTACGTCCGACGGTTGGTCGCTCATCTGGTCCCACTGTTCCCCGATCTGGAGGTGCTGCTGGTCGCACCGCGCGGACAAAGCATACATCGCGCACCACAACAGGCACAGATCGTCTCCACCAGCGGCACTGCTCGCAACGGGTTGAGCAAACTGCGCTATGAGCAACGCACGTATGTCCGAGCAGCGACAGACTGGTCTGCAGATCTGTTGCATGTGCCTTACTTTGCACCACCTCGCTGGACCGCCCGTCCCACCGTCGTCACCATCCATGATCTGATCCCCCTGTTGTTACGGGGATATCGCGGCGGACCGTTGGTGCGGGCCTATACAGCCTGGGTGTCAGCGGCTGCCCGCCGCGCGGATCGTGTGCTGACCGACTCTCGGGCAGCCGCCCGAGACATTGTTGCGCACCTGGGCATCCCCGAAGAGCGTGTCCAGGTGATTTACCTGGCTGCGGATCCCTCTTTTCGCCCCGTCTCTCGGGAAGCGGACGTTGAGCTGGCAGCCGTGCGCGAGCGGCTGCACCTGCCCGAGCGGTACCTGCTCTATCTGGGGGGCTTTGACCGTCGCAAGCAGGTGCCTGAACTGCTCACAGCCTATGCTCATGCGGGTCTGGCGGCGGAATGGCCTCTGGTGGTGGCGGGGCGCCTGCCGTCCAGTGACTCGGCCTTTAGCCCCGACCCCCGTCCCATCGCGCGGGCGCTGGGCATACAGGATGCCGTGCAGTTTACAGGTTGGGTCGACGAGGCGGACAAGCCTGCTCTGTATCGCGGTGCGCGCGCCTTTGTGTTTCCCTCCATCTACGAGGGCTTTGGCCTGCCTGTTCTCGAAGCTTTGGCCTGTGGCACGCCTGTCATCGCCTGCCATGGGTCGTCACTGGAGGAGGTAGCCGGGCCGGGCGGCTTGCTTGTCGATGCCACCGATTCCGAGGCGCTGGCTGACGCGATGAGGCAGCTTGTCCTGGATGACAGGCTGCGCGAGTCGCTGTCCAGGGCAGGCCTGGCGCATGCCCGGCAGTTCACCTGGGACGCTACCGCCAGCCAGACAGCCCGCGCTTATCGAGAGGTGCTCGATGGCAGAAGCTAGGGTGCGGGGCACAGCAGTGGGCCAAAGCGAGGAGAATCCCTGGCTGGAGGCGGGTGCCGTCCTTGGAACAGGCCTCTATCTGGCCCGCATGGCCTCTGAGGCGCTACCGGGGGTACGGACCGGTTCTCAGATCGCCTTTCTCGTCCTGACCTGCATCGTCGTGAGCTGGTTCCTGTCGCGCTTACTGGTCCGTATTCGGCTGCGGCGGGCCGAGCTCGGCCTGCTGCTCATCTATGTGCTGTGGCCAGCGCTCAACATGACCGTCGGCTGGTCGGTAGGGATCCTGACCGTCGGCATCTGGATATGGCGCATACGGCCACTCAGTAATCCCCGCCTCTCCTTCGCCAGTAGCTGGCTGCCCGAAGCCCTGGCAGGCGCATTCGGGCTGTGGTTATACAGCGCAACCGTGGCGCCCACCGTTCTGCCGGCCGATGCTGGCGAGTTTCAGGTGGTGGGCAGCACGCTCGGTATTGCGCATCCGCCGGGCTATGCTCTGTACACGCTTCTGGCCAGGCTGGCCACGCTGGTCCCCGTCGGCGATAAGGCCTTCCGGGTGAACCTGCTCAGCGTCCTTTTCGCCTCGATTACTCTGGTGCTCCTGGTGCGCCTGGTGCGGCGTGTCTCTCCGGTTGAGGGCGCGTCGCGAGGTGTCTCCTGGTCGGCCGCTTTGGCTGTGGCAGCTCTAGTCTCCAGCCCCACCTACTGGGTACAGGCCACCACGGCCAACATTCGCAGCCTGACAGGCTTGTTCACGGCTGCGTTGCTGGTGCTCGCGCTCCGCTACGTGCAGCGTCCCTCCAGAGGCCGGCTGGCCGTGCTGCTCTTTGTGTTTGGGTTGGCGGCGGGCCACCACAGCTCACTGGTGCTCCTGGGTCTGCCGCTCGCGCTTTATGTGCTCTTGTCCGACAGCGGCCTTCTGAGGCGCTCCTCCTATTGGCTGGCCGGTATCGGTGCCTTGCTTGCTTCGCTGCTTGTGCTTGCCTATCTGCCACTGCGCAGCCGAATGGGGCCCGCCTTTGATCCGGTTCCTGTCGACAGCGTCGCTCGCTTTCTGGATCACGTGCTCGCTCTAGGCTTTCGCGGCGACGTCTTCTATCTGAAGTCCTGGTCTGATCTGCTGGAACGCCTGCTCGTCTATTTCCAGATTCTCAGGCTGCAGTTTGGGGTCTGGCTGCCCTGGGCGATGCTCTTCAGCCTGCTGGGCGTCTTTTGGCACAACTGGCGCCTGGGGGTGATGCTAGGCGGTATCTGGGTGGTGAACGCACTTTCGGCAATAACCTATCGTGCGCCACAGACAGTAGAGTACCTCATACCGTCCTATGTCGCCATGGCCGCCTCGCTGGGTTGCGGCCTGCGATTGGTGGTCGAGAGAATGCCACAGCGCAGGCGGACGGGACTCATCATGTCCCTTGTGACGGTTCTCTTGGTGCAGCAAGTGGTGCCGCTTTGGCCGGATATGCGCGCACAGCATCAGGACACGTCTACCCGAATCGCAGCCGAGCGCCTGCTCCGCCAGGCGCCGCCCGATGCGCTGCTATTGAGCAACTGGCACTATGCCACATCTCTCTGGTATCTGCAGCTGGTCGAGGGACAACGTCCCGATGTGGAGGTTGTCTACGTCTACCCCGAGGGCGATCAAAGCAACGCGGAAACCTGGATGCGCCGCATCACGAGTGCTGTGGCCAACCGGTCAGTGATCGTCACTAACTGGTTCTACGAGTATGACGCCAGCGGACTTGTGTTCGAGCCTCTGGCCGATGCCTGGATCGTACGGCTGCGCCCCTCGGCAGTGCCGCCCGACATGGCCACGCGGGTCGCGGCAACGCTGGGCGAGCGCATTCGTATCGAGGCTGTTCACGCGCCAGAGACGGGCGTCCCGGGTGAAACGCTTCTGGTCGATCTTTACTGGCGCCCCATCGTGCGCCTGGATCGTGATTATTCCGTGTTTATACAGCTTCTCGGCCCTGAGGGTGTTGTCGGACAGGCCGATCGCGCACAACCGACCAGCAGCTATGCGCCGGGCCAGATGCGTTCGGACTCGTACGCACTGCCTCTGCTGCTTCAGACCAGGCCGGGCACCTACGAATTGATCGCGGGATTCTACACACAGACGCCGACAGGCTGGGAGCGACTCACCACCGGCCCAGGCCAGGACTATGTGACTCTGGGACGGGTCACGGTGCATCCGGGCTCTCACGCGGCAGCCACCCTGTTTCCGCGTTACACGGTGTTCGATGGTGGGTGCATCCTGAATGGGATGGATATCGATCGTTCTGTCCCTGGATGGACGCGACTCTATCTGCACTGGTCACGAAACGACATCACTCTGGGCGTGCCTCTGCGGGTAGTTGCACAGGATGCCGAGGGCCAGCCGCTGGGGAGCGCTATGGTTCCGGCATTGAGAAATGGTCAGACGGCAACGGTTGTGATTGACCTGGAAGGCGGTCCTGCGCAAGTGGAGCTCGCGCTGCAGGATGCAGCGGGCAACGCCCTGCGCCCTTTGACGGTATTTCGCCTGCCAGGCGCCACAACGCTTACGATACGTATTCCTGGCGGCGACCGCCGTTATGTTCCGCTGGGCGGAACGATGGTCTATGTCGATCAGGGGTGGCAGCAGTCGACCGTAGAGGGTGGGCAGCCCCTGAGAGCGAGACCGGTTATGCTTTCACTCCGTCGTTTGACCCGCGACATCACCCTTTCGGTTGGGGTAAGCAGCAGTGACGGCGCGTGGCAAAGCAAGGCTGATGGCACCCCTGGAATGGGTGCGATTCCGACGCTCAAGTGGCTGACAGGTTGGAAGGTACAGTCGCTGTACATGCCTCTGATTCCTGACGCCGCGACGGCCGGTCCAGCCAGGGTTCGCCTGGAGGCCTACGATGCCTTTACGCTCACGCAGCTGGCAGTGCTTGACGAGCGACTGGTGCGCGAGGGACAGGGCACTTTTATCGTCATCGACACCGTCGAGGTGCTCGAACGGTAAGCGTCTATGCGAAGGGTGTCACTGTGTTCTAGCAGGTACCGTGCGCGAGGAGCGCCACACGCCGTCCGGCCTGGTATAGCTGGTTGAAGGTAGCGCAGGCCTCTGTGGTCGGTTGGGCGATGATGTCCTGGAGACCCGAGGCCTGAAGTGCCCGGATGAGCTTTTTCGGGCAACGAATGCGCCCGTAGATGCCCGTACCGATCACCAGGATGTCTACCCGCGTCGGATCGATGCCCGTGATCATCTTCTCTTTGAGCAGGTGCCCCCGCCGCTCGCGCCAAGGGGACACCAGGCCGTCGACAATGCGGATGTCTTTACCTGCTCCCCAGGTCTGGTCGCTGGAGCTTCCGTGAAGGGTGCCACTGATCCTGAAGAGGCCCCATGACAGCTCCTCTATTGGGCCGGCGGAATCGGAAAACAGCGACATGGCTATGCGCCCCCGGGGAGAGGGACAGGGCCCTCCCCCCACCTCAAGACTACCATCGCTGTCTTGCACTCGGCGAGAGTCAGCGACTGATGACTACTATCGCCGATCTTGATAGATGAGCTCGCCCTCAGCATATACGGCTATCGGATAGCTTTCCAGGCTAAAGGGATCGCCGTTCCAGCATACCAGCGAAGCCCACTTGTCAGGTTCGAGCGTGCCCACAAGGTCGTCTACCCCGAGGATTTCGGCATTGCTACGGGTAATAATCTCCAGCGCCTGCTGCTTGCTGAGACCGGCGCGAAGGAACCACCGCAGGGTCAGCAGCAGGGTGCGCTGCAGAATGATGGGGTGATCGGTCATCAGGCCGAACTTGACCCCGGACGCGATCAGCGGTTCGATGTTGCGCCAGTGCTCATGCTTGAGCTCGATCTTGGATGGCAGATTGTCCAGCGGGCCATAGATCACCGGGATGTTGCGGTCGCGCAGCTCGGCATAGATCGCCTCGGTGTGTACGTCCCCCGTATGCTCAACGGTGATATCCAGATTGAACTCGTCCACAAAGCGTAACACCGCCGCGACGTCGTCTTCCTTGTGCACATGGACGCGAAGACGCTGCTCGCGCTTGAGGATCTGGCGCAGAACGGTCTCCTCCGCGTTGTAGGATACCGACTCGTCGCCGCCCTCCTCCTTGGCAATCTTGAGGCGGACGTCGTGCAGCTTGCTGCGCAGGATCGCCGCAGCGCCCATCCTCGTCGTGGGCCGGACGCCCTTCCAATCGCGCACATGCATCGGGTTGTAGCCAAAGGCGGCTTTGATGCCTGAGCGGCGAATGAGCGCAGCATTGGTTTGCACGCCATAGTTGCGGATCACTGCCGAATCGCCGCCAATGATGTTACCGCTACCTGGCAGCACACAGGAGTACAGAACACCCGATTCGATAGAGTCCAGAAAACTCTCGTCATCCATCTGGATAGAATCGAGAACGTCGGCGTGCGCCAGGATCGTGTCCATTTGGTCGTTGCCCTCAGCCTCTGCGCTGGGCTCCCCGGCGCGGAACAGACCGATATGGCAATGGCCATCGACGATGGCAGGGGTGATGACGGCGTACTCGCCCAGAACGTCGGCCTGCGCGGCACCCACAGAGGTCAGCTTTTGGCCCTCCCAGGCAACAGCGGCATCTTCCAGGACCTCACGACCGGTGTAAACTAACTTTCCTTGAATGGCTGGCATGTACTAATCCTCCCTTCCAAGTTGATGGCACTATTCTACTCGCGTGAAGGGGCCCTGTCTAGCGTGCAGGCGCAGGAGATGGCGAGCGCTGCCCCAGCTCGACGCGATGTACGGAGCGTGGCTTGCCCCCTCTGCGGGTATCCGGGTATGATACGAGCATGTTCAAGCGATGGCATCTCATGACCGAAACAAACGCGCTGCGCGCCAGGCGCCCTAATCTCACGGTTGCGGCGCCGTGACGGCCAGGCTATACCTTGCGCCAGCTGGGGCCGGCAAGACGACCTGGGCCCTCGCTGAGGCGCGCCGAGCATCGGGGGACCCCGCTCGCCCGCCCCGCATCGTGCTCGCCAATCGCGCGCAGATTCGCCAATGGCGCCAGCGTCTGGCCGCTGCTGGCGGTGCACTTGGTCTGCAGCTGCTGACCTTTGACGATCTCTACGTCGAGATCCTGCAGGCTGCCGGAGAGCATCCGGTGCGCTTGCCCGATCCCGTACAGGTGCGCCTGATGCGAGCTCTGCTCGATGCCGCTCCACTGGACTATTTTGCCCCGCTGCGTCTTTCTCCCTCGCTTCCCGGCATGTTGCGCGATCTATGGGCCGAGCTGTCGGCAGCGGGCATAGATGCTGCTTCATTCACGGCATACTGTGCGCAACAGCCAGAGCGGATGCAGGACCTGGCCCGACTGTACGCCGCCTACCGCCAGCGCCTGGAAGATGAACACTGGGTCGATCTCACCACTTTGGGGGCTCAGGCCCTCCGCGCCCTGCAAGCCCATCCGACCATCGGTTCTGACTGGCCGCTGTTGCTGTTGGATGGTATCGATGACCTGACGACGGTTGAGCTGCGGGTGCTGGAGCTTTTGGCTTTGCGGGTCGAGCGGATCATCGTCTCTCTCACCGGAGACGTCGACGGTAGACAGCGCGCAAGCAGCCACCGCAGGGCGTCGGTTACCAGGGAACGGCTGGAGCGTGCGCTCGCTGTGCGTGCGGAGCAGTTGCCCGAGCTAGAGGGCAAGGGCGACCGTGCCGCGGCCCTGCGGCACCTGGAGCGCACGCTGCATCTGGGGGAGCGAGATGCGTGCGCGCCGGGCGATGCGGTCAGCATGATGGCAATGCCCGATCGGGAGGCCGAGGTGCGCACCGCGCTGCGATGGCTCAAGCGCCGTCTGACAGGCGAGGGTCTGCTTGCCGGCCGGACTGCGCTGCTCACTCGCAACATGGAGCCATACCGCGCCTCGCTGGCACAGGTAGCTTCAGAGTATGGCCTGCCGCTGTCGTGGGCGAGCCGCACCCCCTTGCGGGAGAACCCCGCGATCGCCTCGTTGGTGGATCTGCTTCGCCTGGTGTTTCCAGTGGATGGTGAGGCAACCAGCGCCTTCCCGTGGCGGCAGACTGTCGACGTCTGGCGAAACCCCTACTTTGACTGGGCTGCCTGCGGGATCGAACCGCAAGATGCAGACGGATTGGAGTGGGCTGCGCGCTGGGGCAATGTGGTGGCGGGACGCGATCAATGGCAGGAGGCCTTGGCGGCTCTGGTTACCATTGACCCGGAGGGCACCACCGAGGATGGCGAGCCGATGAGATTGCCCTCCGCCCTGCCCTGCGGGGATACGGCGGAGCAACTGCAGCGTGCTTTTGAACGCTTTGTCACGCTGATCACGCCGCCAGGTACAGTTCAGCGACAGCCGTTGCCGTGCCGGGAGCATGTGCGGTGGCTGGAGGAACTGATCGGTGACACCGAGGGGCTGCTTCCTGGGGCCGACATCGCCGACGAACCCCCCGATGACGATGCCGGGGTAGAGGGCGATACTGAGGGCACTGTTGTGTGTCTCGGAATCGCCAGGCGCGCCGCGATGCCAGCTGCCGCCGCTGACGCGCCGCTCGCACAGGAGCAGGCGCGTCTCGCCAGCCGCGACATCGCCGCGCTCAACGCGTTCAAGGACGTGTTGCGCGGCCTTGTCTGGGCCGAACAGGCCCTGCACCTCAGTCCTCAGACCGCGGCTCAGTTTGTTGAGGATCTGCTCGGCGCAGTGGAAGCGGCGACCTATGCCGAGCCGCTGCCTGAGGGCGAGAGCGGGATCTTTGTGGGGACGGTATCGCAGGCGCGCGGCCTGACCTTTGAGGCGGTGGCGCTACTCGGCCTGGCCGAGGGAGAGTTTCCGGCGACCCTGCGCGAAGATACGCTTTTGCGGGATGGGGAGCGCAGGGCACTCAACGAGAATCTGGCGGCCGATATGCGGCTGCGCACGGAGAGCGAAGAGAGCGAGCTATTCTACCAGGCCGTCACGCGGGCGCAGAGGGCGCTCCTGCTCACCAGGCCGCGGATCGCCGACGATGGGGCCCTCTGGAAACCGTCCCCGTTCTGGGAGCAGGTCTTGCGCCATGTCGAGATCGAGCCTCTGCGGCTCACCACGCGCGATCGTCCAGCTGCGGATCAGGCGGCCTCCTGGCCGGAGCTCTGGCAGGCGCTTGTGGTGGATCCAAGCGCCGCCGATCTGCGCGCCTGGGCGGCCGCACAGCGGCCGGCAGAGCATCGTGCTATCGGTGCCGGAGCCGCGGTGCTGCAGGCTCGGCTGGCGCGTCGTGAGACGGCCTCTGAGCTGGATGGCGATCTGTCCCGCTGGGCGCCCGCCTGGACCGCGAGGCTTGGGCCGGGACACCGCTGGAGCGTGAGCCAGCTGGAGGCCTACCGGCGCTGCCCGTACAGCTACCTGGCCGAGAAAGTGCTTCATCTCGAGCCCCGCCGGGCACCGGCGGAAGGACTCGATGCCCGTCAGCGGGGCACGCTGTATCACCGCATACTTGCCGCGATCTATCATCAGGCCGGAACCGGTGCCAGTCTCGATGACCTCTTGATTTGCCTGGAGGAGATCGCCGGGCCGATTCTGGACGAGGCCCCCCGTCGCGACGGCTTTAGGGTTACGCCCTGGTGGGAACGCACGCGGGCCTCAATGCTGCACAGTGTGCGCAATACGCTGGTGGCGCTTGAGACTCTCGATGCACGCTTCCAGTTCCGTCTGGCTGAGAAGGGCTTTGGACGTCGCCAGGATAATAGCGATCCCCTGGTGGTGAAGAATGCGCCGTCCGATTCCTTCCTATTGACAGGCGTCATCGACCGCATCGATGCTGACCAGGACGGCGCGCTGCGCATTGTGGACTATAAGAGTGGCAACGTTACCGCGCACAGCGCCGCCGCTTTATGGAGGGGTGACGATCTGCAGATCGCGCTCTATGCGCTCGCCGCCGAGGAGTTGTTGGCAGAGGGCGCGGTCGTGGAGGGTTTCTATTGGAGCGTGGCCCAGGCCAAGGCCAGCCCGCTGCAGTTGAGCAAGTTTGCTTTCGAGGAAGCGTCGGGCCCGCAGGCCGCCTCGGAGGTGGCCGTAGGTCGCGCCTGGGTGGCCGTCCGTGCCGCCCGTGCCGGTCTCTTTGTACCATCGGCCCCAGCCGGTGGGTGCCCGCCCTACTGCCCGGCGTCAGCCTATTGCTGGCGGTACCAGGAGGCGCGATGGTAGCAGGCTCTATCGTCGACCGGCTCAAGCCAGGACCGGAGCAGGCACAGGCCATCGGCACGCGAAGTCGTGACATTGTGGTCACCGCAGGAGCGGGCACGGGCAAGACGCGCACCCTTGTCGGGCGCTATCTGAGCCTGCTTGAAGAGGGCGTTGGCCTGAGTCATATCGTCGCGATCACCTTCACGCTGCGGGCGGCTCGCGAGATGCGCAACCGCGTACGTGAGGAGGTGCGCCTGCACATCGAGGATCGCGGGGACGATCGATTCTGGGCGGACATTTACGAGGGACTGAACGCTGCCCACATCGGCACCATCCACAGCCTCTGTGCCGAGATCCTGCGCCGCCATCCTGTAGAAGCAGGCCTGGATCCTGGCTTTAGCTTGCTGGACGACGCAGAGATGGCGCTGGAGCGCGAGCGGGCGGTAACGGCAGCGCTGGGCTGGGCCGCCGAGGATCCCGCGGCCGCAGCGCTCTTTGACTGGTACGATGAGGCACGGCTGCGAGCGCTGCTGTCCGGCGCCATGGCGAAAAACCTCGACATGCGCCCGGCACTGGAGAGACTCCCATGCGACCTCTGGGCGATCTGGAAGCCGGTGCTCCTGGCCCCCTTTGAGGCGTTTGTTGCTCACCAGGACGTGCAGCAGGCCATGGGAGTGCTGCAGCGTGCCGAGCAGGAAGGAACCCTCGCCCACGCCCTCGCTGTGGCTGACAAATTCGCCGACGGCGTGCAGCAGGCGCTCGCCTCGTGGCAAGAGGTTCACCGAGCACTGGGTGCATGTGACCTGGAACAGGTTCTCGCGCACCTGTCGGTCTGGCGCCAGGCCCTGAGGGGAGGCCGAGGCACGGCCAAAGTCTGGGGCAGCCCCGGAGCGCGAGAAGAGGCCGGGGTCCTGCGGGCGCTGTTCGATGAGCGGCTTAAAGAACTGGCAAAAGCAGGCGATCCGTCCCTCGACCGCGTACTCGCGCAGGAGGTTGTGCCTGCCTTTGCGCGGATGTTCAGCAAAGCGCTGCAGGTCTACGAGATGGCCAAAGACCAGGCTACCGTCCTGGATTATGACGACCTGGAGTCGCGCGCGCTCACCCTGCTGCGAGGTCATCCAGCCGTCCTGGCGGAGTGGCGCTCTGAGGTGCAAAGCATCCTGGTGGATGAGTTTCAGGATACCAATGCCCGCCAGCGGGATCTCGTGCAGCTCCTGAACGGTGGCCGCGGCTGTCTGTTCATCGTCGGTGACGCCAAGCAGTCGATCTATGGGTTCCGCGGGGCCGATGTGACCGTCTTTCGTGAGGAGCGCCGGCGTATCGCCCGGGAGGGACTGGCCCTCGAGCTATCCAAGACGTACCGAGCACATGACGGCCTGGTCGCTGCGCACAACGCCCTGCTCCAGCCTATTCTGGGAACTGAGCCCGACGAAACACGTCCCTACGTCGAACCCTTTGCTCCTGTGATCTCAGGACGTGCCGCGCCTGCCCGGGGTGTCCAGCCTCCTCACGTGGAACTCATTCTGGCGGCCGGCACCCGTCAGGGAGGTGCCTCGGACGTGGCTGCCCGCGCGCTGGTGGCCCGGCTTGCGCAGCTTGTCTCCGGCGGCATCACACTGGAGCGCAACGACCCCGAAACCGGCGAGCGCCAGACTGGCCCGTTGAACTATGGCGACATCGCCATCCTCTGCCGTGCCTCGACCTCCTTTGGCCGCTATGAGGATGCTCTGGAGGCGGCTGGCATTCCTTACCTGACGATTTCCGGGCGCGGCTTTTACGGGCGGCCCGAGGTGCGGGATCTCTTGAACGCCCTCCAGGCGTTGGCTGATCCGACTGACGATCTGGCGCTGGTGGGATTGCTGCGTTCTCCAGCGATCGCCGTCGACGACATGACGATCTTCAACCTTCGCCAGGAACAGCGCAGGCGCGAACTCCCGTCGCTCTGGACGCTGCTTCAGGCGCTCGATCCGGCGTCCTCTGCGGGACCGGATCCATCTGCACTGGGATTGGATGCAGGCAGGATCATCGCCCTCAGCGAATCGGCCACCGGCCTGGATCGCTGCCGCAGTTTGGTGAACGGGCTGGCACCGCTCATCGGGCGCAGGCCTGCAGCGGATGTCCTCAAAGCCTTTGTTGATGCCAGCAACTATCGGGCGATTCTGCTGTCACAGGATCAGGAACGAGCCGTGCGCAACGTGGACAAACTGCTTGCAGACGCTCTGGGCCTGGGACAGCGCGGAAGCCTGCGTAGCGTCGGCGAGTTGGTGGACTATGTGCGGGCCCTGCGCGATGTGTCCTCCCGCGAGGGAGAGGGCCGCGGCCTGGCCAGCGGCGCAGTGCAGATTATGTCTATCCACCAGGCCAAGGGGCTCGAGTTTCCGGTGGTGGTACTCGGGGATATCTGTAAGCGTGCCAGTGCCCGCTATGACTCACTGGTCGACCCGGATCTCGGCCTCGTCCTGCCACCGCCCAGCTCTGGCATCGCCGATGCTGCCAGCCAGGCCGACGAGCAGGCCGAGTCCACCGTCTCGATGGCCTATCGCCTGGCGCGGCGCAGCCAGAGGGAGCGCGAGGAGGCCGAGGCCGACCGGCTGTTGTATGTCGCCGCCACTCGCGCCCAGGAGCTTTTGCTCGTCAGTGGCGCCGTCGGGTACAGTACGAAAGGCAATCTGCAGGCCAGGGGCATGCTGGATCGGCTGAATTCCGCTTTGCACCTGGAGAACCACCTGCCACCCATCTCTGCTGACGGCACGCAAACCTACACCAACGACTGGGATCTCATAGACGAGATCACCGGTGAGGCGGTTCCGGTGCGCTGTACGCTATTCGAGCCCTGCGCCGAGCCAGAACTTCCCAGCAAGGTCGAATATGGACCCGAGCTCGCGGCGCCGGTTAGGGAACCTGACCAGCGCATGCTTGAACCCATGATGGGCCACGGCGTCTACCGCGATATCCCCCTTCAGCAAATCGATCGCGATCCGCCTCCCCGGGTGTGGCGCGTGGTCCCCAGGACCATCAGGCCACACGCGCCCGCCTGGGTCGTGGGACAGGTGGTCCACCGGGCACTATTTCGCTGGTCCTTTCCGAATAGCAATCCGGACTTTGAAGGCTGGGCGCTGTCGGAGATTCAGAGCTATGGCGTGACCGACGTTGGAGAGCAGAGAGATGCCCTCAGCCGGGCACGCCGGTTGTTGACGCGGTTTCAGGGCTCGCCGCTCTATCACGACATGGCTGCCGCAGCCGTGCGGCTGGGCGAAGTCCCCTACAGTGTGGTGGGTGAGGATGGCAGGCTGGATTCTGGGATCATCGATGCGCTGTGCCGGGACGATTCAGCCTGGCTGCTGGTAGAGTTCAAGACCGACCATGTGCGCAGCCCCGAGCAACGGGAAGAGCTGCTCAACAAGAAGGACTATGTGCCGCAGGTGGCACGCTACCTGCGTGCATGTCGGCAGCTCTTGCCCCACGATGCAGACGGCTCAGCTCCAGCGATTCACCCCATACTTTGCTTCCTGGACCATGAGAGAGGCGTGTATCTGGTCGAGGACCGCTGGAAGTGAGCGTTGTTCAGTCGACAGGCACGGCTACCGAACCGATGGCCGCCAGCGTGCTCAGGTCGTAAAGCACGATCTCCGCATCGGTGACGCTGGCTGGATCCGCGTCCTCTGGCAATGCGATCCGCAGGCTATCGGGGTATTGGTGCCCAGGGATCCACAGGCTGGTCGGATAGTTCCCCGCCAGCGGCGGAAGGTCCCGGGCGACGACTTGTGTGCCATCGGCGTGCATCAGGCGCACCGAGAGCCGGTAGTTGCGGGTAGCCTGCTGCTCGCTCTGCCACAGCATATCCACCTGGTAGACGCGGTCTTCCCTGCGCACGGCTGACGCCTGCCGTAGCGTAATCTCGGGGGAGCCTGAAGTTGGACCGAAGGCTCCCAGAACGGCAGCGGGTGTGGTCTGCGGTGCGACGTCACGCACTTGTACCGGCTGCAACGAGAGCAAGCCCAGCGGTTGGCCCCCGGCGGTGGCGCTCGGTTGGGGAACCCCATTCACCAGCAACGTCGGTCGCAACGCATAGAGCCCTGGGGGGATGCTCTGGGGGAGAGCCACTGTCGAGACTCCTGAGTCGCCCGACAGGGGCCCTTCTGCGACGGCCCAGGCCGGTGTGTTGGGGAACAGATGGGCTGTGAGGGCCACCATCTCAATCCTCAATACGGCACTGTCGGGCATGTCCTGCCAGAAACTGGTGACCGTCAGCGCCTCCCCCGGCGCGATCTCCTCCGAATTCAGCGCATAGTCCAGCAGGATGGCCTCACCCATACGCAGTCCACCCTGCAACCGGTGGAGATAGGGCGACCGACTATAGTCCATGAGCAAGGGTCCCGACATGCGAGGCGTCGCCTCCCGCGGCCGCGCCAACAGCAGCCAACTCCCCAGCAGCAGTACGACGGTGGCGACCCGCAGCGCGTTCCATCGTAACTGCTCGTCCCTGGACAGCGCCAGCGCTACGCCAGCCAATACCACGAATCCCGCCATCACGGAGATGCGCTCTGCCCAGCGTTCGACCCGGGTGCGCTCAAGCGTCATCGTGATGCGATGCTCGCCGGGCGGCACCTCCATCTCCAGCAGCCCCAGGCCTGGCACCCCGGTGACGCCCTGCACCTGCCCGTCCAGTGTGCCCACCCACCCGGGCCACGCTGCGATATGAAAGGCGAGCCACGCACCCTCCAGTAGCGACACGTCCCATGTCTGGCTTTGTGCAGTGGCAGAGACAAGCATAGCGCTCTGGAGCTTGCCGGTCAGCGCAAGGGGCGGGGCCTGGCGACCCTGATTGAGCAGCGCAGCCGAGACGTAGGGTCTGGGCTGCATCTGTGCAGGCAGAAACTCGTAGCGCACTGTGCCGCCCAGGTTGCCCGAATAGGCTTCGTACAGCATCAGGCGGTAAGGGGTGATATCCGCCTCCTCCAGCGTCAGCCGGTCCACCCGCAACCCTGCACTAGCCGTGACAATCAACACCACAGCGACGGCTGCCGTGATCGCTATACGTCCGCCTGGATGGGAGCCAGAGAGCGCCCGCCTGGCTGGAAGGACCAGATCTGGCAGGTAGCCCGACAAGAGGGCGCCGAACAAGGCCTGGAAGGCCAGCAGGCGCCATGGAAACTGGGTATAGTCCAGCAGAGGCACGTGATCCCAGAACGGGCGGGAGAGAGGCGTCATGAGGTAGGTGGCGACCAACCAGGATCCCGCGGTGAGCATCGCGATCCAGCGCTCGCCACGAGCGAGCGTTTTCCATCGTCCCAGCACCACCCCCGCACCCAATATCGTCACAAGCAACTGCGCCAGACCCATACGGAACGGGTTCTGCGTGCTGTCCAGTGTATAGTCGAACGTCAGGCGCCGCTGCACGAGATCCAGGCCGCGAAAGTGACCGGCAAAGTGAAAGTAGCCCGTGGTCTGGTCGACCAGTTGCACCAGGTCGCGCTCAGCCAGGGCGGGCAGCCAGAACCAGGCGCTGAGGGCCAGGCCGAGTGCGAGCGCGCCCGCACCCCACAGGAGGGCGCGCCGGCGCTGCGCGCGAGCGTTCGTCAAGGCACAAACGAACAGCCAAACGACCAAAATCGGTGAGGCGAGCATGGCGGAGATGTTGTGGGTTACCGCCAGCGCGCCGTATACCAGCGCAAGCGCCAGCGCCCGCAGCACGCCAGGTTGGCGTACAAGCCGAATCCCGGCCAGGAGAGCCAGGGGGAATAGCCCCATCGCATAGAACTCGGATAGGGCGTCACCACGCACATAGGCGTTCACTAGGTGAAAAGGCGCATAGCTATAGGCAACAGAAACCAGCACCGCGGCCGACTGGCTCCGCCCCAGGGTGCGAGCGAGGCCGTAGGCGGCGCCTCCTGCCAGCATAAACCCCAGCAGCTGAGCCAGCTTGATCCCGCCCAGGACACCAAGGCCGCCCAGGTATCCCAGCGCGCTCACATAGTAGGGCAGCGCCGCATAGTAGTTGAACGCGGGATAGCCCAGGCCGAGCGCGGCGTCAGGCATCCAGCGCACAGGGAAGACGCCAGACCGCAGCGCCTGGGCCATCTGGTGCGTGCGCTGCACCAGAAAGGGCGAGTCACCTCCGCCCCGGGTATTGACGATGCCCGGACCGGCGATGGCGGGGAGCGCCACCAGGACAGCCAGCACCAGGGCGATGGCCAATCCGCAGGGCCGAAGCCGTGCACGCCCGGGTGTGGTGCTGTCCTGGTAACCTCCCATGACGTCCGCTCAGTCTCTCCGGCGGGTCAGCGCCAGAACGGCAGGAATGCCGATCGCCAGTCCGGCTGCGGCGACCATCAAGCCGCCATAGCGCTGGAAAAAGCCAGGGCCTGACGGCGCAGCATTTGCGGGAGGATCCGTCGGCTGCACCGCGGCCTCGCCGGTCGCCGCCTGCGGGGTCGTCGCTGTGGGCACAGGCGATGCCGTGGCGGTGGGCTCGGGCGTGTTTGTTGGCGGAGGCAGCACGGCCTGACCGATCATCACCTCACGCAGGGCGCGCGGGATCAAGGAGACCTCGATCTCTGTGGACCCCGTGGAACGATACCCCTCCGCGTCGGTAACGATCAGTTTGTAGGTCCCCGGCTCCAGGTCGGCAAAGGTATAGGGCTCTGTCGTGGTCAGTCGGGAGGCAATCTCTTTGCCCGTATCATCCAGTAATTCCACCAGCACACCCGCCAGGAGTTCCTCGTCATAGCCGCGGCTGCCGTCCTCGTCCCCGTCTTCGAACGCTGCGACAACGATACTGACCTCCGGGCCGGGCGTCGGCGTCAGTGTTGCCTCCGGGGTTGCAGTCGGCAAGGGCGTCTCTGTGGGCAGGGGGGTCGGCGATGGCCCGGGCGTGTTCGTGGGCCTGGGGGTGTTCGTCGGGCGGGGCACTGGCGTGGCCGTCGGCGGCGGTGCGTTCACCACCAGACAGATATCGTCCACGTAAGCATCGTTGTGCTTGTTGCGAAACTCGGGCTGCCCTCGCAGGAACACCGTGACCACCCCGCTCTGGGCCTGGGCCTCAACGCTGATCTGGACCCAGCGGTCGGTGATCCAGTTGGCAGGCGACCAGATCACGGTGCCAGCCAGCGCATTGGTGCCCCCTGTGGGGTCGATGCCAATGTAGGTGAGATAGTTGCCCTGAGATACGTCGAGGTCGCCCGTGTCTGACGACCAGCTCTGCACCCAGGCGCTGGCCGTGACGGAACTGCCCGCGGGTACATTCACCTGCTGGTAGATACCGGCGTTGTGCGTGCCGTAGGTGGTGAACCACTTTTGCGCAAAGTTGCCGCTGTGGACCCGGCGCGTGCCAAAGATCATGGCATTCTCAGGTTTCCACTCTGGCCGCTTGTTAAAGCCTTCTTCTACGCGCGGTCCGTCCTGGTACCAGGGGAACCAGCCATTGGCTACTTCCACCTCACCCGCGCCTCGCGGGCTGTAGCCGTCCTCCAGGCCGCCGTTCACGGTCAAGGTGCCCGGGCACTGCGCATCCACGCGGGTCAGGACGCTCCCCAGCACCAGTGTCAGGGCCAGGAGGCCCAGTACAATCGCGCTGTGCCTGCCGATCGATTTCAGCGACAACCGAAATGTACTCACTCTCGCGCTCCTCCCACAGGTCACTTTTGCTTCAGTGCTCACCGCCGAAGATGACGGCATCGTCCTCTGTAGCCCAATCTCCGCTCGCCACAATCTGCGAGCGCACACCATCCTGCCAGTGATACAGCCCGGCGCCGATTGTACACCTGGTATCATCCCAGGGTACCTCGAGGGCCAGTGCACGCCGATCGACGATGACATCACCGGGACGCCAGACAGTGGTCGGGAACCATTCGCCCGCCGGGGACCCGTCGGCCTGCCCCACAAGTTCACCGTCGCAAACTGCATGCACAAAGACGCTCAATTGCTCTGGCGGGCGCTGCTCGGCGCGCCAGCGCAACCTGACCTCGATGGTCGTATCCCCTGTGCTGGCGCCGATGTCGGCATCGACCAGGGATATCCCGCCCTCAAATCGAACCGCTGCGTCAGAGCTGACCGCGCCGGCGAGTTGGCCCCGCAAGGTGATGTACAAAAGCCGTGGTTCAGGGTCCAGATCGCCCTGCTCCCATGCGCCAGGCGCGACCTCCCACGCCCAGTCGCGGGGCAGCGTAGACCACAAAACACTGTGATCGGCAAAAGGCCAGAGCGCCGCCAGTACATCGCTGCTTTCCGTCTGCGGTGCTGTGCCGCCCTCCTCCAGCAGTGTCACCCTCTCCGTCTCTGGCACCAGGAACTGGATCGACGGGAACCCATCCCATAGCCGTCGCGCAACCCAGGCATCCGCCGTCGCGTTTGGCGCGTCCTCCCCCGCCAGCAGTCGGTCTCCCTGCCAACCCGACCCCAGGTGACGGTTGATCTCGGCAGCCAGCTCGGCGGCGCCTGTCTCGAACTCGTAGTATACCGGCTCGCTTCCCAGGTGCTCGCGATAGGCGCTCCAGTCCGCCCAGGCGCCCGACACGATAGCCACCAGAACAAGGGCCAGCATCACGTTTCGCCACTTGGGGCGAACGCGGTCCAGGGCGCCCTGGAGGCCAACGGCGGGCAGAAGCATCACCGCGGGCAGAACGCCAACGCCACGCAAAAAATGAGGCGCACCTTCGGCCAGTATAGTCGGTAAAGCGAGGCAGGCCAACCAGAGAAGAATCAGTCTCGGTGCTGTCTCGCGCTGGCTGCGCCAGGCGAGAATCCCCAGCCCGCCGCACGCTGCCAGGGCGATGGCAGGGGTGAACACGGGGCGCCAGGGGACATTGTGCCGCGGGATGAAATCGCCCCCGTAGACGAGGGCGCGCAGCGTGCGGAACAGATTGCGCGCCAGCGTGCCGGCGAGGTCACCGCCATTGATGGCGGGATTCAGTATCGAGACCTGACCGCTCCGGCTGAGGAGGGCGCCTGTACGCCAGAGATGGGTCATCAGCGGGGCACTTACCACCATGGCAACGAGCAGAACCAGCGCCCAGCCGTGCCACCAGGTCGCTCTGCGCGCGCGCCGGTCCAGCAAGCACCAGAGCAGATAAAGCACAAGCACCAGCGGAATCGCGCGGGCAGCGAGGTAGGTATAGGCACAGGCGCCCAGGAGTGCTCCCGCCCCGATGGCCCAGGCCGCGGAGCGCAGCCTATGCGCGCGCAGCAGAGCGGCCAGAGCAAGGGCGCCAACCAGCGGCAGCAGGCCCGCCCGAAATGCCACACGGCTCAGGTTCAGCAACCATACGGTGCTGACGGACAGAGCCGCGGCCCACAGACCGGTGCGGCGATCCTGCAGCTCGGCGCCCAGCCAGAAAAGTGCGGGGACGGTCAAGGAGCCGCACACAACAGAGACCATGCGCAGAGCGTGTGGCGTGCGCCCAAATAGCCCGATGGACAGCGCGGCCAGGTAGATGAACAGCGGCTCGCGTCCGTTGTTGGCCTCAAAGTAGATGGGGCGGGCGCCCTCCAGGACCCGGAGCGTGTCCAGGCCGTTCTGAGCTTCGTCGCGGTAGATCCCCTGAGGGGCCAGGTCGAGCGCCCGGAGGCGCAACCCGAAGGCCATCAGGGTCAGGGCGACAACGGCAACAGCCGTGCAGGCCTGGCTTCGGCCGGAGCGTCGAGCAGGGGTCTCTGTGCTTTTCATGGCGCGCGGCGAGTATAGCACCGGGCCCGGGCATGTCAATCGATGCCCGCTGGACCCCGGCAGCTCAAGGTCAGAGGTACTCGAGTCTCAGACATACTTGCTCGACGGCCTGCGCACCAGTGCTTCGCCACTGGCAATGACGTCATGGGATGTTACACCCCGGCATCAGGTGGTGCGCCATGGCTACTCATCCAGGCCGGGTCACCACAACCCTGACCTGCTAGATGAACGGCAAGGTCGGACGTGGCGCAGGAATCTGTGTGCCACTCTGCGCCGCCAACCGGCCCAGCGCGTGCGCGCGCAGTTGCTCCAGCAACTCTGCACCCTCGCGCGCCGTTCCGAGAGCGATCTGCCCCCGATTGGCCAGGTGCACGGCAGCCACCTCGACCGGTATGCTCAGCCTGTTCCAGACCCACGTCAGCAGCTCGCCATACATGCGCACCGGGCCGAACTCGCCAAAGGAGGTGACCGGTTGACCGTCCCAGGTGGGTCGAAGCATCTCACCGATCACCGCGCCCGCCAGAACGGCTTCCACGATGGTCACCGTCTCGGGACCATAGTGCCAGTAATCCGAATCGCTCAATGTCCCCGTATCAGGCTCAGACCTCTCAAAGAGGAACTCTGCCATTTCCCGCAGGTACACTTTGTAGCCGCTCGAGAGATCCGGCACACGTCCGGACAGGCACTGTGAGAGATCCAGCGCGCGCCCCTGTCGCGCCAGGGCATAGGCCAGGGCGTCGGCGGTGAGCTGATCGAGGAGCGTCTCCAACTCGCCCCGTACCCAGCCCATGGGTCTGGTGCGGCTGGAACGGGCGCCAATGGTGATCACCCTTTCGTGACCGTACGCGTCTGCGATACTATCAGCGGCCCGGACGAGCCCCGGTAGCGCCGCTGGCAGATGATCCGCGTCGCCATCGATGATCGCCAGATAGCGCACCCGTGACGCTGCGGACAGCGCCTCACAGATCCCCTGTCTGATGACGGCGAGCTTGCCACGATTGTATTCGTTGGCGATGAGCTGCATACCCCCGGAGCCCTCCGGCAGGCGGTCCAGCACCTGGCGCATGAGGCGCGCGCTGCGCGCGTCGCCGTCCACGACCAGCCAGACCTGCTCGGGTGGCACAACGTGGTGCAGATCCGCCACGGTGAGGTACAAGAGCCTCGTCACAGTCTCGTCGTTGACTTGCGCAGAGAAGTAAACGGGCACGACTACGGCCACCTCGGACCGCAGATCCTCCTGGCTGCGCCAGTGATCCATGCTCACGCCCCGGCCTGCTGGCGCGCCGCCTGGCGGCCGCTTCGGTAGATCGGCCCGTACACCGTCCGATCGAAAGGCACGCAGCCTGCACGGCCGTGGTCCCGCATGATCTGCGTGCAGCGCGAGCATGTGATGCAGACCCTGTCCGCGTCCAGCTCTCCCCGCGCGAGCAGGTCGCGGGCAAAGTTGGGATAAGCAAAGGCCAGCCTGCCCAACCCGATGATGTCTGCCCCGCCACCGGCCAGCACCGCGGCGGCCACCTCGCCCACGTATTGCCGCAGCCACGAATAACCCGATCCCAGCACCACGAGATCGGACGCCGCGGCCTTGACCTGCCGGGCCAGGTCGATGATGCGGGCCACTCCCTGCAGCGGGTGCTCCTCTGGCGTATAGCCCCCCGCGACGTTCTGATCAAAGGGACGGTTGATGTGTGGCGTGTAGTAGGGGTTCCCCGCCGTGACGTTGACAAGCGACACACCGGCCTCCTGCAGCAAGCGGATCAATCGCAGGGGCTCGCTCAGATCGGGGATCGCCGGGTCGTCGCGGCTGACGCCCCAGCCCCATGGATAGGGGTGACCATCGTAGACATTCAGCCGCAGCGTGATGCGTACGCCGCGCACCTCCGCCTTGACCCGCCTGACGGTCTCCAGCAAGAACCGTGTCCGGTTCTCAAAGGGGCCGCCGTACCGTCCTTCTCGCGTGTGCGCCGCGAGCAACTCGGAGATCAAGTAGCGGTGACAGGCCTTGATATCGACCCCGTCAAAGCCGGCCTCGGTGGCGAGACGCGCCGCGGCCACATAGGTCTCTTGAAGGCGGTCCAGCTCGGCATCGCTGGTTAGGGCGCGGTCGTCCGGGATGTCCATGGCCCTGTCCAGCAGCCCATCGTGGTGCGCGATGATCGGTGCCGGCCGGTCGACTGGCCGGCTGTAGCGCCCGGAATGGGCGAGCTGTATGACCGTAAAGGGTCGATAGTCGGAGCCATTCACGCGGCGCCCCTCGGCCAGCGCCGTCTCATGGAGGCGTTCAAACGACCATGCTGTCTTGTCCGTAAGGAGCAGCTGGCGCGGGTTGGCCCGTGCCTCGGGCGCGATGGCCGTGGCCTCGAACCAGAGAAGACCCGCGCCGCCCGCTGCAAAGCGCAGGTACCGCCGCGTGGTGAGCGTGTCAGGGCTCCCGTCCAGCGTGCCGTCGCAGCCCTCCATGGGTTGAACCGCCAACCTGTTGGGGGCCGTCTGATCGGCGATGCGCACCGGCTTGGCCAGGGGGGAGAGGTCTGCCTGATGGGGCAGCGCGATGCCCAGCTCATTCAGGTCGCCCTCCAGGTCCTCGATCGTCCGATAGTGAAAGGGCTGGTGCAGCATGCGGGGTCCTTGTTGGCGATGTTTGGCGATGACAACGGGCCTACGGTAGCACGCTGTGTGCGGATGTGTCAACCGGGGCTGGTGACAGGCGCCGGCATTTGACATGTTCTCGACAGGCGCGTGGCTCATGCGCTGTTCTATCCCAGCCCCCGTCCCACGCCGATGAGGAGCGCGAGGAACGCCAGCCATCCGAGGTACTGAGCGAGGCCAGCGAGATACGTGAGTGCGGCAGCACTGAGGACAGCCTGCGCACCCTGGAGATCATCTGAATCCGCGAGCCCGGAGTTCTGCAGTGCCTCGAGCGCGCGCTGGCTCGCGTTGCGCTCCACAGGCAGCGAGACGATGCCCAGGACCACAGAGGCTGCGATGATCGCGCCACCGATGATCGTCACTGTCGTCGCTTGCAGCGCCAACCCGACGAGCACCACGGCCATGGCCACCGTGGGCAGATGCCCAAGGCGCTCACCCAGCCAGGCGCGGAGACGCATGAGCGCGTAGCCCTCGGCGTCCTGCTGCGCGTGCAGCACCTCGTGCGCTATGATACCCATCGCCGTGACCGAGTCAGAAGCGGCGATGCCCTCGGTTAGCACCAGCGTGCCGTCGCTTGGGTCATAGTGGTCTCCGGTGCGACCCATCATCAATGCAATGGATACACCATCGAGGCCCAGATGGGCGATCAGCCGCTCTGCGACATCGGCACCCATCAGGCCCTGGCTCGTGCGGACGGTTGCATAGCGGTTATACGCCAGGCGAACCCGCCTCTGGGCGTACCAGCCCAGCACGGCGGGTATCAGGAGAAGCAGATAGGTCCACGAGCCAGGCTTCATGCCATCACCTGCGTTCGCGATCAGTTAGGTGCATCCGGCATCAGTCGAAGGTGATGTCCGCATGATAGCTCTGCAGCGACCGGACGCTCCCCTGCCCCTGCAGACCAGCGGCGATACCCTCCACCGAGGCCAAAGCCGCAGGTAGCGTGGTTATGTAAGGTACCCTGTACTGAATGGCCGCCTTGCGCAGGTACGAGTCGTCCATGTGGCTGCGCTGGCCGATGGGCGTATTCACCACGATCTGGATGCGCCGGTTGACGATCTCATCGACGATATTCGGGCGACCTTCTGCCAGTTTGAGGATCAGCGTGGATTCGATCCCGTGCTCTGCCAGAAAGCGTTGTGTGCCCTCGGTGGCGCGTATCTCAAACCCCAGGTCGCGGAATCCGCGAGCCGCGCGCACCAGCAGGTCGTTCTTTTCCGCTACGCTGATGAGCGCCGTCCCGGCGGTAGGAAGTGCGTTCTTGGCTGCCTCCTCGGCCTTGTAGAACGCCAGCCCATAACTCTCCGCCAGGCCCAGCACTTCGCCCGTGGAGCGCATCTCTGGTCCCAGGAGGGGGTCCACCTCCGGGAACATGTTGAACGGGAAGACCGCTTCCTTCACGCCATAGTGCGGGATGTGCATGGGCCGCAAGTCGAGCTCCTTTAGCGGCGTTCCCAGCATCAAACGCGTGGCCAGCCGCGCCATGGACAGGCCACAGACCTTGCTCACCAGAGGCACGGTTCGCGACGCGCGGGGGTTGGCTTCCAGTACATAGACCTTGCCATTCTCGATGGCCAGCTGCACGTTGATCAGTCCCACCACATCGAGCTCACGGGCAATCCGCCGGGTGTATTCGGCGATCGTCTCCAGATGCTCGGGCGAGAGCGTCACTGGCGGAATGACGCAGGCCGAGTCACCGGAGTGAACCCCGGCCAGCTCAATGTGCTCCATCACCGAGGGCACAAAAGCATCGCTGCTGTCGGCCAGGGCATCTGCCTCGGCCTCGGTCGCGTTCTGCAGGAACCGGTCCACCAGAATCGGCCGCTCGGGAGAGATCTCGACAGCCGAGGCGACGTATTGGGCCAGCATCTCTTCATTGTGGACGACCTCCATGCCGCGGCCACCCAGTACAAAAGAAGGACGCACCATCACGGGGTAGCCCACCGTGTTGGCGATGGCGACGGCCTCCTCAAAGGTGCTTGCCATACCGGACTCGGGCATGGGTATGTCGAGTTCTTCCATCCGTTTGCGGAACAGGTCGCGGTCCTCGGCCATGGCGATCGACGCGGGCGATGTACCCAGGATGCGCACGCCAGCAGCCTCCAGCTCCTCAGCCAGATTGAGCGGTGTCTGGCCGCCAAACTGCACGATGATGCCCTCGGGCTGCTCGGCCTCGTAGATGCTGAGCACGTCCTCCAGCGTCAGCGGCTCGAAATACAGCCGGTCGCTGGTATCATAGTCGGTGGAGACCGTCTCGGGGTTGCAGTTTACCATGATCGTCTCGATGCCTTCGTCTCGCAGGGCAAAGGCCGCGTGCACGCAGCAATAGTCAAACTCGATGCCCTGGCCGATACGGTTCGGTCCTCCGCCCAGGATCATCACCTTCCGCCGCTGGTCTGTGGTCACCTTGTTCGGCGCGTTATAGGTCGAATAGTAATACACTGCGTCCTCTGCGCCGCTGACGGGCACCATGTCCCAGCCTTCAACTACACCCAGCTGCATGCGCCGCTCGCGGATACGCTGCTCGGGAATATCGAGCAACAGCGCCAGGTAACGGTCAGCAAAGCCGTCGCGCTTGGCCTGTGCCAGCATGTCGTCGGGCGGCAGCGCACCGCGGTAGGCAAGCAACTGCTCTTCTTCCTCCACCAGGTCCTTCATCTGCTGCAGGAACCAGGGCTTGATGGCCGTACGCGCATATAGCGCGTCGATATCCGCTCCCTTGCGCAATGCCTCGTAGAGGATGAACTGGCGCTCACTTGTGGGCTCGCGCAACATGTCCAGCAGTTCATCGAGCGTGCGCTCGTGGAAATCCTTCGCCCAGCCCAGCCCGTAGCGTCCGATCTCCAGGGAGCGAATCGCCTTCTGCAGGGCCTCTTTGTAGGTCTTGCCGATGCTCATCACCTCGCCCACGGCGCGCATCTGCGTACCCAGTTTGTCTATGGCGCCGGGGAACTTTTCAAAGGCCCAGCGGGCGAACTTGATCACCACATAGTCGCCCGAGGGGGTGTACTTGTCCAGGGTGCCGTCGCGCCAGTAAGGAAGCTCGTCCAGCGTGAGCCCTGCTGCCAACAGCGCCGAGACTCGAGCGATGGGAAAGCCGGTGGCTTTGGACGCAAGCGCAGAGGATCGCGACGTGCGGGGGTTGATCTCAATAATGACGACGCGGCCCGTGCGCGGGTCGTGTGCGAACTGGATGTTGGTGCCACCCACGACTTCGATGGCTTCGGCGATGCGATAGGAATACTCTTGCAGGCGCGCCTGCAAGTCGGGGGCAATGGTGAGCATCGGCGCCGAGCAGAACGAGTCACCTGTGTGCACCCCCATGGGATCGATGTTCTCGATATAGCACACCGTGATCATCTGATTTTTGGCGTCGCGGACGATCTCGAGCTCGAGCTCCTCCCAACCGAGGACCGACTCTTCGATCAGCACCTGGCCGATCATGCTGGCGGCCAGGCCCCGACCGGTGACCTCACGCAGCTCGTTGACGTTGTATACCAGGCCGCCGCCCGTGCCGCCCAGGGTGTACGCCGGGCGCACTACCACGGGGAATCCCAGTTCGGCGGCGATCGTCTCGGCCTCCTCAACCGTGTAGGCGGGCTCGCTGCGAGGCACTTCTATTCCCAGGCGTTCCATCAGCCGCTTGAAGACAATGCGATCCTCGCCGCGTTCGATCGCGTCGATCTGGACGCCGATCACCTTGACGTCGAACTCGTCCAGTACACCCGCTTTCGCCAGCTCTGAGGCCAGGTTCAGACCCGTCTGACCTCCCAGGTTGGGCAAGAGTGCGTCCGGGCGCTCCTTCTCAATGATCTGCCGCATGCGCTCGACATTGAGCGGTTCGATGTAAGTCACATCAGCCATCCCGGGATCGGTCATGATGGTTGCCGGGTTGCTATTGACCAGGACGACCTCATATCCCAACGACCTGAGCGCTTTGCAGGCCTGAGTTCCCGAGTAGTCAAACTCACATGCCTGACCGATCACGATCGGTCCGGAGCCGATGATCATCACCCGCCGAATGTCGTCTCTCTTTGGCATCGTCCATCCTTCCGGCAACAGAGAACCGCGATGAGCCCGCGCGAGCCATGCCGCTCGCGGCTGGGAGACCGCACTCCAGAACGGTCCGGCCCATTTTAGCGGCATTCAGCGAGGCTGCAAACCGTCGGAAATGAGCGGGTTAGGGATAGAGGCGGCGAAACGCCCGGCCTAGCAAGACAAGAGATAGGCGATCACGTCGCTGGCGCCGTAATCGGGACCGTGGCGCCTGGTCAGGGCTGCCAGTGCAGACCAGTCATCACCGAGAGTGACAATAGGACCCTCGCTGCCGCCTGCGCCGCGCCGCTGTCCGAGCCCGATCGCGGCCAGGAGGCCATTGCACAGGCAGCGGCGACCCGGTATCTCCTCCGGTGCGCCACCGGCCCCCAGAAACGCGTTTACAGGGCCCGCGGGACACCGGTAGCCTGGCGTGCCATCATCGCGGAGGTAAACCGTGCGGAGGTAGCCCAGATCGCACACGCGCCGCCGGCTTTCGATATCAGCATACCCGGCCGCCCCCTCTGGCAGATTGCTGATCTTGAAGGGATAGCCCGTAGGGGACGCGCGAAAGTCAGTGCACACTTGCAGATCTCCAGTCAGCGCGTGGGCGCTCAGCGCCGCTTTGATTGCGGGAGCAAAGCCTGACTCGCGGCACGCCGTGAAGGCTGTCCCCACCTGCACGCCGTGAGCGCCTGCAGCCAGCGCGTCGCGTACCGCTGCGGGTGACGAGATGCCACCCGCCAGCCAAAAAGGCTGGTCGAGACCGCGGAGCACCTCCAGGTCTGCCTCGTCCTTGGGCCCATAGGCTGTCTCGCCCATGCCTTCGGCCGTCCTGTCGCGCCTGGGTGGCGCATTGTGGCCGCCGGCGGTGTGGTGCTCTACGACGAAACCGTCGATACGACCGCTCGCGCGGCGCAAGAGCGCCCGGGCGGCCGCGTCGGTCGATACGATGGCAAGAAAGAGCGGTCTTACCAGAGGCGGAAGCGGGCCCTCCGCGAGCGCACCGGGGTCAAGGCACTGATACAACAGCTGCTCTGTGCCCGCCCCGGCGGCGTCCACGCGCAGCTCCACTGCTTCGCCGCGCGAAAGCCCATCGAGGATCCCCGGTATGGCCAGAGGGATACCGCCGCCCATCAGCACTGCGGTGACCCCTGCCAGCATGGCGCCCAGCAGCAGCGGCAGCGTAGGCAGTTGGATCTTTTCCAGCAGATTGATCCCGATGGGGCCCTGGTGACCCTCGCGGGCTAGCGATATCTCGCAGAAGGCGGCCGTAACCAGCAGATCCGTCTGATCGGGGCTCAGCGGAATCTCGGGCATCGGTGTGGGGGAAAAGGGGCGATCGGCTGCCTCCTGCGGACTGCGCCACCAGCGCCGCAGGACGCGCTCGGCCATCTCGGGCCAGGGATGCCGGCTGAGGGCGCGCCGCATCGCGCCGTCAGCGTCGCCCAACTGCAGACGTCGTGCCAACACGACATCCAGCGCGGTTCCGGAGACAACGCCCATCTGGCCAGCCTGTGCCACGGCGCGCGCCAGGCGCCAGCCAGACACAGCGACGCCCATGCCACCCTGAATGAGTGTGGGCAGGCGCGCTGCATCGTGAATCGGTATCCTGTCTTGCCTCATGTGCTCCTTGCGTGAACAGACTGCGCACGCATGTTCTCCCGGTGTGCACTGCGCACTGGTAATGTAACCCTCAGCTCTCGGATGCGATGCGCCAACCGCGGGAGTCGCTCTGAGGCAGGAGGCATCCGACCCGCTGCGCCAGGTTTCACTGCCCGCTAATTGGGCGATCTCCGGTAAATAAAGCGTCCCGGCCTGAACACAGACCGGGACGCAAGTAGCCGTTGGAGCTCCGCTGATGCGGTCTAGCCTGCCACCGGCTGAGCGCGCTCTACCGACAAGAACTGGGTCTCGTACAGGTGGGCGTATAGGCCTCCATGCTCCAGGAGCTCTTCGTGAGTGCCGCGCTCTACGATCTGGCCGTGATTGATCACCAGAATCTCGTCGGCACGCTGGACAGTGGCCAACCGGTGCGCAATCACCAGCGAAGTCCGGCCCTCCATCAGCTTGTCCATGACATCCTGGATCAGCCCCTCGGTACGCAGGTCGACGCTCGAAGTCGCCTCATCGAGCACCAGTATCTTGGGCTCGGCCAGGATCACACGGGCCAGGCAGATCAGCTGCCGCTGCCCTAGCGAAAGGTTGGCAGAGCCTTCCAGGATCTCGGTCTCGTAGCCATCGGGCAGTGCCATGATAAAGTCATGGGCGTTGGCTGCCCTGGCTGCCGCGATGACCTCTTCGTCGGTCGCCTCGGGCCGCCCAAAACGGATATTGTAGGCGATTGTGCCCGTAAATAGGAACGGCTCCTGCGGCACCATGCCGAGCTGACGGCGCAGCGATGCAAGCGTGACGCCGTGGATGTCCTGGCCATCGATCAGGATCTCACCATCGCTAATGTCGTAAAAGCGCGTCATCAGGCTGGCGATGGTCGTCTTGCCAGCGCCCGTTGGGCCCACAAGCGCGACTGTGGCGCCAGGCTCGATGCTGAAACTGACGTTCTTGAGTACCGGCGTGCCATCGAGATAGTGGAAATCGACGTTCTTGAACTCGACCCGTCCCTCGACGTCGGCCAGCTCGACCGCATCCTCGCGGTCCTTGATGGCCGGGTCGATGTTGAGTACGCGCAGGACACGCTCGCCGCCAGCCATGGCCGCCTGCCAGGTGGTGAACACCATACTTAGCTCGAGCACGGGCTGGAAGAGACGCGCGGTGTAGCTCAAAAAGGCCACGATGACACCCAGCGTCAGCGTATTGTCGATCACTGCGCGGCCACCGAACCAGAGGATGATGGCCGTTACGGCGGTACTCAGCAACTCCATGACGGGCGTGAAAGACGACGTCAGCCGCACGGCCTCGACGTTGGCATCGCGGTTGGCCGCGTTGATGGCGTCGAACTCTTTCCCCATGCGGTCCTCTTCATTGAACGCCTGAATGACGCGCATGGCAGCGATGTCTTCGGCCAGGCGGCCGACCATGATGCTGTTCTTCTCACGGGTCTTGCGATAGACCTTGCGAGCATAGCGGCCAAAGATGAGCGTCGCCACGACCATGATCGGCAGCACCGACAGGCTGAGGAGCGCCAGACGCCAGTTCATAACCAACATCACAGTGATGACGCTGAGCAGCACAAACACGTCACTGAACATGGTCACCAGGCCGCTGGCCAGCAACTCGTTCACCACACCGACGTCACTGGTGATGGTGGCGATGAGGCTGCCCGTCCCAAAGGTGTCAAAGTAGCTCATAGTGAGGCGCTGGTATTGGCGGAAAAGATCCTGACGCATGGTCCGAAGGACGCTGTTGGCCACCGTTTCCATCTGCCAGCGGCGACGCCAATCCAGAAGAAAGTCCAGCGAGTAGACCGCAAGGGTTGCCAGTGCCATCCAGGTCAGGCCCGCCATGTCGCCCGCGGGGATGTAGGTATCGATCAGAATCTTGACCAGGTACGGTGCCAGCAATGCGAGACTCGCGCTCACCAGCATCCAGGCCAGCGACTCGAGCATCCGGGCCTTGTGCGGCTCGAGGAACTGCAGTAGCCGGCGCATAATGCGGACATCAAAGCCCTGTCCCTCTGCATCACGGTAGTGATGGAGATGGACGTGAGGGCCTCCAAATCCGCCGCCTCCACTAAAGTTGACGCTCATGCGCTCCTCCCCATGACGGCCTCGGCCAGTTCCACGTCCTCCTGGCGCAGTTGCCGGTAATAGATATCTGCATAGATGCCGGACTCGCGGATCAGGTCCTGGTGGCGTCCCTGAGCCACCAGCTCGCCCTTGTCGATGACCAGGATCATGTCCGCCTCACGCACGGTCGAGACGCGCTGGGCGATGACAAAGGACGTACGCCCGCGCATCAGGCGTTTCAGGGCATCCTGAATCTGCTGCTCTGTTTCGGTATCGACACTGGACGTCGCGTCGTCCAGGATCAGAATCCGCGGATCCAACAGCAAGGCACGGGCGATGGCAACGCGCTGACGCTGTCCCCCGGAGAGGGTGGTGCCGCGCTCACCGACTTCGGTGTTGTAGCCATCAGGGAACTCCATGATAAAGTCGTGGGCGGCCGCAGCCCGGGCAGCATCTTCTATCTGCTCCTGCGTGGCGTCAGAGCGCCCAAAGGCGATGTTCTCCCGCACGGTGTTGCCGAAAAGCATGGTCTCCTGGAGCACCATCCCGATCTGGCTGCGCAACGAGTCCAGCGTGACGTCGCGCACATCGTTTCCGTCGATGCGTACCGCGCCCGACTGCACGTCGTAGAAACGTGCGATCAGGTTCGTGATCGTGCTCTTGCCGGATCCCGTAGGGCCCAACAGTGCCACGACTTGTCCTGGGTCCACCTCGAACGAGACGTTCTTGAGCACCGGACTTCCCCGGAAGTAGCTAAAGGTGACGTCATCAAAGGTGACGGCGCCCTCAATCTGCTCCAGCTCTATGGCGCCCGGCTTGTCCTGGACATCAGAATGGGTGTCGAGCACCTCAAACACGCGCTCGGCGGAGGCCTCGGACTCGCCCATGAGGTTGATCAGAAAGCCAATGCGCCGCATGGGGCCGACCAGCTGCAGCACGTAACTGTTAAAGGCCACCAGGGCACCCAGCGTGAGCACGCCCTGGATGACCATGCGCCCACCCAACAGCAGGATGACCACGGTGGAGGCGCTGGCCAGCAGGATGATGAGCGGCATCGTGCGGCTTCCCCGCCGAGCCAGAGTCATCGAGGTGTCGTAGAGATAGTCAACTTCCTTATCAAAGCGATCGATCTCCGCCTGCTCCTGGGCAAAACCACGCACCACCGAAACCCCATACAGGGTCTGGTTGACGCGCGCGGTGATGCGGGCCATGGTCTCCTGACGGATGCGCCACCGGGGCATCTGAAAACGCACGTGGTTGTTCATAATCCAAACGATGACGGGCATCACCAACAGTGAGAGCGCGGCCAGCAGGGGCTGCATCCCCACCAGGATAATCACCGTGCCGATCATCATCACGCCCGAGTTCAGCAAGCCGAGGACGCCCCCGCCTGTCAACCGGCGGATGCGCTCCACGTCGCTGGTAGCACGCGACAAGAGCTCTCCCGTCTGAGCCTGGTCGTGGTAGCTAAAGGAGAGTTCCTCCAGTTTTTGATACATCTGGTTACGCATGTCGTAAGAGACCGTCTGCGCGACCCGCTCGCTGAGATAGCCCTGCCCAAAGCGGAACACCCCGCGAAGCGCTGTCAGGATCACCAGGTACAGCACCTGCTGTCCGATAACCTCCATGTCACCGGCAAGAATACCCTGGTCGATCACCGTTTGCGTGATCCTGGGGACCGCCAGCGCCACGCCGGTTAAGGCGAGCATACAGATGTACGCGACGGTCTGGCTGAACCAGTACGGCTTGAGATAGCTCAGTACACGCCAAAAGACCTTCATATGTCCCTATTCACTCCAGCAAAGATTCATCCAGGTCGGCGACTGCCACAATGCGCACCAGCGCGCGATCGATTTCCGCCAGCTCATCGGCGGGCAGCCCGGGCAGGTCCTGCCGTAACCGGGCAAACACCGTCAGCGGTGCACTTTCCGCGAGGGCACGACCCTCCTCTGTGATGGAAAACAAGACGCGGCGATAATCTTTGGTGCAGCGCTCCCTTGACACCAGACCGGCCTGTGCCATACTATCGAGTAGCGGCGACGTGGTCCCGTCGCGCAGGTTGAGATAGCGGCTGATGTCGCCCAGAGATTTCTGACCGTTTTCCAGCAGGTAACGCAACACGCTCAGCCTGCGCCCGGACACACCATACTCTCGTTGTAGCCGGTGTCCGAAGCGGTGCGAATAGCGCACCAGGCCGAGCAGACGACGAACAATCGATTCTGATAGCTCTGTGGGTGTATGCACCCCTAAATCCCCGAACAATAATCGTTAGGTTCCTAACTATTCTACCCAACCAGCGAAAAAGGTCAAGTCCGCTTTGACGCGGGTCTGACCTTTTTTTGCTGCGTGTGTGCGGATCTGCAGTCAGACACGGACGGTCATTGCCGTGACGCCGAGTGCGAATTCGCCGCGCTGGCTGCTCTGCGCAACGCAGTGTGCCGCGTGCCCGTGCCCTTTCCAGATGCTACCGGGATCCTCCTGCCAGGAGGATATAGTCATCCTCTCATCAAGAGAGACCGGTCACATAGGTGAGCTCGTCCATCCCCTCGACGGCCCGTTCCAGTGCCGCGCGCAGTGCCAGGTACACCCGCGCTCGCTCAGGCCCCTCGAGCCCGAGCGGGCTGAGCAACTCGCCAGCGATCCTTCCCACAGGCACTCCCGAACGGCCCCGTGCCGGCTCGGGCGCCAGGGCCTGTACGAGGGCCAGGAGCCGCGCGGGCTCGAGTTCATCTCTCAACCGTGAAAATGGATCCATGCCTTACCCCGGCTCGTCTCGCTGCCCGCATCCTCCCTCCAGGAAGATGATGTCAGGCGTTCATCAAGAGTCCCCCTCGACATACCTGAGGCTGTCAGTCTGTGCAGCGACGTGCGCGATCGCGCGCTTGAGCGCGAGCTGTGCGCGCCAACCCTCCGCCCCCTGCGGCAGCGTCATGTCGCCCAGCAGCACGTTGACCACGTCCGCCACCTCCACATGATCGCGCGAGGCAGCCGGACGGTCAAGCAAGAGCCTGCGAATCACCTCGCACAGTCGGTTCGGCGAGAGACCGTCGATGATCTCATTCAGAAGGCTGGGGTTCATCCTGCTCCGGTGTCTCATCGAACACCACCGGTTCGTCCGGTGCGATCTCTTCGGCAGCTGCGGTCACCTGCTCTACCGGTTCTGGACCCGCGTGCGGCAGCTCGCGGCCGCAGTAACGGCACAGGGTTGCCTCTTTGGCGATGCGCTCGCCGCAGTAGGGGCAGGCCATGCGGTTCGATCGCATCACCAGCGCGATGATGACCGCGATCGCTGCCAGAGCAAGTGGAAGCAGGCAGACGGCTGCCACCAAAAAGAACTCTGCCATCCCGATGTGTGCCATGTTCACTCTCCTTCTGTCAGTCGCCCAGCATGCCGCGGACGATGACGTCTACTGCGCGCTCCTCTGTGAGGCCGCGGGAGAGGAGCGTCTCCAATTCCTTTTTGTCTACGGTGCCGATCGCCGCCTCGTGGGTAACCTGCGCCTGCGGATCGGTGACCCGCACCACGGGCACGGCGTTGGCGATGGCCTCATCTCTGACAATCTCTACGCAGTCGATATGCCCCCGGGTGCGCGGCGCGTTGCCTTCAGTGGTGCCGAAAACGTCGCTGCGCGCCCGCTCGCGCACCGCGATGCGCGACTTGGCCAGCCCGCGGGCGCCCTCCCCGTTCAGGCGGATCGTCTCGCGCACGGTGATCTCGTCGTCGCCATACCCCATCACGCGGGCGTCCAACTCGGCCACACCGTCTCGATCCACGTCAATGTCGTACTCAAAGGCCACAGTACCAGCGCGGCCGTGACTCAGGCTAAACGTGGAATAGTACCGGCCGCCGGCATCGACCACCACGTGGGCCACGGGGCGCACCTCGGTGCCGCCCGTCTCGCCGTGGTAATGGGTCTCGTGGTAGCGCATGGTGGCGCCCGCTCCCACATGGATGGTGCCCTCCATCAGGTGCTGCACGTGGACCGCGTTGGGAAAGGTGCAGTGCGTGGTGAAAGAGACCTCGGCGTTGGCGCCGATCTGGAAATCGGACACGATGCGCTGCACGCCCTCGGCCGGGAGCATGCCGAAACAGAGGTGCACCGGCTGCGCGATACGGGCGCCTGGCGCCACCCGCAGGGCCACCTTGACGCCGTCCTCGAGTTGCTCGGCCTTCATTGTGATACCGGCGATCTCGTTGGCGCCGATGACCTCGTTGCCAGAGACCACCAGCCGCGCCACGTCGTCTTGAGCCAGCAGGCTGGCATCGCCGCCCGAAGCTTCGTACGCGAGCATGATCAGGTCAAAGTCACTCATAGCTATCCTCGGGCTCGACGATGATCGGGAACTCGCACGGCCTGCACAGGTGCGTGTAGCGGTCGCAGATCGCCTCCGGCGTGCCCGTCTGCATGATGCGCCCGCTGCAGATGAGCGAGGCGCGTTCGGCGATCTGCACGACCTCGTCGCGGTGGCTGATCAGCAGCACCGCCGTGCCTTCCCCTGCCATCCGGCGCATGAGGCGGGCAATGTCATCCAGCGTAAAGCGGTCGATCCCAGAGTCGGGCTCGTCGAGGATCGCCAGGCGCGGCCGCATCGCGTACACGGCGGCCAACTCCACCCGCTTGCGCTCGCCGCCTGAGAGCCCCTCGTCCACATAGCGCGGCAGGTACTCGGGCTCGAGATTGACCGCCTCCAGCGCGGCCAGCAGGCGCTCGCGATCCGGCGTCGTCTGCCCGAGCTCCAGATACTGCTCGATCGTCAGGCCCTCGAAACGCGCCGGTTCCTGCCAGGCGAGCGTCATGCCCAGGCGTGCGCGGGCGTCGATCGGCTCGGCAGTGATGTCCTGCCCCGCAAAACGGATGGATCCGCCCAGCGTGGTGTACCCGCCTGCGCCCATGAGCGCATAGGCCAGCGTAGACTTGCCCGAGCCATTCAGCCCGAGCACCACGTGGACGCTGGCCGGCGCGATCTCCAGATCGACGCCTCGCAGGATCTCGTGACCTTCGCGCGCGATGTGCAGCTCCTGCACCTGCAGCAACGTCTCGCCGTTGTGGGATCCCATCGGTTTCCCCCTGTGATGTACTATAGATACATGCTCATTATAGTCCGGCGCCAGCCGTGTCACAAGGAACGGAGGGCCCGTCGCTGCTTGTCATCTCCCTCTGGAGGCGTTACACTCTGTTCAATCCACAGACATGAGAGGAGATCCATGGCCGAAGGACTGCTTCCCAACAACGTCATCACGCAGGTAGCGATCGTCACCGACGATATCGAGACACTGGCGGCGCGCTGGGCCGAGGTGCTGGGCGTGCCCGTCCCCGAGCCGCGCTGGACCGACACCCGCGAGCTGGCGCACACAACCTTCCGCGGCCAGCCCACCGAGGGGCGCTCTCGCCTGGCCTTCTTCGATCTGGGGCCGCAGGTGCGCCTGGAGCTGATCGAGCCCGACCACGAGCCCTCCACTTGGCGCGAGTTCCTGGACGCCCACGGCACGGCGCTGCACCACATCGCCTTTAACCTCAAGGGGATGGACGAGGCGCTGGCGGTGCTGGACGCGCACCACATGCCCACCATCCAGCGCGGCGACTATACCGGCGGGCGCTATTCGTACGTCGAAAGCGACGGCTGGCTGGGGTGCATCCTGGAGCTGCTGGAGGACTACTAACCAGGTCGCCTGCAATGCGTCCGGGCGCGCCGGCGGCGATTTGACACATCCCCCCGCACGACTATAATGGTGTTTGTTGATGCGGGGTGGAGCAGTGGCAGCTCGTTGGGCTCATAACCCAAAGGTCCCAGGTTCGAATCCTGGCCCCGCTACTGCAAGGGTCAGAGCAATGGCGCTCTGGCCCTTTTGCTTTCCGGCACAAGCCACTGGCGCGACTTGACGCTGGCGCCAAAAGCCATAGAATACCCCTTGTCCGGCGACGTAGCTCAGTGGTAGAGCAGGGGACTCATAAGCCCTTGGTCACTAGTTCAAATCTAGTCGTCGCCACCAACAGGCCCCTCTCGAAAGAGAGGGGCTTTTTGCGTTGGCCTTGACAAAATGCGTTCACAAGCGCTAGGATTGTATGAGAGGTAGCTAGGAGACTCGCTATCCAGCAATGTGTCGTGTTCGAACTTCGTCTACAGGGACTGGTGTCGATCCGCTCCCACCACGGAGACAACAAGTGCAGACCGAGGCATCGACGGCATGGTATTCTCTGTGTGCACGGTTTGGTGTGAGGCGAAAAAGATCGTGCCGCAAGCCAAATCCGGCCACGTCCAGCGCAGCGTGATCGACGTTTTCGTGAACTCCATGACGCGCGAGAAGGCGGTCATGGCCTTTGTGGTCACGCAAGAGGCCCCACAAACGCATTCAACTCGAGGTCAGCGCCGCGGGCTACTCCGATTGGCCTGGCGGGGGCCGCCACAAGGAGTGCGTGCAGCTCAGAACCAAGGGGAACTGCCGGTCGGCACGGGGTTCGACTACCCACCCGCCAACGCAACCTTCAGCAGGGCGAGGCGCGAGAGCGCGCCGTCGGGGACGCGGGGAGAGCTACTGTAGCATCGTGGCGGCTGCCAGGATGCAGACATGACCCGTTTACCGAAGGAGGACCACTTGATGTCGACTGGGGCAATTCCACAGGGGAAAAGCATACAAGCCCTGTATCGGGAATTCCGAGAAGGGCGGCTGATCGTAAACAGAAAATATCAGCGCAAGCTGGTGTGGTCTCTCGCCGAAAAGCAGCATCTGATTGACAGCATTCTGCACGGCTACCCAATTCCACTGATACTACTTGCGGAGCAGCGCGACCGGCCTGGTCCTGTATCACTCGAGATCATTGATGGGATACAGCGTCTTAACGCAATATTCGCTTTCATCGAAAACGAGTACCGCGTCAGGGGGAGCTTCTTCGACGTCAGGGAGTTTTCGACGGCAAACCAGTATGCTCAGAACGGAACGTTTGAACGAAGCGAAGATGGTCCCTTCATGGCTCCATCGGACTGCGCTAGGATCTTGGACTATCAGTTGGCGGTCACAACGTATCAGGCCGAAGACGAGAGCAGGATTACAGAAGTCTTTGGCCGCATCAACGCCAGCGGACGCCAGCTCAGCGCCCAGGAGCAGCGCCAAGCAGGGGTGACTACGCAGTTCGCACACCTAATTCGTCTGCTTGGATCAGAGCTGAGGGGGGATGCATCGAAGACCACGGTTCTGCTATCCGAGATGCCGTCAATCAGCATTGAGTCGGGCAGAGACATCCATGGCTATGGAATCCGCGCTGAAGATACGTTTTGGTGTAGGCAAGGGATTCTGTCAGTGAAACAGCTGCGTGCTAGCGAAGATGAGCAGATGCTCGCCGACATCGCAGCCTCGGTTCTTCTTGGCGAACCAATCCCGGCCAGCAAAGAGCTATTGGACAGGATCTACTCGCCCGACTCGGAAGATAGCCGCAAGCTTGAGTCTCTACTGATTGTCTATGGTCCCGAACGACTGTCCAGTGAAATCAAGTCAAACTTCTCGGTAATCCGACAGCTTATTGAGCAGGTGAGCCTGAGGCCGAATTTCCTTCGATCTACGGTGAGGCCAGGAACTGGAGGGCGATACCCCATAAAGGCCCCCTTCTATGCTATTTTCATGGCCTTCTTTGACCTACTGGCGAGACAGGAAAAGACCCCAGTAGACTCAGAGGCAGTCATCTCAGCACTGCGTCGGCTTGCTCCGCAGCTGCGCACTGGTGCTCATTACGAGACAACGGCGAACCGTATTCACAACATAAACCTCACAAAAGGCCTAATTCAGGATTACTTCGCCTCAAGAGTTCCTCCGGTTTTTGGTCACGGGCCATCGCTATTGATCGACTTCGAGAATGCTCTACGCCGGTCTAGGATGGAATCTGCACGCTATGAATTCAAGCAGGGTATGCTTAGGCTAGACTGTAACCGTACCTTTGATCGGGATCTGAGTGCTAGTATTGCCCAGACGGCTTGTGGTATTGCGAACTTAGGTCCAGACATTGATGGTCACATCTTCATTGGTGTTGCTGACTCGGCTGACGATGCTGCTCGCATTGTTATGATTCAGACGAAATTGGAGAGTCCGCCTGAAGAAGTTAGCATCTTGGTCATAGGAGGACTCCATGGTCGGGACACGCAGGCAGTTCAGCGCCGAGCAGAAGATCGCCGTCTTGCGGCGGCA
>ENA-OSEO01000408-OSEO01000408.1-sediment-metagenome-genome-assembly--contig:-NODE-408-length-112103-cov-14.024271_pt1 | contig 112103 bp, 106 predicted proteins | sample MGYA00237883_ERZ534232 | MGnify/ENA metagenome assembly ERZ534232
ACCGAGGACATCAACCGCATCGCGGGCGAGACCGCCGAGGCCATGACCCAGTCGGCCCAGGCCGTCTCCGACCTGGCCCGGCTGGCCCAGGAGCTCAAGACCATCATCAACGACATGCAGGACTAGCCGGACCGGCTAGGAAGAAAGGCGGGGAGCCGATCCCCGCCTTTTTTCCGGCCCTCGCTCCAGGGCCTTCCCCAATGATCCGCAACCGTCCCCAGCCCGGCTCAGGGCTCCCCGGGCAGGCCCAGGGTGGTGCGGATGTCCTGGGTGTAGGCGTCGATCTCCCGCACGATGTCCTCGGGCAGGGTGTCGAACAGCAGGCCCAGGGAGAGCCGCCCGGGCTCCAGGTGCAGGGCCCGCACGCTCACCGGCACCCGGCGCTCCTCGGGCAGGCCGAAGAACCGGCTGGTGAGGGTCAGGGCCTGGCCCACCACGTGCTGGGGGTGGGGGGCCGGGGGCTGGGCCCCCAGGGCCAGGCGGCAGCCGCTGCGCGAGATGTTCAGCAAAAGGCCCGCGGTCTCGTCTCCGCCCGCGGCCGGGGCCACCCGGGCGCGCACAAAGCAGTTGACCCGGTCCTCCTTGCGCAGGCTCAGGCTCTCCACCGAGGTGGGATAGCGCGCGAACAGCAGGCGCTCGGGCTTGAACAGCACCGCGTCCACCGTGGAATGGAACCCGCGGAGCACGCCGTCCTTGTGCAGATAGCGCAGGATGAGCCCGCGGTCCTGGTAGAGGTGGTCGCGGATCTCGGGCCGGGAGGGAAAGGTCATCAGCACGAAGCGGCCGCAATCCCAGCCCACGAAGCGGGACTTGAAGCTGCGGCGCAGGCCCTCGATCTCCACGAGCACGCTGCCGCCCACCTCGATGTCCAGGCAGACGGCGCCGGCCACCCCCTGTTCCGGGGCCTCGGTTTCCGGGGCGACGGGCTGGGCGGGATCGCGTTCCGGCATGGTCTCCTCCGCTTAAAAGGTCAACAGCACCTTGAGGGCCGGGCGCTGCGCCCGGGCCAGGGCCTGGGCGTGCTCCTCCAGGGGAAAACGGGCCGTGATGAGCGGCCGGGGGTCCAGGCCCCGGGCCAGGCGCTCCATGGCCAGGGACTGGTTGCCGCAGCGCGAGCCCAGCAGCGTGATCTCCTCGACCACGAGCCGGGCCAGGTCCAGGCGCGAGGGGTTGCGCGAGGTGGTCTTGGCCACCACGACGCCCTCGCTGCGCACCAGCTCCAGGGCCAGGTCCAGGCCGTGCTCGTTGCCCGTGGCCTCGATGACCACGTCGAACCGCCCGAGCCGTTCGCGGACCCGGGCCGGGGCCTCGTCCGCGGAAAGCAGCTCGGTGCGCAGGTCCCCGGCCAGGGCCAGCTTTTCGGCATGGCGTCCGGCCAGGACCAGGTCCGGGCAGTCCTGGGCCAGGCCCAGGGCCGTGAGCAGGCCGAGCTTGCCGTCGCCCAGGACGAGCAGGCTTTTGCCGTGCAGGTCCAGCTGGCGGCCGGGCTCCAGGGCCGCGGCCAGGGGCTCGCAGAACACCGCCGCGTCCAGGGGCAGGCCCTCGGGCACGGGCACCAGGTTCCGGGCGGGCACGGTGAGGTAGTCCGCGAAGCAGCCGGGCCGGTTCACGATGCCGAGCACGGTGCGGCCCGGGCAGTGCCGGGGGTCGCCGCCGCGGCACTGGGCGCAGGTCCCGCAGCCGCAGTTGATGTCCGCGGAAACCCGCTTGCCCACCCACTGCGGGGCCCCGGGGCACTCCTCCACCAGGCCCACGAACTCGTGGCCGGGCACCCCGGAAAAGCCGTAGTAGCCCTGGAGCAGCTCCAGGTCGGTGTTGCAGATCCCGGCCAGGAGCACGCGCACCAGGGCCTCGCCCGGCGCGGGCACGGGCCTGGGCCGCTCCTCCAGCCGGGAGCGGCCGTTCTCGAAGATCAGGGCCCTCACGGCCGCGGTTCTCTCATGCCACTGTTGTATGCCAGGGCCCGGAGCCAGGCAACCTGTTGGACGGGTTTTGTTTCTCCCGTCCCGGGCGGCCCGGATCGCGGCCCGGAGACTCTTTTTTCGGGTTATTTGGGCGGCGATTGTGTGACGCGCGGCCACTTCGGCGGAACGACAAGAAATAACCCTGCAATGGTCAGGCTTGACAGCCTGCCTCTCTGCTCGTAACGGTGATTCTGCGACAAACGCCAAACCTGCCGTGAGACAGGGACGGAAAGCCGCGGATCTCGGCACTGCCCCGAGACTGCCGGGCCGCTCGCGAGACGCCTCGCCCCGCCCGCGCCAGCCCGTCCCCCTCGCCGCAGTTCCAGTCCAGAGGGGGCGCCATCATGATCTGCTGTCTGTCCGAAGAGCGCATCCAGGGGGCCTTCTCCATCCAGAAGACCTCCAAGGTGGGCACCGGCGCCACGGCCAAGAAGACCACCGCCACCATCTACGTCTATGTCTGCGAGAATCCCGAGGGCAAGATCGAGGTCCAGGCCGTGAACGAGAGCCACGTGCCGTTCGGGCCGCTGCAGACCATCTCCCGCGAGGAGCTGCTGGCCGACTACCTGCCCGAGCCCGAATACTACCACAAGCAGCTCTACCCCCAGCTGGTCGAGCTGAACAAGCACTTGGCCAGCGGCGAGCGCCACCTCAAGCTGGGCCAGCCGTTCACCGCGGAACTGAACTTCCAGAGCGCCCTCCGGCTGGACGAGCAGAACATCCGGGCCAACTTCGGCATCGGCCTGGTCTATCTCCAGCGCGGGGACAAGGACAAGGCCGACCTGGTGCTCCGGCGCCTGGTGGGCCTGGAGGCGGCCTTCGAGGCCCGCCACAAACACCTGTTCAACGAGTTCGGGATGCAGCTGCGCAAGGCCGGGATGTGCGGCCAGGCCCTGGAATACTACACCCGGGCCCTGGACTTCGCCCAGGACGACGAGAACCTCTACTTCAACATCGCCCGGGCCCACCTGGAGAACAACGACCTGGCCGGGGCCAAGAAGGCCCTGCAGCGGGCCCTGGCCCTGAACCCGGGGTTCAGCGAGGCCCGCGACTGGCTGGCCCGCCTGGACAAGCCCGGCCTGGCCCTCAAGGCCGCCCAGCCCGCGCCCGTTCCGGCCTAGCAGGTCCCGGCCGCGCCCAGGCGGCAGGCCGGCTGGGCCGCGCCGGTGGGCGTCATGACCAGCTGCCAGACCTGGATGTCCCGGGCCGCGAAGGCCCCGGCGCAGGACAGCAGATAATACCGCCACATCCTGTGGAAGCGCTCGTCAAAGCGCTCCGCCAGCCGGGGCCAGGCCGCCTCGAAGTTCTCGTGCCAGCAGCGCAGGGTCCGGGCGTAGTGCGGGCCCAGGTTGTGCCAGTCCTCGATGACGAACAGGCCCTCGCCGGCCGCGCCGATCTGGGCCGGGCTGGGCAGCTGGCCGCCCGGGAAGATGTAGCGGTTGATCCAGGGGTCGCAGGCCGCGGCGGAGCGGTTGGAGCCGATGGTGTGGAGCAGGAACACGCCCCCGGGCTCCAGGACCCGGCGCACCGCCCGGAGAAAGGCCCGGTGGTTCCTGGCGCCCACGTGCTCGAACATGCCCACGGACACGACCCTGGAATAGGTCCCGGAAAGCTCCCGGTAGTCCTGCTCCACAAGCTCCACGGGCAGGTCCGCGCAGAACTTCCGGGCAAAGGCCAGCTGCTCCCGCGAGATGTTCACGCCCGTGACCCGGCAGCCCCGGGTGGAGGCGGCGTAGCGGGCCAGGCCGCCGAAGCCGCAGCCGATGTCCAGGAGGTGGTCCTCCGGCCCCAGGCCGAGCTTGGCGCAGATGAGCTCCATCTTGGCCAGCTGGGCCCGCTCCAGGTCCTCGCCGTCCGTGAAGTAGGCGCAGCTGTACTGCATGTTGGGGTCGAGGAAGGCCGCGAACAGGGCGCTGTCCAGGTCGTAGTGCCGGCGGGCCACCCGGCGGGAGAGCCGCCGGGTCTGGCGGTTGAGGACCAGGGCCGGGACCAGGGACAGGGCCAGGCGCAGGTTGCCGCGCACCTGGTCCTCCAGCCCGGCGGAAAGCACCCGGCAAAAGAACTCGTCCAGCCGGGGGCAGTCCCACCACCCGTCCATGTAGGCCTCGCCCAGGCCCAGGTTCTTCCAGGCCAGGACCCGGCCGTAGAACCGGGGGTCGGAGACGTGGATGTCCCAGGGCTCGGGGCCGTTCACGGCGATGCCGGCCCGGCCCATGAGCTCCCGGAACAGGCGTTCGGAAACGTTCATGGCCGTGCCCTGCGGGGATTCCCGCGTCTTTTGGAGTTCCCATAGCGCATTTTCAGGAATTCCGGAAGGCCTTGGCGGAAAAAGTCACGCAGGGGGCGGATTCCCGAGCGAAGCGGTGGCTTTTTCCCAGGTGACAAGCGGCCGGAAATGGGCCAGAACAAAGGCGCTCAACCAGGAAGGAACCCATGGATCTCATCGAGGCCGCCAACAAAGTGACCCTGTTCCACGGCCTGCCCCGGGCCCAGCTGGAGTCCCTGGCCTCCATCGCCGTGCTCAAGCGCGCGCCCCGGGGCCAGGAGATCTTCCAGCACGGCGACCCGGCCGACGGGTTCTACGCCGTGGCCCAGGGCAAGGTGAAGGTCTTCCGGGCCAACCCCCTGGGCAAGGAGCAGATCCTGCACGTCTTCGGCCCGGGCGAGTCCTTCGGCGAGATCGCGGTGTTCGAGCGCGGCGAGTTCCCGGCCGGAGCCCAGACCCTGGCCGACTCGATTCTCCTGTTCTTCCCGCGCAAGGCCTTCAGCGAGGCCATCCGCAAGGACCCGGAACTGGCCATGAACATGATGGCGCTGCTGGCCACCCGGCTGCGCCAGCTCGTGCGCAAGGTCGAGGAGATCGGCCTCAAGGAGGTGCCCGGACGCCTGGCGGCCTACCTCCTGGCCCTGGGCCAGGAACAGGGCGGGGCGGACATCCGGCTGGACATCCCCAAGGGCCAGATCGCCCTGTCCCTGGGCACGATCCAGGAGACCCTCTCGCGCACGCTCAAGCGCTTTGCCGAGCGCGGGCTCATCCGCATGAAGGGCCGGGACGTGGCCCTGCTGGACCTGGACTGGCTGGAACGCCTGGCCCAGGGCGAGCGGTTCGAGGACTGACAGGCTGTCCGGCCCCGGAACGGGCTGCGGCAATCCGGTTGGAGCCGAAAGACGGCGGACAAAAAAGGGCCGCGCCCCGGAGGTTTTCCGGAGCGCGGCCTTGTTCTAGTGGTTGTTGTTGCGCCGGACCATGTCCATGGCCACGGGCAACTCCTCGCTGATGCGTTTGCGGACCTCCTCGATGCGCGCGCTGAAGTCGTCGCCCGGGGAATTCTTCTCCAGGATGCTGCAGCTGTAGAGCGCCGGGACCCGGTTCAGCACGATGGCCGCCATGTCCTGCAGGCAGACCTTGCAGCGGCAGAACTTCGTGTTCCCGTCGTTGACCAGGGCGTCGATCTGCTCGAAGACCAGGTCCTCGGCCACGTTCTCCAGGTCCTCGGCCTCGTACAGCTTCTTCAGCCCGCGCATGGGTCCTTCCTCCTGCTTGCCTCCCTCATGCCCCAAGCGGGGCATGAGGGCAAGACCCGCACGTCCCGGCTATTCCTCGGCCAGGGCCAGCACCTCCTCGCCGTAGGGGTCCTTGATGGGGGTGTGGATCTTGAGCAGCTCGGTCCAGCGCCGGATGGCGCCCACGAACACGATGACCATGAGGACCATGACCAGCGCGCCCAGGCCGGCCAGCAGGTAGTTCTCCTTGGGCAGGTAGTTGGCGGTGATGTTCAGGTAGCCGGCCCACATGGTGATGACCGCCATGATGATGCCCGGCACCGCGGTGATGGCCGCGTAGCGGGCCTTGTTCATGCGGATGATCATGGTCGTGGCGATGATCAGGCCGCTGGCCGCCAGGAGCTGGTTGCTCATGCCGAACAACGGCCAGATGGAGGTGATGTCGCCGGTGTACACCAGGTAGCCCCAGGAGAAGGTGAACAGGGCGCTGGTGGTGATGATGCCCGGCCACCACTTCTTGTCCATGAACTTGGGAATGGCGACGCCGATCATCTCCTGCAGGAAGAACCGGCCCACGCGGGTGCCGGTGTCCACGGCCGTGAGGATGAACACGGCCTCGAACATGATGGCGAAGTGGTACCAGTAGCTCATGAGGTGGCTCATGAACGGGATGGAGGAGAACACGTAGGCCATGCCCACGGCCAGGGAGACCGCGCCGCCGGGACGGCCCTGGATGTTCTCCTGCACGGCCTCGGCCAGGGCCGGGAGGTTCTCCACGCTGATGCCCAGCTTGGCGAAGGCCGCCGGGGCCGCGTTGATGGCGAAGTAGTCCGCGGGCACGAGCACGCAGGCCGCGATGAGCGCCATGATGGCCACAAAGCCCTCCATGAGCATGGCGCCGTAGCCCACGAAGAGCACGTCCTTCTCGTCGCCGATCATCTTGGGCGTGGTGCCCGTGCCGATGATGGCGTGGAAGCCGGAGATGGCCCCGCAGGCGATGGTGATGAAGATGAACGGGAACACCGGGCCGGGGATCACCGGGCCGCCGCCGCCGGCGAACTGCGTCACCGCGGGCATGAGCAGCTCGGGCCGGACGAACACGATGCCGCCGGCCAGCATGGCGATGGTGCCGATCTTGAGGTACGTGGACAGGTAGTCCCGGGGGCAGAGCAGGAGCCAGACCGGGAGCACCGAGGCCACGAAGCCGTAGATCGGGATGATCACCGCGATCTGCTTCTTGGTCAGGTGGAACAGCGGAGCCAGGGTCGGGCTGGCCACGACGTAGGGCCCGGCGACGACCGCCAGGAACAGCAGGACCACGCCGATGATGCTGGCGCCCTTGACGTCGCCCTTGCGCCAGACGTGCAGGTACACGCCCATGAGCAGCGCGATGGGCATGGTGGCGAAGACCGTGAAGGTGCCCCAGGTGCTCTCGGCCATGGCGTTGACCACCGCGATGGACAGGCCCGCCAGGGTCAGGATCAGGATGAACAGCACGGCCACCGAGGCCACGTGGCCCACGACCTTGCCGATCTCGGACTCGGCGATGCGGCCCAGGCTGCGGCCCTTGTGGCGCACCGAGGCGAAGAGCACGACCATGTCGTGCACGGCCCCGGCCAGGACGCAACCGATGATGATCCAGAGCGCGCCCGGCAGGTAGCCGAACTGGGCGGCCAGCACCGGCCCGAGCAGGGGCCCGGCCGCGGCGATGGCCGCGAAGTGGTGCCCGAAGAGCACGAACTTGTTGGTCTTCACGTAGTCCACGCCGTCGGCCATGGTCACGGACGGGGTGGCCCGGTCGTGCTTCAGGCCGAGGACCTTCTGGGCGATGAACAGGCCATAGAACCGGTAGGCCAAGGCGAAGACGCAGAGGGAGACGAAGACGAGCGTGAGCGCATTCATAGGCCAATCCTCCGGAACAGGTTGCGCACAGTACAGCTATAGCCCTGGCGATCACCCGAATCGCCGTTGCAACATGCTCGGCGCCGTCTCTGTCGGAGGGAGTCACGAGCGAGGCGGCTCACGTCTCCATTGGCAAAGAACCTTGATTTACAGATCAAATCTAATGCCGCAAACGCGCGTCGTCAACGTATTTCCGTGCAATATTACAGTGATGCAATGTTCCCGCCGCAACAAAAACAGCCCGGCAACAATGACGCTGCAACGCGCCCTTGGCCGCGAGTGAGTGCTCTGCATGGAGTGGATTGGTCGGGATTCAGTCCTGCAATCCCAGGAGCTGTCGCCAATAGGCCTCGCGCACCTGGTAGCCCGGCTCGTACAACGGCGGCAGAGGCACCCCGGCCGCGCTGAGCAGGGCGTAGCGCTGGGTCAGCACGCAGGCGATCTCCTCGCCGAAGACCCGGCAGGTGCCCAGGGCCACCACCTGCTCGCTGCGGGAGAGGAGCGCGGCCCGGGCCGGATCGCGGCGCATCTCCTCCATGGCCAAAACCATGGCCTGCACGGCCTCGGGATTGATGTGCTCCTGGTTCTGGCGCAGGCAGCGGCCGTGGTCCAGGACCAGGAAGCCCGCAGCCAGGGCCAGGGCCAGGACCAGGAGCGCGGGCCAGGACAGGAGGCTTTCCAGGAACAGGGGCTTCTCGGGCGGGCCGAAGAAGTCCTCCTCGGCCGCGTCCATGGCCGCGCGCAGCTCGTCGGGACCCAGCTCGAAACCCTGGGCCCGGGCCAGTTCCACCAGATCGGCCAGGGTCATGGACCGGGCCAGGCGGCGCTGCCTGGGGTGCCCGGCCAGCCAGAGCCGGAAGATTTCGGCGCGGTTCAAGCCCACGGCCGCCCCCTTTTGGAGCCCCTGTATCACGCCGGAAAGCCGGTGCAAACCCTTTGCTCCCTTGTCAGCCGCCAGGGACTGGCGTAATGGGGGCTCCATGTTCGCGGACCTGAGCATTCCCTACCAGGTCTGGGTCCTGGTGGGCCTGGCCTTCCTGGTGGCCGACCTGGCCGCCCCGGGCCTGGTCCTGTCCTGTTTCGGCCTGGGCTGCCTGGCCGGAGCCGCGGCGGCCTTCCTGGCCCCGTCGGCCACCCTGGCGTTCCAGGGCGGCGCGGCCCTGGCCGGGACCCTGTTCGCCTTCCTGGTCATCCGGCCGCCCCTGCGCCGGGCCCAGCAACGCCGCAAGGAGCGCAGGGCCGAGGCCCGCCGGGCCCCGGAGCGCCGGGACGAGCCCGCGGACAGCGCCGGGCCCACGGACCTGTTCGCGGCCCGCTCCGAGCCGGACGAGCCGGACGAACCCATGGAACTGCACGAGCCGGACAAGCCCAAGGCCGCCCCGGCCAAGCCCGCGCCCCCCGCGCCGGACAAGATCGCGGCCCAGGACCCGTTCGCGCTCAGGCCGCCGCGCCGGCCCAGCGACCCCTTCGCGGCCCTGACCCCGCCCCCGGCCCCCAAGCGGCCCAGCGCCGTCCTGGACATGTTCGAGGAGGACGACGAGCGCTCGGGCTTCGACCTGCTGGAGCCGGTGCTGGACGACAGCCTGCGCCTGTCCATCGACGAGGAGCAGGCCTCGCCGCTCCTGCTCACCGACACCGTGGAGGAGGCCCCCCGGGCCCCCCAGCCCGAGCTCCGGGACATGAACATGAACCTGTCCCTGGACGCCGAGGCCGGACCCGCCAAGCCGCGCAACCCCGTGGGCCGCACCGCCACGGCCCTCACGCCCATGGGCCCGTTCACCGCGGGCCAGGTGGACCTGGACGGGGTCCGCTACAAGGCCTTCTCGGACCACAATGTCCGGCCCGGGGACAAGGTGGCCGTGCTGGAGCAGATGCCCGACCATCCCGAGATCCTCGTGGTGGAGCCCCGCAAGGGCGGCCTGTAGGCCGTTGAACATTCCGCGCCGGCCGCGTTGCTTCAAAAACCGCAAACCCTCGCGTGTGACCGATACACCCCGGGCTTGCGGGTTTTCCGCGCCGTGCCCGCGCGTTTTTTGGACGGCCTGCGCCATGGGCCTTTTCAGCGGTCGGCCGCCATCGCGCCTTGCCCTGCACGGGCTTGTGGGGTAGGGACCGTGCATGGAAAACGAACAGCACGCACCGACCCCGGACGCCGCCCACGCCCCCGAGCCTGAAGCCGCCCTGCCCGAACTCACCCTGGAAACCCTGCCCCAAGCCCTGCGCGCCGCCTGCGACCGCGCCGGCTGGACCGCGCTCACCCCGGTCCAGGCCAAGGGCCTGCCGCCGCTCATGGAGGGCCGGGACATGATGGTCCAGGCCCGCACCGGCAGCGGCAAGACCGGGGCCTTTGTCCTGCCCATGCTCCAGCTCCTGGACCCCTCCCGCGCCGAGTGCCAGGCCCTGGTCCTGGTGCCCACCCGCGAGCTGGCCAACCAGGTGGCCCGCGAGGCCGAGACCCTCCTGGCCGACACCGGGCTGCGGGTCATCGCGGTCTACGGCGGAGTGGGCTACGGCCCGCAGATCGAGGCCTTCAAGCAGGGCGCCCACCTGGTGGTCGGCACCCCGGGCCGCATCCTGGACCACCTGCTCAAGCGCTCCCTGACCCTGGACCACCTGCGCATGCTCGTGTTCGACGAGGCCGACCGGATGCTCTCCATCGGCTTCTACCCGGACATGAAGGAGGTCCAGCGCTACCTGCCCAAACGCAAGGTGCACTCCTCGATGTTCTCGGCCACCTTCCCGGGCCACGTGCTCCGGCTGGCCGAGGAGTTCCTGGACAAGCCCGAGATGCTCTCGCTCTCCGGGGCCCAGGTCCACGTGGCCGAGATCGCCCACACCTACTACGAGGTCCCGGCCATGGGCCGGGAGCGCTGCCTCATGCGCATCATCGAGGTGGAGCAGCCCGCCCAGGCGATCATCTTCTGCAACAAGAAGAGCGACGTGCACTTCGTCAGCGCCGTGCTCCAGCAGTTCGGCTACGACGCCGACGAGCTTTCCGCGGACCTCTCCCAGAACAAGCGCGAGGAGGTCCTGGCCCGGGTGCGGGCCAAGAGCCTGCGCTTCCTGGTGGCCACGGACGTGGCCGGCCGGGGCATCGACATCCCGGAGCTGTCCCACGTGATCCTCTACGGCCCGCCCGAGGACCGCGAGGCCTACATCCACCGCTCCGGCCGCACGGGCCGGGCCGGGCTTTCGGGCGAGGTCATCTCCCTGGTGGACGTGATCCAGAAGCTCGAGCTCATGCGCATCGCCCGGCTCTACAGCATCCAGCTCATCCACCGCGAGCTGCCCACGGACGACGACGTGGCCGAGGTGGCCGCCGAGCGCCTGGCCGGGCTCCTGGAGGCCCGCTACCGCAAGAAGACCGCCCTGGAGCGCGAACGCCTGGCCCGCTACCTGCCCCTGGTCCACAAGCTGGCCGAGGAGGAGGACGGGGCCCGGCTCCTGGCCATGCTCCTGGACGAGGAGTACCAGGGCAGCCTGCACGCCACCCCGGTGCTGCCCGGGGAGGGCGGCTCCCGGCCCGCGCCCGAGGAGCACTACGGGGACCAGTCCCGCGGCGGGGATCCGGGCCGCAGACGCAGGCGGCCGCGCCGCCGGGGCTGAGCCCGGCAGCAAAACCTCCCGGGCCATCCCGGATTTCCTCTCACGTCACCCGGCTGACGCCATATTATCATATGGCCGGTCCTCTATTTCCCTTATGCTACTCCCGCGAACCTCGACACTGAACGCTTTCCCCTCCTCCCTCCGGGGAATGTCCGGTTCGCTTAAGGAGTCGCGCCATGAAGGATGTAAAGCTCGGGGTCAAGCTTCTCGGCGGTTTTCTCCTGGTGGCCCTGCTCACCCTGGCCGTGGGCGTGCTGGGCATCCTGGAGATCCGGAGCCTCAGCGGACGGCTGCGGTCCGTGGGCCAGGAAGCGCTGCCCGCGGTGGCCCACCTGTCCGCGGTCAAGGCCGAATTCAGGACCATCAACCAGGCCCTGCGCACCCTGCTCTCGCCCAACCTGGACAGCAAGGGCCGCGACGGCCAGTACGCCAACATCCAGGCCGCCCGGGAGCGCTACAAGGCCCATGCCGAGGCCTACCAGGCCCTGCCCCTGGACCCCGACGAGGCCGGGCTCTGGAAGGAGTTCCGGACGGCCATGGAGCGGGCCGCCGCAGTGAACAACACGTCCCAGGACCTGTCCCGCAAGATCCAGGACCTGGACATCGCCAATCCCGACGCCCTGTTGGCCGAACTCCTGCGCTTCCGCGGTGACCACTACAAGCTGGCCACGGACGCGGCCGAACTGCTCCTGAGCGGCCGCTCCTTCGAGGGGGGCACCGACGCCGCGGTCTGCGGCTTCGGCCGGTTCCAGGCCGCGTTCCAGACCAAAAACCCGCGCCTGGTCGAGCTCATGGCCAGGGTGCGCCAGGACCACATGGCCTTCCACCAGGGCGTGGCCGAGATCAAGCGCCTGGTGGCCGCGGGCGACCGCCAGTCCGCCTCCCGCCTGCTGGGCGAGCAGGTCCTGCCCAGCGCCCGCAAGACCCTGGCCGTGCTCGACGAGATGGGCGCCGAGGCGGCCACCGCCCGCCAGGTCTTCGCCGACATGACCGCCCTGCTCCTGGGCGAGGGCCGGGACCGCATGAACGAGGCCGTGGCCATCCTGGACAAGGCCGTGGAATACACCAGCAAGCGCTCCTCCCAGGAGGTGGCCGCGGCCGTTGCGGCGGCCTCCGCGGGCCAGACCGCGGCCCTGGCCGGGGCCGCCCTGGGCGTGATCCTGGCCGTGGTCCTGGGCCTCGTCCTGACCCGGGCCATCACCCGGCCCGTGGCCCTGGGCGTGGATTTCGCCAAGGCCATGGCCCAGGGCGACTTCACCCGGACGCTCTCCATCGACCAGAAGGACGAGATCGGGGTCCTGGCCAAGGCCCTCAACGACATGGTCCTGCGGCTGCGCTCCATCGTGGCCGAGGTCCAGGGCGCCACCAGCAACGTGGCCTCGGGCTCGGAGGAGCTCTCGGCCAGCTCCCAGGCCCTGTCCCAGGGCGCCACGGAGCAGGCCGCGGCCGTGGAGGAGGTCTCCTCCAGCATGGAGCAGATGACCGCCAACATCCGCCAGAACGCGGACAACGCCCGCCAGACCGAAGCCATCGCCCTGCAGGCCTCCAAGGACGCCATCGAGGGCGGCGGGGCCGTGAACCAGGCCGTGGCCGCCATGAAGAACATCGCCGAGAAGATCGGGATCATCGAGGAGATCGCCCGGCAGACCAACCTGTTGGCGCTCAACGCGGCCATCGAGGCGGCCCGCGCGGGCGAGCACGGCAAGGGCTTCGCCGTGGTGGCCGCCGAGGTCCGCAAGCTGGCCGAGCGCTCCGGCGCGGCCGCCGGCGAGATCAGCGACCTGTCCTCCTCCAGCGTGGAGGTGGCCGACAAGGCCGGCCGGATGCTCCTGAAGCTCGTGCCGGACATCCAGAAGACCGCGGACCTGGTCCAGGAGATCGCCGCGGCCTCGGGCGAGCAGAACGCCGGGGCCGACCAGATCAACAGGGCCATCCAGCAGCTGGACCAGGTCATCCAGCAGAACGCGTCCGCCTCAGAGGAAATGGCTTCCACGTCGGAGGAGCTCTCGTCCCAGGCCGTGCAGCTCCAGCAGTCCATGAGCTTCTTCCGCATCGAGGGCCACGCCGCTCCCCGAGCCGCCCTGCCCGCGGCCCCGGCCTCCAAGGCCACGGCGTCCAGGAGCGCGATCTCCAGGGACGCGGACTTCGAGCGCTTCTAGTGTGGCCCCGGGGGCGCCGGAAACCCCGGCGCCCCCGGACCACTAGCCAGGAACGCCCTCCTGTCCTATGATGGGAGCATGAGCAATCCGTCGCCCGAGAAAACCGCGCCGTCCTACTTCAGCGTTTCGCCGCTGATGATCTTCCCGGAAACCCTGGGCCGCTTCTCGGTCTATCTGCGTCAGGGCGACGAGTACGTGCTCTACGCCGACTCCGAGGAGCGCTTCACCGAGCGCCACCGCCGCAACCTCCACGACTCCGGGGTCAAGGAGGTCTTCGTCAAGAGCGAGCAGCGGGAGCACTTCGAGCGCTACGTGGAGAGCCACCTGGGCCGCGTGCTGGGCGACGAGGCCCTGCCCCTGGCCGAGCGGGCCAAGGTTTTCCTGGACACCACCACGGACCTGGTCAAGGAGGTCTTCGAGGACCGCCTGCCGGTGATCAAGAACGGGCACTTCGCCCGGATCAGGAACGTGGTCGAGCAGAGCATCCGCTTCTTCACCAAGGAAAAGGCCCTGGCGGCCATGGCCCCGTTCATCTCCCACGACTACAAGAGCTACACCCACTCGGTGCACGTGTTCGTTTACAGCGTGGCCGTGCTGCACAGCTTCGGGGTGGAGGGGGAGGACCTGCTCCAGGCCGGCATGGGGGCCATGCTCCACGACCTGGGCAAGACCCGGGTGCCCAAGGACATCCTGGCCAAGCGCGGGGCCCTGTCCCGGGCCGAGCAGGAGATCATGAAGAACCACCCGCTCTGGGGCGTGTCCCAGTGCGCCAGCCTGCCCATGAGCCAGCTGGCGCTCAACTGCGTCCTGTTCCACCACGAGCGCATGGACGGCGAAGGCTACCCCAGCCGCCTGGCCGGGGAGCACATCCCCTTCCCGGTGCGCGTGCTGGCGGTCTGCGACGCCTACGACAACCTCACGGCCGAGCGGCCGGGCCAGGCCGCGCTCTCGCCCTTCGACGCCCTGCAGTCCATGCGCTCGGAAAAAGGGGCCTACGACGTGGAGGCCTTCAAGCGCCTGGTGCAGGTGCTCTCGGGCGCGGCCCTGATCTAGCCGCACCATCCGTCGCCCTTGAAAAACCGTGGCATAGCCACTTCGTCGCTTATCGACAGCTTCCTAGATCAGGGTCAGGCCCAGGACCTGGAGCAGGGCCTGGGCGACCAGGGCCAGCCAGATCACCAGGGCCATGCGCCAGGTGTTCCGCTGGTCCCGGGCCCGCTGTTCCGCCCGCGTGGTCTCAGTGCAGCCGTTGGAAATCCAGAGCATGGACGCCTCCTGGGCGCGAGTGTGCGCCCCAGGGCCCAGCGTGCCCGGCCCGCGCGCCGGACGCACGGCGCGGACGTGACGATTGCGTGAAATATCAATCCCTTGCACCAACACATCTTTATTCTGCCCTTGCCCGGAATTTTCCTGTACCCTGGGGCTCCGCCCAGGCCGGGCACTGCGCCGGGCGGCGTTATAACCTGCCCCCTGCGCCGCGCCCGGTTGTTGCCCGCGCCGGAGAGAGGTGTTACGGCAGTGCCACTGAAAAACGCTGGGCTGTTGCGGCTCTCCTCACGAGGTGCGCTTCCGGGATGAAGGACGAGAAACGGACCAAGAACGATCTCCTGCGGGAACTGCGCGAACTCCGCGAGCAGGCCCGGCTCCTGGAGACGCTCTCCATCCGGCCCCAGGGCTCGGACGCCAGCCTCTCCCTGCAGAACCTTCTGGACGCCATCCAGGAGGGCGTCACGCTCATGGACCGGGACCTGACCGTGGTCCTGACCAACGCCGCGGTGGACCGCTGGTACGCCCACGCCATGCCGCTCTTGGGCCGCAAGTGCTATGACGCCTTCCTGAACCGCAGCGAACCCTGCCACGACTGCCCCAGCCGGGCCGCCCTGGAGACCGGCACCCCCCAGACCTACGAGGCCCAGCGCCAGGGGCCCGAGGGCCCGGACGGCTGGCTCGAGGTGCACGTCTCGCCCATCCTGGACTCGGGCGGCAAGGCCGTGGCCGTGCTGGAGTACGCGCGGGACATCACCAAGCGCAAGCTGGCCGAGCAGGCCCTGACCCGCAGCGAGGAGAACTACCGGCTCCTGGTGGAGAACCAGGCCGGGGTGGTGGTCAAGTTCGACGCCCAGGGCAACATCCTGTTCGCCAGCCCCGGGCTCTGCCGGGTGCTCGGCCGCACCGAGGGCGAGCTCCTGGGCGCGCACTACGGCCCGTTCGTGCACCCCGAGGACCGGCCCCTGGCCGAGGGCGGATTCCAGAACCTGTTCGAGCCGCCCCACTCCCTGGACATGCAGGTCCGGATCATGACCGCCACGGGCTGGCGCTGGTACGCCCTGAACCAGCGCGCCGTGCTGGACGCCGAGGGCCAGCTGGCCGAGGTGGTCTGCACGGGCCGGGACATCGACGAGCAGCGGCGCGCCGAGCTGGCCCTGCAGGAGTCCGAGGCCCGCTTCCGGACCCTGGCCGAGAGCGCGGCCGTGGCCATCTTCATCCTCCAGGGCGAGCGCTTCGTGTACATGAACCCGGCCGGGGCCCGGCTCTCCGGCCGCGGCCGCGAGGAGCTCCTGGACATCCCCTTCTGGGAGCTGGGCCACCCGGACATGCGCGAACGGATGCGCGGCTGGCACGAGTCTTTCCAGCGCGGCGGCCTGGACTGGCCCCGGGCCTTCGAGGCCAGGATCCTCCTGCCCTCGGGCGAGGAGCGCTGGCTGGACGTGGCCTGCGCCGTGCTGGAGCACCAGGACCAGCCGACCGTCATCGGCACGGCCTCGGACATCACCGAGCGCCACCGCGCCGAGGAGACCCTGCGCCAGTCCGAGGCCCGCTTCCGGGCGATCTTCGACAGCGCGGCGGCCGGCATCGCCCTGGGCGCGCCGGACGGCAGCATCGTCCAGGTGAACCGCAAGTTCCTGGACATGCTCGGCTACCCCCCCGAGGAGATCTCCGGCCGCAAGCCCCAGGATTTCGCCTTTCCCGAGGACCGCGACGAGTCCGTGGCCAATGTCCGCACCGCCCTGGCCGGGCTGCCCCAGATCTCCTACCGCATCGAAAAGCGCTATCGCCGCAAGGACGGCTCGGCCATCTGGGTGGACCTCTCGGTGTCCCCGATCCTGGACGCCGAGGGCGGCGTGGCCGCGCTCCTGGCCGTGATCCTGGACATCACCGAGAGCCACCAGGCCCGCACGGCCCTGGCCCAGACCCTGGCCGAGATGGACAGCATCCTGGAGAACAGCCTGGTGGGCATCCTGGTCATGCGCCACCGCACCGTGGTCCGGGCCAACACCCGGATGACCGACATGCTCGGCTACACCCCGGAGGAGCTCCTGGGCCAGAACGCCCGGCTGATCCACGTCTCGGAGCGCAACTACGAGGAGTTCGGCCAGATCTACCTGAGCCGGCTCACGCGCACCCAGTTCACCAACATCGAGTACCCGCTGCGCCGCAAGGACGGCCGGGAGATCTGGTGCCGCATCGCGGGCAAGGCCATCGACCCCTCGGACCTGGACCGCGGGGTGGTCTGGTGCCTGGAGGACATCACCGAGGAGAAGAAGGCCCAGCAGGCCTTGCGCCAGTACGCCAAGGACCTGTTCAGGACCAAGCAGCAGGTGGAGGAGAGCGCCCGCCGCCTGGCCGCCATGCTCCAGGAGCTGGACGAGAAGAACACCCGGCTGGAGGAGGAAGTGGCCGAACGCCGCCGGGTGGAAGAGGCCCTGCGCGACTCCGAGCGCCGCTACCGCGAGCTGTCCCTGCGCGACGAGCTCACCGGGCTGTTCAATTCCCGGCACTTCTTCGAGCAGGCCGAGGCCGAGCTGCGGCGCACCAACCGCTACGGCCACCCCCTGTCGCTCATCTTCATCGACCTGGACAACTTCAAGAAATTCAACGACACCCACGGCCACCTGGCCGGGGACCGGGTCCTGGCCGCCCTGGGCGAGGTCCTGGCCTCGTCCATCCGCGACACGGACCTGGCCTTCCGCTATGGCGGCGAGGAGTTCGTGGTGCTCCTGCCGGAAACCGCGGGCCCCGAGGCCATGCGCCAGGCCGAACGCGTGCGCGCGGCCTTCAGCCAGCGCACGGCCGGAGCCCAGGGCGCGGGCCAGACCCTGTCCATGGGCGTGGCCCAGTACGTCCAGGCCGAGAGCCTGCGCGACTTCATCCACCGCGCGGACCAGGCCATGTACCGGGCCAAGGACTCGGGCAAGAACTGCTGCCTCTTGGCCGAGTAGGTTTGCGGTCCTTCGTTTTCCCTTACAGAACGGCTTCCCGCACAGCGTCCAGGCCCATGCGCTCCACAAAACGGGCGGTGCGCTCGCGCGGTTTGCCCTGGGCCTGGTAGAACGCCAGGACCCGGCCCGCCAGCCCTAGAGCCTCTTGGGTTGACAGCTTGTTCGCCAGGAGGTCGCCCACCCGGGGCCGGGCCCCGGCATTGCCCCCGAAGTACAGGCTCCAGCCCGAGGAGCGGCCCACGAGCCCCAGGTCCCGCACCAGGCTCTCCCCGCAGGAGCGCGGGCAGGCCGAGACCCCGGCCTTGACCTTGGCGGGCAGGTCCATTCCGGCGAGCATCGTCTCCAGTTCCGCGCCCAGGCCCAGGGAATCGGCCAGGCCAAAGGAACAGGCGGGCTGACCCGGGCAGGCCTGGACATAGTGCGGGCAGGCGGCCTCGGGCCCGCCCAGGGCCGCGGCCACCGCTTCCCAGTCGCCGGGCTGGATGCCCGCCAGGAGCAGGCGCTGCCCGGCCGTGGCCCGGACCACGGGGATGTCATACTCGCGCACCACCTGGGCCATGCGCTCCAGCAGGTCCCGGTCCAAACGGCCCAGGGGCATCCTGGGCTTGAACGTGGTCTTGTCCATGGTTTCTCCCGCAGGATTTGGCGGGAAGGGGAGAACCACGCTGGTGGTTCTCCCCTCTCCGCGCCCCGCCCGATCCGGTCCTGGGCCTGGTTCCCTGGTCGTCCCCCCTGTCCCCGCAGAGGCCCGGGCCTCAGATGGGCGGAGCGATGGTCACGAGCACGCGCATGGCGGTCTCGGCGCGCAGGCCGTGCGGCACCGCGATCTCCGAGACGAGCACGTCCCCGGGCCCGGCCGGGATGCTCCCGTCCTGGGACAGGAACGCTCCCGTGCCCTCGAGCACCGCGATGGTCAGCTCGCCATCAATGGCGTGGGAGTGCACGGGCAGTTCCTGGCCGGGCTTGAAGTTGAAGTTGAGGACCTTCATGTACGGGGACTCGTGCACCAGCAGCGGCGAGAATCCCGTGTCCTTGAACCCGTTCTTGGCGAACAACTCGATCTTCTTCATGGCGTTCTCCTTTTAGGCGGCCAGGGACTGGCGGCCGAGCACCTCGCCGGAACGGGCGATGATCACCCGCTCCAGGGGCGCGTTCTTCCCGGCGCGCTGCAAGCCTTCCAACACCAGGCGGTGCAGCCCGGAGCAGCAGGGCACCTCCATTTCCAGCACGGTGATGCTGCGCGGCGGATTGGCCGCGAACAGGGCCGCGAACTTCTCCACATAGGCCTCGGCGTCGTCGAACTTGGGGCAGCCCAGGAGCAGGACCCGGCCGGGCAGGAAGTCGGCGTGCAGGGCCGGATAGGCCACGGGCGCGCAGTCCGCGGTGATGAGCAGGTCCGCGTTCCTGAGGAACGGGGCGGTCGGCGGCACGAGCCGGATCTGCACGGGCCAGTGGCTCAGGGCGCTGGCCCCCCCGCTCTGGGTCCGGGCCTGGTTGGCGGCCTGGCAGGGCGTCATGGACATGAGCCGGGACCCGGGGCAGCCGCCGGGCTTGGGCGCGGCCTGGAGCCGCAGCTCCTCGGGCTTGGGCATGTGGTCGGGCACGGGCCGTCCCTGGGCCGTGAGGTGCTGCTCCACGGCCGAGGGGTCGAAGTCCTCGGCCTCCACCTCCACCACGCGCAGGGCCCCGGTGGGGCAGTCGCCCAGGCAGGCGCCCAGGCCGTCGCAGAAGCGCTCGGCCACCAGCCGGGCCTTGCCGTCGATGATCTGGAGCGCGCCCTCGGCGCAGGACGGCACGCACTGGCCGCAGCCGTTGCAGAGGTCCTCGTCGATCCGGATGAGCTTTCTCGTGTACTTCATGGTGTCTCCTGGAGGCCATCGGCCTCGCAGGTCCAGGAATAGCCCCAAGGGCCCGGGCCCGCCTTGACCCTGGTCAAAAAGCTTCGCTTTTTTTATTTTTCCTGTTCCTCCCATTATTTCAGCATATTGTGCCCCCATTGGAGGCCGCAATGTCCCGTGCTATCCTGCGGCCCATGGAAACGCCCGCCCTGCTCGCCCGTTTGGCGGCCCTGCCCCGGGCCGTGCTGGCCTATTCCGGGGGCGTGGACTCGACCCTGGTGGCGGCCCTGGCCCAGCGGGCCCTGGGCGGCCGCTTCGCGGCCGTGACCGTGCGCTCGGCCTTCATCGCGTCCCGGGACCTGGACCTGGCCCGGACCAAGGCCCGGACCCTGGGACTTGACCACCATATCATGGATCTGGACGTCTGGGGGGTGGCGGGGCTGGCGGCCAACGGCCCGGAGCGCTGCTACCTCTGCAAGCGGGCCGTGCTGGGCCTGGTGGCCCAGGCCTTCCCGGACGCCGTGCTCCTGGAGGGCACCAATGCCGACGACGACCCGGCCCGGCCCGGACGCCGCGCCGTGGCCGAGATGAACGCCCTCTCGCCCCTGGCCCAGGCCGGGCTGACCAAGGCCCAAGTGCGGGCCTTGAGCCGGAGCCTGGGCCTGCCCGGGCCGGACGAGCCGTCCAATTCCTGCCTGGCCACGCGCATTCCCCAGGGAACCCCGCTCTCGGCCCAGGCCCTGGCCCGGGTGGAGACCCTGGAGGAATTCGCCCGGGGCCTGGGATTCTCGGACCTGCGCTGCCGCGACCAGGGCCTGTTCCTGCGCCTGGAACTGCCCGCAGGCCAGCTGGAGGCCGCCCGGGACAGACATGACGACCTGCTGGCCCGGGCCAGGGCCGCGGGATTCACGGACATCACCCTAGGAGAACGCCCCCAGCCATGAGCACGAGCTTCGACGACCTGCTCCAGGACTACGCCGCGGGCAAGGCCAGCCGCGAGGACCTCACCCGCCAGCTCCTGCGCGAGACCTACATCGACGCGGGCATGGCCAAGATCGACCACCGCCGCTCCCAGCGCACGGGCTGCGCCGAGGTGGTCTTCTGCCAGAACAAGACCCCGGACCAGGTGGCCGAGATCATGGCCCGCCTGGCCGAGCACGAGCCCCGTGTCCTGGGCACGCGGGCCTCGGCCGAACACGCCGCCGCGGCCGCCGCCCGCCTGGCCGTGGACTACGACCCCGTGTCCCGGCTCCTGGTCCACGCCCGCGAGCCCCTGGCCCCGCGCGGCAAGGTGCTCGTGCTGAGCGCGGGCACCGCGGACCTGCCCGTGGCCGAGGAAGCGGCCCAGACCGCCGAGTTCCTGGGCTCCCTGGTGGTCCGGCACTTCGACTGCGGGGTGGCCGGAATCCACCGGCTCCTGCCCGCCCTGGAGCAGTTCCGGGACGCCCGGGCCGTGGTCTGCTGCGCGGGCCTGGAAGGGGCCCTGGCCTCGGTGGTGGGCGGGGTCTGCCCGGCCCCGGTCATCGCCGTGCCCACCAGCGTGGGCTACGGCGCGAGCTTCGGCGGCCTGGCCGCCCTGCTCGCCATGCTCAACTCCTGCGCCCCGGGGGTCAGCGTGGTGAACATCGACAACGGCTTCGGCGCGGGCTACCTTGCCCACCGGATCAACGTCACCGGAGGCTGACCATGCCCACGCTCTACCTCGACTGCGCCACCGGCGTCAGCGGCGACATGCTCCTGGCCGCCCTGTGCGACGCCGGACGCCTCTGCCCGTTCCTGGAGGAACAGGCCGCGCTCCTGCCCCTGCAGGGCTTCCGCCTGGAGTGCGCCGAGGCCCGGGTGGCGGGCATCGTCACCCGCCGGGTGCGCGTGCTCCAGACCCTGAGCCAGCCCCTGCGCCACCTGGCCGAACTCACGGCCATCGTGGAGGCCGCGCCCTTTTCCGAGCGGGTGCGCAAGGAGGCCCTGGCCGTGCTGAAGCTCCTGGGCGAGGCCGAGGCCAGGGTCCACGGCGTGCCCCTGGACCAGGTCCACTTCCACGAGATCGGGGCCGTGGACACCCTGGTGGACGTGACCGGGACCCTGCTCCTGGTGGAGAAACTCGGGGTCACGCGCATCCTGGCCTCGGCCGTGAACCTGGGCTCCGGGTTCGTGGACATGGCCCACGGCCGCTTCCCGGTGCCGGCCCCGGCCTGCGCCGAGCTGTCCAAGGGCATGAAGACCTTTTCCACGGAACTGGGCATGGAGGCGGCCACGCCCACGGGCCTGGCCCTGGTCAAGCGCCTGGCCCAGGGCTACGGGCCCCTGCCCGCCGGGACCGTGCAGGCCGTGGGCTACGGCTCGGGCACCCGTTCCACGGACGAGCGGCCCACGTTCGTGCGGGCCTTTCTCATCGACGAGGAGGAGGGAGATGCGGCCTGACCTCCTGGCCGTGGTGGCGCACTTTCAGGAGGACGCCTCCTGGGTGGCGGACCTGGGCTTCCCGGCCCTGGTCTACGACAAGGGCGGGGACTGGCCCGGCGGCATCCCCCTGCCCAACGTGGGCCGCGAGGCCCACACCTATCTCACGCACATCCTGGCCCACTATCCGGAGTTCCCGAACCATGTCCTGTTCCTCCAGGGCAACCCCTTCCCGCACCTGGGCGAGGGCGCGGACACGGCCTTTCTCGTGGCCAAGGCCCTGGAATTGCTGGACCGTGGCGCCTGCTTCGGCGGCCTGGCCTGGTTCAGGGCGCGTTGCGACCGCCTGGGCCGGCCCCACCAGATGGCCGACCCGGCCAAGAAGGGCCGCTGGCCGGGCTGGGGCAAGGACATCCCCGTGGGCCGGGTCTTCGAGCAGCTGTTCGCCGGACCCGCGCCCAAGAGCTTCCTGGCCTCGGCCATGACCGGCAACTTCCTGGTCTCGCGCCAGCGCATCCTGGCCCGGCCCCCGGGCTTCTACCGCCGGGCCCTGGAGCTCATCCTGGCCGACCCCAAGGACGCGGAGAACACCGGCCACGCCCTGGAGCGGCTCTGGCAGGTGGTCTTCAACGGCAACAAGCGGCTCAACCGCGCGGACTATCCCGGATGACCCTGCAATTTGCCTTTGGATATATGTTGCCCGGAGCCTTTTGTTTCCGTTAAGGAAACAGCCATGTCCAAGCGAAACCGGGAGAAAATCTTGTCCGCCGTTGAAACCTATCTGCGGGAAATCCGGGACATCCGGCGCTCCAGGGCAGGGGTGCCGGAAACCTCCTACTACCCGCCCCTGGCCAATCTGCTCAACGAGGTGGGCAAGACCCTCAAACCCAAGGTCAAATGCATTATCAATCCCGCCAACCGGGGCGCGGGCATCCCGGACGGCGGCCTGTTCACGCCGGACCAGGTCAAGAAGGCCACGGACTTCGGGCCAGGGCTGCTCCCGGCCCGGGGCGTGCTGGAGGTGAAGGCTCCGGCCGCCGATGTGGTGAAAACTTCAGACAGCGACCAGGTGAACAGGTATTTCGAGCGCTATCGCCAGGTCCTGGTGACCAATCTCTGGGATTTCCAGCTGGTGGGCCGCGACGCCGACGGGACCAAGGCCTGCCTGGAGCGCTTCCGCCTAGCGGAGAGCGAAGACAAATTCTGGGAGCTGGCCCAACGTCCGGCGGCTCTGGCGCAAGCCGTTGGCGACCAGTTCCTCGAGTATCTCCGGCGGGTCATGCTCCAGGCCGCGGACCTGACCGATCCCGAGGAACTAGCCTGGCTTCTGGCCTCCTATGCCCGCGAGGCCCTGTTGCGCGTCGAGAGCCGCAAGGACGTCGCGGAGCTGGCCTCCCTGCGGGAGGGCCTGGAAGAGGCCCTGGGCATGCGCTTCGAGGGGGCCAAAGGCGAGCATTTCTTCCGCTCCACTCTGGTGCAGACGCTGTTCTACGGCCTGTTCGCCTCCTGGGTGCTCTGGAGCCGCGAGCTGCCTCCGGACGACAGCTATACGCGCTTCAACTGGCGGGAAGCTGCCTGGTCCCTGCACGTGCCCATGATCGCCGCGCTCTACGACCAGGTTTCCACCCCGGGCCGCCTGGGCCCCCTGGACCTGGTGGAGGTGCTGGACTGGGCAGCCTCGGCCCTGAACCGCGTGAACCGCAAGGAATTCTTCGCCCGTTTCGACGCGGGCCATGCGGTGCAATACTTCTACGAGCCCTTCCTCCAGGCCTTTGACCCGGCCCTGCGCAAAGACCTGGGCGTCTGGTACACCCCGCCGGAAATCGTGGAATACATGGTGGAGCGGGTGGACCGTGTGTTGCGCGAGGAATTGGGCATTGCCGACGGCCTGGCCGATCCCCAGGTCTATGTGCTGGACCCCTGCTGCGGCACAGGCGCCTATCTCGTGGCCGTGCTCAAGCGCATTGAAAAAACGCTCCGGGACAAGGGCGCGGACGCGCTCCTGGGCCAGGACGTGAAACGCGCAGCCATGGCGCGGGTCTTCGGCTTCGAGATCCTACCCGCGCCCTTTGTGGTAGCCCATCTGCAACTGGGCATGCTGCTGCGCGGCCTGAACGCTCCCCTGCTGCGAAAAGACAACGAACGCGCCGGCGTCTATCTGACCAACGCCCTCACGGGCTGGGAGCCCCCCCAGGGAGCCAAACAGCACCTCCGCCTGCCGGAATTGGAGGCGGAACGGGACGCGGCCGAGGAGGTCAAACGCGACAAACCCATTCTCGTGATCCTGGGCAATCCGCCGTACAACGCCTTTGCAGGCACCAGCCCCGAAGAGGAGCAAGGACTGGTAGAGCCCTACAAAGAAGGGCTCATCTCCAAATGGGGCATCAAGAAGTTCAACCTGGACGACCTGTACGTGCGCTTTTTCCGGCTGGCGGAACGCCGCATCGCGGAAACCACGGGCCGGGGCGTGGTCTGCTACATCTCGAACGGTTCCTGGGTGACGGAACCATCGTTTGTCGTTCTCAGAGAACACCTGCTGCGCTCTTTTGATTCCTTTTGGATCGAAAATATGCACGGCAACCGGAAAATCTCTGAATACGCCCCGGATGGACAAACCAGTGAAACGATTTTCGCCATTCCGGGCTTTTCAGTCGGCATCCAGCAAGGCGTGATGGTTTCATTGTGGGCGAAGACGAGTAACACCCCCACTCCGGCCCGAGTCCTGTTCCGGGACGATATTCATGCCGCCAGAGCCGCTGACAGGCGCGCCCAACTCCTTCACGCCTTAGCCATAGAGCCGTTCAACGGCCAATACCAAACCGCCCAGCCCAGCCCGGAAAACAAATTCTCGTTCCGCCCCCAGGTCATTGCCGAAGCCTACAAGCGCTGGCCCAAGCTCACGGACCTTTGCGCCGAGTCGCCCAGCAACGGACTCATGGAAAAGCGCGGAGGCGCGCTCATGGACATGGACCGAAACGTCCTGGCCCGGCGCATGCGCCGGTATTTCGACCCCTCCGTGCCCTGGGAGGACTTGCAAAACGAGGGCACAGGGCTGACAAAGGACGCGGCCGGGTTCAAGGCCGCCACGGTTCGCAAAAAGGCCCTTGTTTCTGCGGAATACCAGGAAGAAATGCTCCATCCTTACGCCCTCCGCCCCTTTGACCAAAGATTTTGTTATTACAGCCAGATCGGAACCCTGTGGAACCGCCCCCGTCCTCCCCTCTGGGCCCAGTGCTGGGAGGGCAACAGCTTTTTGTTGAGCCGGGTGAGCACCGCGAAGCTGCCCGAAGGCCTGCCTGTCTCTTTCGCTTCCGGGCTCTTTGACGACCACTTCCTGTCCCCGGACGCCTCGGGATTTCCCTTGCGCCTCAAGGTCCGGACGGGGACCACAATCGGAAAACACGACGACCAACTCTCGCTCGGAGGCCGCGAGGGCCGGATCATCGCCAACCTCTCGGCCCCGGCCCGCCGCTACCTCGCCGCGCTCGGCGCACCCGATCCCGACAGCGACCCTGCGACCGGAGCGGCTGTCTGGCTTCATGCCCTGGCCCTGGCCTGTTCTCCGGCCTATCTGACTGAAAACGCCGACGGCGTTCAAAAAGACTGGCCCCGCATCCCCCTGCCCGCCTCCCGCGAGGTCCTGCTCTCCTCCGCGGCCCTGGGCCGCCGCATCGCCGACCTCCTGGACCCGGACACGCCTGTGCCTGGAATCACCTCCGGCCAGGTGGCCGAGGACATCCAGACCCTGGCCGCCGTGGCTCCGGCCCCTGGGATCACCGCCGTGCGGCCCGAGGCCGGTCATTTGGAGATCACCGCGGGCTGGGGCTACGTGGGCAAGGAAGGCGTGATCATGCCCGGCCGAGGCAGGCTCGTGGAGCGGCCCTATTCCGAAGAGGAGCGCGGCCAGATCGAGGCCGGGGCCCGCGCCCGGGGCCTGGACCCGGCAGAGGCTTTCAAGCGCCTGGGCTCCACCACCTGCGACGTGTACCTCAACGAGGCGGCCTACTGGAAAAACATTCCGGCCAAGGTCTGGGAGCATTACATAGGCGGCTATCAGGTCATCAAGAAGTGGCTGTCCTACCGGGAAAAAGACGTCCTGGGACGCGGCCTGTCCATGGAGGAGGTCCGCCACGTGACCGCCACGGCCCGCCGTCTGGCGGCCCTGCGCCTCCTGGAACCGGACCTGGACCGCAACTACATGACTGTGAAGGCCAACACCTATGAATGGCCCGGGCCGGAATGAGGGAAGCGCCGCCATGCACCCCTCGACCATTGTGCAGGCCGTGATTTCCCTGCTGCGCGGCGCGAACCGCCTGACCGTCAAGTTGGAGCTCGTTCCGGACCAGATCATCAGAATCCACAAACCCAAGAGCCGGGGCCGACCCCGCCAGGCGCTCCGCGAAAGCATCCTGCGCACCATAGACGCCATGATCCTGGCAGGCGTGGTTGAGAACCACCACACCGAGCACACCGCCTGGCTCAGGCTGCGGCCGGACTACAAGGACCACCTGCACAACGTCCATGACCAGCTCAACCCTTCCTGAACAACGCCCGGGGTCCGCATGTTCCTGAACCTGCGCATCGCGGTGAAGTCCCTGGCCGTGCACAAGCTGCGCGCGATCCTGGCCATGCTCGGGGTCTTTCTCGGGGCCCTGGCCTTCAGCGGGGTGCAGCACGTGTCCCAGGCCCTGGAGCGCAAGGCCGAGCTGGAGGCCGAGAAGATGGGCCCCAGCCTGTTCGCGGCCGTGGCCGGGCAGGTGCGCTTCGCCCGCGACGGGGCCCTGCGCCTGGGCCAGGCCAAGCGCAACTTCACCGAGGCCGACGCCCGGGCCCTGGCCGACGGCGTGCCCTCGGTCCTGTCCATGACGCCCTACGCCGCGGCCTCCCTGACCCTGCGCTCGGAGCTGGCCGCCACCACCGTGGCGATCATCGCGGCCCGGCCCGAATACACCGAGATCCGCGACTTCCATGCCGAGCTGGGCCGGTTCTTCGATGACGCCGAGGAGGCCTCCATGGCCCGGGTCCTGGTCCTGGGCCGGGACATCGCCGAGCGCCTGTTCCAGCGGCCCGAGGCCGCCCTGGGCCGCGTGGTCTATCTGGGCAGCGCCGACTACCGGGTGGTCGGGGTCATGGAGAAGAAGGGCCGGGACCTGGCCGGGGACAACCAGGACGAGCAGGCCTTTCTGCCCCTGTCCACGTACCTGCGCCGGGTGGCCAACCAGGACTGGGTCACGGGCGCGTTCCTGCGCCTGGCGCCCGGGGCCAACCAGGGCCCCGCGCTCGCGGCCGTGGAGGACGCGGCCCGGGAGATCCTGCGCCGCCGCCACCACCTGCGGCCGGGCCAGGCCGACGACTTCACCCTGCTCACGGCCCGCCAGTCCCAGGAACTCCAGTTCCAGGCCCTGGAGCTGGTGCACACCCTGGGGCTCATCGCCTCCACGGTCTGCTTCGCCGTGGGCGGCATGGGCATCCTCTCGATCATGATCCTCATGGTCCGGGCGAGACGGCTGGAGATCGGCATCCGCCGGGCCGTGGGCGGCAGGCGCTCGCAGATCCTGGGCCAGTTCCTCCTGGAGTCCGGGCTCATGGCCGGGACCGGCGGGACCCTGGGCGTGTTCTCCAGCCTGGCCCTGACCTCGGCCGTGAGCGCCTTCGGGAACATGCCCTTTGTCCTGGACCCCCTGCTCCTGGCCGGGACCCTGGCGGCCTCGGCGGCCATCGGGCTTTTGGCCGGGTCCTATCCGGCCTGGCAGGCGGCCCGGGTGGACATCCTGGACGTGCTCCGGCTCTAGTCTTTCTGGCCACAACCCGCCGCTTTTCCTGGCCAATTCCGGATTGTGCCACGCCGTGCCATGTTTCGCGCGTCATTCCGCAGGGTTGACGCACGGATATCTGTATCGTGCCGACTATACAGGGCCGGATTCCGTCCTATCTTTGGAGCAGGACGACACAATCCAACAGGAGGAGCGGCCATGAAGGGTGACCACGAGCACAAGCACGAGCATGAGCACGAGCACGTCCACAAGCATGAGCACGAGCATGAGCACCCGGGCAGCGGCAAGCACAGCCATGCGCACGAGCACAAGCACAGCCACGGCCACATGCACGAGCACAAGCATCCCCATGACCACGCCGGGCCGGGGCATGACCACGCGCACCCGGGCGAGCACGGGGCCCATGACCACGAGCACCCGGGCCACGACAAGGAGAAGCACGAGCACAAGCACTGAGCCGGTGGGGGGAAACGGGGGAAGCAAAGGGGGGCCTGGCGGCCCCCCTTGTTGTTCTGCGGACTAGCCCAGGATGGCCTTGAGATCCTCGTCGGGCGTGGTGATGGGCTTGATGTTGTAGTTGTCCACCAGGAACTTCAGCACGTTGGGCGTGATGAACGCGGGCAGGCTCGGTCCCAGGCGGATGTCCCGGATGCCCAGGGCCAGCAGGGTGAGCAGGATGGCCACGGCCTTCTGCTCGTACCAGGAGAGCACCAGGGACAGGGGCAGGTCGTTGACCCCGCAGTTGAAGGCCCCGGCCAGGGCCACGGCGATCTGGATGGCCGAGTAGGCGTCGTTGCACTGGCCGATGTCCAGCAGGCGCGGGATGCCGCCGATGTCCCCGAGCTTCTGGTCAAAGAACCGGAACTTGCCGCAGGCCAGCGTGAGCACCACGCAGTCGGCCGGGACCTTTTCCACAAACTCGGTGTAGTAGTTGCGGCCGGGCTTGGCCCCGTCGCAGCCGGCCACCAAGAAGAAGCGCCGGATCTTCCCGGCCTTGACCGCGTCGATCACGGCCGGGGCCACGCCGAGCACGGCGTTGCGGCCGAAGCCCACCATGACCGAACCCTTGTCCTGGTCCTCGCTGAATCCGGGCAGCTCCAGGGCCCGGGCGATGACCGGGCCGAAGTCCCCGTTCTTCACGTGGCTCGCCCCGGGCCAGCCCACCAGGCCGGTGGTGAAGATGTTCGGCAGATAGGCGCCGGGCTTCTGGATGCAGTTCGTGGTCATGAGGATGGCGCCCGGAAAGGCCGCGAACTCCTTCTGCTGGTTCTGCCAGGCCGTGCCGTAGTGGCCGTGGAAGTGCTTGTAGGCCTTGAGCTTGGGATAGCCGTGGCAGGGGAGCATCTCGCCGTGGGTGTAGACGAAGATGCCCTTGCCCTCGGTCTGCTTGAGGATCGCCTCCAGGTCGCGCAGGTCGTGGCCCGAGACCAGGATGGCCTTGCCCTTCCTGTGACCCAGGGGGACCTCGGTGGGCACGGGATGGCCGTAGGTCCCGGTGTTGGCCGCGTCCAGCAGCTCCATGGCCTTGAGGTTGACCCGGCCGCAGTCCAGGGCCAGGGTCACCCAGTCGCCCAGGCTCAGGTCCCGGCGCAGGGTGGCGGCCAGGAGCCGGTGGACCTCGGCGTACACCGCGTCGTCCTCCTGCCCCAGGATCTGGGCATGGTCGGCGTAGGCGGCCACGCCCTTGACCCCGTAGGCCACGGTCTCCTTGAGGGACTGGATGTCGGCGTCCGGATCGGCCAGGGCTTTCACACCCACTGTTTCACCTTGAGCCGCAAGCGCCGCCAGGTCGCGGGCCGGGATGAGCTCAGCGGCCTTGTCAAAGGTCTTGGCCACGCCCTTGGCCGCCAGGGCGGCCTTGAGCTTCTCGCGCAGGGCCACGCACCGGTCGATGAGGCCCGGGAAGCGGCCCGCGTCGAAATTCACGTTGGTCAGGGTGGAGAACACGGCCTGGACCGTGAACACGTTCGTCTCGCGGTCCGTGATCCCGGCCTCGCGGGCGGCCTGGGCCACCTGGGACAGGCCTTTGACCACGTACAGGAGCAGGTCCTGCAGGGCCGCGGTCTCCGGGGTCTTGCCGCAGACGCCGAGCTTGTCGCAGCCCTGGCCCTTGGCGGTCTGTTCGCACTGATAACAAAACATGGATGCCTCCTTGGTTGCGGGTTCACGGCTGTGCTCCAGCCTGGCTCCGGTTCTAGCCGGAGTCGGGCAGGCACGCCTTGACCTGCGTCAAAAGGAGGCGATTTTTCCGGAACCCCCGCTCACGACCCAGACGGCGCAGGAGGCCGTGGGCTTGTGGGCCACGCCCACCGCGCCCTTGTGCAGGTAGAGGCACATGGACCAGGACGGATCCAGGCCGCTGTTGGTGGAGGACCAGACCGTGTCGGCCAGGTCCAGGAAGGGGTGGCCGGGCGTGAGGGCCGGGGTCTGGAAGCCCGCGTCCACCAGGGACTCCAGCTCCAGGATCGTGGGCAGCCGCCAGTTCACCCGGCCGCCCAGCACCCGGTCAATGGCCGCGTGGGGCGCTGCCAGGGCCTGGGGCCAGGAGAGCGGCCCGGGGTGTGCGCGCCGGGCCCAGACCAGGCCCGTGAGGCTGTCGCGCACCGCGTCCTGGTTCAGGAGCGCGAAGCGCGGCTCGGGCCAGACCACGCCGGTCCCGGGCCCGGCAACCGGGTTGGCCAGGCTCGGGCTCGCGCCGCGCACGGGCCAGACCAGCCGGAACTCGTTCTCTTGGCTGAAGAACAGCCGTCCGCCCAACATCTCCAGGTTCCAGAAATACCCGGGCCGCCCGGCCGCCGGGGTGCCGCTCCAGTACCAGTTGGGCACGACCCGCTCGAACGGGTGGCCCGCGGGCAGGCAGGGCGAGGCCGCGTTGAACGCCACCAGGCTCAGCAGCTCCCTCCGGTTGGGCAGGCGCCAGTCAAAAAAACCCAGGTGCTTCGCGCTGTTGAGCCCGTCCACAAAGGCCAGGGCCTCGGCCCGGTTGTGCGGAAACCCGGCCGGGTCCGCGTCCCGGGTCCAGACCAGGCCGGTGAGCCGGTCCAGCACCACGCCGGCCTGGACCTCAAAGCGCGGGCTGGGCCAGGGCGTCCCGGATTTGAACTCGGCGTCCTGGCCCGAGCCCCGGCAGGGCAGCTCCCGGCCCTGGCGGTCGTGGCAGGCCTCCTGGCCGGTCCTGTGGACGGTTGCAGTCATTTGCGGATCATAGTCCTGCCCGGCCCGGGGGGCAAGGCCCGCTGGACACGGACACCCTCCTGGGGCAAAATCCGGGACCGTGACGGATGCCCCGTCCAAGGAGTGCCCATGCCCCGCTTCGTCTCCCTGGTCCTGGCCCTGGTCCTGCTGGCCGCTGTCCCGGCCCGGGCCGCGGGCCCCGCCTTTGTCCTGATCCTGGACGCCACGGCCGGAATGGGCCGGCTGGACACGGCCAAGCCCGCGCTCTCGGCCGTGATCCGCGACCTGCCGGACAATGCCCAGGCCGCCCTGTACCTCTATCCCCGGCCCACCCGGGAGGCCTGCCTGCCGGTGCAGGAGCTCGTGCCCCTGGGCGCGCTGGACAAGCCCGCGTTCCTGCGCGCCCTGTCCACGCTCGCCACGCCCGACGGCCAGCCGCCCCAGGCCCTGGGCCTGGAGCAGGCCACCCTGCGCATCCTCTCGCTGCGCCAGGCCGTCACCGCCGTGCTCCTGTCCACGGGCCTGGAGACCTGCGACGACGACCCCTGCGCCACGGCCGCCTCGCTCAAGGCCCTGGGCGTACCCTTCAACCTCAAGGTCATCGGCTACCAGGTGACGCCCATGCAGGCCGCCCCGCTCCAATGCCTGGCCAACACCACGGGCGGCAGCTTCGAGACCGCGGCCAACGCCTCGGACCTGACCCTGGCCCTGCGCCGGGCCTTCCAGGTGCACACCCTCCAGGTCCAGGCCCTGCGCCAGGGCCGGACCATGGACGCCCGGGTGGAGGTGGCCGCGGCCGGAACCAACAAGCCCCTGGCCGGGATGCGCACCGGGCCCGCGGGCCTGGCCGTCTTTTCCCTGCCCCCCGGGACCTACGACGTCACCGTGCTGGACCCGGCCTCGCCCGGAAACCGGCGCCTGACCTTCAACCGGGTGGTCCTGACCGAGGGCCGGGTGGTCCGCAAGGTGGCCGAGTTCGGCGGGGGCGAGGTGCGCGTGAGCGTGACCCGGAACAGCACGCCCCTGGACGCCGAGGTGGAGATCAAGGCCCTGGACGGCTCGGGCTTCGCGGTCCAGGGCCGCAGCGGGGTGCCGCCCGCCCCCTTCCTGGCCCCGCCCGGGGTCTACGACGTGCGCGTGCGCGACCCCCAGAGCCCGGGCCAGGCCCCCAGCCTGACCCCGGGCGTGGCCGTGCGCGGCGGCATGGTCACCTCGGTGCCCGTGGCCCTGGACGACGCCCGGCTGGCCGTGCGGGCCTCGCGCCACGGCCTGCCCTGCGACGCCCAGGTGGAGATCTTCGCCCCGGGCGAGAAGGCGCCCCTGGCCTCGGGGCCCAGCGGGGCCGAGAACCCCCGGGACTTCCCCCTGCCGCCCGGGTCCTACTCCGTGCGGGTCACGGACCCGGCCTCGAAAAAGAGCGTCACGCTCACCAAGGTCCTGGCCCCGGCCGGACAGACCGCCTTTGTGGACGCCCTCCTGGACTGATCCCTCCCGCCTTTACGCCGCCCCTTCCAGTGCTTACAGTGCCGCCCATGCGCGTCATCGTGAACGTCGACGATCTGGGCCTGCACCCGGCCGTGCGCCGGGCCGTGGAGGAGCTCTTCCGCGCCGGGGCCGTGACCTCGGCCACGCTCCTGGTCAACGGCCCGGACGTGGAGGCCTCGGCCCGCATTGAGGGGCCCGGCCTGGGCGTGCACCTGAACATCCTGCGCGGCAAGCCCCTGCTGCCGCCCGCCGAGATCCCCTCCCTGGTGGGCGGGGACGGCCTGTTCCTGGGCGACTACGCGGCCCTGTTCAAGCGCTACGTCACCGGGCGGCTGGACCACGGCGAGGTGGAGCGGGAATGGGCCGCCCAGGTGGAGCGGGCCCTGGACCTGGGCGTCCGGCCCACGCACTTCGACTCCGAGAAGCACATCCATGCCTGGCCCACGCTCATGAGCCTGGCCGCGGACCTGGCCCAGCGCTTCCACGTGGGCTGGCTGCGGCGGCCCATGGACTGCCAGCGCCTGGCCCGGGTGGACGCGGGCGGGCTGCGGGCCAAGTTCCTGGGGGTCTGCGCCCTGTTCCAGACCCGGCCCTCGGGCGTGCGCTGGCCGGACCTGGCCTTTGGCATCGCGGACCAGGGCGCCCAGCTCACGCCCGCGCGGTTCAAGGCCTACCTGGAGCGCAATCCCGGGGCCGAGGTGGTCGAGGTGGTCTGCCACCCCGGCAGGCCCCTGCCCGGGGACCCGGAGATCCCGGCGGAATACGGCCAGATGCGCGTGCCCGCCCAGTGGGACGTGGAGTACGAGGCCCTCTCGGACCCGGAATGGGGCGCGCTCTACCGCAGCCTGGGGGCCGAGCTTGTGCACTACGGCCAGATGCCGTAAGAAAAGCGCCATGAGCGAGCGCCCCGTCGAACTGTCCGTCGTCACCCCCATGCACAACGAGGAACTCTGCGTGCGGGAGTTCCACCGCCGGGTCACGGCCGCGCTCGGCGGCCTGGGCATCGAGTACGAGATCGTGGTGGTCAACGACGGGTCCACGGACTCCACCCCGGCCATCCTGCGCGAGCTGGCCCAGGCCGACCGGCATGTGGTGGGCGTGTTCCTGGCCCGCAACCGGGGCCAGTGCACGGCCATCTACGCCGGGCTCCAGCACACCAGGGGCCGCTACGTGGTGATCATGGACGGCGACCTGCAGCACCCGCCCGAGGAGCTGCCCGCGCTCCTGGAAAAGGCCCGCGAGGGCTTCGACATGGTCAAGGGCGCGCGCACCAATCGTTCCGAATCCCTTGTGCTGCGCCGCATTCCCAGTCGCATAGCCAACTATCTTTTGCGCGCGGTGAGCCGCTGCGAGGTCAAGGACATGGGCGGGCTCTCCCTGCTCAAGGGCGACCTGGCCCGCTCGCTCGCCCTGCGCGAGGGCCAGCACCGGCTCCTGCCCGCCCTGGTCTACAACCTGGGCGGCTCGGTGGCCGAGGTGCCCACCAGCGCGCCGCCGCGCTTCGCGGGCAAGAGCCACTACGGCATCGGCCGCTCCGTGGACGTGCTCTTCGACATCGTGCTGCTCTGGTTCCAGAACTCCTTCAAGCAGCGGCCGGTCTACCTCTTCGGCCGCATCGCCCTGTTCCTGTTCCTGGCGGCCAGCCTGGTCATGGTCTGGCTGCTCTACGAAAAGTTCTTCTTCGGCGAGCACATGGGCTCGCGGCCGCCGTTCCTGGGGGCCGTGCTGTTCTACCTGGCCTCCCTGGGCTTCTTGTCCACGGGCTTCATCCTGGAAGTGCTCTCCAACGTCCTGGCCGCCCAGAGCGGCGCCAAGCCCTACCAGGTGCGCGAGATCGTGCGCCAGGAGCCCGATCCGGCCGAACAGGCCACCGACTGACTCCCGCCTCCGGCGGGTCGCCCCGTTCCCGGCCCCCTGGGCCCCAACCCTGAACCAAGGAGAGATGCCGTTTTGGCAAAGCCCAACTATTCCTACCAGAAGCGTCAGAAGGAACTGGCCAAGGCCAAGAAGCAGGAAGAAAAGGCCCGGCGCAAGGAAGAGCGCCGCCGCCAGTCCGACCAGGAGCCCGGACAGGGCCCGGCCACGCCGGACCAGGACGCGCCCGCCGCGGACTGATCTCCGGTCCGGGACGCTTTTCTTCGGCCCCGCCGCATGCTAGGTTCACGCCAGGCCCTCAACGCAAGGAGACCGACGTGAAGCGCCTGCTGTTCTGCCTCTGTCTCTGCCTGCTCCTGGCCGCCTGCGGCAAGACCGCCCGGGACCAGCTCCTGGACGAGAACTACAAGAGCATGACCGACACCGGGATCGTGCGCTACTACTACGACCTGGACGACGCCATCGAGGCCTGCGAGTACCGCAGCCGCCAGGACTCGGGCCTGGGCGTGAGCGTGGGCGGCGGCTGGTGGAGCGGCGGCGGCGGGGGCATGGGCCTGGGCGTGACCCGGGACGCCTCGGACCACTGCGACTCCACGACCCTGCGCCAGCGCCGCACGGACGTGCGCCTGGAGATGGACCGCCGCGGCGTCAAGCCCTAGGGATTTTTCCGGCCACGAAGAACGCCGCGACAGGGGATTCCCGTTCGCGGCGTTTCTGTTTCAGACCACGGCCTCGTCCACCCAGCGCCTGAGCGTGGGCGGCCGGGGAATGCCCGGCATGGAGACCCACTCGCACTGGGCCGTGAGCTCCACCCCGCCCTGGATCACGCTCACCGGACGGTCCGAGGAGACCACCACCACGACCACGCCCGGATGCTGGGCCGTGAAGCGCATGGCCGAGTTGAAGCGCGCGCCCCGGGCCCGGTTCTCGCCGGGCACGGCCAGGCCGTCCAGGAGGCAGGCGAAGCCCTGGAGTTCAAGGCCGCCGGTGATGTGCAGGGCCCCGTCCACCCGGGACAGGCTGATGGCCAGCTCCAGGGCCCCGTCCCGGCGCAGATTGAGCGGCTGCTCCATCTTCTGCCCGGCCAGCTCCACGGGCTCCGGGCCCAGGTCCACCACCAGGCCGCAGCCGTGGCGGCTGTCCCGGGCCGCGTTCACGATGCGCGACACGGCCAGGAACAGGTCGTGGCGGTTGGAGGCGCTCATCTCGGTCTCCAGCAGGGCCTCTTCCAGGTGCACCAGCACGGGCTGGCGGTTGGAGGCCTGGAACCCGCCGTCCGCGAAACTGCAGACCAGGCCCTCGTCCAGGAGCAGGAAGCCGTGGCCGCCGCGGAACCGGGCCGTGACCGTGGCCGGAGGCAGCGGGCCCCGGGCCACGCCCACGATGGTCTTGCCGTCCGAGGCCAGGTAGCGGACCCCGCTCTCCACGGCCTGGAGGGTCTTGCGCACGTGCTTGTAATTGTTCAGGACCGGCCGCTCCAGCTCCGGGAAGCGCAGGAGGAAGTCCAGGCGGTCCAGGAAGGCCGGCTCCACAAAGGCGATGCTGCCCCGGGGCCAGGCCCCCTCCTCGCTGGTGCGCGAGACCCCGAGCACGCAGTCCAGGAGCGGGTAGATCCGCAGGCCCGTGTCCAGGCCCAGGAGCAGGCTGCGCTCGTCCACCAGGAAGTCGTGCACCACGTGCCGGGCCAGGCCCTGGAGCAGGTATTCGGCCGCGTCCAGGTTGAGCACGTTCTGCATGTCGCAGTTCTGGGAAAAGAGCCGCACCGCGTATTCCAGCCAGTTCCGGATGGGGCCCACGGAGCAGAGGTCCGGGTGCTGCTCGGTGAACCACATCTGGTAGGCCAGGGCCCGGGAGCGGCCGCCGAAGCCGATGCGGCCGGCCAGGGACAGGTCGTGGGCCGCGGCCGGCTCGATGAAGTCCACCAGCGGCCCGTCGGGCGGGGCTCCGCGCCAGTCCTGGGAATCGAGATAGACCTCGGCCAGCCGGGGCTCGTGGCCGCGCAGGAGGTTCTGGGGGTCGTAGATGCGCGGGGGGTCGCCCGGGTTCACGGCGTAGATGGCCGCGGCCCTGCTCAGTCCGGCGAAATGCGAGAGTCCCACGCGCAGGCCGTCCAGGATGTGGTGCACGCAGATGCTTTCAAAACCGCAGCCGGGCATGGCTCCCTCCGGAAGTCGGGGTGGCGGGGTGGCCGATGGTGGCCCAAAACCCCTCCCCTGTCCATCCCCTTGCGAGGGTTTTGCGGGAAGGCCGGGGAGTGGCGTCCCTGCTTGATCGATAACCTTCCGCAATGATCCGCAACAGTCCCTTGCTTGACAGGGCCCCGGGCCGTGCTGCACCTTGGGGTCCAGCCCAGGAGGCGCCCGTGAAAACCCCGATCCCCGGCCCCCGGGACCTGGACCTCATCGTCTATGACTTCGACGGCGTGATGACCGACAACCGCGTCCTGGTGGACCAGGACGGCCGGGAGGCGGTCTTCTGCAACCGGGCCGACGGCCTGGGGGTGGGCCTGATCCGGGACCTGGGCATCGACCAGCTCATCCTGTCCACCGAAGCCAACCCCGTGGTCGCGGCCCGGGCCGCCAAGCTCAAACTCCCCGTGCTCCAGAACTGCGCGGACAAGGGCCAGGCCCTGGCCCGGCTCCTGGCCGAACGCGGCCTGGACCCGGCCCGCGTCCTGTTCCTGGGCAACGACGTGAATGATCTGGACGGCTTGCGCCTGGTGGGCTGGCCCGCGGCCCCGGCCGACGCCGCGCCCGAGGTCCTGGCCCTGGCCCGCTACGTGACCCGGGCCAAGGGCGGGGAGGGCGTGGTCCGGGAACTGGCGAGGGACTTGGCTTCCTAGCTTTCCGCAACCACGTCCAGAAGCACCAGCGGGCCCTCGTTCAGGTCCGCCCGCAGCCCCTGGCCCAAGGCGGCCAGGAGCCGCGCCAGCCGCTCCCGCTCCTCGCCGGTGAACCCGGCCAAGGCCGTGGCCTCCATATCCTTTTCCGCCAAACTCAAGGCCGCGCGCAGTTCCTGGGCCCGGGGCGCCAGATGGACGCGCTGCTTGCGCCGGTCCGCAGGGTCCGGCTCCCGGCGCACCAGGCCGTCGCGGACCATGCGCTGGAGGGTCTTGGCCATGGTCGGCTGCTCCACCCCGGCCAGGCGGCGCAGTTCGGCCTGGGTCCGGCCGTCCTGCTCCCAGAGCAGCCGGAGCGCCGCGGCCTGGCCCGGAAGCACGCCCAGGTCGCGCAACCGGCGGCCCTGGGCCTGGGTCCAGAGCCGCGCGGCCTGGGCCAGCAGCTCGCCGATATCCGAGGAATGGGTCTCCATGGGGTCCTCCGGTTCAGGGGGGCGGATGGCCCAAGAATAAACATAGCCGGCCATGGAGTGTCAACCATGGTCCGGAATGCTTGCGGATTATTTCAGGGCAGGGGCCTAAACCAGGGGCCGGGAACAGCCGAAAAGAATGCAGGTCCGGGTTTCCCGGGCCGCCGCCGCCCGGTCTGGATCGGGAGGGACTCGAACCCCTGGTTCGAGCCGCATCCGGACCGGGCGGAACCGTTTCATTCCCCGGGATCGCACTCCTGGCCCAGGGCCAGGCCCGCCTTGGCCAGGACCTGGTCCACGGCCTGTCCGGCCTCGGCCTCGAACCGGGCCATCATGGCGCGGGCGTTGTCCCGGCGGCCGCTGATGGCCGCCTGGGCGTCCGGGTCCCCGGCGAAGTGCTCGAGCTTTTCCCGGAAGCGCTCCTCCAGCCCGATGAGCATGGGCCCGCGCACGAGCTTGTCCGCCAGGTAGACGAGCTCCCGCTCGCTGATCCGGCCCGCCCGGGCCGGGTCCACGTCGCGGTGCGAGGCCACGATCCGGGCCGTCCTGGGGAAGCCCAGCTCGTTCAGGAGGCGGCCGCCGGCAGCCTCGTGGCGCGGGCCGTTCTTGCAGATGTCGTGGAGCAGGGCCGCGGACTCCAGCAGGGGCAGGTCCAGGCGCGAACCGCTGCGCACCAGGGCCCGGCCCAGGATCAGGGCCACCCGGGTCACGGCCCGGGCGTGGGCCAGGCCGCGCTCGTTCACGCCCCGCAGCTCCAGCAGGGTCAGGGCCTCCAGGGGCGCGGGCGCGCCCCGCCTCTCCCAGAGGTGCAGGGCCCGGGTGTAGTCCGCGTCCGTGTCCAGGTCGAAGAGGATGCCCGAGTCGGCCGTGTCCAGGCGCTCCTGGGACAGGCCCGCCAGGACCGCGCGCAGGTTCTCCCCTGCCGGGGACTCCAGGACCCGGGCCACGGCCCCGGAGCGCAGGAGCGGCGGGTGGCCGGGCTCGCCGCGGAACCAGGGGGTGAACACCTCGACCACGCCAAAGGGCAGGCGCTCCAGGCGTTCGAGCATCTGGCGCAGGGTGCAGAGGCGCACCAGGGGGATGTCCACGGGCAGGACAAAGGCCGCCTCCAGGCCCGGGGACAGGGCCGCCAGCCCGGCGCGCACCGAGCTGAACATGCCGGATTCGAAATCGGGGTTGTGGGCGGTCTTGAGGCCCAGCCGCGCGGCCTCGGCCCGGACCTCGGCGGCCCGGTGGCCGGTGACGGCCACGATCTCCTGGGCCCCGGCCCGGCGGAAAAGGTCTCCGGCCTGGGCCAGCAGGCTCTTGCCGCCCAGGGGCAGCAGGGGTTTGAAGCCGTGCATCCGCGTGGACAGTCCCGCGGCCAGGATCACGGCCCCGAAGCGCAGCGGCGCGTCGCTCATGCCTTCCTCCTCCGGTTCCGGCGTGAGGATACCCGGCAAGGCCCGGGTGCGCCAGCCCCGGAAAAGGCTACAGCCGCAGCCGCTCGAACAGGCGGAAGATAAGGATCACCAGGACCGCGAACGGACCGATGACCAGCCAGTGGTTCACGCCGAGCACCTGGGGCAGGGTGAGCTTGCCCAGGTCGCCCCAGGTGAGCACGGTCTCCAGGAGCCGGGGATAGGCCTCGGCGTAGAGGGCCGCGCCCACGATCATGCCCAGGATGGCCCAGAAGGCGTCCAGCCGGCCCTCGCCCAGGGCCCCGGCCGCGGTGCCCGGGCAGTAGCCCACCAGGCCCCAGCCCAGGCCGAAGATGAGCCCGCCGATGATGTTCCCGCCGAGCACCGCGGGCTTCACCGAGAGCTTCACCAGGCCCAGGTCCAGCAGGCCGTAGACCCCGATCATGCCGACCACCACGGTGGTGAGCATGAACTTGACGATGGTCATGTCCCGGAGCCGCAGGGCCCCGAGCTGGCGGTCGTAGCGCAGGACCTCGCAGCGCTGGAGCAGGACCCCGAAGAGCGCGCCGGTGGCCAGTCCGTACCAGAGGTCCATGCTCACCTCCCGCCGTAGAGCAGTTTGGCCATGATCAGCCCGCCCACGAAGAAGCAGGCCAGGGCGACGAATCCGCTCACCGAGAGCTGGAGCGTGCCGGACAGGCCGTGGCCGCTGGGGCAGCCGTCGGCCAACCGGGCCCCGAACATGGCCAGGATCCCGCCCAGGAAGGCCACGATCCCGCGCTGCCCGGCCGAGCGGCCGAAGCGGGCCGCGAAGGTGTCGGGCACGGGCAGGAGCCGGAAGGAGTTGCCCAACAGCGAGGACAGGAACGCGCCCAGGAAGATCCCGGCCACGAACATCATCTGCCAGTCCAGCTTGGGCAGCTCCTTGAGGAAATAGGGCATGGCGGCCACGCGCTCGGCCAGGACCGTGGATTCCAGGTACCCGGCCACGCGCACGAAGGTGGTGGAGGCCCCGAAGAATTTCCCGGCCCCGTAGACCGAGAGGACCACCAGGAGCCCGGCCAGGGCCCCGCCCAGATAGGGGTTCATGGGCTTGCGCCGCGTCTGGGGATCGAACATGGGACCTCCTTGAACGGTCTTTTTTGGGGTCCCTATAGCCTGATTTTGCCGCTGGTTGCAAATCGCCGCCTCTCTCCCCGCATTTGACAGCGCCGGGTTCCCCGGACTAGTCCTGGGCTTCCTTTCAACAGCAAGGCGGTTTTTCCTCATGCATCCCCGTTTCAGCGCCCCGGGCGGCGTGCGCGACGTGCTCCGCGTGGGCCTGCCCCTGGTCCTGGGCATGGCCTCCACCACGGCCATGGAGTTCACGGACCGGGTCTTCCTGGGCAATTACTCGCTCACCTCCATCGCCGCGGCCCTGCCCGCGGGCCTGGCCAACTTCGTGTTCCTGTCCTTCTGCATGGGCGTGGTGGAGTTCGCCGGGGTCTTCGTGGCCCAGTACACCGGGGCCAAGCAGCCCGAGCGCGTGGGCGCGGCCCTCTGGCAGGGGCTCTGGTTCTGCCTGCCGGCCGCCGCCTTCATGGCCTGTCTGGCCCTCATCGCCCCGGCCCTGTTCGCCCTGGCCGGGCATCCCGCCGAGGTCCAGGCCCAGGAGGTGGCCTATTTCTCCATCCTGTCCAAGGGCTCGGGCCTGGCCCTCACCGGCATGTGCCTGTCCACCTTCTTCTCGGGCCGGGGCCTGACCAAGTCCGTGATGCTCGTGAACATGGCCGGGGCCATGCTGAACATCCCCTTGGATTACCTGCTCATCTTCGGCAAGTGCGGGTTCCCGGAGCTGGGCATCCGGGGCGCGGCCTACGCCACCTGCGCGTCCTGGGGCGTGAACTTTTTGCTCTTCGCCCTGCTCGTGTTCCGCCGCGAGCACGAGCGCTGCTACCTGGTGCGCTCGGCCTGGCGCTTCGACCGCGAGCTGTTCCTGCGCTTTCTGCGCTTCGGCCTGCCCGGCGGGGTCCAGTTCGCCATGGACATCCTGGGCTTCACCCTGTTCCTGTTCGTGGTCGGCAGCCTGGGGGCCGAGAGCCTGGCCGCCACGAACATCGTGTTCTCCATCAACGGCCTGGTCTTTTTGCCCATGATCGGCATGTCCGTGGCCGCCAGCGTGCTCGTGGGCCAGGCCCAGGGGGCCAGGGACCCGGACCGGGCGGTCTTCGCCAACATGAGCGCGCTCTACGTGAGCCTGGCCTACACCCTGTTCCTGGACTTCTTCCTGGTGTTCTTCCCCCGCGAACTCCTGGCCCTGTTCCGGCCCCAGGACATCTCCCTGGAGCAGTTCCAGGCCATCCAGGACACCGGGGTGGTGCTCCTGCGCATGGTGGCCGTGTACTGCCTGTTCGACGCCGTGGGCATCATCCAGTACGGCTCCCTGCGCGGAGCCGGGGACACCCGCTTCGTCATGCTGGCCATGCTGGCCACATCCTTGGGGATTCTGGTCCTGCCCACCTGGCTCATGGTCCGGGTCCTGGGCTGGGGCCTGTACCCGGCCTGGGCCTGCGTGCTCACCTACATCGCGGGCCTGGCCGTGATCCTGCGGCTGCGCTTCATGCGCGGGGCCTGGCGCCGGCTCAAGGTCATCGAGACGGCCGGGGCCTAGAGGCCGGCCTTGCGGACCAGGCCGGGGAAGTCCTGGATGGCGATGCTCCTGCCCTCCACGCGGATGAGCCCCTGGTCCTGGAGGAGCTTGAGGGCCTGGCACACGGTCTGCTGGCAGGAGCCGATCATGGAGGCCATGCGCTCCTGGGTCAGGCGCACGGGCAGGGCCACGGGCAGGTCCGGGTCCTCTTCGGACAGGCCGCCCAAACCCAAGGAAACCAGGAGCTTGGCCAGGCGCGCGGCCGGGTCCGAGGCCACCAGCCCCTCCACCAGGTCGCCCAGGTAGCGCAGGCGGCGGCCCAGGATGCCGATGGCCCGTTTGGCCGCCCGGGGGTGCCGGGCCAGGAAGGACTCCAGGGCCTCCTGGTCCAGCTCGTGGATCACCGCGGGCAGGATGGCCTGGGCGTTGGCCTTGCGCGGCAGGGATTCCAGGACCTCGGCCAGGCCGAAGATCTCGCCCTGCCGGCGCAGGAAGAGCATGGACTCCTTGCCCTCCCCGGACACGGTGTAGATGCGCACCAGGCCCTGCTCCAGGTAGAAGCACGAGCGGGCCGTCTGGCCCTCGCTGAAGACGTTCTCGAGCTTGCCCAGGGCGCGCCGCCGGGCCAGGTCCAGGAAGGCCCGGCGCTCGGGCTCAAGCCCGTGGAAGAAGTCGCCGCTCTCCAGATGCCAGAACCGCTCCATGGCCCGCTCCCGGTTGGGGACGGCCCGGGCGCCGTCCTGGCCCACTATGGCTCCGGACCCGGCCGCTGACAAGGAGGGCGGGGGACGCCTCGGGCGTCCCCCGCGGGGCTCACTCCTCGGGGGGCAGACGGTTGCGGTACTCATAGATCGCCTTCCGGCCGTGGATGTCCACGCACTGCCAAATGATCCGGTCGCCCTTGAGCGAGGGCCTGAGCGTGGCCTTGTGGTAGCCGATCTGGTAGGGAATGCGCGTCTCGATGGCCCGGTGCGGGCAGACCTTGACGCAGGACATGCAGTCCCAGCAGTCCTGGGAGCTGCGGCAGGCGGCCTTGCCCGTGGCCTCGTCCACGAACATGAGGTCGCCGGGGCAGACCTCCTCGCAGCGGGACTCGGCACGGTCCGGACAGCCGTCGCACTTCTTGGGGTTGATTCTCGGGGGCATGGCCTTGCTCCGTGATTAGGGGGTGAACCGGTCGCCCGGCACGATCTGTTCATAGGGCCGCGTGAAGGCCGAGACCTCGCCGCTCTGCGGGTCCCGCCGGGTCTCCACGAAACAGTCGAAGCGGGCGTCGTCGCGCTCCGGATAGTCGCTGCGCGTCTGCCAGCCGGCCCAGCGCGTCTCGCGGCGGGCCTTGAGGTGGTGGACCACGGCCTCGGCCACGTCCACGCGGTCCATGGTCTCGTTGGCCTGCATGAGTTCGTGGAGATCCCCGGCCTTGAGGTGGCGGAACTGGTCCTGGAGGATCTTGATGTGGCGCAGGGCGTAGTCCAGGCGCTCCTCGTTGGTGCGGTAGAACTGCGAGGTGCCGCCCGCGTACTCGTCCATGAGCCGCTGGAGCCGCTCCTTCATCTCCCGGGGGCTGACCCCGTCGTAGTCCGCTCCGCGCAGGAGCGGGGCGTAGACCCGGGTCTTCTCCGCCTCCACCTGGGCCTCGAACCCGGCCGGGGCCCGCTCCTCCAGCCCGCGCAGCCAGGCCAGGGCCCCGCGCGCGGCCAGCTTGCCCTCGGCCGCGCAGCCGCCCACGAACTTGTTGGGATTGCCGCCCGCGGTCTCGCCGGCCGCGAACAGGCCCGGCACCGTGGTCATGCGCGCGAGATCCACCCAGAACCCGCCCATGGTGTGGCCGCCCACGATATAGGGGTCCGAGCCGTAGATCTCGATGGGCTCGGCCGTCACGTCCTGGCCCCGGGCCGCCAGGAAGAGCACGAAGGACGGGCGTTCGTTCAGGTAGTCGCACATCATGCGCTGGACCAGCTCGGGGTCCATGCCCCGGGTGTCGCAGTAGGTCGGGCCCCGGCCCTCCAGCCACTCGCTCATGGGCGCGTTGGCCCGGATGAAGCGGGGCGCGGCGTCGCCGCCCAGGTGGGCGTAGCGCTCGCGCATGATCCGCTCGCCCTTGCAGTTGATGATCGGGGCCTTGTAGCCCACGGAAATGGTGTCCACGGGCCCGCAGAAGTCCTTGGTGCGGGTGGCCACCCAGCGCTGCTCCAGGCTGGTCATCTCGGTGCCCTTGCGGAAGCCCATGGCGTAGCCCGAGCCCACGCAGTACGGGCACATCCAGATCTGGGCCCCGCAGTCCGTGGAGTCCGCGGTGTAGGACTTGTAGAGGGTCCCGGCCCCGCCCGTGGAGAGCACCGTGGCCTTGGCCCGGAACACGTAGAAGGTCCCGTTGCGCACGTGCAGGCCCATGGCCCCGGCGCAGCGATCCCCGTCCATGAGCAGGCCCGTGCCCGCGATGCGGTTGTAGACCTCGGCCCCGCTGGCGATGGCCTTCTCGGCCATGATCGGCTTGAGCTGCTCGCCGTGGATGGAGATGTCCCACTTGCCCCGGTAGCGGATCGAGCCGTCCTCCTCGCGCAGGATGGGCAGGCCCCAGCGCTGCAGGTCGTCCACGGCCTCGTTGAGCTCCCGGGCGTTGGACAGGGCCAGGTCCTCGCGCAGGGGCCCGCCGCCCACCTGGGCCCGGGACCAGCGCACCAGGTCTTCCGGGGTCTTGCCCGGCGGAATGTAGGTGTTGATGGCGTCCATGCCCGCGGCCGTGGCCCCGGAGCGCATGATCTCGGCCTTCTCCATGATGACCACGCGCAGGCCCGGATCGAGCTTCTTGGCCTCCACGGCCACGAAACAGCCCGCGTTGCCCCCGCCCACGATGAGCAGGTCGCAGTCCACCACCTCCACCGGCACGTCCTTCAGCGCTTGCGGCAGGAACCTGTTGGCCCGGCCGCCTGGTCTGTTGCCCATGATGTCCTCCTGGTTGTCCGTCCGGCGCCTAGCCGAACAGCTTGATCTTGAAAAAGCCGCGCAGCAGGTAATCCACGCCCACGTAGAGCGAGAGCAGGATGAACAGCCGCTTGAGCCAGATGTCCGGGATGTAGCGGGCGGTGCGCGGGCCGATGAACGAGCCCAGCAGCACCCCGCCCATCTCCGCGCTCAAAAGCCCCCAATCCAGGGCCACGCCCGAGGCCAGGTAGGTGGTGATGCTTGTGATCATGCTGATCACCACGGCCAGGGCCGAGGTTCCGGCTGCCAGATACATGGGCAGGTCCGTGACGCTGGTCAGGAAGGGCACGAGCATGAACCCGCCGCCCACACCCAGGAAGGCCGCCACCGCGGAGATGAGGAACCCGCCCAGCACGGGCAGCAGGGGATTGAAGCCGAACTCCACCCCGGCGAAGATGAACCGGACCCGGCGCAGGCCCAGGCCCAGGATGCGCACCCCCCAGCTGGCCCGGTCCACGGCCTCGCCCTGGCGCAGGCGGCGCACCTGGTCCTGGAAGGCCTTGGCCGCCGCGGTGGAGGACTTCTTGCGGGCCAGGCCCGCGGGGGTGGTCTCATAGAAGAGATAGGCCCCCAGCGCCAGCACGAAGACCCCGAAAAAGCCCTGGTACTGGCTGAAGCCCACCCGGCCCACACTCAGGCTGGAGGCCAGGTAGCTGCCCAGGATCGAGCCCAGGCCCAGGGCCAGGGCCAGGGGCAGGACCACCCGGCGCTGGGCCAGGTAGTTGCCCGTGCTGATGACCCCGGTGAGCAGGGCCAGGACCTGGTTGGAGACCCGCACCGAGTCGGTGACGGCCTTGTTCAGGTCGGTCTTGGGAAAGGACGCGGCGTAGCCGCCCAGGCCGAAGATGCTGATGTGGCCCACGGCGGCCATGACCCCGCCGAAGGCGCCCACCGAGGAAAATATCCAGCCCACCCACAGCGACCAGAAAAAGGCCGTCACCAGGCCGATCTGCGGAGCCCCGGGAATGCCCAGGAACCCCGCCGGGGCCGAGGGGTCGATCTGGCCCGGCCCCGTGCCCGCGGGAATGTTTTTGACCACCTCGGCCAGATCCGCCGCCGGAGCCGCTCCGGCCAGCGCCAGCATCGCCAGTGCCGCCAGAACGCCGGCCGCCGCCCATTGCGCTCCTCTCATGGACTCCCTCCCCGGGCTTCGGCGCCACGGGATGCGGCGCCCTTGTGCCCGCTCTACCCCGGAGCCCGGAACGGTTCCTTCGTCTGGACGATAATCCTGCAAAGAAGCGGCGTTCTCCGTGATGATGATCTGACGGCGATGATCACAACCCTTGCGCTCACGGCCGCAATCCCCTATTCTTCCTCCGGAATCCTGAACCTGTGCCCGGAGGAACCATGGACTGGCTCTCGGTGGCCGAGATCGCGCGCCTCACGCGCATCCCCGCGCCCACGGCCCGGCGCTACGCCGCGCTGTTCCGGGAATTCCTGCCCCACCGCAAGGTCGGCCGGGTGACCCGCTACGCGCCCGACTCCGCCCGGGTCTTTGAGCGCATTTCAGGCCTGTATCACGAGGGCCGGGTGACCACCGAGATCGAGGAAGTCCTGCGCCGGGAGTTCTCCCGGACCATCGACCTGGACGCCGCCGGGACCGGCGAGGCCCGTCTGCCCGAGCCCGCGCCCGGCGTCCTGGACCAGTTCAACACGAGCCTCCAGGTCATCGCGGACCAGAAGGCGGTCATCGAGGCCCTGCGCGAGGACGTGCGCAAGCTCAAGGCCGGGTTCGTGCTCCTGGCCCGGGGCCAGAAGCGGCTCAAGGCCCTGCCCGCGGCCGGGGGCGACGACCTGAGCCGCACGGCCGCGGCCCTGGCCCGCAAGGATTCCGAGCTGGAGGAGCTGGCCCTGGGCCTGTCCTTCGACACCTCGGACATGAAGATCAAGCTCCAGACCCTGGAGCAGGAGCTGGTGCGCCTGCGCAAGGACCGCCGGGAAATGGAGCGCCACCTCCTGGACAAGCTCGAGCGGCTGAAACCGTCCTGACACCCTCCCGGCGTTGATGTTTGCGGCTCCCTGGGCTATAGCCCGGCTCAAGAACCGCAAGCCCCTCAGCCCCAGGAGGACATCCATGACCACCCGACTCAAGCTCTTGGCCGTGACCCTGGCCCTGGTCTCCCTCACCGCCTGCTCCAGCCTGCACAGCGACTCCGGCTCGGAGCCGGCCCAGGCCTCCAGCGGCTCGTCCCAGGCCGAGATCCAGACCGAGACCCTTGAGGATGCCAACTATTACTATGATTTCGGGGACATCCTCGTGCCCCGCGAGCTCTCCTTCCTGGCCGACGAGAGCTATGTCTTCGACACCACCTCGTTCAAGTCCGGGGTCATGATCTTCTCCGGCCGGGTGAACAACGCCGACCTGGTGAACTTCTTCATCACGAGCATGACCAAGGACGGCTGGAACCTGGTGACCTCGCTCAAGGCCGAGAAGTCCATCCTGATCTTCGACAAGTTCAACAAGAGCGCCTCGATCCAGATCCAGAACGGCTTCAAGTCCCGCGTGGTCATCGTGGCCGTGGAGGCCAAGGGCGGCCCCGGCGGCGCGGCCCAGCCCAAGGCTTCCGGCTCCACGGGCTCGTATTCCTCGGGCTCGTATTCCGGCGGCGCCTCCAAGGGCGCGGTCAAGGAACAGGACCTCCGATAGTGAGCGGACCGCTCTCCTTCTCCGGCTTCCTGGGCTCCCGGGTGCACCTCGGGGTCACGGGCAGCGTGGCGGCCTACAAGGCCCTGGATCTGCTGCGCCTTCTCCTGGGCGCGGGCTGCCGGGTGTCGGCCACGCTGACCGCCGCGGCCCAGCGCTTCGTGACCCCGCTGTCCTTCCAGTCCCTGGGCGCGGACCCGGTCTACGCCGGGATGTTCGAGGAGGGCGCGGCCAATCCCTTCGGCCACCTGGAGCCGGGCAAGACCGCCCAGGCCATGGTCATCGCCCCGGCCTCGGCCAACACCCTGGCCCGGCTGGCCTGGGGCCTGGCCGGCGACATGCTCTCCTGCCAGGCCCTGGCCTTTTCCGGACCGCTCATCCTGGCCCCGGCCATGAACCCGGCCATGTGGGCGGCCCCGGCCACCCGCGAGAACTGGGCCAGGCTTCTGGCCCGGGGCGTGGTGGGCGTGGAGCCGGAGTCCGGCCCCGTGGCCTGCGGCGACCAGGGCAAGGGACGGCTGGCCGGACTCTCCGAGATCCACGCCGCGGTGCTGCGGGCCCTGTCGCCCCAGGACCTGGCCGGCAAGCGCGTGCTCGTGACCCTGGGCCCCACCCGCGAGGCCTGGGACCCGGTGCGCTTCTGGTCCAACGCCTCCTCCGGGCTCATGGGCGCGGCCGTGGCCGTGGCCGCCTGGCTGCGCGGGGCCGAGGTCACGGCCGTGGCCGGGCCCGTGGACCAGCCCCTGCCCCGGGGCCTCAAGCGCATCGACGTGACCACGGCGGCCGAGATGCACGCCGCCTGCCTGGACCTCTGGCCGGACATGGACGTCTGCTGCATGACCGCCGCGGTCTCGGACTTCCGGCCCGAGCCGTTCGGGGACAAAAAGTTCAAGAAAGACAAGGTCAAGGACGGGCTGGACATCCACTTCCTGGCCAATGCGGACATCCTCCGCGACCTGGGCTCGCGCAAGAAAAAGGATCAGGTGCTCATCGGCTTCGCGGCCGAGACCACGGCCCTGGAGGCCCCGGCCCGGGCCAAGCTCAAGGCCAAGAACCTGGACCTGGTGGTGGCCAACCGCGTGGACGCCCCGGATTCCGGCTTTGCCGGCCCGCTCAACACGGTCTGCGTCCTGGACCGCCAGGGCCGTTTGGAGCACTGGACAGCCCTGCCCAAAACCGAGGTGGCCTGGCGCATATGGGATCTCCTTCCGCAACTCTGAACCTGCCCCCGCACCTGCTCCCCTGGCACGCCTCGGGACTGAGGCACGTACTGGGCTGCAAGCCTGTGGCCCAGGCTTCCGAAGGCGCGGAAAACGGGCCTGAACCGCAAGCCGTCTCCAAACGACCGCAAGTCTTTTTTCCCCAGCCCTGGGCCCGCTGCTGGCAGGCGGTGCCGGCCACGGCCCGCATCGTCTGGACCTACCTGGAGCTGGGCCGGGACCTCTGCGGCCAGCCCTCGGCCGAGCGGCGCAACCTGTTCCGCACGCTCCTGGCGCACCTGAACTGGCCCAAGGGCGTCACCGCCTTCTGGCCCCTGTGCTGCCCGGACGGCGAAGGCCTGGCCACCCGGCCCGAGCTTTTCTGGCAGGGCTGCGCCGCGCTTGCCGTGAAGCACGTGGCCTGCTTCGGGCCCGAGGCCCTGGCCCTGCTCTGCCCCGGGGCCGACGCCGCGGCCCTGGCCCACCAGCACGGGGCCGTGACCGTGCACATCCTGCCCGCCCCGGCCGATCTGCTCCGGCTCCTGCCGCACGACCAGCACCTGGCCGTGGACCGCCTGAAAGCCCTGCGTTTTTGATTCCTGACCCAACAGTTGTCTTTTTCCGGCATTGAGGCCAGGATGGGCCCATGCTCCGGACACTTCTCGCCTGTGCGGCCCTGCTGGCCGTCCTGCTGTTCCCTTCTTCGCCTTTCTGCGAACAGGCGAAGCCGGTGCGCGTGCTCGAGGCCGAGCTCACCGGGGCCGTGACCCCACTCCAGGAGGAATTCCTGCGCCGGGCCCTGGACCAGGCCCGGGACCAGCAATACGACGCCCTGCTCCTGCGCCTGGACACCCCGGGCGGGCTCCTGGACTCCATGCGCGCCATGGTCAAGGACATGCTCAACGCGCCCCTGCCCGTGCTCGTCTGGGTGGGGCCCAAGGGCGCCCAGGCCGCCTCGGCCGGAGTCTTCCTGGTGGCGGCCGCGGACGTGTGCGGCATGGCGCCCCAGGCCACCATCGGCTCGGCCTCGCCCGTGAACGCGGGCGGCTCGGACCTAGGCGAAACCCTCAAGACCAAGGTTTTGGCCGATCTCCAGAGCCTGGTGCGCGGCGCGGCCCTGGCCCGCGGCCGCAACGCGGACTGGTACGAGCGGGCCGTGAGCCAGAGCGTGAGCCTCACGGCCCAGGAGGCCGTGCTCCAGCGGGTGGTGGAGATCCTGGCCGACGACTCCCTGGACTTTCTGGAGCAGGTGGGCCGCCGGGGCCTGACCCGGGCCGGGGCCAGCCTGCGCTTCGAACGCGGCCAGGTGGAGGTCGTGCGCCTGGAGCCGGGATTCCGCGAGCGCTTCCTGTCCTGGCTCCTGCACCCCCAGGTGGCCTATTTCCTGCTCCTGGGCGGCCTGGCCGGGCTGTTCTTCGAGATCATCACGCCCGGGGCCGTGCTTCCGGGCGTGCTCGGCGGGCTCTCCCTGCTCCTGGCGCTCTACGCCATGAGCGTGCTGCCCACGCGCGGGGCGGGCCTGGGCCTGGTGCTCCTGGGCCTGCTGTTCTTCTGGCTGGAGGTCAAGATCACCAGCTACGGGCTCCTGGGCCTGGCCGCGGTGGCGGCCCTGTTCCTGGGTTCCCTCATCCTGTTCGATCCGGGCTCGGGCCTGCCGGGCCTGCCCCTGTCCACGGTGATCGTCACCGTGGCCGGGCTCTCGGCCCTGCTGGCCGGGCTCGTGACCCTGGTGGTGCGCTCCCAGCGCTCACGCCGGGTCCAGGGCGATCAGGCCATGCTCGGCCTGGCCGCCGAGGTCCTGGACTGGGCCGAAGATCACGGCCAGGCGCGGGTGCGCGGCGAGATCTGGGCCGCGCGCTCGGGCGCGAAGCTGGTCCCGGGGTCCCTGGCCGTCGTGATCGGCCAGGAGGGCCTGACCCTGATCCTGGCCCCGGCTGCGGAAATCCCCGCGCACGAACCCTGATGATCCCTGCGGAGGTCGTTATGTTCACGTTTCTGCCCCTGGCCGTCATCCTCCTGGTCCTGGTCGCCGCCTCGATCCGCGTGCTCAACGAATATGAGCGCGGCGTGATCTTCCGATTGGGCCGTGTGATCCGCGCCAAAGGACCCGGCATCATCCTACTCATTCCGTGGATCGACCGCATGGTCCGGGTCTCTTTGCGGGTCGTGACCATGGATGTGCCCAATCAGGATGTGATCACCCGAGACAACGTGAGCGTGAAGGTCAACGCGGTGGTCTACTTCCGCATTGTGGACCCGGTGAAGGCCATTGTGGAAGTGGAGGATTTCGTTCAGGCCACTTCGCAGCTTGCGCAGACCACCCTTCGCAGTGTATGTGGCGGCGTCGAGTTGGACGAGCTGCTCTCCCACCGCGACAAGGTCAACACGCAGCTCCAGGCCATCCTGGACCAGCACACGGATCCCTGGGGGGTCAAGGTGACCACGGTGGAGGTCAAGTACATCGACCTGCCGCAGGAAATGCAGCGGGCCATGGCCAAGCAGGCCGAGGCCGAACGCGAGCGCCGGGCCAAGGTGATCAACGCCGAGGGCGAGTTCCAGTCGGCCACCCGGCTGAGCGAGGCCGCGGCCATCATCAGCAGCCACCCCGAGGCGCTCCAGCTGCGCTATCTCCAGACCATGCGGGAGATCGCGGCCGAGAGCAAGGCGTCCACGCTCATTCCCGTGCCCGTGGACCTGTTCCGGCTGTTCGCCGGGCAGACGGGCGCCAACGCCGTGAGGAAAGAGGAGAATACATGAAGATTCTGGTCACTGGAGCCGCCGGGTTCATCGGCTTTCACCTGAGCCGGCGCTACCTGGAACAGGGCCACAGCGTGGTGGGCCTGGACATCATCAACGACTACTACGATCCGGCCATCAAGCACGCCCGGCTGGACATCCTCAAGGGCTTTTCCAAGTTCACCTTTGCCCGGCTGGACCTGGCCGACGCCACGGACATCTCCGGGCTGTTCCAGGCCCACGGCTTCGACCTGGTGGTCAACCTGGCGGCCCAGGCCGGGGTGCGTTACAGCCTCCAGAACCCCCGGGCCTACATCGACTCCAACATCGTGGGCTTCCTGAACATCCTGGAAGGCTGCCGGCACACCAAGGTGGGCCACCTGGTGTTCGCCTCCTCCAGCTCGGTGTACGGCCTGAACACCCACATGCCCCTGTCCCCGCACCGCGGCGTGGACCATCCCATCAGCCTGTACGCGGCCTCCAAGAAGTCCAATGAGATGATGGCCCACTCCTACGCCCATCTCTTCGGCCTGCCCTGCACGGGCCTGCGCTTCTTCACGGTGTACGGGCCCTGGGGCCGTCCGGACATGGCCCTGTTCCTGTTCACCAAGGCCATCCTGGCGGGCAAACCCATCAATGTCTTCAACTACGGCAAGATGCGCCGGGACTTCACCTTTATTGACGACATCATCGAGGGCGTGGTGCGCATCGGCGCAAAGCCCGCCACGCCCAACCCGGACTGGGACTCGGCCAACCCGGACCCGGCCACCAGTTCCGCGCCCTACCGGATCTACAACATCGGCAACAACCACGTGGAGGAGCTCTCCCGCTACATCGAGGTCCTGGAAAAGGAACTGGGCCGCAAGGCCGAGTGGAACCTCCTGCCCATGCAGGCGGGCGACGTGCCGGCCACCGAGGCCGACGTGGACGACCTGGCCCGGGACGCGGGCTTCAAGCCCGCCACGACCATCGAGGAAGGCATCGCTAAGTTCGTGGCCTGGTATCGGGAGTATTACAAGATGTAAACAGGCCGGACCGGTCCTGAAACGCCCCTGGCCCATGGCGGGGGGCGTTTTTTTATTCCATGAAAAATTCGCATGTTGGCGTCCTCGGTGCTGAAGTTTTCCATCCCGCGCCTTGTCTTTCCCAGGCAATGCGTCTAAAGCTTGGAGGAACGTTGGAGCCGCTGCCCCCGCGTTTCACGTGAAACCAGCGCCCAGCCGCCCCGAGTTTCACGTGAAACACCCCGGGCAGGGTCCGCCCAAACAAAGGCAACTCTCGGAAATACCTGAACAAGAGGGGTCACCGTGGCCAGACGCATCGTCATCGCCAACCAGAAGGGCGGGGTGGGCAAGACCACCACGGCCGTGAACCTGGCGGCCTCCCTGGCGGTCATGGAAAAGAAGGTCCTCCTGGTGGACTGCGATCCCCAGGGCAACGCCTCCAGCGGCCTGGGCTTCTACCCCGGCGACCGCCGCGAGAACATCTATTCCGTGCTCTTTCAGCCCGACAACGTGCGCAAGGCCGTGTACGACTCGGGCATCCCCTTCCTGAGCCTGCTCCCCGGGACCCAGGACCTGGTGGGCGCGGAGATCGAGCTGGCCGACAAGTTCGGCCGGGAGTACTACGTCCGCGACCTGATCCAGGGCCTGGACCCGGAGTACGACTTCATCCTCATCGACTGCCCGCCCTCCCTGGGCCTGCTCACGGTGAACGCCCTGTGCGCGGCCAAAGAGCTCCTCGTCCCGCTCCAGTGCGAGTACTACGCCCTGGAAGGCATCGCCCAGCTGCTCATGACCTACGAGCTCGTGCGCAAGCGCCTCAACCCGGACCTGGACATCCTGGGCGTGGTGCTCACCATGTACGACTCGCGCAACCGCCTGTCCTGGCAGGTGCGCAACGAGGTGCGCAAGGCCTTCCCCCAGCACCTGTTCGAGACCATCGTGCCGCGCAACGTGCGCCTGTCCGAGGCCCCGAGCTTCGGCAAGCCGGTGATCACCTACGACATCAAGTCCACGGGAGCCGAGGCCTATCTGGCCCTGGCCCAGGAGGTGGCGCGCAGCCGCACGGCCCGCGCCAAGCAGGACGAGCCCGCACCGGCCGCGGCCGGACAGGCGTGAGGCTCAGGTCTTGTAGCGGGCTTCCTTGGTGGGGATCTTGTCCTGGAACGGCCGAACCTCGGTGCTGATATGACTTTTGAAATGCTTCTTGATGATCTTGGCCCGGCAACCCAGGCAGGTGAAGCTCACCAGGCCGCCCAGACTGGCCGCCGTGAGCCGGAACTTGCGCGGGTCGTCCGCGGCCCAGTCCGCGGTCTCGGCCCCGCATTCGGTGCAGCGCACGTCCGTGTCCATGGGATAGGGGAAGTCCCAGTACTGCTTGAGCAATTCCCATCCGTCCAAGGGCTCGGGCCGCTCGTCTTCCTGGGTCTGGGCAGCCTGGCCCAGGGCCTTGAGCACGCCATCCCGCACCGTGTCCCAGGCCTCAGCCGAAATCTGCACAGCCACCAGGCGGCCGGACTTGTCGTACAGCTCGGTAATCGGATCGTAAACCATACACCCTCCCGCAGGGATGAAACCCTTGGCGCGGGCCTCGGCCCGGCCAGCGCACTATAGGCATGGCCGGCCCTGCCCGGCAAGCCCGTGACGCCAGAACCAGGAGCGACCCCATGGCCACAAGCACCAGAGGACTCGGACGCGGACTCGACGCCCTGCTCGGCGGGCTCAACCCGGACACCGGCGCGACCCCGGGCGAGGTCAAGAACATCCCCCTGGCGGCCATCAGCCCCAACCCGCACCAGCCGCGCAAGGAATTCGACCCCGTTGCCCTGGACGACCTGGCCTCGAGCATCAAGAGCCAGGGCGTGCTCCAGCCCATCCTGGTGCGGCCCCTGGAGGCCCAGCCCGGGACCTTCGAGCTGGTGGCCGGCGAGCGCCGCCTCCGCGCCTCCAAGCTGGCCGGACTCAACGAGATCCCGGCCCTGGTCCGCGCCCTGGACGACCGCGAGAGCCTGGCCATCGCCCTCATCGAGAACCTCCAGCGCGAGGACCTGAACGCCATGGAGGAGGCCGAGGGCTACCGCCAGCTCCTGGACCAGTTCTTCGTGACCCAGGAGGACCTGGCCCGCCAGATCGGCAAGAGCCGCCCGGCCCTGGCCAATGCCCTGCGCCTGCTCCAGCTGCCCGACGAGGTCCAGGAGGACGTGCGCCGCGGCAAGCTCAGCGCGGGCCACGCCCGGGCCCTGCTGGCCGTGGGCGACCCCGAGGCCGCCGAGGGCCTGCGCCGCCGCATCCTGGCCAAGAACCTCACCGTGCGCCAGGCCGAGGAGGAAGCCAGCCTGTGGAAGGCCACCGGCTCCCTGTCCCTGGCCGAACCCGAGCCCGAGCCTGAACCCGAGGCCGAGGCCGAGCCCGCGCCCCGCTCCCGCAGGCCCCGCTCCCAGCCCAAGGACCCCCTCCTGGCCGGACTCCAGAAGCGCCTGGGCCAGGAACTGGAGGCCAAGGTGCGCATCCAGGGCGGCCCGGACCTGGGCAAGCTGACCATCCCCTTCTCGGGCCGCGACCAGCTCCTGGACCTGGCGCGCCGCCTGGGCGTGGATGTGGACGATCTCTAGGTCAGACCCCGGAAAACCGCCGATCTTCGCTCTCCGGGGCTCGAAATCGGCAACATGCTGATTCAACAGGAACTATCGACATGATCTCCAAGCAGGCGCAATTGAAGGCCGTGGCCCGCCTCGCGGGCCGCAAGGTCTGCATCATCGGCGACCTCATGCTCGACCACTACATGATCGGCACCGTGGAGCGCATCTCCCCCGAGGCCCCGGTGCCCGTGGTCCGCGTCACCCGCGAGGACCGCCTCCTGGGGGGGGCCGGCAACGTGGCCCGCAACGTGGCCGCCCTGGGCGGCAAGCCCCTGCTCTTCGGCTGCACCGGCGACGACCCCGAGGGCGCGGCCCTGGTGCGCATGTGCGCCGAGGCCGGGATCGAGTCCCGCATCCTCAAGGACAAGACCCGGCCCACCACCCGCAAGACCCGGATCATCGCCCACAACCAGCAGGTGGTCCGGGTGGACTCGGAACAGCCCGACCCCCTGCCCGAGCCCCTGCTGGATGAGATGTTCTCCAAGCTTTCCAAAATATTGCCGGAATTCCCGGTGATCGTGCTCTCGGACTACGGCAAGGGCATCATCTCCCGCGGGCTCATGGGCCGGCTCATGGACCTGCTCGCCCCCCTGCCCCAGCGGCCCCTGGTCCTGGTGGACCCCAAGCCCGTGAACTACGACCTGTACCAGGGCGTGGACCTGCTCACGCCCAACACCAAGGAGGCCGGGGAAGGCGCGGGCCTCCCGGCCAAGGGCCGCGACGGGGTCCTGGCCGCGGGCCGGGCCCTGTTCAAGCGCCTGCGCTGCAAGCACCTGCTCGTGACCCTGGGCGCCGAGGGCATGGCCCTGTTCGAGTCCCCCGAGGTCGTGCGCCACATCCCCACCGTGGCCCAGAAGGTCTTCGACGTCACCGGCGCCGGCGACACGGTCATCGCCACCTTGGCCCTGGGCCTGGCCGCGGGCCTGGACCTGATCACCGCCAGCGTCCTGGCCAACCACGCCGCGGGCCTGGTGGTGGCCCAGGTGGGCGCGGCCACGGCCTCGGCCCTGGAACTGGCCCAGGCCGTGGAACACCTGCCCGACACCGAAGTGAACTCCTGGATCGAGTGACCGCCCCGGTTTACGGGCCGCAGCCCTTGCCGTACAAGGGACGCATCCGGAACCGCGCGAGAGCGCCAGGGAGGACCCCATGCCCGGGAAGAAGAAACCCGCCAACGGCATCGACGTGACCATCAAGAGCCTGGGGCAGGCCAAGATCCCCACGGCCCTGCCCCATTGGCACTTCATCCGCGACGACGAGCCCCTGCCCTTCATCCTCACCGAGGAGGAGACGGACGAGATCGAACCCGGCAAGACCCTGTCCCTGTCCGTGGAAAAGGCCGGGCCCCGCGAGCTGCTCTACTTCGACTCGTCCAAGACCAAGTGCGCCATCGTCACCTGCGGCGGCCTCTGCCCGGGCATCAACGACGTGATCCGGGCCATCGTCATGACCGCGCACCACAACTACCACGTGGCCTCGGTGCTCGGCGTGCGCTTCGGCCTCCAGGGCTTCATCCCCAGCTTCGGCCACGACGTGGTCGAACTGACCCCCAAGAAAGTCTCGGAAATCCACCAGTTCGGCGGCACCATCCTGGGCTCCTCCCGGGGCCACCAGCCCCCGGACGAGATCGTGGACGCCCTTGAGCGCATGAACATCAACTGCCTGTTCATGATCGGCGGCGACGGCACCATGCGCGCCGCGGCCAAGGTGGTGGAGGAGATCGCCAAGCGCAACCTGCGCATCTCCATCATCGGCATCCCCAAGACCATCGACAACGACATCAACTTCGTGAGCCAGTCCTTCGGCTTCGACACGGCCGTGGAAAAGGCCACCGAGGCCATCCAGTCGGCCCACACCGAGGCCGTGGGCGTGAACAACGGCATCGGCGTGGTCAAGCTCATGGGCCGGGAATCCGGGTTCATCGCGGCCCAGGCCACCCTGGCCCTCAAGGAAGTGAACTTCGTGCTCGTGCCCGAGGCCCCCTTCCAGTTCGACGGCGATCACGGCCTCTTGTCCGCCCTGGAGGACCGCCTGCGGACCCGCCATCACGCGGTCATCGTGGTGGCCGAGGGCGCGGGCCAGGACCACTGCCAGATCAGCAACGCCAAGGACGCCTCCGGCAACCCCGTGCTCTGCGACGTGTCCACGCTCATCGTCGCGCGCATCAAGGAGCACTTCAAACAGCGCCAGATGGACGTGACCCTCAAATTCATCGACCCGAGCTACATCATCCGCTCGGTCCCGGCCAACGCCAACGACCGCGTGTACTGCGGCTTCCTGGGCCAGAACGCGGTGCACGCGGCCATGGCCGGCAAGACCGGCATGGTGGTCAGCCGGCTCCTCTCGCGCTACGTGCACCTGCCCCTGGAGCTGGTCATCCGCAAGCGCAAGAAGCTCAACATCCAGTCCGACTACTGGCGCTCGGTGCTGGAATCCACGGGCCAGGAGATCCACGCGGACCCGCAAAAACGCGTCTGCTGAACCCCCCGCGCACGCCATAAGAAAAGGGCTGTCCCCCGCCGGGACAGCCCTTTTCCGTGGACCTGAGGAGGCAGCCTCAGTCGTTGGCGGCTAATTTGCGGATCATGTGCTCACAGGCCGAATCCGCGCACACGTCGCGCTCGGCCTCGATGGCCACGGACAAAAGCTCCAGCAGGTCGTCCGTGGGGATCTCCAGGGCCAGGCGGCCGTTGTTCACCACGCAGACCTCGCCCTGCTCCTCGATGACATAGGCCCGGCGGTCCCGGGTGTGGCCGATGGCCGAGATCACGCCATAGGCGAGCCCGCCCTCCTGGCGCTCGTAGACCTTCTCCACAGTAAGCATCCCATTGGAATTATTGAAGTGCATGTCCTCGGCCACCAGCCGCCCGGTGAGGGTGACGTCCTCCCCCATGTCGTTGGGCAGCGTCAAGGTGGTGATGAACCCCGACAGCGCGTCTCCGCTCACGTCCCTGGACATGCCGTTCTCCTGGCAGGCCGCGCGCGACCTACAAAGGCAGCTTGTGCTGTTTCTGGACCGGTTCCTTCCTGCCCTGCCCGGTCACCGGGGTGCCTGTGGCCAGGAACTCCAGGAGCGCCTGTTCCGGCACCCGCCACTGGCTGCCGATCTTCACGGCCCGGATCGAGCCCTCGGTCACCAGCCTGTACGCCGTGCGGGCATGGACCCTGAGGATCCCGGCCACCTCCTGCACCGTCAACAGCCTCGGTGTCATTGGTGTGTCCGACATTGCCTCAAAGTCTCACAATGCTCTTCGCATTACAAGAATTGTCACCCGTAGTCAACGCTTGTCAAAGAATTACATTGGCGCTCAAGCCCGGGGAAATCGTCTGCATGATGAAACAAAGCAGGCAGTTGGCGTCACGTTGTCTTCACAAAATTCTCTGTCCAGGTAAAGAAAAATAGATGCAACGATACGGGGAGGATAAAAAATTCATCAACTATTCCGCCGCTCTAAAATCTGCCTGAAGGGTCCGAATACCAGGTCCCCTTGTAGCCCGTGCAGACGTAGAGAGTGAAGCTCCTGGCGGGTCGCCCCCGGTGCTGGGACTGGAAATGGATGGGCTCGGACACCGCGGCGAACAGGTCCGTGATCTTGGGCGGCAGGGGTCCCTGGACGCCCTTGCGCACGAAGATGGCGTCCTGGCCCGCGCGGTCCTGGGGTCCGGGCCAGAGGTCGTACTGGTTCATGCGCCGGTCGTCGGCCCAGACGCAGAAGGCCCGGGGCTGGCCCGGCACGTAGAAGGCCAGCTCGGCCGTGGTGTCGTAGACATCGCTCAAAAAGAAGCAGCGCGCGGGATCGGGCAGGCCCTGGCGCAGCTCGTCGGCCTTGCGGCCCATGTCGCTCCAGCCCTTGAGCCGTCCCAGGATGTCCACGGACGGCGGCAGGGGCAGGGCCGGGGACAGGTGCAGGACCAGGAAGATGAGCGCCGAGAGACCCAGCAGGGCGTTGCGGGCCTTGGCCCGGGCCGGGTCGCGCACCAGGGCCGCGAACCTTTCCGCCGCCAGGAGCGCGCCCGCCACGTAGCTCACCGTGGTCCAGTTGGGCAGGACCTTGGCGTGGAAGCTCCAGAGCAGGAAAAAGCCCCACACGGGCAGAAAGAACAGCACCAGCAGGGCCTGGCGCCGGGCAGAGGCCGCCTCCAGCCCCTGGGCCCTGGCCGGGGCGCGCAGGGCGGCCAGCAGGCCCGCCACGCTGGCCGCCAGCATGAGCCAGAGCCACCAGGGCGTGGCCAGGCCCACCTGGGAGCCGAAGTATTCCGGGAACCGGTCCAGCCGCAGGAGCTTTTCAGCCCCCTTGCCCTCCACGCCGATGAGGTAGAGCACGTGCTTGTAGCCCACGAAATCATTCTGGAAATTCCAGACGAGCGTGGGCAGGAAGCCCAGGGCCAGGCCCGCGCCCAGGGCCAGGATGAGCCAGGGCCAGAACCCCCGGGGCCGCCAGCCCTTCCACTCCAGGTACAGGCCATAGGCCGCGGCCAGGCCCAGGAATCCGAGCATGGTGTACTTGGCCAGCAGGCCGAAGCCCAGGCACAGGGCCAGGAGCGCATAGGGCCTGCGCCCTCCCTTGCCCTCGCCCGCGGCCCAGAGGCAGAACAGCGCCCCGGTCCAGCAGAGCACGAACGGATTGTCCGTGGTCATGAGGATGCCCAGGGCCAGGAACAGGGGGCTCGACGCGGTCACGGCCACGGCCCAGAAACCCAGGTCCGGCCGCTGCCAGAGCCGGGCGGGCGCGAGATAGAGCAGGGTCTGGAACGCGGCCGCGCCCAGGATGGAGCCCAGGCGCACGCCCAGCTCGGTGTTCCCGGCCACGAGGGTCCCGGCCTTGATGATCCAGGCGATGAGCGGGCCCTTGGAATAGTAGGTGAGCTGGAGATGCCGGGTCCAGTCCCAGTACTGGGCCTCGTCCTGCACCAGGTTGAGCTGGCCCGAGGCCACGAACCAGAAGCGGCAGGCCAGCCCGGCCAGGATGAGCAGCCCGGCCCAGAGGCCGTAGCGCGGGGATGCGGTGGGAGCTTGGGTCAAAAACGCCTCCAAAGTCGTGGCCCTTGTACCGGAGCGGTCCAAACCTGTCCAGACGCACGGCTTCGCGGTTTTGCGTGAAACGGCGAAGCCGCATTGACCGCCGCGCTCCGGAACCCTATACCATGGGAAACGCACAGGGGGCTTCATGCACAAGGACTACACCCTGGCGCTCATCCAGTGCGCCATGCAGCCCGATCCCCAGGCCAACCGCGAAAAGGCCCGGGACCTGGTCCTGGAGGCCGCCAAGCGCGGCGCGGACCTGGTCTGCCTGCCCGAACTCTTCGCCACGCCCTATTTCTGCAAGCGCGAGGACGGCGAATACTTCGACCTGGCCGAGGAGATCCCGGGCCCGTCCCTGGAGATCATGGCCGACGCGGCCCGCCAGGCCAAGGTGGTCCTGGCCGTGCCCCTGTTCGAGCGCCGGGGGCCCGGGCTGTACCACAACACCGCGGTGCTCCTGGGCCCGGACGGACGGACCCTGGGCCAGTACCGCAAGATGCACATCCCCGAGGACCCGGGATTCCACGAAAAATTCTACTTCACCCCGGGCGACCAGGGCTTTCCGGTGTTCGACACCCCCCTGGGCCGGGTGGGCCTGCTCATCTGCTGGGACCAGTGGTTTCCCGAGGCCGCGCGCATCGCGGCCCTGCAGGGCGCCGAGCTCCTGCTCTACCCCACGGCCATCGGCCGCCTCCTGGGCGAGAGCGAGGAGGAGGGCGAGGTCCAGGTGGACTCCTGGATGACCGTGCAGCGCGGCCACGCCGTGGCCAACGGCCTGTTCCTGGCCGCGGCCAACCGCATCGGCCTGGAGGAGCCCGACGGGCCCGGCCTGGCCGTGCACTTCTTCGGCAATTCCTTTGTGGCCGGGCCCCGCGGCGAGGTCCTGTCCCGGGCCTCGGCCGAGCGCGAGGAGATCCTGCTCACCCGCATCGAGCCCGGCCGCGTGGACGCCACCCGGCGCGCCTGGCCGTTTTTGCGCGACCGGCGCATTGAGTCCTACTTCCCGCTGCTGGAGCGCTACGGCCGATGACGCACGCCTCTGCCCCGGGCCTCCGGGGCTTTCGCTGGCCCGCGGAATGGGAGCCGCAGGAGGCGGTCTGGCTGGCCTGGCCCGCCTCGTCCCTGGACTGGCCCGGACGGCTCCAGGGCGTGCGCTTCGCCTTTGCGGACATGGTCCGCCATCTGGCCCGGGGCCAGGAGGTCCGCATCCTGGCGCACTCCCCGGCCATCGAGGCCGAGGCCCGCAAGCGGCTTGCGGACGTGGGCGCGGACCTGTCCAACGTGCGATTCATCCCCTGCCCCGTTGACCGGTCCTGGGTGCGCGACAGCGCGCCGCTGTTCCTGCGCGGGCCCCACCGGGAAACCGGCCTGGTCCGCTTCCGGTTCAATGCCTGGGCCAAGTATCCCACGCACACCAAGGACGCCCGCGTGCCCGAGGCCGTGGCCCGGCACCTGGGCCTCCCCCTGTTTCACGTGAAAAAAGACGGCCGGCCCGTGGTCCTGGAGGGCGGGGCCCTGGAGCACAATGGCCAGGGAACCCTGATCACCACGGAAGAATGCCTCCTGGACCAGCGGACCCAGGCGCGCAACCCCGGGTTCACCAGGCAGGACTACGAGGCCCTGTTCCGCGAGCACCTGGGCGCGACCCAAACCCTCTGGCTGGGCCAGGGCATTGCGGGTGACGACACCCACGGCCACGTGGACGACCTCTGCCGCTTCGTGAGCCCCACGACCCTGGTGCTCATCCAGGAGGACGATCCCAAGGACGTGAACTACGCCCCGCTCCAGGAGAACCGCGAACGGCTCCAGGGCCTGCGCCTGGCCGACGGCACCCGGCCCGAGGTCGTTCCCCTGCCCATGCCCGGCCCGCTGGTGTTCCGGGGTCAAAGGCTGCCCGCGAGCTACGCCAATTTCCTCATCGCCAACGCCTGCGTGCTCGTGCCCACGTTCAACGACCCCAAGGACCGCGAAGCCCTGGGCATCCTGGCGGAGCTGTTCGACCGCCCGGTCATCGGCATCCACGCCCAGGACCTGGTCCAGGGCCGGGGCGCCATCCACTGCCTGACCATGCAACAGGCCGGAACCCCCGCATGACGCCCATTCCCGAAGACTTCGCCCTGGCCTCCTACCGCTATCCCCTGCCTGCGGAGCGCATCGCCCAGGAGCCCGCGGCCCGGCGCGACGGGTCCAGGCTCCTGGTCCTGGACCGCGCCGGCGCGAACACGACCCACGCCTTTGCCGAGCTGGCGGACCTGCTGCCCAAAAACGCCCTGCTCGTGGCCAACAATTCCCGGGTCCTGCCCGCCCGGCTCTACGGGGCCAAGGTCTCGGGCGGCCGGGTCCAGTTCCTGCTGCTCACGCCCCTGCCCCTGCTTTCCCCGCAGCCCGGCGACGCCGGACGCCGGGAAGCCGAGGCCGTGGGCCTGCTGCGGGCCTCCAAGGCCCCGCGCGTGGGCGAGAAGGTGGCCTTTGACGCGGACCTCTCGCTCACCGTGCTGGAGCGCGGGGAATTCGGCCGCTGCCGGGTGAAACTTTCCTGGCGCGGGGACCTGGACGCCCTGTTCCAGCGCCTGGGCCACATGCCCCTGCCGCCGTACATCACCCGGCCGGACGCCGAGGCCGACCGCGAGCGCTACCAGACGACCTACGCGGACCCGGACAAGGCCGGTTCCGTGGCCGCGCCCACCGCGGGCCTGCACTTCACGCCCGAGCTGCGGCAGCGCCTGCTCGCAGAGGGCTTCGGCTGGGCCGAGGTCACGCTCTACGTGGGCTACGGCACGTTCTCGCCCGTGCGCGCCCTGGACATCCGCGAGCACCAAATGCACGCCGAATGGGTCGAGGTGCCCGAGGCCACGGCCCGGGCCGTGCAGCAGGCCAAGGACCAGGGACGGCCCGTGCTGGCCGTGGGCACCACCAGCGCCCGCAGCCTGGAGGGCATGTTCCGGGCCAGGGGCCGCATCGAGGCCTTCTGCGGGGAGACCGACATCTTCATCAAACCTGGGCACTCGTTCGGCGTGGTGGACGCGCTGCTCACCAATTTCCATTTGCCAGAGTCTTCGCTCCTGATTATGGTTTCTGCCCTGGCGGGCCGCAAACGGATACTGGAAGCCTATGCCCAGGCTTTGGCCTCGGGCTTCCGCTTCTTCTCCTACGGCGACGCCATGCTCATACGCTGAAGACGCCGGAGCCCCAGACGGCTTCCGGCTCCACGGGGAGGTTTCCATGTCGCGGATCGCAATCGACGAGACCCGGTGCAAGGGCTGCCTGCTCTGCACCACGGTCTGTCCGGTGGGGATTCTCGTGCAATCCCCCCGCTTCAACCAACAGGGCTACAAGGTCGCCGAGGTGCGTCCCGAGGACCGGGACAAGTGCACGGGCTGCACCTCCTGCGCCCTGATCTGCCCGGACCTGGCCATCACGGTCTGGCGCTCCAAAAAGCCCAAGGGAGGCGCGTGATGGCCAAGAACAAGCGCGTGTTCATCAAGGGCAACGAGGCCGTGGCCTACGGCGCCTTGGCCGCCGGCTGCCGCTGCTTCTTCGGCTACCCCATCACCCCCCAGAACGACATCCCGGAGTTCATGTCCAAGGCCATCGTGGACGCGGGCGGCGAGTTCGTCCAGGCCGAGAGCGAGGTGGCCGCGGCCAACATGCTCCTGGGCGCGGGCGCCTGCGGCATCCGGGCCATGACCTCCTCGTCCAGCCCGGGCGTGTCCCTCAAGCAGGAGGCCATCTCCTACATGGCGGGCAGCGAGATCCCGGCGGTCATCGTGAACATGAACCGGGGCGGCCCGGGCCTGGGCGACATCGGCCCGAGCCAGGGCGACTACTACCAGTCCACCCGGGGCGGCGGCCACGGCGACTACCGCACCCTGGTCCTGGCCCCGGGCACGGTCCAGGAGGCCTATGACCTGACCGTCAAGGCCTTTGACCTGGCCTTCAAGTACCGCAACCCCGTGCTCGTGCTCGGCGACGCCATCCTGGGCCAGATGAAGGAGCCCGTGACCCTGACCCCCACGGCCAAGGTCCCGGCCTCGGAAGGCAAGGCCTGGCGGCTCGAGGGCAAGGGCAAACGCAAGCCCCGGATCATCAAGTCCCTGTTCCTGGAGGACGGGGCCCTGGCCGCCCAGAACCGCCACCTGGAGGCCAAGTACGCCTCCATGGCCGGGGAAGTGGCCTGCGAACAGTTCCAGCTCAAGGACGCGGACCTGGTGGTGGTGGCCTACGGCTCCATCGGCCGCATCGCCAAGACCGCCATCCGCAAGCTGCGGGCCAAGGGCAAGAAGGTCGGGCTGTTCCGGCCCATCACTCTGTACCCCTTCCCCGGCGCGGCCCTGGCCAAGCTGGCCAAGGCGGGCAAGAAATTCCTGACCATTGAACACAACCTGGGCCAGATGGTGGACGACGTGCGTCTCGCCATCCGGGGCTTGGCCGACTCGGCCTTCTTCGGGGTCTACCCCGGCGACATGCCCGCGCCCGAGGATTTCGAGGAGCCCATCGTGAAGGCCCTGAGGAGGAAGGCATGAGCCCCGCCGCTGTGAAGGACGAAATCCTGGCCTTTGACCGGCCCGAGGTGGTGGCCGACCGGGCCACCCACTACTGCCCCGGCTGCCACCACGGCGTGGCCCACCGCCTGGTGGGCGAGCTGCTCACCGAAATGGGCCTGGTGGACAAGACCATCATGGTCACGGCCATCGGCTGCTCGGTGTTTCTCTACAACTACCTGCTCCTGGACGCGGTGGAGGCCCCGCACGGCCGGGCCCCGGCCGTGGCCACGGGCGTGAAGCGCGCCCGGCCCGACAACTTCGTGTTCACCTACCAGGGCGACGGCGACCTGGCCTCCATCGGGCTGGCCGAGATCGTCCACTGCGCCAACCGCGGCGAGCGCGTCAGCGTGGTCTTCGTGAACAACACGGTCTACGGCATGACCGGCGGCCAGATGGCCCCGACCACGCTCATCGGCCAGAAGACCACCACCTGCCCGGGCGGCCGCTGCCGCGAACGCGAGGGCATGCCCATCAAGATGGCCGAGATCATCGGCGGCCTGGGCGGCACGGTCTTCGCGGCCCGCGCGGCCTTGAACAACGTGAAGAACATCCGCCAAGCCAAGAAGTTCCTCAAGACCGCCTTCGAGGTCCAGACCAAGGGCCTGGGCTTCGGCTTCGTGGAGCTGCTCTCGGCCTGCCCCACCAACTGGAAAATGAACCCGGTCAAGGCCAACCAGCGCATCGAGACCGAAATGATCCCCTACTTCCCGCTGGGGATCTTCAAGGACCTCTCGGGCGAAGGAGGGGTCTGCTGATGGCCGCCAAGAAACCCAAGCACCTGGACGTGATCATCGCCGGCTTCGGCGGCCAGGGCGTGCTCCTGATCGGCAACCTCCTGGCCTACGCCGGCATGAACGCCGGCCTCAACGTGACCTACATCCCGGTGTACGGCGCGGAGATGCGCGGCGGCACGGCCAACTGCACCGTGATCCTGTCCGCCGAGGACATCGGCTCGCCCATCGTGCACCGGCCCCAGAGCGCCATCATCATGAACCGGCCGTCCCTGGACAAGTTCCAGCCCCGGCTTCTGGACAAGGGCGTGCAGATCGTCAACTCCTCGCTCATCGAACCCAGGCTGGCCGACACCAAGCGGGTGAAGAGCGTGCTCGTGCCCTGCAACGGGATCGCGGACAAGCTCGGCAACTCCCGCATGGCCAACATGGTGGCCCTGGGCGCCTTTGTGGCCGCCACCCAGATCGTGCCCCTGGCCGCGGTGATCAAGAGCCTGGAGAACGTCATCTCGGCCAGCTACAAGGACTTGATCCCCAAGAACGCCCAGGCCCTGGAGGCCGGGGCCGCGGCCGCACAGTAGAACCGGGGGGCGCGGCCCCCAGGACCCAGCGCCAGGGCTCGGCCCTGGACCTTCTTCACGGCGCTGCCGCCGGAACAGGACCGCGAACCGGCCCGTTCCGGCGGCAGCGCCTTCCTTTTCCGCCAGGATCGCGCTACGAAACAGGAACACGACCCACCCCCAACCAGGAGGCACGCCCATGACCGCCCGCTATGCCGTGATCGGCCATCCCCTGGGACACAGCTTAAGCCCGCTTCTGCACAACTGGGGCTTCCGGGAATGCGGCATCGACGCCCGCTACGAGGCCATGCCCGTGACCCCGGCCGAACTGTCCGCGTTCCTGGTCCGGGCGCGGGTGGAGCCCCTGGCCGGGCTGTCCGTGACCATCCCGCACAAGCAGACCATCATGGGCCTTCTGGACGAGCTGACCTTTGCGGCCTCCTCGGTGGGCGCGGTGAACACGGTGTTCTGGCAGGACAACCGGCTCTGGGGCGAGAACACCGACGTCGCCGGCGTCAAGGAGCCCCTGCGGGGCCTGGGCCCGTTCCACAGCGCCCTGGTGCTCGGCGCGGGCGGCGCGGCCCGGGCCGTGGTCTTCGCCCTCATGGAGCTGAAGGTGCCGCAGATCTTCGTGGCCGCCCGGGACCAGAACAAGGCCGCGGCCCTGGCCGCCACCCTCACGGCCAAGCCCCTGGCCTGGGAGGACCGCGCCACGGTCCAGACCCGGCTCATCGTCAACACCACGCCGCTGGGCATGCTCGGCGAGCGCCAGGACATGTCGCCCTGGCCCAACGACGCGCCCCTGCCTCCCGCGGCCACGGTCTTCGACGTGGTCTACAACCCGCTCACCACGCGCTTCCTGGCCCAGGCCCAGGCCGCGGGCTGCCACACCGTGTCCGGCCTGGAGATGTTCCTGCACCAGGGCCTGGCCCAGTTCCGGCTGTGGACCGGCCAGGACCTGGACCCGGACAAGGTCCGGGACGTGCTCCGTCAGGCCCTGGCCTGATTGCTCCCGGCCGCCGGAGGCCGCCCTGGTTGACAACTCCGCCGCCCGCCGGTAGGCAGCGGAAACTGTTCTTTGGACAACGGCCCCTGGAAAACGGAAGACGGTGCAACTCCGTCGCAGACGCGCTGCCGTAACCGGGAACACGCGCGGAACCCCCACTGGACCCGAGAGGTCCGGGAAGGGCGTTCCGGCCGGTCCGCAAGGACCGGAGGCGGGAAACCGCCCGCGCCCGGAAGCCGGAAGACGCTCCAGGAACGTCGCTCATTCGGACCTCGCGCAACCCGGGTCTGGAATGGACTCGCTGCACAGCGGGCCGCCCCGCGCCCGCGCCTGCCGCGCCATCCCGGCCCGCCTTTATAAAAGGCGGGCCGTCCTTTCCCCTTTTCCCGGTTCGCGTGTACGTTCGTATGAGCAGAATCCTAACGCGCACAAGGAGGATGCTTCATGCTCACGCACACCCTGGGATTTCCCCGCATCGGCCGCAACCGCGAGCTCAAGGCCGCTGTGGAGGGCTTCTGGAGGGGCGAAACCGACGCCGAAACCCTGCTCGAAAGCGCCCGGGACCTGCGCGCCGCCCATTGGCGGCTCCAGGCCGAGGCGGGCATCGAGCTGGTGCCTGTGGGCGACTTCAGCCTGTACGACCAGATGCTCGACCTGGCCCTGCTCCTGGGCTGTGTGCCCGAGCGCTACGCCCGCCAGCCCGGCAGCGGCCTGGAGCGCATGTTCCTCATGGCCCGGGGCGGCCCGGGCGTGCGGGCCATGGAGATGACCAAGTGGTTCGACACGAACTACCACTACATCGTGCCCGAGCTGGACGTGGACAAGGAGTTCCGGCCCGCGCCCGCACGCCTGGCCGGGGAGCTGGCCGAGGCCCGGCGCCTGGGCCTGGCGCCCAAGGCCGTGCTCGTGGGGCCGCTGACCTTCCTGCACCTGGCCAAGACCGCTGATCCGGGCCAGAACAAGTGGACCCTGCTGGAGCCCCTGACCCGGGCCTATGAGGCCCTGCTGCGCGACCTGGCCCCGCGCTGCCCCTGGATCCAGATCGACGAGCCGGCCCTGGCCGCGGACCTGCCCCCCACGGCCCTGGACCGGGCCCACGGGGTCCTGGCCCGGATCAGCGAGGCCGCGCTCCCGGCCCAGGTCCTCCTGGCCGCCCCGTTCGGCAGCGTGGCCCGCCACACGGCGCTCCTCAAGAACCTGCCGGTGCGGGCCCTGCACCTGGACCTGGCCCGGGCCCCGGAACAGCTGGAGCCGGTCTGCGCGCTCCTGCCCCAGGCCTGCTCCCTGTCCCTGGGCCTGGTCAGCGGCCGGAACATCTGGCGCACGGACCTGGACAAGGCGCTCAGCCTGGGCCGCACCGCCCTGGACCTCCTGGGCCCGGAACGGCTCCTCCTGGCCCCGTCCTGCTCGCTCCTGCACGTGCCCGTGGACCTGGCTGCGGAAACGGCCCTGGACCCGGAAATCCGCTCCTGGATGGCCTTTGCCGTGCAGAAGTGCGCCGAGGTCCGGCTCCTGGCCCAGGCCCTGGCAGGCCGCGACGTGTCCGCCGAGCTGGCCGAGAACGCCGCCCTGCTGGCGCGCCGGGCCGCCGACCCCCGGGTGCGCAACCCGGCCGTGCGCCTGCGGACCGCGGCCGCGACCCCGGAAATGGCCCGGCGGCGCTCGCCCTACGCCGTGCGCAGCCTGACCCAGCGGGCCCGCCTGCAGCTGCCCGAGCTGCCCACCACGACCATCGGCTCCTTCCCCCAGACCGCCGAGGTGCGCTCGGTCCGCGCCCGCTTCCGCTCCGGCGCCCTGGACCGCGAGGGCTACGAAACGGCCCTGCGCGGCTTCGTGGACCGGGCCCTGGCCGTGCAGGAGGCCGCGGGCGTGGATGTGCTCGTGCACGGCGAGGCCGAGCGCAACGACATGGTGGAATACTTCGGCGAGCAGCTGGACGGGTTCTGCTTCACGCGCAACGGCTGGGTCCAGAGCTACGGCACCCGCTGCGTCAAGCCGCCGGTGATCTTCGGCGACGTGTCCCGGCCCGGGCCCATGACCGTGGCCTGGCGCTCCTACGCCCAGAGCCGGGCCGTGAAGCCGGTCAAGGGCATGCTCACCGGGCCCGTGACCATCCTCTGCTGGAGCTTCGTGCGCGACGACCTGCCGCGCTCCCAGGCCTGCCGCCAGATCGCCCTGGCCATCCGCGACGAGGTGGCCGACCTGGAGGCCTCGGGCGCCACCGTGATCCAGATCGACGAGCCGGCCCTGCGCGAGGGCATGCCCCTGGCCCGCGAGGACTGGCCCGCGTACCTGGCCTGGGCCGTGGAATGCTTCCGCCTGGCCACCTCGGGCGTGTCCGACTCCACCCAGATCCACACCCACATGTGCTACGCCGAGTTCAACGAGATCCTGGAGTGGATCGCGGCCATGGACGCGGACGTGCTCTCCATCGAGGCCAGCCGCAGCGGCATGGAGCTCCTGGACGCCTTCGCCCGCTTCGCCTACCCCAACGAGGTCGGGCCCGGGGTCTGGGACATCCACAGCCCGCGCGTGCCCTCGGTGGAGGAGATGGCCGGGCTCCTGGAAAAGGCGCTCACCGTGATCCCGCGCCAGAAGCTCTGGGTCAACCCGGACTGCGGGCTCAAGACCCGCGACTGGCCCGAAACCGAGGCCAGCCTCAAGAACATGGTCAAGGCCGCCAAGCTCATGCGCCAGAGAAAGGTCTAGAAGGGCAGGGGGCTGCGCGCCCCCTGCACCCCGCGCCAGGACTTCGTCCTGGACCCAATAGTGACGCGGATTTTCCAGCGGCTCTGGCCGCTGGAAAATCCGCGTCACAGTAAGGTCCAGGGCCGCGCCCCGGCCGGGGGTCCGGGGGTGGAACCCCCGTTTCAATCCACCTTGAGGATCACGGCGTAGGCCGAGAAGGTGACCCAGGCCTTCATGCCGGGCTTGAGTTCGAGGCGGTCCACGCTCTGGGCCGTGGTCACGGAGCAGACCCGGGTGTCGTCGCTCAAACGCACGATGACCTCGGCCGTGACCTTGCCCTTGGTCACGCTCTCGATCACGCCGTGGAGCCGGTTCCCGGCCGTGGACTTGGGCTCGGGCTCGCTCGTTTCCACGAGCACGTTGGGGGCCTTGATCTCGGCGGTGAGCAGGAGCCCTTCGCGGATGCCCAGGGTTTCCAGGCTGTCCACGGTGATCACCGAGGACACGGCGTGGCCGCCCAGGGTGGCCAGCTCCACCAGGGCCTGGATGTCGCCCCGGGCGATGCGCGCCACCTTGCCGAAAAAGGCGTTGCGGGCGCTGGTCTTGCGCCGGGACTCGCGCTCCAGGATGTGTTCGGTGATGCGGCGCTTGTCCTCTGCGGAAAAGTCCAGAAACGCGGCGGTAAGGTCGGCCGAGGACTGCCCGAGCATGTCCTGGACCACCTTGAGGGGCATGTTGCCGCGCAGGAGCTCGATGGCCCGGGAGCGGCGGAGCACCGTGGGGTTGCCCAGCTCCAGGGGGATCTTGGCGGCCTTGGCCCGCTCCTGGAACTTGCGGCGGATGTGGCCCTGGTCCATGCGGCAGAGCGAGCCGCGCAGGGGCTGGAGCGTGGGGTCGGAGAGCAGGCGGCGCATCTCGGCCGCGGCCTCGTCGGGCAGGCGCACCTCGCGGGGGGATTTGCGGCCCGGAAAGCGCACGAGTCCGGCGGAGGAGTCCAGATCGGTGAGGTCGTCCAGGGCCAGGACCTCGCCCAGCCGGGCCCCGGTGTAGCGCAGCAGGAGGTAGATGAGCCAGAGCCGCAGCCGGGACACGCGGATGTCCGCGCGCCGGGGCGCGTCGGCCCACTCGGCGAAGGAGGTGGTCAGGCGGGCCAGGTCCAGGGTGTCCAGGTACTTGACGCCGCCGGGCACGGAGAACACGGCCGAGGGATTCAGGCGGCGGGACTGGGCCTGCTCCGGCCGGGGTTGACGACGCTGCATGGATGTGAGGATACAGGGAGCGGCAGGGGATGCCAAGGCAGACACGAAAAGAAAAAAACGCGTGACAAACGGCAACGGCCGGGCTAGACAAGACTCACACGTGTTTTATAAAATACGTGTGAGTCTTCGCCACCCGCAACCGGAGGCCCGAACATGTACTTCAGCGTCGCCGGCATCGAGGTCCAGCCCTGGGTCCCGCCCCTGGTGGCCTTTGTGGTTTCCTTCTTCACCAGCATGGGCGGCATCTCCGGGGCCTTCCTCCTGTTGCCCTTCCAGATGAACGTCCTGGGTTACGTGAACCCCTCGGTGAGCGCCACCAACCACGTGTTCAACATCACGGCCATCCCCGCCGGGGTCTACCGCTACATCCGCGAGGGCCGCATGGTCTGGCCGCTCACCTGGGTGGTCATCATCGGCACCCTGCCCGGGGTGTTCATCGGCTCGCTCTTGCGCGTGCTCTATCTGCCCGACCCCAGGAACTTCAAGTTCTTCGTGGGGTTGGTGCTCCTGTACATCGGCGCGCGCATGATCCTGGACCTGCTCAAGAAGCCCGCGCCCGGCCAGGACAAGAAGAGCGCGGAAAAGCGCTTCCAGGAGCTGGTCAAGGCCTGGCGCCAGCGCACCGAGAGCACGGGCGAGAAGCTCCCGGCCGTGCGCGTGACCCGCTTCACGCCCACGCGCATCGCCTACGAGTTCTACGGTGAGGCCTTCGAGATCTCCACCCCGGGCATCCTCGTCCTGAGCCTGGTGGTGGGGGTCATCGGCGGGACCTACGGCATCGGCGGCGGCTCGATCATCGCCCCGTTCTTCGTGTCCATCTTCGGCCTGCCCGTGTACACCGTGGCCGGGGCCGCGCTCATGGGCACCTGCGTCACCTCCCTGGCCGGGGTCACCTTCTTCCAGATCATCGCGCCCTGGTTCCCGAACCAGTCCGTGGCCCCGGACTGGCTCCTGGGCCTGCTCTTCGGCCTGGGCGGCATGTGCGGCATGTACCTGGGCGCGCGCTGCCAGAAGTTCGTGCCCGCACGCTACATCAAGTGGATGCTCGGCGCGGTCATCCTCTGGATGGCCCTCAAGTACGTCATCGGGTTCTTCCTCTAGTCGCAGGCGGCTGGGTCCGGCCGCCTGGCCCGGGGCTTCCTCCGCGCCCCGGGCTTTTTCGCGTCCGCAGACCGCCTTGACCCCCTGTCCGCGCCGTAGTATCGGCAAGTGACGATACCGGCAATCCTTGCAAATAAACGCTGACGATGGGAGGCGACATGTCCCAGGACCTGCTCACCCACGCGGACCTGGCCCAGGCCGTGGGGGTCTCGGTGACGAGCATCAAGAGCTACCGGAGCAAGTTCCCGGGGTTCATTCCCGTGGCCTCCTGGACCAAGCCCCTGCGCTTCGCGCCAGGGGCCCTGCCGGTCTGCCGCCGCATCCGCGAGCTGTTCACCCAGGGCCAAAGCGTGGCCCAGGTGCGCCGGGAACTGGCCTCCGAGTTCCCGGAAAACGAACAGGAGCGGCCCTGCGAGGAGGCCGGGGCCGCGTTCGCCGCCGGGATCAGCCAGGAAAACTTCCAGGAATTCTTCAAGACCGCCGGGAAAATGATGCAGGGCATGGCCGCCCTGGCCACGGCCCAGGCCCGGGCCGAGCAGCGCCTGAGCCGTCTGGAGCGGGCTTTGGAGGCCAACGCCCTGGCCCTGTCCGAGCTGACCCAGGCGCTCCAGGGCCAGACCCGGCCCAGCGAGCGGCCGCGCAAGGTGGTGGCGGTGCGCGGGGCCCAGGGCACGAGCACCTACACCCTGGAGGACCAGGCCGCCGAACCCCTGGCGGAACCCGGCAAGGCCGAACCGAAACGCGGCGAAGCCGCCGCCGCGCCGGCCGCGGAGTTCCTGGGTCTGCCCGTGGCCATTGTCACGGAGCGGGGCGAGTATCTCGGGGTGCACGGACGGCCGCCGCTGGCCACCTTTGCCCAGGCCCTGGAGGCCCAGGCCTCGGGCCCCGGCAGTTGGGCCAGGGAAGGGGAGGGCTTTGCCCTGTCCCTGATCCTAGGGGGCGCGCCGCACACCCTGCGCTTCGAGGCCCGGGACATGCCCAGCGGGCTCAGGGTGGCCCTGCTGGCGGGCCTGGACCTGGACCGCAAGGCCGTGACCCCGGCGTTCATCCAGGAGTTTGTGAGAAAAATGCGGGAGAAGATGGGCTAACTACTCGGGCCGGTAAGGCCCTTTACCTAAGACAGCTTCTATGCGCCGGGCAAGGCGCTGGCGGAATTCATCCAACTTGTCTGGCTCCCAATCAATGCAATTATGCTGGCGAATATCAAAATGAAGTTTTTCTATTTCGTCCTTCCTGCAAGTCCAAAAGACTTCCCGGCCTAGTCCCTTAGCAAAACCTGCCTCAAAATAAACCCCACCGCGATGGCCAGTAAAATCCGCTATAATAAACTTGCTTCGTCGGATTTGAATTATGATTTCATCATCAATTTTATCATTGTGCTCACGCTGATCGACTCGGTGAGGCTTGTAGCCAGCATTAAGGATTGCTGGAGATATTGCTTTAATATATACTGAATTTAAAGCATCAGCAAACCACATCGCTACAAAGCCTTGTTCGCTTTCAATTTGTGTTTTTCTTAACTCTTCGTACTTTGCCCATCCACTAGGAGCTATTCTAAGATGTGAAGATATTGGCGCAGGTTCAATAAATCCCTTAATATATCCCATTGAATTTAAGTGGGATAATACTTCATATAGTTCTTCAGCATTAACGCAGCCAAACATTTTCATTTTATAAAGAATGCTTTGTATGTCTATGATATCGCCAGCATATTTTGTTTGTCCAACTAAATAGGTAAATATTTCATCTGCTGTTTCATGAAATGAAAGTGGCTCTATGGAAAACAAAAAGTCCAGATCGCTTACTTTGATTTCAATCCCTTGATTAAGAACGATATATCGAACTATTGCGGCAAGTTTTTTAAGAGAAAACTTTTTATCCTCAATGTAAAATTTTATTTCTTCTGCTGCTTTGAACTTTCCACACCGCGAGCAATTAATCTCATGTAATCCGCCAGGTAATAGCATTGAGGCGATAAGTTTTTCGGAGCAAACAGGACACGTCTCCATGTGTTGCCCTCCTATTTTCCCTTCTCAATCAATGCGCTGAAGAAGAACTCGCCGAGCTGCGAGTCCTGGGGCGTGGTCCACTGGCGCACCAGCTTGGACCCGGGCGTGCGCTTGAGGAATCCTTCCACCAAGAGCTCGTTCTCGTCCGGATTGAGCGTGCAGGTGATCACGGCCACGAGTCCGCCCGGGGCCACGGTCTCATAGGACGCGTCCAGGATCGCGGCCTGGGTCCGGGCCAGGGCCCGGGCGTCCTTCATGCTCCGCTTCCACTTGATGTCCGGCCGCCGGGCCAGCACGCCCAGGCCTGTGCAGGGCAGGTCCAGGAGCACGGTGCCGGGCGCGTCCTTGAGCGGCGCGGGCAGGTCGGCCCGGGCCCGGAAGCAGGGCACCTCGGGCAGGGCCCGGCGCAGGGCCTTGAGCCGGCCGTGGTGGATGTCCGAGGCGATCACCCGTTTGCCCATCTCCTGGAGGTGCCGGGTCTTGTTGCCCCGGCCCGCGCAGGCGTCCCAGACCGGCTCGGGCCAGGAGCCCGGGGCCAGGACCTTGAGGGCCTCGCGGGCCGCGAAGCTCTGGCGCGTGACGTGGCGCGCGGCCTCGGCGTCCAGGTCCAGTTCCGTGCCCGCGAGAAAGGCGAAGCCCCGGCCGTCGCGCACCAGGAGGTCCGGATCGCGCTCCAGCATGTGGGCCAGGTCGCGGCCCTGGCGTCCCGGAGCCAGCACCAGGCCCAGGGCCGGGGCTCTGGTCTGGGCCGCGAGATAGGCCTCGGCCCGCTCGGGCCCGTAGGCCGTGCGCCAGAGCCGCACGATCCACTCCGGGCAGGAATGCCAGCGGCAGAGGAACTCCACCTCGTCGGCCGCGTCCTGGCGGAAGAACTCCGGGGACCGGGCCCCCTCGCCCACCTCGGCCACGCGGCGGAGCACGGCGTTGAACAGCCCGGACAGCCGTCCCTGGCCCTGGCCCTTGGCCCATTCCACGGCCCAGGACACCGAGGCGTAGGCCGGGACCTTGTCCAGGAACAGGAGTTCGTAGGCCGCCAGGCCCAGGCCCAGGGCGAGCTTTTCCGGCACTTCCCCGGGCCGGGCCAGGAAGCGCGACAGGGCGAAGTCCACCCGGCCCTTGAGCCGGAGATAGCCGTAGGCCAGCTCCGTGGCCAGGCCCGCGTCCAGGAGCCCGGGACGCACCTCGTGCAGGGCCGCGTCCAGGGCGGCCTGGAGGTCCTGGCCGCGCCAGAGGCAGCGCGACAGGGCCCGCAGGGCCGTTTCCCGGGCCGGGGGCAGCTCCCCGGGGCCCGGCCTAGCCATGGAGGGCCTCGCCGCTGCCCTGGGCCGTGCCCGCGGGCGCGTCTCCGGGCTGGCGTCCAATGCGATACTGCGGGGCCAGGAAGCGGCCCAGGGCCTGCTCCAGCAGGGGCAGTTTCACGCGGGTGTCCAGGCAGGGGCCGTGGGGCCGCTCGTTGAGCACCCCGTACACGGGCAGGGGATAGGTGTCCTGGATGCCCGCGGCCAGGTCGCGGTCGCAGGCCACGGCCAGGATGAGTTTCGGCCGCTTCTGGACCACGATGCGCCGGGCGATGGTCCCGCCCGTGGCAATGGCCAGGTGCACCCCGTACTTCTCGTGCAGGCCCAGGAGCCCGGTGATGGGGCATTTGCCGCAGCGCTTGCAGTTGAAGATGTCGTAGGTCAGCCGCATGTCGCAGCGGCTGTTCTGGAGGCAGTGGGGCATGAGCAGGAGGATCTCCTCGGGCCGGTAGGTCCCGGCCTCGGAGAGCACGAGCTCGTTGTTCACCTTGATGAACGAGAGCCGGATGTCCTCCTTGGAAACCCCGAAGAGCCTGCCGAACAGGGTGATGAGCGGCAGGTAGAGCTTGATGGTCACGCCCCGGAAGCGCCGGGCGAACGGGAACGAGCGCTTGAGCACCAGGTTGAGCACCAGGCCCGCCCCGGACCAGCAGACCAGGCCCCCCAGGGCCGCCACGAGCAGGCCCCAGCCCCAGGGCGCCCAGGGATGGATCGCGGCCAGGCCCACATAGGGCACCCACCAGAGCAGGGCCAGCAGGCCGCAGACCAGCAGACAGGAACCCAGGATGAGGCCTACGAACAGGCGTTTGCGGATGTCGTGCTGCATGACTCCCTGATGCGCCCGGCAGCGGAGCCCCGGGGGCTCAGCAGACCGGCTTGAGATAGCCGCAGGCAAAGGCCTGGGCCGAGAGGAGCTTCTTGCCCTCGGGCCGCACCCCGGGGGTGAGGTAGAGGCGGTCCGCGGTCTGGATGGCCAGAAACCCGTCCTGCTCGCCCACGATGGCGCCGGGCGCGGCCCTGCTCTCCGGCTCCGGCCCTATCTTTCCCGGGCTCACGGTGAGGCGCAAGGGTTTTTTGCCCTCAACGGACCAGGAAAAAAAGGCTCCCGGCCAGGGGTGCATGGCCCGGATGCGGTTGTGGACCTCGCGGGCCGGGCGATTCCAGTCGATCCGGCCCTCGTCCTTGGAGAGCTTGGGCGCGTAGGTGGCTCGGGCCTCGTCCTGGGGGATGGCCGTGAGCCGCCCCTGGCCCAGGCGCGTGAACGCCTCCACGAGCAGGTCCGCGCCCAGGGCGGCCAGCTGGTCGTGGACCTCCCCGGCGTGTTCGTCCTCGTTGAGCCGCAGGGCCCGCTGGAGCAGCACGGGCCCGGAATCCAGGCCCGCCTCCATGCGCATGATGCTGATGCCGGTGACGCCCTCGCCGTCCAGGAGGCAGCGCTGGATCGGGGCCGCGCCCCGGTACTTGGGCAGGAGCGAGGCGTGCACGTTCACGGGCATGAGCCGGGGGATGTCCAGCACGGCCTGGGGCAGGATCAGGCCGTAGGCGGCCACGGCCAGCACGTCCGGGGCGAGCGCCTGGAGCGCCTCGACCTCGGCCGGGTCCTTGAAGTTCAGGGGCTGGCGCACCTCGATGCCGCGGGACTGGGCCAGTTCCTTGACCGGCGAGGGCTTGCAGGCGAGTCCCCGGCCGCAGGGCCGGTCAGGCTGGGTGTAGGCCGCCAGGACTTGGCCGCCGTCCCACTGGAGCAGGCGCTCCAGGATCACGGCCGCGAACTCCGGCGTGCCCATGAACACGATCTTCAGTCGTTCTTCCCGTGGTGCTTGAGCCATTTGGCGATCTTCTTGTCGTACAGGGCCCGCTTGAGACGGCCGGCGTGGTCCACGATGGTCACGCCGTTGAGATGGTCGATCTCGTGCTGGAGGATCACGGCCAAGAGGCCCTCGGCCTTGAAGCAGACGTCCTGGCCCTTGTCGTCCTGGGCCTTGAGGGTCAGGGTCTCCTTGCGCTTGATCTTGGTGCTGAAGGACGGCACGGACAGGCAGGACTCCTCGGACTCCTTCGCCCCCTCGGCCTCCACGATCACGGGATTGAAGAGCACGCGCAGGGCCTTGCGCTCCTTGGGCCCGGTGTCGTCCACGGTGATGAGCCGGATGTTGTGGCCCACCTGGGGCGCGGCCAGGCCCACCCCGTCCTTCTCGTACATGGTCTCGACCATGTCCTCGATGAGCGCCCGCAGCCTGGGCGTGACCTCGGCCACCTCGGCGCACTTCTTGGCTAGGCGCGGGTCCGGATATTTGACGATCTCCAGAAGCATGACGCTAATCCTTCTTCTCCAGCACGTCCTCGCGGATGCGGATGCCCAGCTCCCGCAACTGCCTGGGAGCCACCACGTTGGGGGCCTCGGTCATGAGACAGGTGGCCTTCTGGGTCTTGGGGAAGGCGATGACGTCGCGGATGGACCGGGATCCCGTCAGGATCATGATAAGGCGGTCAAAGCCGAAGGCAATGCCGCCGTGGGGCGGAGCCCCGTATTTCATGGCCTCCAGCAGGAAGCCGAACTTCTCGGCCGCCTCCTCCGGAGCGATGCCCAGGGCGCTGAACATGGCCTGCTGGAGCTCGGCGGTGTGGATGCGGATGCTGCCGCCGCCGATCTCGCTGCCGTTGAGCACCAGGTCGTAGGCCCGGGCCAGGGCGTTGCCCGGGTCCGAGGCGAGCATCTCCATCTGGCCCGGCTGGGGCGAGGTGAAGGGGTGGTGCCGGGCCACCCAGCGCTTGTCCTCGGGGTCGAACTCCAAAAGCGGGAAGTCCGTGACCCAGAGGGGCGCGAAGACCGTGTCGTCGATGAGCCCCAGGGCCTCGGCCAGGCGCACGCGCAGGTTACCCAGGGCCGCGTTGACGATGTCCGGGGCCGCGGCCTGGAAGAACACGATGTCGCCCACGGCGAGGCCCAGGCGCTCGGTGAGCCCGGCGCGCTCGGCCTCGGACAGGAACTTGGCGATGGGCGACTGCCACTCGCCCTCGCGGATCTTGATCCAGGCCAGGCCCTGGGCCCCGTAGATCTTGACGAACTCGGTGTGGTCGTCGATCTCCTTGCGGCTCATCTCGCCGCCGCCGGGCACACGCAGGGCCTTGACCAGCGGGGCCTTGGCGAACAGCTTGAACTCCGAGCCGAGCACGATGTCCGTGCACTCCACGAGCTTCAAGTCAAAGCGCAGGTCGGGCTTGTCCACCCCAAAGTCGCGCATGGCGTCGTGCCAGGTCATGCGCGGGAAGGGGTTGGGCAGGGCCGCCCCGATGGCCTCCTGGAACAGGGTGCGGACCATGTCCTCGGCCAGGCCCATGACCATGGCCTCGTCCGCGAAGCTCATCTCCACGTCGATCTGGGTGAACTCGGGCTGGCGGTCGGCGCGCAGGTCCTCGTCGCGGAAGCATTTGACGATCTGGTAGTAGCGCTCCATGCCCGAGACCATGAGCAGCTGCTTGAAGAGCTGCGGCGACTGGGGCAGGGCGTAGAAATTGCCCTGGGACAGGCGGCTGGGCACCAGGAAATCGCGCGCGCCCTCGGGCGTGGACTTGGTGAGCACCGGGGTCTCGATCTCCAGGAACCCGTGGCCGTCCAGGAACCGGCGCACGCTCTGGGCCGCCTTGTGCCGGAGCACGAAGTTCCGGGCCAGCCGCGGCCGGCGCAGGTCCAGATAGCGGTGCTTGAGCCGGAGCATCTCCGAGGAGTCCACCCGGTCCTCGATGGGGAAGGGCGGGGTCTCGGCGGTGTTCAGGAGCTTCCACTCCTTGGCCACGATCTCCACCTCGCCGGTGGCCAGGTTCGGGTTGCTCATGCCCTCGGGCCGGGCCCGGACCTCGCCCTTCAAGGCCACCACGTACTCCACGCGCAGGGCGTGGGCCCGCTCGTGGGCCTCGGGCGATTCCGGGCTGAACACGCACTGGGTCAGGCCCTCGCGGTCGCGCAGGTCGATGAAGATGAGCCCGCCGTGGTCCCGGCGGAACTGGACCCAGCCCATGAGGCAGACCTGGGTCCCGATGTCCTTGGCCGAAAGCGCGTTGCAGTGGTGCGTGCGCCGCCAGCCGGCCAGGTCCTCGATGACCCGGTACTCGTCGTAGGAGCGTTCTTCCTGAAGGGGTTCGGACATGGTTTCCTCGTTATTCCTCGGAGCGCTCGGGCAGGGCCGCCACGAGCAGCCCCTCCACTCCGGACACGGCGATCATGGACAGCAGGCGCTCCCGGGACACGGCGCGCTGCTCGCCCGCGCCCTCCATGTCCTTGAGGAGCACCTCACCCTTGTCGAATTCCTCGGACCCGATGATCAGCGCCAGCTTGGCCCCGCTCTTGTTGGCCCGGCGGAGCTGGCTCTTCATGCTCCCGGCGGAGTAGGAGACCTCGCCGGAAAGCCCGCGCTGGCGCAGTCCCTGGGCCAAAAGCAGGGCCTGGTCCACGGCCCGGGGCTCGAGCACGGCCAGGTAGAAGTCCGGCCCGGACACCGGGCAGTGCGTGAGCAGCATGACCAGCCGCTCCATGCCGCAGGCGAAGCCCACGCCGGGCACGTCCGGCCCGCCCAGGGCCTGGACCAGGCCGTCGTAGCGGCCGCCTCCGGCCACCGCGGTCTGGGCCCCGATCTCGCCGGAGGTGATCTCAAAGGCCGTGCGCTGGTAGTAGTCCAGGCCGCGCACCAGCCGGGGATTGAGCGTGTAGGCCACCTGGGCCGCGTCCAGCAGGGACTTCACCGTGGTGAAGTGCTCCTGGCACTCCTCGCAGACGTGCTCGGCCAGCACCGGGGCGTTGGCCGTGAGCTCCTTGCACGTGGGCACCTTGCAGTCCAGCACGCGCAGGGGATTGGTCGCCACCCGGCGGCGGCAGTCCTCGCAGAGCTTGTCCTGGTCCAGACTTGCGAAGAAGTCCGTGAGGGCCTGGCGGAACGCGGGCCGGCAGTCGCGGCAGCCCAGGGAGTTCAGCTCCACGGACAGCCGCTCCAGGCCCACGTCGGCCAGAAAGGCGCAGAGCATGAGGATGAGTTCGGCGTCGGCCTGGGGCTCGTTGGCCCCGAGGATCTCGGCGTTGATCTGGTGGAACTGGCGCTGGCGGCCCTTCTGCGGCCGCTCGTAGCGGAACATGGGGCCAAAGGTGCAGTACTTGCGCACCTGGCCCGGCTGCCAGTCCCCGCCCTCGATGAAGGCCCGCATGACCCCGGCCGTGGCCTCGGGCCGCAGGGTGAGAAGCCGCCCCTTGCGGTCCGGGAAGGTGAACATCTCCTTGCCCACCACGTCCGTGTCCTCGCCGATGGACTTGGCGAACAGCTCGGTGTGCTCGAGCATGGGCGTGCGCAGCTCGCCGAAGCCGTAGCGGCCGAAGATCTCGCGGGCCCGGTTCTCCAAAAAGGTGAACTTGGCGGCCTCTTCCGGGAACAGGTCGGCGAACCCCTTGATTTTTTGTATCTTCATGGTTGGGGAAACCCCTTTTTCGGAAAAAGAGGTTTCCCCAAACCCCTTTCCCCAAAACTTTTGTCGGACCGGGCCCTGCCCGGCCGGTGCAAACGAAACTGGTTAGACCAGGAAGGGCCCGGTTGTCAAAAAGGGAAAGCCCGGGGAAAGGCGATGACAGGCCCGCGCCGCCGTGGCATTCCAGGAATGCGGCGCACCCGCCCAGGAGGACCCATGCCCTTTGTGAACATCAGGATCACCCGCGACACGGTCACGGCCGACCAGAAGGCCCTGCTCATCCAGGGCGTCACCAACCTGCTCCGGGACGTGCTCGGCAAGAACCCGGCCACCACGGTGGTCATCATCGACGAGGTGGACACGGACAACTGGGGCATCGGCGGGGAGAGCGTGACCAAACGGCGGGCGGCGGGGAACTAGGCGTTACCCCAATCCCGGCTCGGCCTTGAGCGTACCGATGGGCGTGAACGGCTTCTCGTCCACGAAGTCCACGCGCAGGGCCGCGAAGGCCCCGACAAAGGCGGGGTAGAGCGGGGTGTTGAGATACTTCCAGGGCCGGCCTTCGCGCCAGGTGGACAGCGGCCCGGGCAGCACGGAGCGCGAGAGCTTGGGGGCCCGGCCCAGGCCCTCCAGGGCCATGCGCCGCATCTCCGGGAAGCTGAACCAGCGGGCCCGGCCCAGGGTGCGGCCCGGCCGGTTGCGGCCATGGGTCCACCAGTACACGGACCAGCGGTTGAGATAGCCCACGAGCACCCCGCGCGCGGCCACCCGGGCGGCCTCCCGGAGCGCGGAGAGCGGATCGTCGCAGAACTCCAGCACGCCCCAGAGCACGGTGTAGTCGAACTCCTTGTCCCCGAAGGGCAGGCGCTCGGCATTGGCCACCTGGATGTCGGCCTTGCAGCCCAGGCGCTCCCGGGCCGCGGCCGCCATGGTCTCGGAGCGGTCCACCCCGGTGACGTCGAAGCCGGTCTGGTAGAGGTGCTCCAGGAACACGCCCGTGCCGCAGCCCACCTCCAGGAGGGTCTTGCCGCGGCGCGGCCAGGCCGCCACCATGGACTCCAGGAGCCGTTGCTCGGCGGACAGGGCCACGCGGCCCTCGGCGGTCTGAAACCAGCGGTCGTAGCGTTCGGCGTCCCAGGTCATGTCTGTTGTCTATCAGGCCTTGGAATCCGGGCGCAAGGGGCGGGGAGGGGCGGAAAACGGAACAAGGCGGCGTTCCCGGGGCTGTGTCGGGAACGCCGCCTTGCGGAATGGAGAGCGTAAGGCGGGCTACTTGCCCAGGGCCTCGGCCACCTTGCCCACGAGCTTTTCCGAGGGCGTCAGGGTCTTCTGGCCGGGCTCCCACTTGGCCGGGCAGGCCTCGGCCGGATGGGCGCGCAGGTGCACGTTGGCCTGCATCTTGCGCACGAGCTCGTCGGCGTTGCGGCCCACGTTGAAGAAGTTCACCTCCGAGCCCACGAGCACGCCGTCCGGGCTGATGATGAAGGTGCCGCGCAGGTCCAGGCCGGATTCCGGGTCCCAGACGTCGAAGTAGCGGGAAACCTCGCCGTTGGGGTCCGCGGCCATCTGGAACTTCACGTTTTTCAGCAGGCGCTCGTCGTTCTTCCAGGCCATGTGCACGAACTTGGTGTCCGTGGACACGGAGAGCACCTCGGCGCCCAGCTTGACCAGCTCGGCGTGCTTCTCGGCCAGGTCGGCCAGCTCCGTGGGGCAGACAAAGGTGAAGTCCGCGGGGTAGAAGACCAGGATGGTCCACTTGCCCTGTTTCTTGATCTCTTCCAGGCTGACGCTGCCGAAGCCGCCCTCGGCGGGGTCGAAGGTCTCCAGGGTGAAGTCGCGCACCGGCTGGCCCACCTTGGCGGTCTCGAAGAACTCCTCATAGTGTTCGTGTCCGCAGGACATGTTGCTTTCTCCTTGCTCAGTATTTAGTGTTCCAGGAGCGGTTTTGCCTTGTGTTGATAACAGTAATCGTTTCTAGTTAAAGCGTCAAGCTGATATTTCCATTTCTTTCGCCCCCTTAAAAAACGAAAGGATTCCAACAGAATGACCCTTGTGTACGGTTTCCGCAAGCTTGCCGAGCAGGATATCCCCGAGATCCGCACCCGGGCCCGGGTCTACGAGCACGCCGCCACCGGGGCCCGGCTCCTGTCGCTCACGAACCAGGACGAGAACAAGGTCTTCGGCGTCACCTTCCGCACCCCGCCCCGGGACTCCACGGGCGTGGCCCACATCCTGGAGCACTCCGTGCTCTGCGGCTCGCGCAAGTACCCGGTGAAGGAGCCCTTTGTGGAGCTCTTGAAGGGCTCGCTCCAGACCTTCCTGAACGCCCTGACCTTTCCGGACAAGACCAGCTATCCCGTGGCCAGCACCAACACCCAGGACTTCTACAACCTCATCGACGTGTACCTGGACGCGGTGTTCCACCCCCGGCTCACCGAGAACACCCTGCGCCAGGAGGGCTGGCGCTATGACCTGAAAAAGGCCGCGGACCCGCTCCAGTTCAAGGGCGTGGTCTACAACGAGATGAAGGGGGCCTATTCCTCGCCGGACAACCAGCTCTACGAGCTGTCCCAGCACGCCCTGTTCCCGGACGTGACCTACGGCCTGGACTCGGGCGGGGACCCGGAAAAGATCCCGGACCTGACCTTTGAGGACTTCATGGCCTTCCACAAGGCCCACTACAACCCCTCCAACGCCTTTGCCTATTTCTACGGCGATGACGACCCGGACGAGCGGCTGCGCATCCTGGACGAGTGCTTCTCGGAGTTCGAGCGCGCCCGGCCCGGGCACCTCATCGGCCTGCAGAAGCCCTTCCGCGAGCCCGTGCGCGTGGAAAAGCCCTACGCCGCCGGGCCCGGGGACCAGAAGTCCATGTTCACCCTGAACTTCTGCCTGCCCGAGGCCGCGGACCCGGACCTGTCCCTGGCCATGGAGGTGCTCGAGCACATCCTCATCGGCCTGCCCTCGTCGCCCCTGCGCAAGGCCCTCACGGACTCGGGCCTGGGCGAGGACATCGCGGGCGCGGGCCTGGAGACGGACCTCAGGCAGATGTACTTCTCCGTGGGCCTCAAGGGCATGGCCCGGGGCACCGCGGACCAGGCCGCGGACCTGGTGCTGGCCACCCTGGAGTCCATCGCCAAGGACGGGGTGCCCGCCGGGGATTTGGAGGCCGCGCTCAATTCCGTGGAGTTCGACCTGCGCGAAAACAACACCGGGTCCTTTCCCCGGGGCCTGTCGCTCATGTTCGTGGCCCTGACCTCCTGGCTCCACGACGGCGACCCCCTGGCCCTGGTGCCCTTCGAGAAGCCGCTGGCGGACCTCAAGGCCCGCCTGGCCCAGGGCGAGCCCGTGTTCGAGGGCCTCATCCGCCGCCACTTCCTGGACAACCCCCACCGGGCCCTGGTGATCCTGGACCCGGACCAGGGTCTGGCCGAGCGCCGCGAGGCCGCGGAGCGCAAACGCCTGGACAAGGCCGCCGCGGCCCTCTCGGCCAAGGAGCTCAAGGACCTGGCCCGGCAGGCCAAGGAGCTGGAAAAGCTCCAGGAGGCCCCGGACCGGCCCGAGGACCTGGCCAAGATCCCCCGGCTGCGGCTCTCCGACCTGCCGCCCAAAAACACGCTCATTCCCAGGACCGACCTGACCCTCAAGGACACCCCGGCCCTGTTCCACGACCTGTTCACCAACGGCATCCTCTACCTGGACCTGGGCCTGGACCTCTCGGCCGTGCCGGACCGGCTCCTGCCCTATGTGCCGCTCCTGGGCCGGGCCCTGCTGGAGACCGGGACCAAAGACCTGGACTTCGTGACCCTGACCCAGCGCATCGCCCAGAAGACCGGCGGCATCGCGCCCCAGACCTTCGTGACCCCGGCGCGGCCCGGGCCCCAGCCCGCGGCCCGGCTGTTCCTGCGCGCCAAGTCCACCCTGGCCCAGGCCCCGGAACTCTGCGGCCTGCTGCGGGCCGTGCTCACCGAGGCGCGGCTGGACAACCGCGAACGCATCCGCCAGATCGTGCTCGAGACCAAGGCCCGGCGCGAGCAGCGCCTCGTGCCCGCGGGCCACAGCATCGTGGCCACCCGGCTCAAGGCCCGCATGGGCCGCGCCCATCTCCTGGACGAACGGCTCCACGGGGTGAGCGGGCTGTTCTTCGTGCGCGAGCTGGCCCGGCGGGTGGACGACGATTTCCCGGGCGTGCTCAAGGACCTGGAGGAGCTGCGCTCCATCCTGGTGCGGCGCTCCGGGCTCGTGCTCAACGTGACCTGCGACGAGCAGGGCTTCGCCAAGACGCGGCCCGAACTGGAGGCCCTGCTCGCGGGCCTGCCGGACGCCCCGGCCCTGGCCGCGGCCTCGCGCGCGCCGCTCGTCCTGCCCGAGCGCGAGGGCCTGGCCCTGCCCGCCCAGGTGAACTACGTGGGCAAGGGCTTCAACCTGTTCGACACAGGCTACGCGTTCAATGGCTCGGCCCACGTGGTGGGCAAAATCCTGCGGGCCTCCTACCTCTGGGAGCGGGTGCGGGTGCAGGGCGGGGCCTACGGCGCGTTCTGCTCCCTGGACCGGCTCTCCGGGGCCTTGGCCTTTGTCTCCTACCGCGACCCCAACGTGGACCGCACCCTGGAGGCCTTTGACGCGGCCGCCGACTACCTGAAGAAGCTCAAGCCCAGCAAGGACGAGCTGGAGAAAGCCGTGATCGGGGCCATCGGCGAGATCGACTCGTACATGCTCCCGGACGCCAAGGGCTTCGCCTCCCTGGCCCGGATGCTCAACGGCGAGGACGAGGACTTCCGCCAGACCATCCGCGACCAGGTGCTCTCGGCCGGGCCCAAGGACTTCAAGGAGTTCGGCAAGGCCCTGGCGGCGCTCAAGGACCAGGGCCAGGTCGTGGTCCTGGGCGATGCCAAGGCCCTGGGGGCCAGCACGGCCGGATTGAAGGTGGAGCGGATTCTCTAGGACATCGCAGACAAAAAGGCCCCCGCTCCTGCTGGAGCGGGGGCCTTTTTCTTGAGGCTTCAGCCGGCCAGGCCCTTGAGCCAGCGCCGCAGGACCTCGGTTCCGGCTCTTTCCAGGGCCGGGGCCTTGGCTGCCGAGTCCTTGCGCAGGGCCGGGATGTCGATGCCCGCCGCGCCCAGCTCGCAGGTGTGGCCGATGAGCCAGCGCTCCATGTCCCGGGCCCGGGCCTCGGGGTGGAACTGGAGGGCCAGGCCGAAATTCCCCAGGCTGAAGGCCTGGTGCGGGCAGATGTCCGTGGAGGCCAGGAGCTCCGCGCCCTCGGGCAGGTCAAAGGTGTCCCCGTGCCAGTGGAGCACGGCCACGTTCTCCAGGGGCGCGAGACAGGAGGCCTTGCCGGAATCGGTGAGGGTCAGCGGCTTCCAGCCGATCTCCTTGGCCGGGCCCGGGTAGACCTTGGCGCCCAGGGCCGCGGCCATGAGCTGCGCGCCCAGGCACACGCCCAGGGTGGGCTTGCGGGCCTCCAGGCGCTTGCGGATGAGCCCGATCTCGTCGGCCAGAAACGGGTAGCGGTCCTCCTCGTAGACCCCGATGGGCCCGCCCAGGACCACGAGCAGGTCCGCGTCCAGGGGCGAGCCCAGGTCATCCACCCCGGCCTGGCGCGTCTCCAGGACGCAGCCCTTTTCCTTGAGCACGTGGCTGAAGGATCCCAGATCCTCGAAGGCCACGTGGCCGATGACGCGGACGTTGCGCACGTTCCTTCCCCCTACTTGGCCGCGCCGCTCTCAAGCAGCTCTTCCACGGCCTCCACCGCGCCCACGGGATTCACGCTCACGCTGCCCTTGACCGAGGTCTTGGTGGTCTTGGTGGTGGTGCTGGAACCGTCCGGGCTGGTGGTGGTGCTCGTGTGGCTGGAGCTGTCCTTGCCCGAGACCACGGGCACGGAAACCGCCGAGGCCGCGCCCACGGCCGCGCCAGCGGCGGCCGCTCCCGGGTCCATCTGGGGCGGCTGGGCCGTGGTCACGTTGCCCGCGCCGCCGGACTGGACCGGGGCCGGGACGCCGCCCAGGCTCCACTGGTTGGCGTCCACGCGCGCGGCCGTGCCCGAGGCGTCGCGGGTGATCCCGCCCGAGGTCATGCGCAGGGTGAAGGGCCGGACCCAGACGCCGTTCTCCTGCCGGGCCGGGCCCGGGAACAGGGTGTAGTGCAGATTCGTGGTCGTGTTGGTCCAGGACTGGCCCTGGCCCGTGGCCAGGGTTTCCAGGCTGCGGCCGATCCAGGCCTGGTCCGAGGCGTCCAGGGACTCCATGCCGGGCAGGCCCGAGGACGGGGCATGGGCCGCGCCCACGGGGATCAGGGCCACGTTCACGGCCGAGGGCACGAGCTGGTAGGCCTCGCCGGTCTGCTCCTGCTCGTCCAGGGACTGCACCCCGGAATTGATGCCCATGTAGGGATTCTTGAAGAACTGCCCGCTCTGCATCCCGTCGTTCACGGCCCGGGTCATGACCCGGTCGCTCTGGTACTGCCGGTGGATGAGGATGCTCTGCTCGCGAAAGCCGTCCTTGCTCAGGGTCAGGGCGTGGTCCGCGTTGCGGGTGAGCGCCACCTGGCAGGGGGTCTGGCAGGTCTGGCCGTCGTCGGCCTTGACCTGGGCCCCGGACGGGGTGGTGGACACCGCGATGGGCTGGGTCAGGACCGTGGGCTGGCAGGCGGCCAGCAGGGCCAGGGCGCAACAGGACAACAGCAACCGACGGATCATGACTGCTCCTTTGGGGACTACTTGGCGAGCTTGCTCTTGATGAATTCCTGAAACTTCTTGGCCTCTTCGTGGGCCTTGTTCAGCTCCAGACACTTGTCCAGGTGGTATTCGGCCTTGGGGATGTCGCCCTTCTCGAAATAGGCCCGGGCCACGTTGTAGTGCAGGTTCTCGTCGTTCTGGGTCATCTGCAGGGCCCGGGTGTAGTAGTCGATGGCCTGGTCGTGCATCCCGGTCTTGCGCAGGCTGATGCCGAACTCGTTGAACAGGTGCTTGTGCTCCTGGTTGAAGGCCGCGTCCAGGTGCACCACCCGGCCGAAGATGTCGTTGGCCTTGGCGCTCTCGCCCTTGGCCATGTAGGTCAGCCCCAGGCCGAAGTTGGCCCGCACGTTCTCCTCGTCCACCTTGAGCACGTTGGAGAACTCGAACTCCGCGCTGTACAGCGCCCCGCGCTCGCGCTGCTCCTCGGCGCGCTTGATGGTGGTCGCCACCTCGCACATCTTGGGATAGACGATCTTGGTGTAGAACTCGAGTTCGGGCTGGTACTTGGAGAGGAAGTCCTCCATGGGGACCTCGGTCTTGGGTCCGGAGGGCACGTGCTGGGTGTTCAGGGGCTGGACATCCACGGCCCCGTCCTCGCGCTGCTCGGCAAACCAATACATCTTGCTGATGGTCTTGCGCGTGGTGGTGCCGGTGCCGATCTTCTCCACCACCTGGGAGGAGAACACCCCCTTGATCTTCTGGCGCTTGAGGGCCTCGGGGTCCACGTGGGCCCGTTTGGCGTCGGGTCCGGCCGCGAACGGCTGCTGGTCCTGGTCCACCTTGTTCGCTTGGCTCATGCTCTGCTCCCCGCTTGGGGACGGTGTTACACGGCGGCAAAATTCTTGGCAACTCCGGCCGAATGACCATTGCAAGCGGGTACTCGCTCCGCTGTTTTTTTCTTCTGAAACGTGACATCATGGACAGTTTTGGGTACATGCACCAAACTTACGCCCCACTGCCGGCCGCCGCCGGCACAGCACTGCCACCACGGAGGAGCCTTTGCCATGGAATCCAAGATCGGCGGACGCATCCGTTCATTCCGCGAGAAGAAGGAACTGACCCTGCCCCAGCTGGCCGAGCGCACCGGCCTGAGCCAGGCCTTTCTCAAGGCCGTGGAGGAGGAGGACCTCTACCCCTCCCTGGGACCGCTCCTGAAGATCGCCCGGGCCCTGGGCCTGCGCCTGGGGACCTTCCTGGACGACCAGGTGAGCCGCGACCCCCTGGTGGTCCGCCTGGGCGAGCGCCACGAGGAGCTGACCATGCACCAGGGCCGGGGCAGCAAGGCCAGCCTGCGCTTCTTCTCCCTGGGCAAGGGCAAGACCGACCGCCACATGGAGCCCTTCTTCATCGAGCTGTTGCCCGAGGAGGGGAAGGAGCACCCCATGAGCTCCCACGAAGGCGAGGAGTTCATCCTCTGCAACAAGGGCCGGGTGGCCATCGTCTACGGCCCGGAAAAGACCGTGCTCGGCCCCGGGGACAGCATCTACTTCAACTCCGTGGTGCCCCACAGCGTGAGCTGCGAGGGCTCGGAGCCGGCCGAGATCTACGCCGTGCTCTACTTCCCGGAATAGGGCCGGGGGGCGCGACATGAGCCAAGCGCTGCGCGAACGCACCCTGGGCCAGATCCTCGACGAGGCCGTGGAGCGGTTCCCGGACAACGAGGCCGTGGTCTATGTGGACCGCGACTTCCGCCTGACCTACCGGCAGTTCTCCGACCTGGTGGACACCCTGGCCAAGGGCCTCATGGCCCTGGGCATCGAAAAGGGCGAGAAGGTGGCGGTCTGGGCCACCAACGTGCCCTACTGGGTGGCCCTGCAATTCGCCACGGCCCGCATCGGGGCCGTGCTCCTCACGGTGAACACCTACTACCGCTCCCACGAGCTGTCCTACCTGCTCAAGCAGTCCGAGTGCGAGAACATCTTCCTCATCGACGGGTTCCGCGAGGTGGACTACGTGGCCACGCTCTACGAACTGGCCCCGGAGCTCAGGGACCAGGAGCGCGGCCACCTCAAGGCCGCCAACTACCCGCACCTGAAGCGCATCCTCTTCCTGGGCCTGGAGAAGCACCGGGGCATGTACTCGGTGCCCGAGGTCATGGCCCTCTCCGCCATGGTCACGGACGAGCAGTACCAGGCCCGCCAGGCCACGCTTTCCCCGCACGACGTGGTGAACATGCAGTACACCTCGGGCACCACCGGGTTCCCCAAGGGCGTGCAGCTGACCCACTACAACATCGGCAACAACGGCTTCTGGATCGGCGAGAACCAGCGCTTCACCGAGAAGGACCGCGTCTGCCTGCCCGTGCCCCTGTTCCACTGCTTCGGCTGCGTGCTGGGCGTCATGGCCATCGTGACCCACGCCGCCACCATGGTCCTGCTCGAGGGCTTCGACCCCCTGCTGGTCATGGCCAGCGTCGATCAGGAGAAGTGCACCGCGGCCTACGGCGTGCCCACCATGTTCATCTCCATCCTGGAGCACAAGCTGTTCAAGAAGTTCGACTTCTCGAGCCTGCGCACCGGCATCATGGCCGGCTCGCCCTGCCCGGTGGAGTTCATGAAGCGGGCCATCAACGAGATGAACATGCGCGAGATCACCATCTGCTACGGCCTCACCGAGGGCTCGCCGGTGATGACCCAGACCCGGGTGGGCGACAGCTTGCGCCAGATGACCGAGACCGTGGGCCGGGCCATGCCCGAGATCGAGGTCCGGGTGGTCAACCCCGAGACCAACCAGGAGCTGCCCAGCGGCCAGGTGGGCGAGGTCTGCTGCCGGGGCTACAACGTGATGAAGGGCTACTACAACAACCCCGAAGCCACGGCCAAGGCCGTGGACGAGGACGGCTGGCTGCACTCCGGGGACCTGGGCGTCATGGACGAGGAGGGCTACCTCTCCATCACCGGACGGCTCAAGGACATGATCATCCGCGGCGGCGAGAACGTCTATCCCCGGGAGATCGAGGAGTTCCTCTACACCATGGAGGGCATCCTGGACGTGCAGGTGGTGGGCGTGCCCAGCCGCAAGTACGGCGAGGAGGTCGGGGCCTTCGTGATCCTGCGCGACGGCGTGACCATGGAGCCCGAGGACGTCAAGGACTTCTGCCGGGGCAAGATCGCCCGCTACAAGATCCCCAAGTACGTCAGCTTCGTGGATGCCTATCCCATGACCGCCAGCGGCAAGATCCAGAAGTACAAGCTGCGCGAGGAGGCCGCCCGGCTGTTCCCCGAGGCCATGCAGTAGCACGGGGCCCGAAGGCCCCAAGGAGTTGCCCATGGAAGACGCCTACAAGCAGATCGCCCCGCGCCTGCGCGGCCTGCGCGACGCCCTGGACCTCAGCGTGGAGGGCCTGGCCGGCAAGCTCGGCGTGGCCCCCGACGAGGTCCGGCTCTACGAGTCCGGCACCGTGGAAATCCCGGTGGGCTACCTGCTCAAGGTGGCCCAGGCCTGCCAGGTGGACCTCACCAGCCTGATCTCCGGCGAGGACGCCCATTTGCGCAACTACGCCCTGGTGCGCAAGGGCGAGGGGCTCGCGGTGGTCCGGCGCAAGACCTACGACTACCGGGACCTGGCCGCCAAGTTCAAGGGCCGCCGCATGGAGCCCTTCCTCATCACCGTGCCGCCCAAGGAGGAGAAGGACCTGTCCTTCAACCACCACACGGGCCAGGAGTTCATGTACGTGCTGGAGGGCCGCCTGGAGGTGCGCCTGGACCGCAAGGTCCTGGAACTCGCGCCCGGGGACAGCCTGTACTTCGACTCCAAGACCCCGCACGCCCTGCGGGGCCTCGATGGCAAGCAGGCCGTGTTCCTGGACGTGATCCTGTAGAGGGGTGGGAAAAATGCACAAGCTCAAACCGGCCAGCTACGAAGAATTCCTGGAGCAGTTCCGGGTCGATGCCCCGGAGACCTACAACTTCGCCTTCGACTTCCTGGACAAGGCCGATCCCAAGACCCTGGCCATGGTCCACGTGGACCCGCAGGGAAAGCGCCGGGAGTACGACTTCGGCTGGTTCCAGGAGCGCTCGGCCCGCCTGGCCAACGCGCTGACCGCCCAGGGCCTGGCCAAGGGCGACCGGGTCATGCTCATCCTCTACCGCCGCGTGGAGTACTGGGTCTGCATGCTGGCCCTGCACCGCATCGGGGCCCTGCCCATCCCCTCGCCCTCGCTCCTGACCCCGCACGACATCGAGTTCCGGGTGAACTTCGCCCACGTCAAGGCGGCCATCGTGGAGGACTCGGTGGCCGACCGGGTGGCCGCGGCCCTGCCCAAGTGCCCGACCCTGTCCCTGCTGGTGCAGGTGGGCGCCGAGCCCAAGGCGGACGGCTGGCTGGGCTTCGAGCCCCTGCTGGCCTCGGCCGACGCGAGCTTCCCGCGCACCCCGGACTCCCCGGGCGGGCGCGACCCCATGGTCATCTTCTTCTCCTCGGGCACCACGGGCATGCCCAAGATGGTCCTGCACTCCTTCACCTATCCCCTGGGCCACTACACCACCGCGGCCTACTGGCACGACCTGGAGCCCGGGGACCTGCACCTGACCCTGTCCGACACGGGCTGGGCCAAGAGCGTCTGGGGCAAGTTCTACGGCCAGTGGCTGGCCGGGGCCGCGGTCTTTGTCTGGGACTTCCGGGGCAAGTTCGACCCGGCCGAGCTCTTGCAGATCATCGCGGAGCACAAGGTCACCACCTTCTGCGCCCCGCCCACGGTGTACCGCTTCCTGGTGCGCCAGGACCTCAAGTCCTTCGACCTCTCGCACCTGCGCCACTGCGTCACGGCCGGCGAGCTCCTCAACGAGAGCGTGTTCCGCGACTGGCAGACCGCCACGGGCCTGCCCATCTACGAGGGCTACGGCCAGACCGAGACCTGCCTCCAGATCGCCACCTTCCGCTGCATGAATCCCAAGCCCGGCAGCCTGGGCAAGCCCTGCCCGGGCTGGGACCTGGTGCTCATGGACGACGAGGGCCGGCCCTGCGAGCCCGGCGTGGAGGGCGAGATCTGCATCCGGCTCAAGGAAGGCGGGGTGCTCGGCCTGTTCCAGGGCTACCTGGACGAGCCCGAGCGCACGGCCAAGGTCATCATCGACGGCTTCTACCACACCGGCGACAAGGCCTGGGTGGACGAGGACGGCTACTACTGGTTCATGGGCCGCACCGACGACCTGATCAAGAGCTCGGGCTACCGCGTGGGCCCGTTCGAGGTGGAGAGCGTGCTCGTGGCCCACGACGCCGTGATCGAGGCCGCGGTCACCGGCGTGCCCGATCCGGTGCGCGGCCAGGCCATCAAGGCCACCGTGGTCCTGGCCCCGGGCTTTGAACCCTCGGACGAGCTGACCCAGAAGCTCCAGGCCTGGGTCAAGGCCGAGACCGCGCCCTACAAGTACCCGCGGATCATCGAGTACGTGGCCGAGCTGCCCAAGACCATCAGCGGCAAGATCAAGCGCGCCGAGATCCGCCAGCGCGACCTGGAGAAGTACGGGGCCCGCGAGATGTAGCACAAGAGAAGCGGGGGGCTGCGCGCCCCCCGCGCCCCCGCGCCACCCTCGGATCGTTACGCGAGAACGGCACAAGCCGGTCGAGCGTTACGAGACGGGAGAGCAGAGCGAAGCGGCGCTGGGCACGGCCCTGGACCGTATGACAAACAAGGCCGCCGGCGCATGCGCCGGCGGCCTTGTTTGTGATCGCAGGGGTCCAGGGGCCGGAGGTCCCTGGCCGCCGGAAGCTTATCGCAGCAGGACCTTGATCTCCTGGCCCGCGTGGATGGTGGAGCCGTTGTTCAGGGAGTTCCAGCGCAGGAGTTCGGTGAGGCTCACGTTGAAGCGCCGGGCAATGGAGTAGAGGGTGTCGCCCTCGCGCACGGTGTAGCTCGTGCTCTTGGCCTTGGCCTGGGCCTTGGCCTGGACCTGGGCGGTCTGGGCCGCCTGGGCGGCCTTGGCCTGGGCCGTCTTGGAGGGCTTGGCCGCGAGCTTCTCCTGCACGGCCTCGGCCTCCTGGCGGGACTGGCGCGCGGCCTGGCCGGTCTGGTCCGGCAGGTACAGGCGCTGGCCCACGGAGAGCTTGGAGTCCTTGCCCAGGCCGTTGGCCTGCTGCAGGCTGGACACGGACACGCCGCAGCGCCGCGAGATGCTCCACAGGGTGTCGTCCTGCTGGACCACGTAGTTGGAGCGCTCCTGGGCCAGCTTGCGGGTCTTGGCCGAGGCCTTCTTCGTGCCCTCGTCCTCGGCCAGGTCGCGGGCCGAGCCGCCGCCGGGCACCAGGAGCTGCTGGCCCTTCTTGAGCTTGCTCGAGGCCAGGTTGTTCATGCGCTTGATGATGGCCACCGGCACGCCGTAGCGCCGGGAGATCTTCCACAGGGAGTCCGCGCCGCGCACGGTGTGCACGGTGTATCCGGCATAGGGCCGGGACTTGGGATTCTTGAGGTAGGCGGCCACCTCGGCCTGCTTGTCCTGGGGCACGTGGGCCAGGGTCTGCTGGCCCGGAGGGCTCACCTGGCGCAGGAAGGCCGGGTTGTAGGCCCGGAACTCGTTCCAGGTCATGCCCGCGGCCTGGGCCAGGGCCACCAGGTCCGTGCCCCCGCCCACCTGCATGTCGACCAGGAGCGGGGCCCGCTCCCAGTTCACGCAGTGGAAGCCGAGCAGGTCCAGGTTCTGGAAGATCTTGGAGATGGCGATGAACTTGGGCACGTAGTTGCGGGTCTCGGCCTTGAGCTTGGTGCGGCCGGCCAGGCGGTCGTTGTTGTCGCACAGCTCGAAGAAGTCGTTGGCGTTGGTCTGCTCCAGGGCCCGGCTGATCTTGCCCTCGCCGGCGTTGTAGGCCGCCAGGGCCAGGTGCCAGTCCCCGAACATGCCGTGGAGGTCGGCCAGGTAGGAGGCCGCGGCCTGGGTGGACAGGGCCGGGTCGCGGCGCTCGTCGATCCACCAGTCCACGCGCAGGCCGTACTTGCGGCCCGTGGCGCGCATGAACTGCCACATGCCCACGGCCCCGGCGCGGGACACGGCGTTGGGATTGTAGCCGCTCTCGGCGTAGGGCAGCAGGGCCAGGTCCTCGGGCAGGCCGCGTTCGCGCAGGGTGGCGCGCACGGCCGGCAGATAGAGTTCGGAGCGGTCCAGCCAGGCCGCGAAGGTGCCGCGGGCCCGGTGGGTGAAGAAGGCGAAGTACTGCTGGACCTCCTCGGTGTCCGCGGTGTCCACGTAGAACTCCAGGCCGGTGCGCGCGGCCAGGGCCTGGCGCTCCTCCGGGGTCAGCTGGGAGAGGTCCTCGCGGGGCTGCTCCACCAGTTCCTGGTCCAGCTTGTCGCTGGTGTAGGCGGGCTGCTTCTTGCCCGTGGGACAAACCGGTCCGGGCGCGGTATCCAGATTGGACGAGGTGGCCGCGCAGGCGGCCAGCGAAAAGAGCAGACAAAGGGCGAGGAGGGCGCGTAGCACTGGGACAAGGGTTCGTTGCTGCAAGAAAACCTCCGCCGTGTTGGGAAAAGGCGGCAAGGCCGCGGACGGCCGGATGATTTCGCCCTGCCTACCCGAAGAAGTCCGCGATTGCAAGCGAAAGGGAAAGGGCTTAACAGGAAAAACCAAGGCGCGGCAAAGGTTCCCGGGTTTCCCGGAAACGCAACCGGCCGGAAACACGGACGATAGCATGAGCGACGAAACGAGCGTGGTGGCCGGGCGCAAGCCGGTGCGCGAGCTCCTGGAAAACGATCCGGGCCGCGTGGACTGCGTCTATTTCCGGCGCGGCCGGGACCAGGCCATGCAGCACATCATCGACCTCTGCAAGCGCGCGGGCCTGCACCACCGCTTTGTGGAGCCCGCGGAACTGGAGCGCCTGAGCCCCGGCAACCACCAGGGCGTGGTGGCCCGGGTGGCCGGGCTGACCCACGTGGACCTGGAGCAGCTCCTGGACCAGACCCGCGGCGCGCCCCTGCCCCTGATCGTGGTCCTGGACCAGGTCCAGGATCCGGGCAATGTCGGGGCCCTGGCCCGCACGCTCTACGCCCTGGGCGCGGCCGGACTGGTCACGGCCAAGCACGAGGGCGCGTTCCTGGGCCCGGCCGCGGTGCGCTCCAGCGCCGGGGCCCTGCTCCGGCTGCCCGTGGCCAAGGTCACGAACATCTCGCAGGCCCTGGACAAGATGGCCGAGGCCGGGTTCAGCCTGGTCTGCGCGCGGCGCTCGGAACGGGCCGAGGACGCCCTGCGGGCCGAGCTGCCGCTGCCCGCGGCCCTGGTCCTGGGCAACGAGGACAAGGGCGTGCGGCCGGGCGTGGCCAAGCGCTGCGAGCGGGACCTGTTCATCCCCTTCGGCCGGGAGTTCGACTCCCTGAATGTGGCCCAGGCCGGGGCCATCCTGGCCGGGCTCTGGGCCCGGGCCGCGGGCCGGACCGGTTCCTGAAAAAATCCCAACAGGATACGTAAACCAATTCTCTAAAGGGCCGATAAGACGATGGAACTGGTGGATCGCGCGCGGGAGCTGGCGGAAAACCTGGCCCGCGTGCGCGAAGACATGGCTGATGCGGCCCGGCGGGCCGGACGCGACCCCGGGGACGTGGCCCTGGTGGCCGTGTCCAAGACCCATCCGGCCGCGGACGTGGCCGCGCTGTTCGCCGCGGGCCAGCGGGTGTTCGGCGAGTCCTACGTGCAGGAGGCCGAGGCCAAGCGCGCGGAACTCGCCCAGCTGCCCCTGGAGTGGCATTTCGTGGGGGGCCTGCAGCGCAACAAGGCCAAGTTCGTGGCCGGGGAATACGCCCTGGTGCACGGCCTGGATTCGGCCAGGCTGGCCGAGGCGCTGGCGCGCAAGGCCCTGGAGCGGGGCCGGGTCCAGGACGTGCTCGTGCAGGTGAACCTGGGCCGCGAGGAGCAGAAGAGCGGGGTCCTGGAAGAGGACCTGCCGGGCCTGGCCGAGGCCGTCATGGGCCTGGAGGGCCTGCGGCTCACCGGGCTCATGCTCCTGCCGCCGTTCTTCGACGACCCGGAGCGGGCGAGGCCGTTCTTCGCCCGGGCCCGGGAACTGCACCAGGACCTGGAGCGGCGTCTGGGCGTGCCCCTGCCGCACCTGTCCATGGGCATGACCGGGGATTTTCAGGCAGCGGTGGAAGAGGGCGCCACGCTGGTGCGCGTCGGCACCCGCATCTTCGGCTCCCGGCCACGGAAGGCCGGGGCGTAAGACAAGGACAGTTCTATGGATCTGGCAACCGTCATCGGCATCGCTCTGGCCTTCGGGCTGGTCATCTCCGGCATCATGTCCGGCAGCTCGCTCATGATCTTCATCGACGTGCCCTCCATGCTCATCGTGGGCGGCGGCACCATCGGCGCCACCCTGGTGAACTACCCCCTGTCGCACATGTTCGGGGTGCTCCGGGTCTTCAAGCAGGCCTTCCTGACCAAAAGCCAGTCCCCGGCCCAGATCATCACCCAGTTCATGGAGTACGCCAACCGGGCCCGGCGCGAGGGCATCCTGGCCCTGGAGCCGCTTTTGCGCGACATCAAGGACGACTTCCTGCGCAAGGGCCTGCAGCTCACCGTGGACGGCCTGGAGCCCCAGACCATCCAGGAGATCCTCCAGACCGAGGTGAGCTACCTGGAGGACCGCCACGAGGCCGGGGCCAACCTCCTGGCCACCATGGGCTCCCTGGCTCCGGCCCTGGGCATGATCGGCACGGTCATCGGCCTGGTCCAGATGCTCCAGCGCATGTCCGACCCGTCCTCCATCGGCCCGGCCATGGCCGTGGCCCTGATCACCACCTTCTACGGCGCGCTCATGGCCAACCTCCTGTTCAACCCCATGTCCGGCAAGCTCAAGCTGCGCAGCAAGGAGGAGGTCCTGGTGCGCGAGATGATCGTGGAGGGGGTGCTGTCCATCTCCAAGGGCGAGAACCCCCGGATCATCGAGGAAAAGCTCAACAGCTACCTGCCCCCCAAGGAGCGCAGGAGGGCGGACTAGGCCATGGCCGGGAGACGGAAGAAGCGCGCGGCCGGAGGCGGCGACGACATCCCTTCCTGGCTCTTGACCTACGGCGACTGCGTCACGCTCATGCTCACCTTCTTCGTGCTCCTGGTGAGCATGGCCAAGATCGACGAATCCCGCAAACTCGTGGTCCTGGGCTCGGTGTTCGGGTCCATGGGCTTTCTGGAGCGCAGCTCCGAGGTCCTCTCCCGCTCCGAGACCCGGCGCACGGTGGAGCCCGGGCCCATGGACGACATCCGGGACTTCGAGCAGCTGAAAAGCATGCCCTGGGACGAGACCGGGGCGGACCTGCGCTTCGAGTCCAACAAGGTGGTCCAGATCCTGTCCATCCCGGCCGAGGCCCTGTTCGCCCCGGGCAGCGCCGAGTTCTCGGAACAGGGCCAGCGCATCCTCAGGACCGCCCTGCCGGTGATCGCGGCCGTGCCCCATCCCGTGCTGGTGGCCGGGCACACCTCGACCATCCGTGACGAGCTGGGCTCGTCCTACACCGTGGAGGACGAGAACCGCGACCCGGACCTCTCCTGGCAGCTGTCCCTGAACCGGGCCCTGGCCGTGTACCGCTTTTTCCTGGAGAACAAGGTCAACCCGGACAAGCTCTTCCTGGAGGCCTTCGGCCGCTACCGGCCGCGCTATCCCGAGACCACGGCCGAGGACCGGGCCAGGAACCGGCGCGTGGACCTGGTCCTGGACCTCAAGCACCCCATCGAGGTGGCCCGCCGCCTCCAGCGGGACGTGGAAGAGAGCGAGGTGAAGAAGCCGGTGGAGGCCATCGAGTACCAGGGCTTCCGCTTCGACGTGCCCGGGGCCGGGACCGCGCCGCCCGCAGGGGGCACGCCGCCCCCGGTGGCCCAGCCGCCGGCAGCGACCCCGCCGCCCGCGCTGACCCTGCCGGCCGCGGAGCCCGTGCCGCCCGCGCCAGGAGGCCGGCCGTGACCAGGCGCGAGAAGAGGCCCACGGAAAAGCCCAAGCAGGAGTGGCTCCTGACCTACGGCGACGTGGTCACCCTGCTCCTGACCTTCTTCGTGCTCCTCCTGGCCATGTCCTCCATGGACCAGAGCTTCCTCTCGCGGGTCTCGATCTACACGGCCGGGCACGCGGCCCTGGACCGCCACGCCGGGGGCAAGGTGCCGCGCAGCGTGCAGATGGTCCTGGACCTGGTGGACCGGCCCTGGGAGGCCTTCCAGAAGGAGGACAAGATCCGCGACCTGCTCTTCCCGGACCAGAGCCTGCCGCCGGAGATCGACCGCAAGACGCTCAACGAGAACGTCCAGGTCCTGGCCCGCGACGAGGGCGTGGCCCTGGTCTTCTCGGACAAGCTCCTGTTCGCCCCGGGCTCGGCGGCGCTCACCGGCGCGGCCCAGGCCGTGCTGGCCCAGGTCACCCCGCTCATCCTGCTCACCGCCGCGCCGGTGAACGTGGCCGGGTTCAGCGCCGGGCACGAGGTCGACAACGCCGAGGACTACGCCCTGTCCGGGCAGCGGGCCATGAGCGTCATGGCCTTCTTCCTGGACGCGGGCCTGGAGCCCCTGCGCTTCTCGCTCTCGGCCTATGGCGCGGACCGGCCCGTGGACCTGGCGAACGACGAACAGGCCCGGACCCGCAACCGCAGGGTGGAGGTCTTTCTCAAGACGAGGCAGCCCCTGGGCGGCTATCTCACCCAATGACAGGCGCGCTTTCCTGCCGGGCGCATTCCGTGTACAGTCCCGGCATCCAGACAACACAGAAACCGTGAGGTGTGGCCGTGGCCGAAGATCTCGACAGCAAACAGGAACAGCAGCCCAAGAAGAAAAAGGGCCTGCTCAAGTGGATCATCCTGGCGGTGCTCCTCCTGGCCTTGGGCGGCGGCGGCTTCTTCGCCTACAAGAAGTTCTTCGCCAAGGCCCCGGACGAGGCGGCCAAGACCGAGGAGCAGGCCGCGGGCGAGCAGGCCAAGGAAGGCGCGCACGGCAAGGAGGCCAAGCCCGGCGCGGGCAGCCAGACCGTGTCCCTGCCGGTCTTCCTGGTGAACCTGGCCGACCCCCTGGGACGGCGCTATCTCAAGCTGTCCATGGACGTGGAGGTCAAGGACGAGGCGGCCAAGGCCGAGGTGGCCAAGAACGAGGCCAAGATCAAGGACGCCCTGCTCCTGCTCCTGTCCAGCAAGACCTATCAGGAGCTCTCCACCCTGGACGCCAAGATCCAGCTCAAGCAGGACATCGTCCAGCGCCTGAACCTCATCCTGGGCAACGGCAAGGTCATCCAGGTCTATTTCACGGAGATGGTCATCCAGTAGCACGGTTCTTGCAAAAGGTCCTCCGACCGCCGGGGTTCCGGCCCGGAACCAGGTGGAATGACCGAGCGAGGAGAGCGCCATGGCCGAAGAGATGGATCAGGATCAGTTGGCCCAGCAGTGGGCCGACGCACTCACCGACGGCGGCGGGGAAGAGAAGCCCGCGCCCGCGCCCGGCGGCGGAGGCGGGGATGACGACGCCCTGGCCGCCGAATGGGCCGCGGCCCTGGCCGACCAGGAAGAGGACGACATCAAAAAGGAGAAGGAACAGGCCTTCCTCAAGACCAAGACCAAGGACCACGAGCTCAAGGACCTGACCAAGGAAGCCAAGAGCCCGCGGACCGACGCCTCCAAGAGGGACCTGGACTTCATCCTGGACATTCCGCTGGACGTCTCCGCCGAGCTGGGGCGCACCAAGCTCTTGATCAACGAGCTCCTGCAACTGGGCCAGGGCTCGGTGGTGGAGCTCAACAAGCTGGCCGGCGAACCGCTGGAGATCTACGTCAACGGCAAGCTGGTGGCCCGCGGCGAGGCCGTGGTCATCAACGAGAAGTTCGGCGTGCGCCTCACCGACATCATCAGCCCCATCGAGCGGGTGAAGCAGCTTGGCTGACGTCGCGGCTCCTCTGGCTCCGCCGGAGGTCAATCTTCTGGGTTCGGCGCTCAGCATGGGCGCGGCCCTCTGCCTCATCCTGGCGCTCATCTTCCTGGGCTACTGGCTCATCCGGCGCTTCGGCCCCACGGCCCTGGGCCGCGGCCGCGGCGGCGAGGCCCCGGCGCTGCTGGGCCGCCTTCTGCTGGGCCACCGCCAGAGCGTGGCCGTGGTCCGGGTCTCGGGCAAGACCCTGGTGCTGGGCGTCACCGAACACCAGGTCAACCTGCTCACCGAGGTCCCGGGCAACGGGACCTTCGCCACCGTGCTCAAGGAACAGGACCATGCGCCGGACCGCAACGATCCTTCTTAGCCTGGCGGCGCTGCTCCTCTTCGCCGCCCCGGCCCTGGCCCAGCAGGTGCCGACCCTCTCCATGCAGCTCTCCGCGGGCCAGGCCGAGCCCGGCAAGGTCTCGGTGCTCCTGGAGATCCTCTTCGTTCTGACGATCCTCTCGGTGGCCCCGGCCATCGTCCTGACCATGACCTCGTTCACCCGGATCATCATCGTGTTCCACTTCCTGCGCCAGGCCATGGGCACCCAGCAGATGCCGCCCAACCAGGTCCTGGCCAGCCTGGCCGTGTTCATGACCATGGTCATCATGATGCCCGTGGGCAAGGCCGTGTACAACGACGCCATCAAGCCCTACACCCAGGAAAAGATGAGCTTCCAGCAGGCCCTGGACACGGCCCAGGGGCCCATCCGGACCTTCCTGTTCAAGCACACCCGGGAAAAGGACCTCTCGATCTTCTACTCCATCACCGGCGAGGAGCGGCCCCAGAACAAGGAGCAGGTCTCGACCATCCTCTTGACCGCGGCCTACACCATCTCGGAGCTCAAGACCGGGTTCACCATCGGCTTCCTCATCTACATCCCGTTCCTGATCCTGGACATGGTGGTGGCCAGCATCCTCCTGTCCATGGGCATGATGATGCTGCCGCCGGTGATGATCTCCCTGCCCTTCAAGGTGCTTCTGTTCATTCTCGTGGACGGCTGGTCGCTCTTGGTGGGATCGCTCGTGAACACGTTCATGTAGGCACCTGGAATGACACCAGAATTCGTCGTGGGCTTCGCCCGCCAGGCCATCGAGCTGACCCTGCTCATCGCCCTGCCCATGCTCGGCATCGGCATGATCGTGGGCATCATCGTGAGCGTGATCCAGGCCGCGACCCAGATTCAGGAAATGACCCTGACCATGGTCCCCAAGATCGTCGCCATTTTTTTGGCGCTCTTGATCGCCTTCCCCTGGATCATGGACAAGATGATGACCTACACCCGCAATCTGTTCCTGAACCTGCCCAACTACATCCGCTGAGGGCCTTCGGCCCTTTTCACTCTCCCAGGCCCAGGGCTCGCAGGAATCCGGGGTCCTCGGTCCAGTCCTGGCGCACCTTGACCCAGAGCTCCAGGCGCACCTTCTGCTCCAAAAGCTCCTCGATCTCGACCCGGGCGGCGGAACCGATCTTCTTGAGCATGGCCCCGCCCTTGCCGATGACCATGGACTTGTGCGTGTCGCGGGCCACGTAGACCACCGCGTTGATGACCACGCGCTCGGGCTCCTCGGCCCAGTGCTCGATCTCCACGGCCGTGGAGTAGGGCAGTTCCTGCCGGAGCTCCAGAAAGAGCTTCTCGCGCACGATCTCCGCGGCCAGGAAGCGCACCGGCGCGGTGGACACCTGGTCCTCGGGGTACATGGCCGGGCCCTCGGGCAGATGCGTGAGCACCCGGGAGAGGAGCTGCTCCCGGCCGTCGCCGGACACGGCCGACAGGGGCACGATCTCGGCCCCGGGGAAGAACCGGGCCGCATTCTCCATGACCGGCAGGAGCCGGGCCTTGTCCTTGACCGCGTCCACCTTGTTGATGCCCACGATGACCGGCCCGCCGAAGCCTTTCAGGGGCTCCACCAGGGGCTTCACGTCGGCCTCCATGGCCCCGGGCTTGGCCGCGTAATGGGCCCCGTCCAGGAGCGCCACGGCCACGTCCGCGCCGCTCAGGGCCTGCCAGGCCGACTCCAGGAGGAAGCGGTTGAGCTTGCCGCGCAAGCGGTGCACCCCGGGCGTGTCCAGGAACACCACCTGGGCGTCGTCGCGCGTGAGGATGCCGCTGATGCGGTTGCGGGTGGTCTGGGGCTTGGGCGAGACAATGGCCACCTTCTGGCCCAGATAGCCGTTCATGAGCGTGCTCTTGCCCGCATTGGGCGGACCCATGAGGGCCACCACGCCGAACTTGTGCATGGGAACTCCTTGTGGAGGAAGCGCCGGGGAAACCCCCTTTTTGGAAAAAGGGGGTTTCCCCGGACCCCTTCCCCCCAAAACTTTCGTTATGGGTGAAACAGCCGGGATGCCCCGGACTCCCCATCATGCCTTGGCAGGCCTGGGTCCGGCAAGACGAAACAGGAGCAGGGCGAAAAGCCCGCCCAGGGTGTCGGCCAGCATGTCCTTTTGCGGGTCCCAGGGGTCGCCCTGGGTGCCCAGGAAGGCGGGCCCGGCGTCGCCGCCGGCCAGGGCCGCGAACCACCACTCCACGATCTCGTAGCCCGCGGCCACGGCCATGATCACGGCCAAAGCCAGAAGGTACGCGGCCCAGGGCCGGGCCGCATTCCGCCGTGTCGCGTACTCCAGGATGGAATAGGCATAGAGCCCCACCGCGAAATGGGCCACGCGGTCGAAGTGGTTGCGCTGAAACCCGAACAGGTCCGTGATCCAGCCGAAGGGCACCAGGGAAAAGGTGTAGTGCGCGCCCAGGGTGTGCCAGAACAGCCAGATGGCCATGAGCCCGTAGGCCAGGTTGGAGAAGCGGAAGCGCGGGAAGGTGAAGGCCAGGCCCAGGAACAGGGCTGCCGCGGGCAGGGCCTCGGCCACCCAGACCTGGCGCGACACCGGGTTCACGGCCAGGACCGCGAACCACGCCACATAGAGCGCTGCCAGGACATGCGGGAACCGCTGCATGGACCCTCCCCTGGGCTGGACTCTAGGGGAGAAACGAACCTTCCCGCAAGGTCTTCCAACGCGGAGCGGGGCGCTTCGGGTTTTTCCCGAAGCGCCCCGCTCCGCAGGTCGAGTCCAGGGCCGAGCCCTGGCCAGGGGTCCGGGGGTGGAACCCCCGGCCTACTCTTCGTCCGGCCGGGAGTAAGAGCAGCCCTTCTTGGGGCAGGCGATGATTTTGCCCTTGGCCTTGGTGTTCTTGCGCACGAGCACCGGGTGCCCGCATTCCGGGCAGGCCTCGGCCAGGGGCCAGTCCCAGGTGGCGTAGTCGCACTTGGGGTAGCGGGTGCAGGAGTAGAAGACCTTGCCCCGGCGCGAGCTCTTTTCCACCAGCTCGCCGTCGCAGCCCGGGTTGGGGCACTTGACCCCGGTGCGGAAGGGCTCGGTGTAGTCGCAGGCCGGGTAGCCCGAGCAGGCGATGAAGCGCGAGCCCGTGCGCGCGGTCTTGAGCAGGAGGTCCTTGCCGCACTTGGGGCAGGAGCCGACCTTCTGGGCCGCGGCCTGCTCCTGGACCTGGATCACGCCCTGCTCGTCGCGGGTGAAGTTCTTGATGTTCTTGCACTCCGGGTAGCCGGAGCAGCCCAGGAACGGGCCGCGCGACCCGGACTTGACCACCAGGGGCTTGCCGCAGAGCTCGCAGTCGATGCCCGAGGGCTCGTCCTGGGCCCTTTCCTGGATCTGGATGGCGCCGTTCCCGTCGCGGCTGAAGTTCTTGATGTTCTTGCAGTCCGGGAACCCGGTGCAGCCCAGGAACTCGCCGGTCTTGCCGAACTTCACGGCCATGGGCTTGCCGCAGAGTTCGCAGGCGATGTCCGTGGCCTGGCTCGTGCGGGTCATCTCCTTCTGGGCCTTTTCCAGGAGCGGGTAGAAGCCGTCGGCGAACTTCTGAATGAGCACGGTCCAGTCCTGCTTGCCCTCGGAGACCGCGTCGAGCTTGTTCTCCATGTCCGCGGTGAAGCCCACGTCCATGAGCTCAGGGAAGTGCTCGCAGAGCTGGTCGCTCACGGTGACGCCCAGCTCGCTGGGCGCGAAGCGCTTCTCCTCCAGGCGCACGTACTCGCGGTCCTGGATGGTCGAGATGATCGCCGCGTAGGTCGAGGGCCGGCCGATGCCCAGCTCCTCCAGCTCCTTGACCAGGGAGGCCTCGGAGTAGCGCGGGGGCGGGCTGGTGAACTTCTGTTCCTTCTTGATCTCGCGGGCTTCCAGGGTCTGGCCGGGCACGAGCTTGGGCAGGTCGGCCACCACGGCCTCGGCCTCGGAGTCCGCGGGCTCGGCGGCCTTGGCCTTGCCCTGGGCCGCCAGGAAGCCGGGGAAGAGCAGGCGCTCGCCCTTGGCCCGCCAGAGGGTCTTGTCCGCGCGCACCGTGACCGTGGTGTCCCAGAACTCGGCGTCGGCCATCTGGGAGGCCGTGAAGCGCTGCCAGATGAGCGCGTAGATGCGGTACTGATCGGCCGGGAGCAGGGATTTCAGCTCCTCGGGGGTGAGCGCCGGGTCCACGGGCCGGATGGCTTCGTGGGCGTCCTGGGCGCTGCCCTTGGTCTTGTAGGCCCGGGGCTTGGCCGGCAGGAACTCCTTGCCGAAGCGCTCGAGGATGTGGGCCCGGGCCGCGTCGCGGGCCTCGTCGGCCACGCGCACCGAGTCCGTGCGCATGTAGGTGATGAGCGCGAGCGTGCCGCGCTCGCCCAGGTCCACGCCTTCGTACAGGCGCTGGGCGATGGTCATGGTCTTCTTGGCCGGGTAGCCCAGGCGGTTGTTGGCGTCCTGCTGGAGCGTGGAGGTGATGTACGGCGGCAGGGGCGAGCGCTTGCGCTTCTTCTCCTCCACCGAATCGACCACAAAGGCGGCCTTGGTCAGGGCCCGGTGCAGGGCCTCGGCCTGGTCCTGGGAGCCCACGGGATTGGCCCCGGGCTTCACGGACTTGCCGCCGAGCTTCCAGAGCTCGGTCCAGAACGGCGGGGGCGCGTCGGCCGCGAGCAGGGCCTTGAACGGCCAGTATTCCTCGGGCTGGAAGGCCCGGCGGGCCTTTTCCCGCTCCACGATGAGCTTGAGGGCCACGGACTGGACCCGGCCCGCGGAGATGCCGCGCTTGACCTTTTTCCAGAGGATCGGGCTGATCTTGTAGCCCACGAGCCGGTCCAGCACGCGCCGGGCCTGCTGGGAGTCGAACAGCCGCTCGTTGAGCGGCCGGGGATGCTCCAGGGCCTCGCGCACGGCCCGGGGCGTGATCTCGTTGAACTGGATGCGCGAGAGATTCCGGTTGTCGTCCTTGATGAGCTCGGCCACGTGCCAGGCGATGGCCTCGCCCTCGCGGTCCGGGTCCGGGGCCAGGAAGACGTGCCCGGCCTTCTTGGCCGCGGCCTTGAGGCGCTTGACCACCTCTTCCTTGCCCTTGATGACCTGGTAGCGGGGGGCGAAGCCCTGGGCCTCGTCCACGCCCAGGTCGCGCACCGGCAGGTCGCGCACGTGTCCCACCGAGGCTTCCACCAGGAAGTCCTTGCCCAGGAACTTGCCGATGGTCTTCACCTTGGCGGGCGACTCGACGATGATGAGGTTCTTGGCCATGTCGGCAGGGCTATAGCCACCCAGGCCCGGCTTGGCAAGGGCAGGGAGCTGCGGGAACAGGGAACCAGGGAGCCGGATCTACAGGGAGTCCCAGAACAGCTTCATGTTCAGGCCGATGACCGCGGCCGCGATGCAGGCCAGGACAAAGGTGTGCCAGGCCGTGTTGGCATACGGGCCCATGACTTTTTTGGAGGAGGTCAGGGCCAGCTGCAAGAGGATGGTCAGGGGCAGCTGCACGGAAAGGAGCATCTGGGACACCACCAGGCCGCGGAACGGGTCGGAGACGAAAAAGATCGCCAGCAGGGCCCCGAACAGGGTCAGGCCCACGCCCACGCGGCTGTGGAAGTCCTTGATGTCGTAAGGCTCCTTGAAGATGCCCGCGAAGATGGAGCCCCCGGCCATGCCCGCGGTGACGCTGGAGGCGATGCCCGCCAGGAGCAGGGCCACGGCAAAGATCAGGGCCGCGCTGTTGCCCAGGAGCGGCTTGAGCATGGCCTGGGCCTGCTCCAGGGCGTCCACCTGGATCCCCTGGGCAAAGAAGGTGGCCGCGGCCACCAGGATCATGGCGCTGTTGATGGCCCAGCCCACGCCCATGGAGAACAGGGTGTCCAGGAACTCGTAGCGCAGCTGGCGGTGGATGATCTCCGGGGACTCCCGGTTCCACTGGCGGCTCTGGATCACCTCGGAGTGCAGGAACAGGTTGTGGGGCATGACCACGGCCCCGAGCACGCTCATGACGATGACCATGGAGCCCTCGGGCAGGCTGGGCGTGACCCAGCCGCGCAGGGCCGGGGCCCAGTCGATCTGGGCCAGGTGCAACTCGAACAGGAAGCAGATGCCGATGAGCGAGACAAAGGCGATGATGTATTTCTCCAGGCGGCGGTAGGAGTTGGAATAGAGCATCCAGACCACGGTCAGGGTGGTCAGGGTGGCGCCCAGGGGGATGGGCAGGCCGAAGAGCATGGACAGGGCGATGGCCCCGCCGAGGATCTCGGCCAGGGCCGTGGCCACGGCCGCCAGAACGGCCGAGCCCAGGACCGCGCGGGACACGAGCGGGTGCAGGTGGGCCGTGGCCGCCTCGGACAGGCACAGGCCCGTGGCGATGCCCAGGTGCGCGGCGTTGTGCTGGAGCACGATGAGCATGATGGTCGAGAGCGTGACCATCCAGAGCAGGGTGTAGCCGTAGCCCGCGCCCGCGGCCACGTTGGAGGCCCAGTTGCCGGGATCGATGAAGCCCACGGTGACGAGCAGGCCCGGGCCCACGTATTTCCACAACTCCCAGGCCGTGAGCCGGGGCCGGTGGATCTCCCGGAAGCGGCGCAGGATATCGTTCAGGCACATGCCGGAATCCTAGCCTCGCGCCCGGGTCTTGGCAATCGGGCCGGATGACAGCCCCTCTTTTTTCCCCCATACTGCCGGACATGGAGCCCTCGTACCTGGCCCTGGCCCGCTCCGGCGAACTGGCCCAACGCGCCCGGGCCGCCGTGGCCCGGCTCGCGGCCTGCGACCTCTGTCCCCGGCGGTGCGGGATCAATCGTCCGGCCGGCGAAGCCGGATTCTGCCGCATCGGCCGCAACGCGGTCCTGGCGGACTACCACCAGCACTATGGGGAAGAGGCCTGCCTGGTGGGCAGCGGCGGCTCGGGCACCCTGTTCTTCTCGGGCTGTTCCCTGGCCTGCGTGTTCTGCCAGAACTGGGAGATCAGCCAGCCGGACGCGTCCGGGGGCCCGGCCGGGGAGGAACTGGACGCCGCGGGCCTGGCCCGGGCCTTCCTGGAATTGCAGGAACGCGGGGCCGAGAACATCAACCTGGTCTCGCCCTCGCATGTGGCGGCCCAGATCCTGGAGGCCCTGGTCCTGGCCGCGGAGCGCGGCCTGCAACTCCCCCTGGTCTGGAACTCCGGGGGCTACGACAGCGCCGCCACCCTGGCCCTGCTGGACGGGGTGGTGGACATCTATCTGCCCGACGCCAAGGTCTGGGACCCGGACCAGGCCGCCCGGCTGCTCCTGGCCCGGGACTATCCGGACGTGGCCCGGGCGGCCCTGGCCGAGATGTGGCGCCAGACCGGAAAACTGGTCCTGGACGATCGCGGGGTGGCGCAACGCGGGCTCATTGTCCGGCACCTGGTCCTGCCGCAAGGATTGGCCGGGAGCGAGCAGTGGATGGACTGGTTGGGCAGCAATGCGCCGGGCGCGGCGGTGAACGTCATGGGCCAGTACCGGCCCTGCCACCAGGCCGGGAAGTTCGCTGAACTGCGCCGGGGACTGGGGCCCGGAGACCTGGATTCGGCCCGGGAATGCGCCCGCGCGGCCGGTCTGACCCTGCTGGAGGACCCGGCGATCGCCCTGCTGGCCCGTCTGCTGCAACGGGCCGGACCCTGTTAAACAGAAATGTGTGTCTCCTTTTTGCTGTTTTCCCTGGTTTTTTATTCAGGTTGACATTTTTGGGAGGCGATTGGGCGCTTTTCTGGAGGCTTTTCACAAAAAAGTTACTGAAATGCCTGCGGAAAGCCTCCCCGGTCCAGCCGTTTTTTATTCAACCCTCCGGAAAACAAGCGAATCGCTCCTTTGGCACGGCGATTGTTAATTGACTCCCGCCGTATTCGGTCTTTTTGTCGCCTGCAAACCAAACCTGGAGGATCAAGGATATGGAAATTCCCGTTTTCAAGTGCAAAAACGCCGACGACGTCATGAAGGCGGTCAAGGACTACAATGTCAGCTTCATCCAGTACTGGTTCGTGGACATCCTGGGCACGCTGAAAAGCTTCCAGATCACGCCCAAGGAGCTCGAGGCCTCCTTTGAGGAAGGCATGGGCTTCGACGGTTCCTCGATCCTGGGCTTCTGCCGCATCGACGAATCGGACATGGTGGCCATGCCCGATCCGACCACCTTCCAGATCTGCTCCTGGCGGCCCACCGACCGCCCGGTCGCCCGCATGTTCTGCGACGTGGTCAACCCCGACGGCTCGGCCTACGCCGGCGACTCCCGCAACTGCCTGAAGCGCGTCCTGGCCAAGGCCGCCCAGAAGGGCCTGACCTACTACGTGGGTCCGGAGCTGGAGTTCTTCCTGTTCGCCGACGACCAGGGCACCCAGATCCTGGACCAGGGCGGCTACTTCGACGCCCCGCCGCTGGACCTCGGCAACAACGTCCGCCGCGACATCATCTTCGCCCTGGAGGCCATGGGCATCGCCATCGAGTACAGCCACCACGAAGTGGCCCCCAGCCAGCATGAGATCGACATGCGCTACGCCGAGGGCCTGAAGATGGCCGACACGGTCATGACCTACCGCGTGGTGGTCAAGGAGACCGCCCGCAAGCACGGCTGCTACGCCACGTTCATGCCCAAGCCCATCTTCGGCGAGAACGGCTCCGGCATGCACTGCCACCAGTCCCTGTTCAAGAAGGGCAAGAACGTCTTCTACGACGCCAACGACAAGTACCATCTGTCCGCCGAGGGCAAGAGCTACATCGCCGGCATCCTGAAGCACGCCCCCGAGTTCGCCTGCGTGACCAACCAGTGGGTCAACTCCTACAAGCGACTGGTGCCCGGTTACGAAGCCCCGGTCTACGTCTCATGGGCCAACAGAAACCGGTCGGCCATGGTTCGGGTTCCCATGTACAAACCGGGCAAAGAGGCAGCCACCCGCATGGAGTTCAGGGCCCCTGACCCGTCATGCAATCCTTACCTGGCCTTTGCCGTCATGCTGGGCGCGGGAATGGAAGGAATTGAAAACAAGTACCCGCTGCCCGACCCCATTGAGGAAGATATCTTTGAAATGACCCCGGATGAGCGGCACAAAAAAGGCATCACCGAGCTGCCGGGCAACCTCTACTCGGCCATTCTGGAGACCGAAAAGAGCGAAATGGTAAAAAAAGTGCTGGGCGAGCATATCTTCAAGGAATTTATAGACAATAAAAAGGTGGAGTGGGACAGATACCGGATTCATGTGAGTCAGTTTGAACTTGATCATTACCTGCCGAAACTCTGACGAGAAGGCCGGCCAACAATATCGGGCTGATGTCGCGGCGATTCCCTGTATTCATGACGGGGCCTGCCAGCGCCTATATTCCAGGAATAGATCTGGCCGTGGAGACAAGTCGCCGCATGCGACTATACAGGCCGGCGTGCGTTCTCTGACGAGTGGGCATACGGAGCCCCCCAAGCCAGAGCCAGGACTGTTTTATTGCCCAGCGGTATGTGATAAGACAACGCCACCGGTGGCGGTGCGCACAGGTTCCGCCACCGAAAAGGCCGAAAGGCGAATCTGTTTGGCATAGAAATCGCATAAATTTTTTCAAGTTGTTTTGGGCTGCCTGTATTTTACAGCGAAAAATGATTTTACCGGCCATGGATTTGCAAGCTTGTTGACAAGTTGATTCCAGTCGAACTTTTTTATGTAACATTTAGCCTGACTAATAAAATGGCCGATAAATCGCATCTTTCGATAAGGGGTTTGACCTTTTACGCTCTGGGATGACAGGCAGATAAAAAAAGAAATGTATAACAGTATAAGTTAATTATAGGGATGACAGCCTTTGAGAAACCAGACACGTTCGGAAAATTAATGTCTTGTCTGTGTTCTTAAAATCATTATAATGCCACACGGCAATTTAAGCTTTTTTTGTGTGCCAACAGATAACCGTCAATGCGGCATGAAGTTTTAGCGTCAGGGAGGCCGGTTTATGTGCCGATTATTTGCGATCACCAGCGAAACCCCCATGACACCAATGGTGGCCCTGGAGGCCCTGGATGTCATGCGCGAAGGCCATGACGGTTCCGGGGTGGGTATCTTTCTGCGGGATCTGGGCGGGCCCTTTGAGAAGATAAAGGACTCTCCCATTCTCTCGGGTATCTTCACGGACCAGGGCATCCGGCGCCTGGACCATTATATGATGGAGCACGGGTTTCTCACCAAGCACAAGGTCACCATCAAAGTGCCCAAGGAGCAGCCGCCGGGGGTTCCGAAGCGGGACATCTACCTGATCCGGGCCTATGAATACCCGGATAGCTGGGAGGGCTGGAGCGAAGAAAAAATTTACGCCGAACTGACCCGCATCCGGCTGGAGCTGGTTGAAATGGGTGCGGAAAAAGAAGACATGATCGTCTTCTCCTTCTGGCCGGACGTGATCATGTTAAAGGAGATCGGTGATCCGTTGACGGTGGCCCGGTACCTGCAGCTTGACCGGGAAGAGCTTCAGGCACGGGTGATCATGGCCCAGGGCCGGCAGAACACCAACTATGCCATCAACCTGTATGCCTGTCATCCCTTCTTCCAGGGCGGATTTTCCACCATGACCAACGGTGAAAACACCGCCTTTGTGCCGATCCGGGAGTTTCTCATGTCCCGTAACATTCCCGGCTACAGCGGGTTCGAGTCGGACTCCCAGGTGTTTGTCTACATCCTGCACTACCTGTTCAAGCAGCTGGGGCTGGGGATCGACGCCTACAAGCATATCATCACCCCACTTCAGGACGATGTGCTGGCGGCCCACCCGGACCATGTGCTGCTCAAGCACCTGAAGCAGACCTGTCGCCGCCTGATCATCGACGGGCCCAACTGCGTGATCGGGTGCCTGCCAGACCATTCGCTCTTCATGGTGCAGGACAGAAAGAAGCTCCGGCCGGGCGTGGTGGGCGGCCGGCCCGGCATGTATGCCTTTTCATCGGAAATCTGCGGCCTGGACGCCGTGATTCCCAACCGGGACAAGTCAAAGGATTTTCAGCCCATGTACATGGACACCGTGGTGGTGGGTCCGGACCGCGGGGAGGTTGTCGTATGTCAGCAAACGGAAGCATTAGCCCTTCAACATTGAGCCTCAAGGACCTGCCCTGGCAGATCCTGTGGGACAAAGAAAAATGCACGCTCTGCGGCCGGTGCACGGCGGTGTGCCCGGTGCGCACCCTTGAACTGGGAGTGTTCAGAAAACGGGTCGTCAAACCCAACATTCATATCAGCCACGCCTCTACCAGCAGCTTCGAGGTATATCACGGCATTCGGCAACAGACCGCGCCGTCCAATGCCTGCGTGGGATGCGCCATGTGCACCCTGGTCTGCCCCAATGACGCCATTTTACCGGTTCGCGGCGACGAGGCCGACAAGCTGGTGTTCCACGTCAACCAGGGGGGCACACCCCGGCAGCGGGGCGGCCGCAGAAACGCGCCGGGCGGTATTTTAGATCGGATCAAGTTCATTCGCATCTCCATGCTCACCGACCCGGCCCTGGATGCCGGCCGTCACGAATTCGAGCTGCGGACCCTGCTGGGGCGGGTGCTGCCGCCGGAGGAGAACCTTGCCCACCTGCGGGAAAACGGATGGATTCCACCAGTGCGGGAGATATACCCCCTGATCATCGGCGGCATGTCCTTCGGCGCCCTCTCCCCCAACATGTGGGAGGGGCTCCAGATGGGCGTGGCCTACCTCAACGAGGAGATGAACATGCCAGTGCGCATGTGCACCGGCGAAGGCGGTTGCCCGCCCCGGCTCCTGCGCAGCCGTTTCCTGCAATACGTGATTCTGCAGATCGCCAGCGGCTACTTCGGGTGGGACGAAATCGTCCACGCCATTCCGGAAATGAAAGTGGACCCCTGCGCCATTGAGATCAAGTACGGCCAGGGCGCCAAGCCGGGAGACGGGGGCCTGTTGATGTGGTACAAGGTCAACAAGCTGATCGCCGCCATCCGGGGGGTTCCCGAGGGCATCAGCCTGCCCAGCCCGCCCACGCACCAGACCAAGTACTCCATCGAGGAGGCCGTGGCCAAGATGATCCAGTCCATGTACATGGCCTGGGGTTTTCGCGTCCCGGTCTATCCCAAGATATCGGCCACCTCAACGGCCCTGGCC
>ENA-OSEO01000413-OSEO01000413.1-sediment-metagenome-genome-assembly--contig:-NODE-413-length-110510-cov-14.862976_pt1 | contig 110510 bp, 102 predicted proteins | sample MGYA00237883_ERZ534232 | MGnify/ENA metagenome assembly ERZ534232
CCTAAACGCTCCAGACGGCACAGGCAACTGGGGCTTGACAAATTTATGGAGGCATGGCTTACATCACGTTAGATATAGATCGTCTGTATCCTTGGGCCGTGCCCAATGCCAATACTCCAAGGAGACTGTCATGAAAAAGGTGAATCTGATCGTCAATGGAGCGACGAGACAGTTCGTAGTGGACAACAAGAGGGTCCTGCTCGATCTTCTGAGGGAAGATCTCCATCTTATTGGCGCGAAGCAGTCGTGCGACCGGAAAGGTCAATGCGGCGCGTGCACCGTCATTGTCAATGGCAAGGCGGTACGCTCCTGTCTCACCAAGGTGATCGACCTGGAGGGAGCGGAGGTGATTTCCGTGGAAGGGCTCGGCACCCCTGAGAACCCTCATTTGATTCAGGAGGCGTTTGTGTTGTCCGGGGCAGTGCAGTGCGGATACTGCACGCCGGGCATGATCATGGCAGCCAAGGGTCTGCTGGACAGGAACCCCGACCCGGATACGGCGGAGATCAAAAAGGCCTTCGCCCGTAATCTGTGTCGCTGCACGGGGTATGTGAAGATCATCGAAGCGGTCAAGCTCGCCGGCCGTTTTCTGCGCGGGGAGACCACGCCTGGGCAGGTCCTGCCCGACCCGGCTGCCGGGATGATCGGGGTCTCTCACCCGCGTCCATCCGCCATGCTCAAGGCGTGCGGACTGGCCGAGTTCACTGCGGACATCAAGCTCCAGGGCGCGGTCGAAATCGCTGTGGTGCGAAGCACGGAGCCCCATGCCATGATCCGTTCGATCGACACTGCGGCTGCCGAAAACATGGAAGGCGTGATCGGGATCATGACGGACAGGGACATCAAAGGCACCAACCGGCTGAAGATGATTTTCAATGATCAGCCTGTTCTGTGTGAAGACAGGGTGCGAACCCTTGGCGATCCGATTGCGGCAGTGGCTGCTCAGACAAGGGATCAGGCACTGGCCGCCGCTGCGGCTGTCAAGGTGGAATACAACCCCCTTCCGGTCCTGAAAACCCCGGCCGAAGCCATGGCGGAGGGGGCGCCCCGGATCCATCCGGAGTGGCCCAACGTCTGCTACAGGCAGCCGCAGATCAAGGGAGATGCGGAAAAGGCGCTGGCCCGGTCGTCCGCAGTGGTGGAGGCACAGTTCACGACGCAGTTGAATCACCAGTCGCCCCTGGAGCCGGAGGCTTGTGCGGCCTTTCTCGAAGGGGAAGGCGAAGAAGCCCAGCTCGTGGTAGTAGGGCGCAGTATCGATATCCACAGGCACTTGGGAATGCTTCAGGAGGCCCTGGGCTGGGAAAACATCCGCTATGAGGAAGCGTTCAGCGGAGGGCAGTTCGGGATCAAGGTGGCTATTACCTCGGAGGCGATAGCGGCTGCTGCGGCGCTTCATTTCAAGCGGCCTGTCCGCTACATCCCGAGCCTGTCCGAGTCGATGCGCATGAGTCCAAAGCGCCACCCCTTTGCCATGAAGGTTAAACTGGGGGCCGACGAACAAGGCAGGCTGACCGCTTACACGAACGATTTCATCGTGGAGAACGGGGCATACACCATCATCGGCGTTGTCGTGATCATCCGGGCGCTGCAGATGCTCTCCGGTTCTTACAACATCCCCAACATCAACGCCCTGGCCCGGCTGGTGTACACCAACAACGCATTCGGGGGCGCCGCTCGCGGGGCCGGACCTCCACAGGTGACCTTTGCACTGGAATCGGCCATGGACATGCTGGCGGAGAAAATGGGAATCGATCCCCTGGAGTTTCGCAAAATGAATTCGCTCAAGCCCGGCCAGAGCAAATCCACCGGCCGGGTGGTGGTGCAGTGGCCGTTCCCGGAGCTCTGCGATGCGATCCGGACCCATTACGAACGTGCCAAGAAGGATGCGGCCTCGGTTAAGAAGGGTCCGATCAGGCGCGGCGTGGGGCTGGCGAGCCACGCCTTCGGGATTTCCTCGGCCGGGGACACGGCAAGGGTCGCCGTGGAGTGCGATCCGGACGACGGGATCACCATCTACGCCGCTATCGCCGATCCGGGCGAAGGCAATGACTCCATGCTTACCCAGATTGCCGCACATGTGATGGGTCTGCCCATGGAAAAAGTCCGTCTGGTTACGAGAACGACCGAGCTGACCACCGCCATGGGCCCGGCGGCCGCCAGCAGGATGACCTACATGGGAGGCGGCGCCATGGTCAACGCGCTCGAACAGATGAAGGCGGCAATGGAGGAGGCCGGGGGAAAGAGCTACGAAGCGTTGAAGAAGGCAGGGAAACCGACCCGGTACATGGGAATGAAGAAGAACGAAGATGAAGGCCCCCTCGATCCCCAAACCGGTCAGGGTCCTTCCTTCGAGGCCCAGGTCCATGACATACAGATGGCCGAGGTCGAGGTAAATACGGATACCGGCGAGGTGCGGGTCATCAAAATGACCACGGCCGTGGATGCCGGGCCCGTGATCCACCCGCAGAATCTGGAAGGCCAGTTGGAAGGCGGGATGGACATGGGTGTTGGATATGCGTTGAGAGAGGAATACGTCCACGGCAAGACCAGAGACTGGGTCACCTTCAAATTTCCTTCCATGAAAACCGCCTTTGACATGGAGGTGATTGTCAGGGAGACCCCCAGGGTCAAAGGGACCCTTGGGGCGGTCGGCGTCGGCGAGATGACCATGGTCCCCACGGCGCCTGCGGTGATCAACGCCATCAAGGATGCCTGCGGGGTGAGAATCTACGATCTCCCGGCCACGCCTGAAAAGATCAAGGAAGCCCTGGCCGGGATGAAGTGACTTCACGCATGTCGAGAGCATAGAGGTCAAGAGACTGAACCGCCAAGGCGCCAAGTACGCTAAGAAACATTTTGGTTTTTCGCCTGCCGGAGCAGATTCCGGCAGGCGAAAAACCAAATCTTTGCATTCTTCTTCGCGCCCTTTGCGTCTTTGCGGTTCATTTTGCAGATATGAATGAGTCCCACAAATCCGGACAGGAACGTCAGGGCGACCCGAACCGCGAATACCGTGTTGTGGCCGGCCGCAGGATCCTCTTTGACGGGGAAGGTTTTTTGTGGAATCCCGAGGACTGGTCAGAGGAGGTGGCCGTGTTCCTGGCCCGGGAATGCGGGCTCGTGGAGATGGCAGAGTCCCACTGGCGCGTCATCGGGTTCCTTCGGGATTACTATCACCATCACGGCCGGGCGCCGTTGAACTCCCACCTGAAGTCCGGCACGGGCATGAGCCTCATGGATCTGGAAGGCCTTTTCCCCTGCGGGATCAAGCGCGGAGCGCGGCGCATCGCCGGCCTGCCTAATCCAAAGTCGTGCACCGGCTGAATTGGGTGTTCAGTGTTCGGCGTTCAGCGTTCAGGAAAGGGAACCAGTGAATCGCCCTCCGCTTCATCCTGAACACTGAACTCTGAACGCTGAACCCTGAACGATCGAGTCACAGGAGATTATGACAGGACATCTTATCTATCTGGATAACGCCGCCACTACTTTTCCGAAACCTCCTGCGGTGCTGTCGTCCATGGTCGAGACCTATGGTCGTCTGGGAGTCTCTCCGGGAAGGGGAAGCTATGATCTTGCCTCCGAAGCGGAAACGCTGGTCGAAGAGACTAGGGCAAAAGTGGCACGGTTCTTCAACGGACCTGATCCAAAGGGCGTCATTTTCGCCTCCAATGCGACCGATGGATTGAACCTGGCGATTCAGGGTCTCCTCAAGCCCGGGGATCATGTGGTCTCCACCAGGCTGGAGCACAATTCGGTTCTCAGGCCCCTTCATCATCTGCGCGAACAAGGCATGATCGAATACGATCTGGTCCCGTTCGACGGCAGGGGCTTCATCGATCCTCATGACATAGCGGGAGCTTTAAGATCCAATTCGAGGCTGGTCATCATCAACCATGCATCCAATGTCTTGGGCACGATCCAGCCGATCCGGGAAATAGGGCGCATTTGCGCGGAGCGGAATGTCCCCCTGCTGGTCGATGCAGCCCAGAGCGGTGGGGTGGTCGAAATCGATATGGAGGAATGGCAAATCGCTGCGATCGCCTTCACCGGCCACAAGGGTCTGCTCGGCCCGACAGGGATCGGGGGGCTGGTGATCCGGCCGGAGCTCGAGGTCCGAACCACGCGGTTCGGAGGAACAGGCGTGGATTCGAAGAGCCCTGTCCATACGCAGGCTCTTCCTTTTCGGCTGGAAGCCGGAACGCTCAACCTCCTGGGCATCATCGGCCTCTCCGCCGGATTGGACTATCTTGTCGAGAAGGGCATCGATGCAATCCACAAGCGCGAAATGGAGTTGCTGGCAAAGCTTCGGGATGGGCTTTCCGCGCTCGACCGGGTCGAGTTCTACGGCACCGAAGATCTCTCGGACCATATCGGACTTCTGACTGCAAACGCCAAGGGAGTCGATCCTTCGGATGTCGGGGCGATCCTGGACGGAGACTTCGGCATCGCCGTTCGTGTCGGTCTCCATTGCGCACCGCTGGTCCATGAAACACTCGGCACATTCCCGAATGGCGGAGTGCGCTTCAGCCTGGGGCCATTCAATACCATGAGGGATATCGAGACGGTGATCGAGGCCATGGCGGCGATAGCCAAGCCCCGGTAAGGAGAATCATGTTCCCCGGCGTGGGCTGCTCGGGGAATCTGCTGTCCCCCACGCCTGGTGCCGTGCCGTTGTGGACGCGCTTCACAATGGCGGGATCGATCCCATGATCACAAGTCTGGCACGGCTGTGGTGAAGATCAGTTTTGTTCGTTTGGGATCATCAAAGATATGTCACATATATCACAGGTCCCAGGAGTCGCGGAAATCTTGCGGGTCCGGGTGTTATTCTGCAAGGAGAAGGCCTTTTCGCCCCCCCTTGATCAATGGAATGTCCAAGAGATATGAGGAGCCGAACCTTCGATTGCAGCACCTTCCTCCCAAAAGAGAAGGCACAGAACTTCAACTTCCAAATCTTGACACAGGTGCTTTCTTTGTCGTCTAATAGAGGTACCAACAATCACTTTACCTGTACTCTCCGCCACTTCACAGCGTAACTTCACCTTCGGGAGTTTTCCTTATGGCTTATGTCTCGAGCAAGGTGATGATGAAGGGAGCCCTTCTGGGAAAATGAACCCCTTGAGAGGCTCTTTTCATTTGGGGGTGATCTGAAACTCTGAAACTCATCATAAATGAAGGAGGGAACAGCATGTTGAAAGAATTTCGGGAGTTTGCGATGCGGGGAAACGTGGTAGACATGGCCGTGGGCATCATCATCGGTGCGGCTTTTGGGACCATCGTCAAATCCCTGGTGGACGACGTCATCATGCCGCCAATCGGGCTCCTCCTCGGCAATGTGGATTTCTCAGATCTGTTTATTACTTTGAAGCAAGGGGTGACGGCAGGTCCATACCTCACCATAGCGGATGCGAAAAAGGCGGGGGCGGTCACGCTCAACTACGGTGCGTTTTTCAATACTATAGTGAGCTTTGTCATTGTCGCCTTTTCCGTCTTCTTGCTGATCAAGGGTATAAACAAACTCAAAAGGCAGCAGGAGACTCCCACAACTGCTCCGACGACTAAAGATTGCCCCCACTGCCTGTCGACCATTCCTATTAAAGCTACAAAGTGCGCCCATTGCACGTCCCAGTTGTAAGCAGGCGCAAAAACCGAGAGGAGAAGTCAGACCAAAGGCATAGGGGCGTTTAAATTTGGCATTTCAATGCATAAGGAAGTAATGTGAATTCGAAGCTCCGTAAGCCCTGGTTCAGATTTCTTTCAAAGCGGCGATGAGGTCCAGAATCGCCTTCTTTCCGTCACCGTAGTACATGAGGGTATTGTCCGCGGCGAAAAGGGGGTTGGGAACCCCGGAAAAGCCGGCGCCGAGGCTTCTCTTGAGCACGATCACGGTGCGGGCCTTGTCCACGTCGATAATGGGCATGCCGGCGAGGGGGGTGCCCGAGCGGGACCGGGCCAGGGGATTTACCACGTCGTTGGCCCCGAGGACGATGGCCACGTCCACCTGCTCCATGGTGGTGTTGATCTCGTCCATCTCCCTGAGCTTCTCGTAGGGAATGTCGGCTTCGGCCAGCAGCACGTTCATGTGCCCGGGCATCCGGCCGGCCACCGGGTGGATGGCGAATTCCACGACGCTTCCCCTGGCTTCCAGCAGGTTCATCAGGTCCCGCACAGCATGCTGGGCCTGGGCCACAGCCATTCCGTATCCGGGAACCACCACTACCCGTCCGGCGCCGTCCAGCATCATGGCGATCTCCTCGGCAGTGGCCGACTTCACCTTCCCGGCGTACATCTCCTCTTCTTCCGCCTTGACGGAAAGCGCCCTCCCCACCCCGCCGAAAAGCACGTTGCGAAGGGAGCGGTTCATGGCCTTGCACATGATGTTGGTCAGGATCAGGCCCGCGGCCCCCACCAGGGATCCGGAAATGATCAGCAGGTTGTTGCTGAGGACAAAGCCGGTGGCCGCGGCGGCCAGCCCCGAGTAAGAGTTTAAGAGAGCGATGACCACGGGCATGTCCGCCCCGCCGATGGCGATGACCAGGAAAACGCCGAGAAGGGAGGAGAATAGGAGCATGGCCCAGTACAGGGAACCGCTCATGGGGGAGAAGAAAAGCCAGACGCCCAGGGCGAGCGAGATCATAAGCAGGATCAGTTTGACCGCATTTTGGCCGGAAAACTGAACAGCCTTTCCCGTAACAAGCCCCTGGAGCTTTCCGAAAGCCACCGCGCTTCCCCAGAAGGTCACGGCCCCCACGATCCCGGAAAAGGATGTGGCGACGATGAAAGTGGGACCCGGAGAGCGGCTTCCTCCTTGAAGGGAGACAAGTTCCAGAAGGGCCGCCCCGGCCACCAGGGCCGACGCGCCGCCCCCCAAACCGTTGAACAGGCCCACCAGCTGGGGCATGGCCGTCATCTTGATTTTTACGGCGAGAAGGATCCCGGCCGCCGCTCCCGTGATCAGCCCGGCGATGATGATCTCGTAGCTTATGATCCGGCGGTCGAGCAGGGTGACCACCACGGCCAGCAGCATGGCCGCAGCCCCCATCTGGTTTCCGGCAACGGCGGTGCGGGGACGGGACAACCGCTTCAACCCAAGGATAAACAGAACTGCGCAGATCAGGTAGACGATCTGAACCGGCACAGGGCTCATGGGCTACTCCTTCTTCTTGAACATTCGCAGCATGCGGTGGGTGACCAGAAACCCTCCCACCACGTTGACCGTGGCGAAGGCGACGGCGATAAAGCCGAGCACCGAGGTCAGGACGGTGGCCTGGGTTCCGGCCGAGATCAGCGCCCCCACCAGGGTGATCCCGGAGATGGCGTTGGAACCCGACATGAGGGGGGTATGCAGGATCGGCGGCACCTTGGTGATGACCTCGAAGCCGACGAAAAGGGCGAGCACGAAGATGGTCAGGCTTGTGGCAAAGGTTTCCATGGCAGACTCCTATCCATGTTATAGCGTTCAGGGGTTCAGCGTTCAGTGTTCAGGAAAGACTCCTTAGTTCCCTCATCCTGAACTCTGAACACTCCCCAGTAACGCGAACCTGCAAGTTTCTTTCATGTATAACCCCGAAGCAAGCGCCTGGGTCATTTGCTAAAGTTTTACCGATTTGAAAAGGTGGGCGCCCTTCGGTAGGCGCAGCCCACCCTACGGTTGATCCAGCACCTCCTTGATCCTTTTGTCCATGAACTCCCCGTCTCTGGTAACCATGGTCTCCCGAACGATCTGGTCTTCCATGTCGAAGACAAGATTTCCATCCCGGACGAGGTTGCTCAGAAAGTTGGTGATGTTTCGGGAATAGAGCTGGCTGGCGTGGTAGGGGACGGCGGAAGGAAGGTTGATGGCTCCTACGATGGTCACGCCGTGTTTGACCCGGGTCTTTCCGGGCTCGGTGAGCTCGCAGTTTCCACCGCTTTCCGCGGCTACATCCACGATGACCGACCCGTAGGGCATCGCCTGGACCATCTCTTCCGTGATGAGCACCGGGGCCTTTTTGCCGGGGATGACCGCGGTGGTAATCACCGCGTCGCTTTCGCCGACCACCTTCTTGAGCAGCCTCCGCTGCTTCTCGTAGAAATCCGTTCCCATCTCCCGGGCATACCCGGCCCTGGTTTCCGTATCCACGGTTTCCAGCTCCAGCTCCACGAATTTTGCGCCGAGGCTTTCCACCTGTTCCTTGACCGCCGGGCGGATATCGTAGGCCCGCACCAAGGCTCCCAACCGTCTTGCGGTGGCTATGGCCTGGAGGCCGGAGACCCCCGCACCGATGACCAGCACCCGGGCCGGGGTGATGGTGCCCCCGGCGGTGATGAACATGGGAAACATCCTGGGAAGGGTGTCTGCGGCCAGCAGCGCGGCCTTGTAACCCGCCACGGTCATCATGGAAGAAAGCGTGTCCATTCCCTGTGCCCTGCTGATGCGGGGGATCAGCTCCATGGCGAAGGTGACGACCTTCCGTTCGGACACGGTCTTCACGTATAGGACGTTGCTGCAGGGCTTCATGAAGCCGACGAGCACCTGCCGGTCCCGGAAAAGATCGAGATCCGCCTTTCCGTGCACCGGATTGGCGCAGAATCCCCGGATCTGGACGATGACATCCGCCGAAGCGAAGACGTCGCTTCTTTCCCCGGCGATCCGCGCCCCCTTCTGCTCATAGGAAGCGTCGGGATACCCTGCGGACCGGCCGGCCCCCGATTCCACCACCACCTCGAATCCCGCCTTTTTCAGTGCCGGAATATCCGCTGGAACCAGGGCCACCCGGTTTTCTTCGGGAAAGGTTTCTTTGGGGACGCCAATGATCATTGCGTATTCCTCCTGTTATCAGGAAAGGGTCGTCTCGGGTTTATGGAGGATTTTTTGATGAATATCGCAATTTCCTTTTCCTAGTATAATCATCCCGCCGAGGATTCTCAGGATCCCTTCCTCTCCACGCCAAATGTTCATCTTCATAAGGAGAGGAGAGCAGTTTAAGCAGGACCAGAACTCAGGATGTGCAATTTGTCGACAGCTCCAGGATTTCGAATGAAACTGCAAATGTGAAGGGAGCATTTTCCACAATCAGTAACGTGGTAAAGAACGTAGTTCACCGTGAACCTCTCCTATTCGTGGGTGGGTGAGGCGGTAAATATCCTGAGGGAAAAAGGGTCCTTCCTGGGGGGCATCCTTCCCCGGTGGTTTGACCATGACGGTATGCTTATGCAGAAGATCGTGAGACGTCCGGACTGGGAATCCATGCAGATCCATTTCGACCGCGCCAAACGAATCCGCGATCTGGTGTACGAAGACTGGCTCAGAGTCTCGGCATCGGGTTCCTGATGAATTGGGTTACTATCCGGCCGGATTTCTGGTAAAAGGGGATCTTGTTGAGGCAGGGAAGCGTGGATGGAGGTGGATGAAACGCGCGAGCCTCAATCTGTGAAGTCACAAACCTGCTAGCGAGGAAAACTATGGAAATTATCACCAAGAAGGAAAAAGGCGCGGTCGTGGTTCTTTTGAATGGAAAGCTCGATGCCGGCTCCTCCCCCGAGTTGGAGAAGGAGATCGAGAAACTCCTGACAGATGGGGAAAAGCACCTGATCCTCGACCTTGCTGAACTCGGCTATATCAGCAGCGCCGGTCTTCGAGTCATCCTGGCCGGATCAAAGAAGCTCAAGAACAATCAGGGAACTCTCTACGTATCATCCCTTGGAAGCATGGTCAGAGAGGTTTTTGAGGTTTCGGGGTTCAGTTCCATCATTCCGATCTTCCCATCGTCGGACGAGGCTCTCAAAAAACTCGGCTAGTGCCGCGTCGCAAATATTCTCATCTCGACCGAAGGGAGAGATCCTGCGACTCCTTCCAAGAAATTTCTCCTTCGATCGAAGGGGTATTCCATGAAGACCATCCGTCTGCCCGCCCGGATAGAAAACCTTGAGAGCTTCACCCGTTTCCTCTCTGAATTCCTTTTGGCCAATGGGTTTTCCGGGGAAAGGGTTCAGGAAATCGAGCTGGCGGCGGAGGAGGCGCTTGTCAATGTCATACGGTACGCCTATCCGGAAAAGAGCGGCGATCTGGAGATCAGATGCCGGGCCGAAGGGGATGGGGCATTGACAATGGAATTCGAGGACAGCGGAGTGGAATTCGATCCGACATCGCTGCCCGATCCGGATCTGAAACTCTCCATATCCGAGAGGGAAATCGGAGGTCTCGGGGTGTTCCTCATCCGCAAAATGGTGAACGAGGTCCGGCACCGCCGGGAGGGGGACCGGAACATCCTCACCTTCGTTGTTCGAAAGAAAAGGGGTGATTGATGTCCGTGAGAAGGCTTCTTCTCGCAGCGCTGATGGCAGTCCTCATCAGCCCAATTTCCGGAGAGGCGGAAGAACTCAAGAACGTGGTCTTCATCCCTCAATGGGTCCCGCAGGCGCAATTCGCAGGCTACTATTTCGCCCAGGAAAAAGGCATTTACAGGAAACACGGTCTCGACGTGACGATTCTCTCCGGCGGACCGCAAAGCCCTTCCCTCGACCTCCTGAAGGAGGGAAAGGCGGATTTTGCCACCCTCTGGCTCTCCACGGGCGTTCAAGCCCGGGCTCAAGGGCTGAAATTTCTCAACATAGCCCAGGTCGTTCGCCGGTCCGCATTGATGCTGGTTGCAAAGAAATCCAGAGGGATTCTTACCCCTTGGGACATGAACGGGAAGAAGGTGGGACTGTGGGGCGAAATCTTCCAGATTCAGCCGAAAGCCTTCTTCAAGAGGTATGATCTGGATGTGAAGATTGTCCCTCAATCTTTTTCCGTAAACCTCTTTCTTCGGGACGGGGTCGATGTGGCATCCGCCATGTGGTACAACGAATACCACACCATTCTTTCCGCCGGTTTCGACCCGGAGGAGCTGACAACCTTTCTTTTTCACGAGCACGGCCTAAACTTCCCCGAGGAGGGGATCTATGTTTCTGAGGATCGGTTCAATCAGGACCCCGAGATGTGCAGGGCCTTTGTGAGGGCATCGGTGGAGGGATGGGTGGCCGCGTTTGCCAGTCCCGAGGAGGCCCTTGACATCGTGATGAGAAACCTGAAAAGGGAGTACATCCCGGCCACCAGGGTCCACCAGCGTTGGATGCTTCAGAGGATGGCGGATCTGATCCTCACAGGGGAACCGAAGGGCATTGAAACCAAGCTCCTCGCAAGGGATTATTACCGGGTGGCCACGAACCTGCATTCGGGAGGGCTGATCGAGACCATCCCGGAGTTCGCCTCTTTTTACAAGGATTGTACGGACGATGGCGCGAAATAGGGGCATAGCCGTCAGATTGGCCACCTGGATCCTGGCAGGGGTTGCCGTCATCTTCACTGTGGTCTTCGCCTATTCCTATGTCATTTCCCGCAATATCATCCTGCGAAATGTGGAGACCAATGCCGAGAATCTGGCCTCGTCCACGGTGAACCGGATCGACTCCGTGATGAAGGCTGTGGAGAAAGTCCCCAAGAACCTGGCCATCTTCCTCGAAGACTTCCCCTACCAGTATGGCGACATTCTGCGGCAGATCCGCGCCGTCGTAGAAAAGAACCCGGAAATCTACGGAGCGACCATCGCCTTTGAACCTTATGCGTACAGCATGAACATCAGGAACTTTGCACCCTATTTCTACAAGAACAGAGGCGAGCTCAGTTTCACCTATATCCCCTACGAATATTTTTCCTGGGACTGGTACCAGATACCCAAAGAACTGAATGCTCCGGCGTGGTCGGAGCCCTACTTCGACGAAGGCGCCGGCCAGACCATGATGGCGACCTTCTCCGTTCCCTTCTACAGGGCGACTTCAGGAGAGAAGAGACTGGCCGGGATTGTGACTGCGGACATCTCCCTTGACTGGCTTCAGGAGATGATCGGCTCCATCAGGATCGCCCAAACAGGTTATGGCTTCCTGATCTCGAAAAACGGAACCTTCGTCACCCACCCCAAGTCCAGCCTCGTAATGAACGAGACCCTTTTCACTGTAGCCGAGGAGAGAGGGGACGGGGCGATGAGAGAAGTGGGCAGATGCATGGTCCGGGGAGAGTCGGGGTTCGTGCTCTTTCCAAGCCTTCATACGGGAAAGCAGTGCTGGATGTGGTATTCGCCTCTTCCTTCCAATCAGTGGTCGCTGGGAGTCCTGTTCCCCAAAGATGAGCTGATGGCCGACATCCACAGTCTCAACCAAACCATCGTGTGGCTGAGCCTTGCCGGCTTCGTGCTCCTCCTTATCATGATCTTCTGGATATCGGGTTCCATCACAAGGCCGCTCAGAGCGCTCTCGAGAGCGGCCCGCCAGATGGCGACAGGAGATCTGGAAATCCCGATCCCCGATGTAAAGACGAGAGACGAAGTGGGAACGCTGGCGGGATCCTTCAACAGCATGAAGAATTCTTTAAAGCAGTACATCTCGGATCTGAAGGAAACCACAGCCGCCAAGGAGAGGATCGAAAGCGAGTTGAAGATCGCTCATGACATTCAGATGAGCATCCTTCCGAAGATCTTCCCGCCCTTTCCTGACAGAACCGAATTCGACGTCCTTGCCTTCATGAAGCCTGCAAAGGAAGTGGGAGGGGATCTTTACGACTTTTTCTTCATGGATGAGGAGAACTTCTGTTTTGTGATCGGGGATGTTTCCGGAAAAGGCGTCCCTGCATCCCTGTTCATGGCCGTAACCAAGACCCTGGTAAAGACCAAGGCCACACAGGGGCTCTTTGCCGAAAACGTGATGGACCGGGTGAACCAGGATCTTTCTCTCGACAATGAATCCATGATGTTTGTCACCCTCTTCTTCGGCATTCTCAATACCGTGACCGGCGAAGTGGTGTACTCCAATGCCGGTCACAATCCCCCCTTCCTCCTTTCCGCTGCCGGAACCATAACTCCGCTTCAGCCAACGGGCGGCATTGCCCTGGGGGTCGCCGAGGAATGTGTCTACCGATCCCGGAAGATTACCATGCAGAAGGGCGACGCTCTCTTCCTGTATACGGATGGCGTGACCGAGGCCATGGACGAGAGAGAAGAGCTGTTTTCCGAGGGCAGGCTGATGCAGGATCTCGCCCCCTTGAGCGGCAAGTCACTGAAGGAGATCATCTCAGGCATCATGGGGAATGTCGAACGCTTCTCGGAAGGAGTTCCCCAGGCCGACGATATCACCATGATGGTTATCAGGTACTTTGGGGACAAAGGAACGAACTCCATATGATCGTCGGCGCCGACTACATCTGCCCGGTAAGGGGGCTCACCGGTCTCGAACCTCCCAAACCAGAGACACTGCGAAAGGCTGCCAGGGCGGCAAGAGACCTGGGGCTGGAGCGGATTGCAATCCCCCTGTTGGAGGAATCCCTCACCAGGGGCACGAAAGCCACGATAAGATTTCTCGATGGTCTAATCATGGCACTGGATCAGGTAGCGGAGTCGGGGCTGACTGCATTGTTGATTGCGCCCTCGTCGAAACTGCTGGCCCTGCGTTGGGCTCCCCCCTATCTCGTCCACGGTTACAGAGATCCCCGGGCTGCCCCCGTATTCGTGGACGGGGCCTTGCGAACCCTGCATCCTCTTGACTGGTGGGCCGATCCTCCGCTCATTCAAAGCAGGCTCAAGCTCTTCCGCGAACTCCTCTCCGCGGTTTCGGGCCATCCCGTCCTGAAAGGCTGGGTCCTGCTGGACCGCGCATTCGAATTCTTCCGTCCCGGTTTGGAGCCTGCCGAGTTCGTGCTCAGGTCTTACGTTTCCGAGGTCCGGGAAAGGGATGAAACGGCAACGGTTCTTCTGGGACTGGGAAGATCCGACCTGATCAAGCCCCAACCCGCCTTGGGGGTCGCTTCACTGGTGGACGGGATCCGGATCTCGGGATCAGAGGACTCCATTCCAGGGCTCCCCGCGGTCTCGCATCTTGCAGGCGAGACGAAGCTCTCCGCTTTTCTCGCCGGGGTAAGTCTCTGGCTCTTTGAGAAGCCCTTGGAGATTCAGATGGGTTTTGGATCTTCGCTGGGAACGGGCGATCCGGAGGAGGTATCGGCGAACCTCCTGCGGATCGCCGCTCAAGGTCCGTCCTCGCTGAACTGGATGAGCCTGATCGATCCTGAACCGGAGTTGTATAAAGCCATCCCCTGGTCATTGAAACCCGGATTGAACAGAACAGGGCTTCTGGATCCGGGGTTTGAACCGAAGAAGCACACGGAGGAGTGGATCAAGACCGCACGTGTCGCCGAAATCGGCGGCCGCGGAAGCGAGTTCATCGACATCAGCAGGGAGGAGTACCTCGATGATCCGGCCATGCACCTTGCCAGGCTATACGACCACTTTATCGAGTCCCTCTAACGTGCTGCCCAAAAGCTCCTGGTTTACATCTTGATTTTAGAGGTTATCCTTTCGGAGAGGAGGAGCGATCATGGAGATGAATCGTCAGGCCATGGAGGAGCTGCGCTACGCCAAGATCCTTCTTGAAAATGTCAGTTTCGCGGCAAAAATCGCCGGTGCAATCGGTTTGCCCTTTGAAAAAGGACTGCAATCCCTGCCGACGAGGTTTTCAGACGTGATCGGGCAGGCTACAAGAACCGCCCTGCAGCGGGCACTGGAGTTTGCAGTGAGGACCATGGACAAAGGCGGCTCAAGGCCTTCCTCCGATCTTTTCCACAAAATGGCGGTCTTTGCGACCGGAGCGGGGGGCGGTGCCTTCGGCCTTGCCGGTCTTCCTGTTGAGCTGCCGGTTTCCACAACCATTATGTTACGTTCCATTGCGGACGTGGCGAGGAGCCAGGGGGAACTCGTCCATGTGCCTGAGGCCAAACTGGCATGCATCCAGGTATTCGCTCTCGGAGGCCGATCCAGAGCGGATGACGGAGCCGAACTCGGCTATTTTGCAGTACGGACGGCTCTTTCCAAGGCGATTACGGAAGCGGCCCAGTACATCGCGGAAAGAGGGCTTGCCTTCCACGGGGCGCCTCCAGTGATTCGATTCATCGGTCAGGTCGCCTCGCGTTTCGGAGTGACGATCTCGGAAAAGCTCGCCGCCCAGGCGGTACCGGTTGCAGGCGCCGCAGGCGCGGCATTCCTGAACCTCATTTTCATGGATCATTATCAGGATGTGGCACGGGGGCACTTCATTGTGCGGAGACTGGAGCGCACGTATTCGCCTGAAGTGGTCCAGACGACATACACTGCTCTGTAACACTTCAGCTCTTTGAAAATGCGCGTAGGGTCGGCCATGGGGTCTCTTTTCAAAAACGAAAAGCCGCTGCCCATTGGTCAGCGCCAGTACTAAGCTCGGGCGGGCGGAGAGCCTTCTCGGTGGTTTCCATCGAATGCCATGCCTGGAATCGACTGAGGAGGCCCGCCGCCCGCCTTTGCTACATCCTTTGCATGAGCCTCCCAAGTTCGTCTTCGTTTTTTAAAAGAGACCCCATGGCCGACTCGATCATCCTGTTTCGTAAAGTGAAGTGTTATACTGCTCTTTAGGAGCGCGGCTACAATACCCATACCCGTTCTACACCGGAATTCCACCCCGGAATACTGCCCTTGTCCCATTTATCTCTTACGGCTTATTTCCTAAAAACGTTCCGGGGTGTGCGCTCGCGTGATGTGACAGTTCATCTTTCTTCGTTTCAACCCGGGTGCGAAGACATGTGAAGAGACAATTCAAAAAGACGACTGCAGTGAAAAAGCCCAGGACCCGCGGAGAGAGGCCGCGCAGATCAGGCCTCCTGGAGAAATATCAATGGCGCCGCGAGCCTCTCGCGCCGCACCACTATGCGTGTGCCGTCGGGGATCGGATCGGGTCGGATCTGACCGTCATCGGCCATCTCGGTGCAGGCCGACGGAGCGAACTCTATCAGGTATGGAGCGCTGAAGGCTGGTGTTCTCTTACATGCAAATTACAGTCTATCGATACGGCGGAGGATCGCGTTACCCGTGCCGCACTCCGTCGAGAGCTGCGAATTCTTCGCAAGCTCCATCATCCTAATGTGGTGCGAGTCTTTGGAGGCGGGGAGCACAACGGGCGCCACTTCCTGCTGCTGGAGTATCTGCAGGGGCCATCTCTCCTGGAGGTGATGGCTGCGCAGCCGGCACGCCGTATGCCCGTGACGGATGCGATACGGACCGTTATGCACGCAGGTGCGGGTTTGGCACACATGCACGCGTCCGGTTTTCTTCACCTGGACCTCAAGCCGGCCAATCTTCTCCTCCGCGAGGGAGTGCCGGTCCTCCTGGACATGGATACGGCCCGATCGCTCCGGCCGAAGAGAGCGCCTAGAAGTTCCCCCGGGACCGCGCCGTATATGTCGCCCGAGCAGGTCCTTCGTCTCCCACTGGACTTGACGGCGGACGTCTATGGTATGGGTGCTATTCTCTATGAGCTCCTTACCGGAAGGTGGCCGTTCGAGGATGCCTATGACGGCATTGACATCCGAAGAGGTTTGGAAAAACAATTCCCCCAGATCGGCCGGCATCCTCCCCCTTCCCCTCTCAGTCTTCGTGCTGAGATATCGCGGTCCCTCAACAAAACGGCCATGAGAGCGCTGGCCCGAGATGCGGAAGCCCGGTTTCCCACTGTCCCCGATTTCCTGCTCGCGCTATCCTCAGAACTCAAAGATCCCGTCTCCCTTTGGCCGAAACGGGCGCATGCGGAAAAGGAAAAGCCGTAACACGAGACAGGTAACACGTGATAGGATTCTCTTACCTCTTCTCTGTTACGTGTCCCGTGTTACGTGTTACCTTTCCCGTGTTGCGGCTTCCTGTCACTTTCCGAGATTTTCCGCCTTGCTGTTCAATTCACGGCTTGCCTCATCATAGTATGCCTGGTAGCTCTTGAGCTTGTCGCCGGGAATATCGACAGGGCCCTTCTTGAGCGTCTCTCCCTCTCTGCCTCTTGTGATTTTCTGAAATCTGCCCTGGTCGAGTTGGCCGTCGTTATCGCTATCGGACAAAACCCATTGCTGGACGGTCTGGTCTGAAACCTTTTTATTCGCACTCTTGAGGCTCACGATAAGAGAGGAGTGGTAAGGAATCCCCATCTCTCCTCCATCCAGAACGATCAAGCCGGTAACCAGGTATACATTCAACGATCTCGTCTGATCCCCGGACCCTTTCCGTTTGCCGAGTGCTCCTGCTTTTTCTCCTTCCTCCTCATACTTGGTCACAACGATAAAATCATTGTCCTTTTCTGAGTAAGGGTTAGGGCCGACGACCGTCTCGATCTCTACATACTCCTGAAAAATCAACTCCGGGAGATCCTCCCAGTCATCGGCAGCGACGGCCGAACCGGTCGCAGAACATATTGCAAGGAAAATAGACGCGGACAGAGTACAAATAGCTCTTTTCATTATACCCTCCCTTATGCCCCCGCGGCTTTGCTGCAGGGTCCGGCTCGTGAAAATGATTTCTCGCCTGATGCAAAGATAGCAAGCAGGAAGAGCGGAATATGTAGGCAGGAGACCTTATTACTCCGCAGCAGCGTGCTTATTGTCGCTTATAAAGGGTACGGATTGGTGAGTCGCAGCCCTACGTCTGGGAAGGAACTCCTCTCACAGCCCATGAGAGTGCGGGGGCATTCAAGCTCCGGACTGAAAGGCCCACCCGATCCATAAAAGATACCATAGCGCCATTCCGATCAGGGCAGGAAGGGGAGAGTGGCTGGAATTCTTAACCAAGAGTTTTTATACCTCTTACTTAAACGAGCCTTATTGAAGTTATTTTTTTTAGCTGGCCAGGCACTGACTGGCATCCTCGTTCTCCGCCTTGCTGTTCAGCTCGCGGTCGGCTTTCTCAAAAAAGTCCTGAAATAATTGAACCTGGTCAACGGGTATCTCCATTTTTTCCGTTTGACCCGTTTCCCCTTCACTGCCGAGTGTTACGCGTTCGAACTTGGCGTTGTCCAGTCTCCCATCGTTATCTGCATCTGAGAGAAGCCATTGCTGGACGCTTGCCGAAGAGTCGTCCACGTCCCTAAAGGTCACGATGAGAAACCGGTAGTAAGGCAAGCCTACATTTCCTTCGGCCAGTACGGCCAGACCGGTCACGAGATATAAGTTGAGACTTTTGCCGGTGTTCATCCCTGCTTCAAGAGCGCTCTGGTCCCTCTCTTCATATTTCAAGACCATCCAGAAGTCGTTATCGGACGAAGACAACGGATTCGGCGCAAGTACTTTATCGACAATAATGCAATCTTCGAGTGCGATCGGGGGGAGTTTCTGCCAATCTCCTTCCGCCAAGGCTGCGTTATTCCATGTGAAAAACATTATTGCCCCCGCCATGAGGATCAATATTGCCGACGGACTGATACGATTTTTTTTCATGAGATGCCTCCTTGGGCTACGCTCCGCCACAAACCTCATCGCGTGCAGCGCTTCTTTCGGTTCCAGTAAAACATGCCATAATTCAAAACTTAAGAACCACGGAGGCCGCAACAAGTGGGTGAAAACACGTATTTACTTGGTGATCGGGGGCTTATCAGTCAGCTATTCTCCTGCAGAGATCCTTGCCGCGTCGGCCCTTCCCTTTTCCTCATCCACAAAGTAGAGAAGAATCCCGCCCGCAAGAAAGAGAAGAATGATAGAGCCGATGCCCCATCTGGAGGCTGCACTAGCCGCGTAGGTGATTTCCTCGGGTGTAGGCGAGTCCGGCAGGAGAAGCGATCTTGCCCCAAGACTGACCAGCCCGACGAGTGCCGGACCGATGATGACAGCGAATTTCCCCAGCATGTTGTAGAATCCGAAGAACTCCCCCGACTGTCCCTTGGGTATGAGACGGCAGTAATAGGAACGGCTCAGGGCCTGGATCCCGCCCTGGACAAGGCCGATTCCGACTGCGAGGACATAGAACTCCTCTTTGCGGGTGATCATGGTTCCCCAGAGGGTGATGCCCATGTAGAAAACTATGGCAAGGAAAATCGCTTTTCGCACCCCCCACTTTTGTCCGAGCTTCCCAAAGGCAAGGGCGGCAGGAAATCCGATGAACTGCACGACCAGGAGAGAAACAATCAAGTCGGTCGAAGAAAACCCGATGGAGAGACCGTAATCGACCGCCATGCGGATAATCGTGTCCACGCCATCGATGTAGCACCAGTAGGCAAGGAGGAAAAGGGAAGCCGCCCTGAGATTTTTCAATTTCCTGAATGAGGCGGCATACTGCCTGAGAACCGAGTTACCGGGGCTCACTCCCGGCAGGATCCGGGCCCCATCCTCCGGCACCCAGAAGAGTGTGAAAAGAGTGAAACCGCCCCACCACAACGCTACCGTGATAAACGAGAGTCGAACGGCCGCAGATGCATCCGGAAGTCCGAAGCTTTGCGGAAAGAGGGTCATGAGCACGTTCAATGCAAAGAGCAGTCCCCCGCCGAGGTAGCCGAGCGAGAATCCCAGACCTGAGATGAAATCCACATCCTCCTCGGTCGAAACTCCGGGAAGCAGCGCATCATAAAAGATGTTGGCCCCTGAGAAACCGACAATTCCCAGCATGTAAAAGAAGATGGACAATGCCCACTCGCCTTTTCCCACCGTGTAAAGAGAAGCGGTAGTCAGCGCGCCCAGGTAGGCGAAGGCGATAAGAAATTTCTTTTTCCCCGACGACCGGTCGGCAATGGAGCCCATTAATGGCGCTGTAATCGCCACCAGCAGGGATGCGGCTGAGTTTCCGAACCCGAGCAGCGCTGTGCTCTCATTCACATTAGCGCCATGGCTCCAGTACATCTTGAAGAAAACCGGGAAAAACCCGGCCATGACAGTGGTGGCAAAAGCGGAATTGGCCCAGTCATAAAGGGCCCATCCCCAGACGGATTTGGATAATCTTCTCTTCATGGGCTGTCCTTTTCGGGAAAGAGAGGTGCGTTCGATTTTACAGGATTATGCATAGTTAAGCCATTTCGAAATTGTCTTATGAAAATCGGGGGTTCGGTCTTTATCCTGCTCGATTATTGGTATATAGTTCCTGGATTCGACAGATCTGAGTGAGGGACGCGAGGAGAGGTGCACGTGCCGGAATTCGTCTATTCCAATGTGAAGAAAGAGATCGAAACGTATGGGTATGATTCGGTGGTGAAGAGCTACTGCCGAATGTGCCATGGCGGGTGCGGGGTGCTCGTTTATGTGAAGAACGGAAGGGTCAAAAAAATTGCGGGAGATCCGGATTGCCCCATCAATCACGGCACTCTGTGCAGCAAGGGCCTTGCATCGGCTCAATTGGCCTATCACCCGGACAGGCTGACTCACCCCGTGCGGAGGATCGGGCCAAAGGGGAGCGGCCGGTGGGAACGCATTTCCTGGGATATGGCCCTCGATGCGATCGCGGAGAGAATCAATGAATACAAGGAGGGGTTCGGCGCCGAGTCCGTGGTTCTGGGATATGGAACCGGCAGAGAGAACGAGGCCGCCATCTATCGCTTTGCCAACCTCCTGGGCACTCCCAATGTGCTGACTGCCGGCCATTTCTGCTACGGTCCCCGGATCGCCACATCCATCATCACCTGCGGGACCAACCCTGTGGTGGATTACGAGAACAATCCTCAATGCATCATGGTATGGGGAAACAATATCGTGATCAGCAACCCCGACGAGTACAAGGGGGAGCCCTTTTCCGTTGCCGTGAGCAGGGGGGCAAAGCTGATTGCGGTCGATCCCAGGCTTACGCGCATCGCCGCCCGTGCAGAGGTCTGGCTGCAGTTGAGGCCGGGCACGGATGCTGCCCTGGCACTGGGGATGCTGCATGTAATCATCCGTGAGAAGCTCTACGATCGGGAATTCGTCGAGAACCACGTCCATGGATGGGAGCCGTTTGTAAAACGGGTTGAGGAATACCCGCTGGAGCGAGTGGAGGAAATCACCTGGGTCCCCGGAGAGAAGATCGAAGCCGCAGCAAGGCTGTTTGCCACCACCAAACCTGCGGCCATTCAGTGGGGAGTTGCGATCGAGCAGCAGGTGAACTGCGCGGACAACGATCGGCTTCTCATAATCCTGATGGGGATCACGGGCAACCTGGATAAACCGGGCGGACAGGTGCTCTTTCAAACCCCCAGGATCAGGAACGTTGGGTATTTCGGGGCGCACAGAATGCTCCCGGATGTCCAGAGGGAAAAACGTTTGGGGGGAGAAAGGTTCCGGTTGGCGGGCAACTTCGCCATCATCAATCCCAAATGCGTCTGGGACGCCATCCTCGAGGAAAAACCCTATCCGGTGAAGATGCTCTTCTTCATCAGCTCCAACCCTTTGCTGACGCGGGCCAATGCCGGCGAGATCTACCGCGCGCTGCAAAAAGTGGAGTTCATGGCTGTTTCCGATTTTTTCCTCACACCCACGGCAGAACTTGCGGACATCGTGCTGCCGAGCGCAACCTGGCTGGAAATGGACTATATCGGCGATTTCTGGAAAAGGCATGGGTACATCCTTCCGAGGCGCAAGGTCATCCAGGTTGGAGAATGCCGCTCGGATCACGAGATGCTCAATGACCTCGCACATCGGGTGGGCCAGGGGGAACACTGGTGGGACAATTTCGAGCAGGCACTCGACTGGATTCTGGCGCCCATTCGCATCACCTGGCAGGAATTCAAGAAGATGGATCACGTCCGAGGGGACATGGGGAAGGAGAAATACAGGGTCAAAGGATTTTCCACACCCAGCAGAAAGCTGGAGATCTATTCCACGGTGCTTGAAAGCTGGGGCTATGATCCTCTGCCCAGGCACAGGGAGCCTCCGGAGAGCCCTGTCAGCACCCCCGAGCTATATCGTTCCTACCCATACATCCTCATCACCGGCCGAAGGCTTCCGGGCTTCTTCCATTCCGAGAACCGCCAGGTGGAGTGGCTTCGGGAACTTCACAAGGATCCGGTGGTCGAAATCCATCCGGATGCCGCGAACAGGGAAGGTATCCGGGATGGGGAGTGGGTGATCATCGAATCACCCCGGGGAAAGATCAGGCAGCGTGCGAAGCTTTTTGCCGGGATGGATCCGAGAATCGTCTCCGCCGAACACGGCTGGTGGTTTCCCGAGAAAAAAGATCCCGGCCACGGATGGAACGAATCCAACATCAACCTTCTCACCAGCAACTCTTATGAGAATTGCGACCCTGCAATGGGGGCGACCCATATCAGAAGTCTCCTGTGCAGGATCTATCCAGAGGGAAAATGAACAGCTTCTCCATGATCATCGACAATGAGGCATGCTGGGGATGCAGGGCCTGCGAAGTGGCCTGCAAACAGGAAATGGGCGCACCGGAAGGCGTAAAGCTGATCTCGGTCGGGGAACAGGGCCCGGAGATCAAACAAGGGAAATGGTCATTCCTCTTCCATGTGAATGTGTGCAACCATTGCGAGTCGCCTCCCTGCGCAGAGGCTTGTTTCGATGCAGTGATCACCAGAAGGCAGGACGGCATAGTGGTCCTCGATCAGGAGAGATGCACGGGTTGCGGGGCCTGTGTGGAGGCATGCCCCTATGAGGCCATTGCCTTTGACAGTACCAGGGGAGTCGCCGCTAAATGCAACCTCTGTTCCCACCGGATCGACCGTGGGCTGCTCCCGGCCTGTGCAGACAACATCTGCCTGGGCCATTGTATCCGGCTCGATGTGGAGGAATGCGGGGGATGAAAGAGAACGAAGAATTGACCGGACTTGACCCGGAGATCCGTCCCTGTCAGATCTTGATTGACAAGGAGGGGCAGTGGTTTTACAGGGGTGCGGAGATGCAGAGAAGGGAGATCGTCCGCCTCTTCTACAATCACATTTCCATGGATGACAGCGGCCGCTATGTACTTGAATGGGCGGGTGAGAGATGCCTGCTGGAGGTGGAGGACACGGCCTATGTTGTGACGAGTGTAGCTGCCGATGCGGAGTTCAATTTGACCCTGAGCGACGACAGAACCGAAATGCTGGCTCCCGAGACCTTGTATGTAGGAGAAGAGAATGTTCTCTACTGCCTTGTACGCGGAGGATTCCCTGCAAGATTCACACGGCCTGCCTACTATCAGCTGGCCGCGCATGTAGAAGAAAAGGACGGCGCATATTTCCTGCCCGTAGGGGGAAAGCGTTACCGAATCAAAATGGACCAGCCGGCGAGGTAAAACTCCGACCCCGGAGGCGATTGGCTCAGCCGTGAAAGATGTTCTGGAAGGTTGGAATAATGGAATAATGGAAGTATGGGTTTACAGACTAGGGAAAACATCTCACGGCGACCTCATCTCCTCCAGAGGGCCGGGGGTTCCAGGTCACACTAAAACTCCGTTCCCTCTTTTGAAGCCGGGATGAGGACCTCGATCTCCGCTTTCTTCCTCAACTCCTCCAACCAGTTTTGCACAAGCACCCGGTGTCTTGTGCGCAGCAGCATTTGACGGTATTGCGCCTTTTCCTCCTCGAACTTCGCCTTGTCTATGGGTTCGCTCGCTTCATATCTGATGACAAAAACCCCTTTATCCGTTTCAAAGACAGCGTCCGGGTACCTTTTCTTTTCGTCCAGCGCAAACGCGGCCTCTAAGAGAGCCTGGTCGTAGCCCAGCTCAGGCGCCGGGCTCTGCCTGCTGAAGAACTCCGTGGTTTGGGCCTTCTTGGGAGTCTCCTTCGAGAGAACACTCCATTCTTCTCCGGCCTTCGCTCTTTCCAGAAGCTTCTGCGCTCCTGCTTTAGCCTCCTCTGCGGCGAGTTTCTCCGCGAGGTCCTCCTTCACCCTGTCGCGGACTTCGCTCAGTGCGGGAAGAGCGCTCGGTTTCCTGTCGACGACCTGGAATACGTAGAATTTTCCGTCCACCTCAAGGACTTCACTGGTATCTCCCTGTTGAAGGGAAAAGATCGACTCTGCAAGCTTTCTGTCGCCGCCGATGCCGGGGATGGGCTCATCCATGGAGAAAAAGTCGGATTCCGCGGCGCTCATCTTTTGCTCAGAGGCGAACTGTACCAGATTTGTATCGTATGGCACCTGATCGTGGAAAGAAAGAGCCCTGTCGTAGGCCAGGTCTATAGAGGCCTGGTTCTCCAGTCGGGACGAGATTTTCTCCCGGGCTTCCTCGTAAGGCACGGTCCTGGCTTCCTTCACATCATCCAGCCTGACAATATGGTACCCGAAAGGGCTTTTAACAGGTTCGCTTATCTCGCCCTTTTTCAGCTTGGAAACGGCTTCCTCAACCGGTTTAACCATGTCGCCCGGCTTCAGATATCCGAGATCCCCTCCGTCTTTCTTGGAGGGATCTTCCGAGTGCTTCCGGGCGAGGGCTGCGAAATCCTCCCCCTTGCGAGCCTTCTTCAGTATCGATTCCGCCTTTTCTCTGATTTTGGAGTCCTGATCTTCTGGTCCATCTTCGGCAATCCTGAAAAGGATTTGACTTACCTTGACCTCTTTTTCCTCTTTGAACATGCCGATATTCTCATTGTAGTACTCCTGAATATCCTTTTCGTTGGCCCGCACTTTTTCCTTGAAGCCTTGAGGGTCAAAAAGAATATAGGCCACCTTCACCTTCTCGGGTACGCGGTATTTCTCCTGGTTTTCCTGGAAATATTTTTCCATGGCCTCGTCGGAGGTCTTTACGGATCCCCTGTAGTTTTCCGGGAGAAACTCGATGAAGCCCAGCTTCACCTTCTCATTGGAATAGGTGTAGTAATCGAGCGCATCCTGTTCCGTAACCGTAACGAAGGTCCCGAGAAACTGCTCAATCTTTCTCTGAAGAATCTCTCTCTCCAGTCCTGCCTCAAAATCTTCCGGACTCATCCGGTTGTTCGCGAGAAGCGCCTTGTATCGGCCCTCGTCGAACCGGCCCCCGGTCTGGAATGCGGGATAAGAGAGGATCTGATCCTGGATTTCCTTTTCTGTCACCTCGAAACCGATCCGCCTGGCTTCCTGGCTCACGAGCTTCTGTGCGATCAGTGTCTCCAGTGCTCTCCCTTTGATATTGAAGAGCTTTACGAGATTCTCGTTCCAGACGCTCTTGTATTCGCGTTGAAGCGATTCGAGCATGCTCCTGTAAGTTTTCTGGTAATCAACTCCAGTGATCGGTTCCCCGTTCACGGATGCCACCTTGCTGCCGGTGTCTGATCTGAAGGAATAGCCGAAGTAGAAAATGAAGACGGCAGCGATGATTGCCACCAGGGCTTTGATCAACCAGGATTTGGCATGCTTTCGCATTAAGTTCAACAACATGAATGGAGCCTCCCCGATATTCCGGTAATGATCAGGGCGGCCCGACGTGAACCGCCCCGTTTCAATAAGTGCATGTTAGCATGAGGGATTTTGCGTGTCTATTAGAAATGTGATTGGAACGGGAACAATGGATAAGTGGCATGCAGGAATAATGGGCGGGAACCCACTCCATCGATAGGATCCAGGTCAACATTCCATTATTCCATCATTCCAACATTCCGCTCGTTATGATACATTGCGCATTCGATCCACTATGGATTCTTATGCCTTCCCAGGGATGCAATTACATGAAGAGGGTCTCTCTCGGTCTCGATGTTCTCCGTGACGGGTACTGGCGCAGGCTCAAGGGCCGAAGCCTGGGCCTTCTCTCCAACCAGGCATCATTGGACTCTCGCCTCAAACCCGCCAAGTACGTCATTGATGAACTGCTGCCTGGTCACCTGAAGGCCCTGTTCGGTCCCCAGCACGGCCATGGAGGGGCTGAGCAGGATAACATGGTGGAGACCGGCCATGATTACGATCCCGACATGCAGATCCCTGTGTTCAGCCTCTATTCCGACACCAGAGAACCCCTCGATGAAATGCTCGCCAATATCGATACCCTCCTGATCGATCTTCAGGATGTGGGGACAAGGGTATATACCTTTTACTCGACCATGCTCAACTGTCTGAAAGCGGCATCCAGAGCGGGCAAGAACATCGTAATCCTGGATCGGCCGAATCCTCTCGGCGGCGAGATTGTCGAAGGACGGGTGCTCAAAGAGGAGTGTTACTCGTTTGTCGGGCCTTTCGCCTTGCCTATGCGCCACGGCCTCACCATGGCGGAGCTGGCGAGGATCTTCCATTCGGTCTTTGGGCTGAATTGCGGCCTCGAGACCGTGGCAATGGAAGGGTGGAGGAGAGGCATGTTATGGCAGGACACAGGTGTACGTTGGATTATGCCTTCCCCTAACATGCCTCTTCCCGAGACTGCGCTGGTCTATCCTGGACAGGTTCTCTGGGAGGGGACGAATCTCTCTGAAGGCAGGGGTACCACTCGTCCTTTCGAAATCTTTGGGGCGCCGTTCGTTAACCCCGGGAAGATCTCCGCAGCTCTTCATCCGGATGCGGTTCAAGGCTGTCTCCTGCAGGAGATCGTTTTCCGCCCCATGTTCCACAAGTGGAAAGAGGAAACCTGCAAAGGATTCATGATCCACATCACGGATCCCTTGAGATTCAGATCCACGCTTACCTCTCTTGCCCTTCTCGGGGCCGTCATGACGGCCCATGCAGACAGCTTCGCATGGCGATCGCCTCCCTATGAATATGAATATGAGCGGATGCCCATAGACCTGATCCTTGGGGACAGGGAGATGAGAGAAGGACTTGAGAGGGGCGAAGAGCCGGGCTTGATCAGTGAGAAAGGGGAGAGGGAAATTCAGCAGTTCCTCGAATGGCGAAAACCTTTTCTGATGTACGGCTAAGACTCGCATTCCCCTTTCGACACTTCTAGTGTCATGTAACAAAATAGGCAGACGAAACTGTCATTTCGAACGGAGTGAGAAATCTTATATTTTTATCTAGTTAAAAGATCTCTCCCTTCGGTCGAGATGACAACTTTCTTGAGTTACACGACACTAGGTGAACGGAGAAAAAGGCCGTAGAACTGATTTTGCGTTCGTAGCAGGGCCTTTCTTGGATCCAACCAGGAGCGGAATGCCTCACGGCGATTCTATACGGTGATCAATAGTGATTTCCCCTTTAATCCGAACCTCACTTCTTTTGTCCGCCGCTGATCCACTTGTCGATGGCTTCCTTGTCGAATCGCCATACCCTTCCGATCCTGATGGCAGGGATTTTGCCTTCGGCAGCATATTTGCAGATAGTGATCTCATGAAGCTTCAAGTACTTGGCTAATTCCTTTGTAGTCATGATCTGTGGCATATCATACACCTCGATATCTTCCCTGATCAATTTAGGGATTCTTTTCTATGTTATGCTATATATAATGTCCAAGCCTCTTAGAGTCAACACAAAATAGTTAATAGTGAATAAAAGCATCTTATCTTTATGTATTTCGTTTTCAATGCAAAGATTCAACCTCTTTTCTGAGAAAATTGAGTAGAAAGGCCCCAAATGCGCAGAAAACCGCTCCTTGCGCTCTTTTTGGCAGCCTTATTCGGGCTTTCCTTCGCCTCTTCTACCGTTCATGTCAGATTTGTATTCGACGGTGATACGATTCAACTCCAGAACCGCGAAAAAGTCAGATATCTCGGAATAGACACCCCGGAAATGGGTGAACCGGTCGAGTTCATGGCTGAAGAAGCCCGTCAGATGAACCTGCGACTGGTTGCGGGAAAAAGAGTGCGTCTCGAGTACGACAGGGAAAGGGAAGACAGGCATAGGCGCAAGCTTGCCTATGTGTTTCTTGAGAATGGCGAAATGGTCAATCTCCTCCTTTTGCGAAAAGGGTTGGCCCATGTGCTGGTTACAGGACCCGGTTTGAAACACTTCTCCGCACTTCTGGAGAATCAGCGAATCGCCATGAAAGAAGGGATCGGCATCTGGAGCAGAGAGTTTCGTGATCCTCACGCCGTTGTTCTGGGCAACACCCGCTCTTTCATCTTTCACAAACCCGACTGTATCCGCGGAAAAGAGATATCCCGCCGAAATCGGCGCACTTTTCAGAATCCCCGGAGCGCATTCTGGGAAGGATTCCACCCCTGCCGGATCTGCAGACCGTGAAGCTCCCCTGGCTTCCTGGTTTCACTATTCAGCTGCGAGTTCACCCTGCGGGGCAGCTTGATCAATTTGTTTCAGTAAAATCTATACTACCCGGACAAAACGTCCTTCTTAGTGACTGCACTGTTATAAGCACTCATGATGTCACGGCGGGTAACCACTCCGCGAATGAGGAGGGGGTCATCCCGCCCTACCACGGGCAGGATGGAGAAATCCTTGGATGTGATTCGACCAAGCGCGGTAAAAAGGGAATCTTCCTCTGCGACCGTCACTACGGAACGAGTGGCCAACTCCCCTGCAACCACGAGGTTATGCAGTTCGGGATCGAACAGGACATCGTGATAATCCAGATAGGACAGGACACCCACCAGCTTCCCCCCCGCGTTCACGACCGGAAAGCTGTTGTACTTACTGGTCGCGATCTTTTCCGCCAGTTTACCCAGGCTCATGGTTTCCGGAACGGTTTCCACATCATTTTTCATTGCCTCTTTCACCGGGATGGACTTCAGGACATTGACTTCCTTGCCTGCTCTGATGTCGACTCCCCTTCGAATCAGCTTCATCGTGTAGATGGATTCCTTCAAGAGCTGGCCGCTCAGAACGGAGCTGATGATACAGGCGATCATGAGCGGCAGAATGATCCTGTAATTCCCCGTCATCTCAAAGAGAATGAGTATGGCGCCCAGGGGGCCGTGGGTTGTTCCGCTGACCAATGCAGCCATCCCTACAATGCTGTAAGCCCCTGCTGAAGCGGTGACCCCCGGCAGGTATTCGTTGACCACCATTCCAAAGAAACCGCCGGCCATTGCTCCGAGAAAGAGCGATGGAGCGAAGATGCCGCCGGAACCGCCTCCTCCCAGGGTGATGGAAGTGGCCAGGATCTTGACTAAAATCAACAGGAAAAGGAACCACCAGCTAAGCTTCCCCATTAGAGCTAGGTCGATGGCAGGGTACCCCACTCCAAGTACATGAGGGAACCAAATGGCAATCATGCCAAGGACGAGCCCTCCTAGAGTGGCCTTGAGATACTCGGGTATTCGGATTCTGCTAAAGAAATCTTCAAATCCGTAGACTGTTTTCGTAAAGACCACGGCGATGACCGCGCAAAAAAGGCCCAGGACCATGTAGAGCACCAACTCCCATGCGCTGATCAACTGATAGGAAGGAACTTGAAAAGCCGGATAATTTCCCAGGTAGTGCCGGGAAACGGCTGTTGAAACCACGGAGGAGATCACGATAGGGCTGAAGGTTGCAAGACCGAAATCACCCAGGATGATTTCAAGGGCGAACATCGTTCCGGCGATGGGCGCATTGAATGTCGCTGCAATCCCTGCGGCCGCTCCGCAGCCTACGAGAGTCTTGGTTCTCTCCCCCGAGAGTCTGAGCATCTGCCCGAAGGTGGAACCGATTGCTGACCCAATCTGCACGATAGGGCCTTCCCTGCCCACGGACCCTCCCGTGCCAATCGTCAGGGCCGAGGCCAATGTCTTTACAATCACCACTCGCTTTCGGATGATTCCTCTCCGAAGGGCGACTGCCTCCATGACCTCCGGCACCCCGTGTCCCTTCGCTTCCCTGGCGAAGAAGTAGACAAGGGGGCCTACTACCAAGCCACCAAGAGCGGGTATCAATAATCGCTGATACCATGGAAGGGAAAGCGCTAATTCAAGCAGATCGCCCTTGTCCCCGTAACTCACCCCCTGGAAGAACTCGATCAGCCAGCGAAACCCGATGGCGCCATAGCCGGCGGCCAGACCTACCATAGTGGCAAGCACGGCCATGACCACGTTTTCGTTGCCGAAGAAGGGCGAATGGATGAGCGATTTTAGGTGGGCACGGTCCACTGAATGCGGAGAGGAAAGTCCTTTAGCGATTATTTAATTCTTAAGCGATTCCATCTTCTTGAACGCGATCTTCGCTTCGCTCGAGTTGGGGTGTTCCTTCATGATCTTTCTCAGGAGCAGTCTCGCACTGGTCTTGTCATTGATCTCAATGAATGCCAGGGACTGCTTCAGGAGTGCATTAGCGACCTTGTTGCCTTTGGGGTAACGTTTGATCACATCGTTGTAGGCCAGAATGGCCTGCTCATACTGTCTCAAGGAAAAGTAGGATTCACCTATCCAGAATTGCGCATTGTCCGCAAGGTCCGACTTGGGGTATTTCTTCAAAAAATCCTTGAATCCCAGGACGGCGTCCTCGTATTTGCCATTTCTGTACAAGGCAAGCGAATCGTCATAGAGTTCCACATCTTTGGGTTTGGCCGGCTCCACGGGGACGCTCGGAACGGCCGCAACCTGGCCCGGCTGCCGCTCCAGTGGCCCCACTCCGGTTTGGGGCGGTCTCTGCGCGCCGATCTCGATTCCAAGGTATTCCTGGTGCGCCCTGACCGTCGTTTCCAGATCCATCACTTTGTTTTTCAATATATCCTGTTCGCCAAGGTCTCTCTCCACGGATCTTTTGACAATGCGCTCATTGTCCTCCAGTCGACCTTGGAGTTTCTGCATTTCCCCTCGCATCTGATCGATCTCAACCCTCACGTCGCCCTGGTTCGTGCGGATCGTGGAAATCTTCGTGTCCATGGCTTCCTCGATCTTTGCCACCCTTCGATTGAGGGAGATGACCTGATCGTTCAGGTAGGCAAGATCCTTGTCATACACGCATGAGGAGAATCCCACTAGAGGAAGCAGCGACAAAACTCCTGAAATGAGGGCAAATCTCTTCATTACATCCTTCCTGTATTCTCTGGACTGTGAGAGGGGAAACCGATCTTGGACGAGGTCGGTCTCCCCTTCACGTTATGCTGAGATAAAGCAAAAAAAGCAATTATCTCGCTAGCTTGAACTCATCCCGTCTATTCTTGGCCCAGGCGGCTTCGTTCTTCGCCGGATCAGCAGGTCTTTCCTCACCATAGCTGACGGTGCTCATGCGGTCGGCGGAGATGCCGACTGCGCTGAGGTACTTCATCGCGGCTTTTGCCCTTCTTTCACCGAGGGCCAGGTTGTACTCCACTGTTCCCCTTTCGTCGCAATGCCCTTCAATTCTCAGCTTGTACTGAGGATTTGCCCTCAACCAACCTGCCTTTTTCTCAAGAACGGCTCGTGAGGCCGGCTTCAGCTCCGACTTGTCGAAATCAAAGAAGATGTTTTCCGATTCGAAAGCCCTGATCTCAGCCTGGAGCTTCTGCTGTTTCTCGAGCTCCGCCAGCCTCCTCTGTCGGTCCGCATCATCCGAAGGCGGCGCCGCCGGTGCAGCCTGCCTGACCTCGGCCGGTTTCGCAGCTTCGTCGGCCTTTACCTGTTTCTTCGCACAGGAGCTAAAGCCCAGCAACGACGCTGCAAAGACACACACAACCAACACCATCATCCACTTTCGTATCATACTCTTTTCTACCTCCTCAGTTACATTAAGCGGTTCATAATCCGAATAATCCAACTTCAACTCCCGAATCCGGTTCTATACCACCTTTCTTCACAAAACACAAGAAGTTTCCCAATTGTCGAAGCGTCAGAACGGAGACCATGAGGGCGAAGTCTGCTGCCCTTTCATGAATGTAATCCTCCTCTGATTCTGTCCGTTGGCGTTCATGATATACAGATGATACCCCCCTTCCCTATTGGAGCTGAAGACGATGTATCTCCCGTCGGGAGACCAGGAAGGCTCCTCGTTGTCACCCTGCCCGTCGGTCAGTTTCCTCAAATTCCTCCCATCCGGATCCACTGTGAAGATGTCGAAATTTCCCTCGTAACTCCCGCAGAATGCAATGCGGTTCAGACGGGACCAGGAAGGAGAGGTGTTGTAATTGCCCTGAAAGGTGATCCGCTCTTCCCTGTCCTCGGCCATGTCCTTGATATAGATCTGAGGGGTGCCCGACCTGTTCGAGACAAAGGCGAATCTTGACCCGTCCGGGGAGTAGGTTGCGGATACGTTTATTCCGGAATGGTTGGTCAGACGCTTCAGGATTTTCCCGGTGAGATCGATGTTGAAAATGTCCAGGTTGTCTCCATGAGTCATTCCGAGGGCAAGGCTCTTGCCGTCGGGAGCCCACGAGCCGCCGGCGTTCAGTCCCTGTCTGTCGGAGATTCGCCTCACCTTGCCGGAGAGAAGCTCCTTCAGATAGAGCATGGGGCTTCCATCCTTATAGGAGTTGAAACAGATCATATCCCCCTGGGGGGACCACCTTGGAAGAAGGGCGATAGTCTTGTCCGATGTCAACTGCTTCTCGTTCTGGCCGTCGTAATCGGCTATATAGATTTCCTTGTTTCCAGTACCTGTTCCCACGAAGGTGATTTTTGAGAGGAACATACCCTTGTTTCCTGTGAGAAGATAGATGATCTCGTTTCCCACCCGGTGCATCAGAGTCCTTTGCTCATCGACTCTTCCAAGGAATCTCTTTCCCAGCAACTGCCGGGCGGAGAGGATATCGTACAGTCTCACCTCCACTTCAAGACTCTGTCCAATGCACGTGTAGCCCGCCTTGACCAGAAGATCAGTGCCGATAACGGACCAATCCCTGAACCGGGTCTCCTCGAGGGAAGCCTGACCCTGGGTATCGGCCAGAAAGGCGGACTTGTCCATGGGCGCAAAAAACCCGCTCAGGTCGAGATCGTTGGATAGAACCGAAGGCAACCTCGTTGCAAGATCGGGGTTTTCGCCCCTCTCTGAGAAGTTCTTGAAATCCGGTATTGCGATTTTGAGCCTCTGCACGGATGGGGCATTGATGTCGATATAGATCCTGGCAGAAGCAGGATCCGCTCGGAAGAGGTGAAAGACCGCGATCAGTCCGACTAACAGAACTGCGCTAAAGGTCTTCCAGGTCTTTGAGATTAAAGGTGATCTCAAGTTCATCATAGCTTTTCCTGTAACTCTCCGGAAATGGCGGTAAGGGGTCGGAACGTTCTATTGCTTTTAGAACCGATTCATCGAAAAGCGTGCTTGAAGAGCGCTTTTCCAACCGTGTTTTCATGATGGTGCCGTCCTGTTTGACGACGAGGACAGCGACCGCTTCCAACTTCTCTTTATCCATGGCAATCGGATAGGACCAATTGCTTTTTATCCTGGCTTCAACCTCCATCTGGTACAGAGCCATAGGACCGCCGCCCGCCCCCTGGCCCGCGCCTTCCATGCCACCGCCCTGCGCACCGCCTCCTCCCGGTCGCTCACCGACCTGAGCCTTGGCCTGGAGTTTCGAAATTGCCGCATTGAGGTGATCCACGTTTTCGGATTTGACTTTCCTCTCTATCTTGGAGATCGCCTTGTTGACCTGCTCCATAGGAGAAACCTTGGGCTTCTCGGTTTTAGGAGCGGCTTTTTCGACCGTCTTTTTCGCCACCACAATCGGCTTTTCTTCTTTTTTCGTCTCCTCGATCCTTTGTGCTTTTGTCTCCTTGACCACGGCCTTCTCAGCCTTGGTTTCAACCGGACCCGAAGAGGGTCCGGGCGTCTTCTGGGCCCCGCCTCCGGGCAGCTCCACGAGATTTACTTCGTAAGAAACCCCGCGAAAAGATCTGATGCTGGGGCCGGTGTTTGCCAGGAAGATGACCAGCATCATCCCCGCGACATGGAAACCCAGAGAGATGGCTACCATGCGGCTCCACTTCTGGTCTCCCAAGGATTTGGAATTTTCCTCAGCCCCGAATGCCATTTCTAATCCTTAGGTTCGGTAACCATGCCCAGCTTGTCAATCCCTGCTCTCTTGACCGCGGCAATCACCTTGATCACCACACCATAGGGAATATCCCTGTCGGCCCTGAGGAGGAGTTCCTTGTCCCTTCGATACTTGAAGATGCTCTTTACCTTCTCTTCCAGATCCTCCAACGGGATCATATGTTCCTCAAGGAAGATTTCCCCCTTCTTGTTTATGGTCATAAACAGAGGATCCTCCTGAGTCTTGATGCTCTTTGCCGTTGTCTGGGGCAGATTCACATCAAGGCCCTGGGTCATCATGGGAGCGGTTACCATGAAGATGATCAAAAGAACCAGCATCACATCCACCAGGGGAGTGACGTTGATATCGGACATGAGCTTTTTGCCGTTGCCTGCCTGCATTCTCACACCATCCTGGATTCCGGTTTACTCACGCTCTTCGTGCTCTCAATGGTGACAATCCCTTCATGGAACTTCTGATTTCCGCACGAAGGACACGAAAAGCACGACGGGTACAAAACAAACTACTCATCGGACTTCAGAATTCCGAGGTTCGTTTTCTGGCCTCACTCTCCTGACTCCCCGATCCCTGTCTTCTGAACCCTGCGCCCGTTTCCTCTTCTTTCGACGACATCATCTTCTTCATGAACTGGCGCGCCACCAGGCTCAGAAAATCCGAGGAAAAATTATCCATCTCCGACTTCAGGAAACCGACCTTGCTGTTGAAGTAATTAAACGCCACCACTGCCGGAATCGCTGCGGCCAATCCTGCGGCAGTGGCGATCAAGGCCTCGGAAATCCCAGGCGCCACAACGGCCAGATTGGCCGCCCCTTTGAGGCCGATCCCCCGGAATGATTCCATGATCCCCCAAACCGTTCCAAAAAGACCGATAAATGGGGCCGTATTGCCCGTGGTTGCGAGAAACGAGAGTGCTTTTTCCAGCCTGTTGCCCTGATCGATGGTCGCCCTCTTGAGGGATCTTTCCACCACATCCAGCAGGGGCTGCATCGAGGAGTTGCCGGCACTCCCTTTAGGCTGAGCCTGTATCTTGTTCATCCTCACGATCTCGGAGTATCCGGATCTGAACAGATTGGCCACGGGGCTGTAAGGAAGGTCTTCGGATTCATTGTATACCTTCGACATTTCCGCAGTGTCCCAGAAAAGATCCAGAAAATAGGTGGTTTCTTCTCTGGCCTTCCTCAGAAGTCTCCACTTCATGAAAATGATCGCCCAGGAGACCACAGAGAAGAGAAACAGGATAAACATGATGAACTTCACCACCGGTCCGGCGTGAATAATCATCTGAAAGATATCGCCGGTAAACGCGCCTTCCACGGAGATCACGCCCGGAACAAGTATAATGTTGAGCAACTCTGTTATCATTTTTCCATCCTTGACATGAGGTTCTAAAGATTTGGTTCTATAACCACAAACCCCCCGTTGCAAGGGGAAAGGCGAGAAATGCTCCAAATTCGGTGGTTTCGCAAAAAGACCCGTCTACTCTTCGATACCTCGATCGAAGGGCATCGAACCAGGTATGCCGAGCCGGCGCCACTTCTTGAGAGGGTTGCCGGTTTCGTGCCGCCGGTAAAAAAAGGGTCTGCCCGACCCTTTGAGAAGACGCTACCCAATAGAAAGAGCTTCTTACTTGAATATGCTCTTGAAGATACGATCATCCGCCTTCAGACATTTCTCTTTCAGGATCTTGTAATTCCGGAGAAGCTCTTTCCCTTCTCTGGTCAAAGAGGATCCCTGTTTTCTGTTGCTCTGCACGATCTTCACCTTCATGGTCTCTTCCGTGGCCTTGATCTTGCTCCAGACCCCCTTGTAAGACATCTTCATGATCTTGGCCGTCAGGTTGATCGAACCGGTCTTCTCGATATTCTCGAGTATCTCGCCCCTTCCCTCTCCTATGATGATGCGTCCATTATCATCCACGATGTAGTGTCTCGACTGCAGTCGAAAAGAACTCATTTCGAGCCTCTCCTTCCAGGTCCCATTTGACCATCCATTTGGAATCGATTGACAGTTATCAGAGCTTTCTACAAGGGGCATTCAGAAGGTGAAACGATATCTCTTTCATCTTGTCTTCGTCAAACGTTTTACCAGATTTCGGAAAGATCCACAACTCCATGGGTGAGCGGTTGCCGGCCTTTGGCTGGAATCCGATCTCTCCGATTTTTGTGCCGGCCCTCCAAAGAGGTCGAGACGACGAAATTACCGAGACACGAATCAGCCCGCCTCCAGCCAGAACTCCCCGCTTCTGGAAGGGTCGTAGCCTCCCAGCGCCCGAACCCTTTCTCGAAAGTGGCCGCTCTCTATGGTTTGAAGGATGGATTGCACCCTTCGAAGGCCGAGCATACTGCTCGGGATGATCAGGTCGTACTGTTCTTCCACCATGGAGACGAAGTCAAGATCCAACGCCTTTGCGGCGGCATAAATTCCTATGCCGCAATCCGCTACCCCGCTCAGCACATCCACGGCGACCGCCATGTGCGTGAATTCCTCATGTTCATATCCCCGGATAGAGTCGGGAGCAATGCCTTCAAGCCCGAGCTGGTAATCCAGAAGCACCCTGGTTCCCGACCCTGCCTGCCTGTTGACAAAGGAAACGTCCTTGCGAGCAAGATCCCGGATGGACCGAATGGACTTAGGGTTGCCTTTGGGCAGTATCAGTCCCTGCTCTCTCAGAACCAGATGGAAGATCGAGACCTTCATCCCCTTAAGGTAGCGCTTTACATAAGAGAGGTTGTACTCTCCCGTCTCCACGTCCAGCAGATGAGACCCGGCCATGTGGGATGTGCCCTTTCTGAGAGCCATGAGCCCACCGAGGCTGCCTACGTTTCCCGAGGAAATGCGAACGTCGTCTCCTCTTCTCCCCACTTCATCTGCAAGAATGTCCAGCGTGATATCGTGACTGCCGATAATGACGATTGTGCGTTCGATCTCCTGCTCTTCAACGAGCAGCTCCGCATCGGCGGCCTCTTCCTGGGAGACTCCCTCCGACAATGCCGGGATGCGCAGGATCCCTTCCGCTCTGGTCAGGGACGTGATCGAGCCGGCTGCGCGCTGGAGCGGTGTGGCGATCAGCTTGTCCCCCACCTTTCCGATATTCACTCGCAGAAACTCCTCAGTTCCCAACTTGGAGGGCAAATCCCTGGAGGGCCGCACCTTGACCTTTTTGGTCTCGGGCAACCTCTTTGCCTGCAGTGAGTGAAGAAGCGGGCGGACAAACTGCTGAAAGGAAAACGCCGAAGAAACGACATAGCCGGGATTTCCGATCACCGGCTTTCCTCTGATCACACCAAGGATCGTTGGTTTGCCGGGCATCATGGCGACTCCATGGACCAGGACCTCGCCCATCTCCGCAATGAGATGAACAGTGTAATCCTTGCTGCCGGCAGAAGAACCCGCATTGATGATGACCACGTGCGCCTCTGAATCCACCGCCCCGTTCAGGGCTGCGGCAATTTGATCTTCCGAATCGGGCACGATCCCGTACACCTCGGGGACGGCGCCGCTCTCACGGATAAGTCCTGCCAGAACGACCGAGTTGAACTCGATGATGCTGCCCGGCTTCAGCTGATCGGGGCTTTGCACATCCCCAAGAGCCATGAGTTCGGACCCCGTAGGGATGACCGCCACCAGCGGCCGGCGGTGAACCGCGACCGAAAGGATTCCCGCCGAGATGAGGGCGCCCATGTCATAGGGCCTGATCTCGTGGTGCTGAGGGAGAAGGAGTTGAGTTGCAACAATGTCCTCCCCCACCTTTCTGACATTCTGCCACGGATAGGAAGGGCTGCGGATCTCCAGCCTCTCTTCGTCGAGCTGGTGGACCTTTTCCACCATAATCACCGAGTCAAAGCCTTCGGGCATGGCCTGGCCGGTATTGATCCACACCGCATCCGGACCTATCTTCAGGCTCTTCGGGCTCCTCTCCGTGGTTCCGTATGTAGATTCCGCTTTGACCGCAATCCCGTCCATTGCCGCAGAATGATAGGTGGGGACCGAGAACCTTGCAAACACCGGTTCCGCGGTTATGCGGTGAAGGGAGTCCCGGACTTGGATTTCTTCCGGCCTTGTCTTTTCTCCCCCAAAACGGGAGAAAAGGATCTCCTTCGCTTCTTCAAGGGTCTTCAGATCCAGGTAAATTTGTCGCTTCATAAAACCATCACCCTCACCTTGTCTCCCCTGTAGAGCCCCTCCTCGTTTCTCCGAATCCTGACGAGCCCGTCTCCTTCTACCAGGGTCGATATAAGTCCAGACTTTCCGAACAGGGGTTCCGCCACCCACCCCTCCTCGCCTGCGACAAGCTTCACTCTGATGTAATCCTCTCTCCCGCTTGCGGATTCGATGTTTCTGCCCAAAACGGCATCCACGAATCTCCGGTCCCTCAGAGGATCGGGACTTCTGCCTGCGAGCCTTGCCAGAAACGGCCTCAGAAATACCTCGGCAATCACCATAGCCGAAGCCGTATGTCCAGGCAGTCCGAACACCGCTTTTGAATCGACTCTTGCAAGAATGGTCGGTTTGCCAGGGCTGATGGAGATCCCGTGAACGAGCAGATCCATGCCGGGGAAAGATTTCAGCACCTTCACGGTCATGTCCCTTGTCCCAACAGAGCTGCCGCCTGAAATCCACACCGAGTCCGCATCTCTCAGGCCTCTCTCGATCAACTCCCGCAAGGGATCGAACTGATCCCTGCACAAGCCCAGCGGGACGGGACTCACCCCTTCTATTTCGCAGAAACTCACAAGGGTGTACGTGTTGATATCCCTGATCTCGCCCGGCTTCGGTTTTCGTTCGATCGGGATGACCTCGTCTCCGGTGGAGATCACAGCCACCCTGGGCCGCCTGTAAACCGATGTCTTCAAAATCCCCAGGCCCGCCATCACTCCAACGTCCTGGGGCCGAAGGGTCCATCCTTTTTTCAAGACCGCCGCACCACGTGCGAAATCGTCGCCCGGACGAATGATATGCTCCTGGGGTGAAGCGGCGCGCATGACCTCGAGGGTCGTCTCATCCAGCAGGTGACAGTGTTCTATGATGACAACTGCATCCGCGCCCTCCGGCACCATGCCTCCCGTTGATATCCGGATTGCAGTGCCGGGCTCGACCGATACCGCCGGGATCTGTCCCATCAGGACCTCGCCCTTCAGCTCGAGAAACGCAGGAAGGCTCTCACTCGCTCCAAACGTATCCTTGGCCCTTACCGCAAATCCGTCCATGGAGGAGCGCGGGAAACCCGGCAGGTCCTCGGGAGAGATCATGTCCCGGCTGAGCACCCTTCCGGACGCATTGGAGAGATCGATACTCTCCTCCGCCACGGGGTTGAAGCCCTGCATGATCTCCAGCACCTCTTCAGTGGTCTTGACATTAAAAAACAACCGGTAATCCTCCCAATCGCATGACCTGTGGACTGATCAGAGCAAGATGCTGAAAAAGATAACCCATTTGGGTATATGAAACAAGACAAACGAGAGACCCTGAACAAATTGATTGCACCCCGGAGGGGTGAAGTTTATGGCGCGGATAAACCGGAATATTGGAATAAATGGTTCCTTGGCGTCTTGGCGGTTCAATCTTCTTAAAGAGCCCTTTTCCCGTTGTCTTCTCCGACTCCCTGTCGCATAATCCTTGGATGGCTTCCGCGACAAAAGACCTTTCCCGTGAGAACTCTTCATGAAACCGACAGGCGAATACAAGAAGCACGTATATTGGCTTGCGCCGGAAGAGGCGGAGCAGTTGCATGGAGATCTGAAAGGACGGGGGATCAGGGTCTCCATTGCCAAAGGCGTCGTATGCACGCCGCTGGACGAGATGAACCGGATCAGCATTGTGCCTGCGCACGTATGGAATGAGACCTGTGCCAGGCCCGGGAGCTGGTACAGAAAGTCCGGCAGGAATGGGCTTTCACTGGTCGTGAGCTCCTTCGATGTTGAATCCATCCGGCGCCGCAAGGCGGCTGTCATTACGCGGTCAGATTTTGTTCCTCCGAGGGGAGCGACCCTTCAGGAAAAGAAGGAGATGACGCGAGAATCCGATTTCGAATCTCTGATTCCTCATGAATGGGGGTTGGTCTCTGAAAGGGAGCAGAGGATCTATCTCAGATGGGCTGCAAGATTAGGCTCGGATGTGAAGGAGTATTCTTTTCTTTTTCTTACACATACTGCAAACCACGCAAACTTTATAAATCCCCGCTTTTTTCTCGAGCACAACGGGTATCGTGTTCCGTATTCCATAGACGTCAGCGCCCATATCTGTTCATGCTGTCTCGAGCTGTTTCAGGTCCTCGGCAGCCAACATCGCAGGAAACTTGTCAGACCCTGCCCCGGGGCTGTGATATTTGCGCGGTTGAAGCCCAATGGCTATCTGCTGGTTGAAAGCCCTGAGTTGCAGTGATCCGATGAAGTCCATAAAATTGCCGCTCGCATTCGTCCTGTTCCTGATCTTTTCCGGTAACACCTCCTCTTCCGGAGATAAAGTAAATATCCCCTTCCATCCGGGCGAGCAGTTGAAGTTCGTGGTTTACTGGGCATTCATCCCTGCCGGAGAAGCGACCCTTGAAATCCTTCCTTATGAGACGCGAGAGGGGGAGAGCTGTTTTCACTTCAGGGCCACAGCGAAGACATTTGAGTACATCGACGCCTTTTACAAGGTGAGGGATACGATCGATGCATTCGCGGACAAGACCATGAACCGCTCTATGGTCTTCATGAAGTTGAAACAAGGGAAATCCAAAAGGAACGTCGTTGTAAATTTTGACTGGAAAAAGGAAGAGGCCCGATATTCGGATTCAGGGGATCAGAAGGTTTCGGTTCACATCCGGCCGGGCACCTTCGATCCCCTCTCCATATTTTACGCCTTCCGGGTGCATGAACTGGAGGAGGGCAAAGAGCTGGTCCAGCCTGTCACGGACGGAAAGCGAATCGTCATCAGTACGGCAAAGGTGATTCGAAGAGAAAAGATCAAGGCAGGAGGAAAAGAATACGACACCTTCCTGGTGGAACCGGAGATGAAGAATATCGGAACCCTTTTTGAAAAAAGCGAAAAGTCCAGCTTCCAGATATGGGTCACCGCAGATGAGTATCGGGTTCCGGTCAGGATCAAGAGCGGGCTTGCGGTGGGGAGCTTCGTGGCAGAGCTCGTTTCGTGGAAAAAGGGGCTGATGGGAGATGGTTGAAGGTTGATGGCTTTTTCCCTTTACTTGCACACCTGTTCCATTATAGATTGCGCGATGAATGAATAGCCATTCATTATTGCTCTTTCCAAAATATCGACCGACTTCAACGTAAAAGGGGTGCTGGTATGAAAGATGTAGTGATCGTTTCTGCATGTCGCACGGCGATCGGGTCCTTTGGCGGCTCTTTGAAGGACAGTCATGCCGCAAAGCTTGCGGCCATTGCCATGAAGGAAGCCGTCAACCGCGCGGCCATCGAACCGGGCATGCTCACCGACGTTCGATTCGGATGTTGCCTGGAACCCGGCGACGCCCTCAATGTCGCAAGGGTGGGCGCTCTTCTGGCCGGAATTCCCGACTCGGTTACGGCCGTGACAATCAACCGGGTATGCACCTCCGCCATGGAAGCGGCGATCTCCGGAATGGCAGCCATCCAGACGGGCATTGACGAGATCGTTCTGGCCGGAGGTACCGAACACATGTCCGGCATTGCCTATACCGTGCCGAGCGCCAGATGGGGTTGCCGGCTTCAAGATCAGATTTTTGTCGACACCATGATGCAGGCCCTGCACGTGGGATCCCATCTCATACCGCACCCTGAGCAGGGCCCTGTCAAGAGCGGCATGCCCCTGGAGCTCTTTGCCGGCAAACCGTATATCATGGGGGCGACTGCTGAGTTCGTGGCACAGCTGCACAACATCAGCCGCGAGGAGATGGACGAGGTGGCTCTTCGAAGCCACAATAACGCGGAAAGGGCCACAAAAGAGGGCGATTTCAAAGAGGAGATCGTTCCGGTGGAGCTGCCCCAGAGGAAGGGGCCGCCCGTCATCTTCGACAAGGACGAGCATTTTCGGCCCGGGCTCACGATGGATCAACTCTCAAAGCTCCCTCCCGCATTCGTGCCCAAAATCGGTAAGGTGACCGCCGGGAATTCCTCGGGCATCAACGATGGGGCGAGCGCCATGGTCATCATGTCCGCCGAAAAGGCCAAGGAACTGGGGCTCAAACCCATTGCGCGGATCAGGGGCGTGGGCCGAGGCGCGTGTCACCCTTCGGTCATGGGATTGAGTCCGGTTCCCGCCGTTCGTAATCTTGAGAAGAGCAGCGGCCTTAAATTGAAGGATTTCGAAATGATCGAGTTGAACGAGGCGTTCGCCGCCCAGTACCTCGGGTGCGAGAAGGAACTCGGTCTCAAGAGGGAGATCACGAATGTAAACGGTTCAGGGATCGGACTGGGCCACCCGGTGGGATCCACGGGTTGCCGCATCATGGTCACCCTGCTCCATGCCATGAAGAAGAGGGGAAAGACACTCGGACTCGCCACCATCTGCGGAGGCGGCGGTGTCTCCACAGCATGCGCGCTGGAGATGCTCTAGGAGTGTTCAGAGTTCAGGAAAGCAAGTATTCAGGGGCTCAGAGTTCAGTGTGCTGAAAAGAAAACCCCAGAAAAGCCAGAGGATCACCTCTGGTTTCCTGCTGAGACCGAATGCTGAACACTCCTCAGAAAACTGTCCAGCGGCGCTCTGACTCCGGCAAGTGATTCTCCAGAGATTTCTCCAATCCGTTCAGCATCCGGATACATTCCTTGTACCGGTTTCGATATGAGCTATAAACGGACGGTTCAATGTAGCCTTTGAGCTTTGCGACGAACAAATGGTGCATCGTCTCGCCAGCTTCGCCCCTACTACGGTTGACGCCTTCGACCTTATTGCGAATATGCCGGTCATCATGCTTTTCAGCCAACTGCGCAGGAGAACTGTTTGAAGATCGACGCACTTGAGACCCCAGTTCGTAACGTTCCTCCTGCGGCCATTCATGGCTCAGATCGCATACTTCAATATGAAGTCTACAAAGTCTCTGATAGACTTCCAGGTCCTCTACATCCATGTACGTCTTGACCACCTGCTTTCCTCCCCAACATTCTTTTCCTTCCTGAACACTGAACCCCTGAACACTGAACCCTCTCGTAACTAAAAATGCTTCAGCGGCGTCTTGCCGATGGGAAACACATTGAACCCCATATCAAAAAGCCGCTTGTGATCGAGGATGTTGCGTCCGTCGAAAATAAACGACGGATGCACCATGGATTTGAAGATGCGCTTGTAGTCGAGTTCCTTGTACAACCCCCATTCCGTAAGAACTGCAAGAGCATGAGCACCCTCGGCCGCTTTGTATGGGTCCGGTTCAAAAGTTACCCGGTCGAGGACGTCGTGCAGGTCTTTCCGCGCATTGTCGAGAGCCTTGGGGTCGCTGATCACGATCTGGGCATGCTCTTCGATCAATCCCCGTGTCACGTAGATGGCAGCCGACTCCCTCGTATCCCCTGTGTCCGCTTTGAAGGCAAAGCCGAGAATCGCAATCTTCTTCCCGGCCATGGTGTTGAACAAATTCGCGAGCATGTTCAGGATGAATCGTCTCTCCTGCCACTCGTTGATCCTGATGACCCATTCCCAGTACTGGGCAACCTCTGTCAAGCCGTATCCCTCGCAGATATACACCAGATTCAGGATATCCTTCTTGAAACAGGATCCGCCGAATCCTACGCTTGCCTTCAGAAAGTGGCGGCCGACCCTCGAGTCCATGCCTACGGCAGAGGCGATCTCGTCGATGTCCGCCTCGGTCTTCTCGCAGAGGGCGGAAATGGAATTGATTGAAGATATTCTCTGGGCAAGGAAAGCATTCGCCGTCAGCTTGGAAAGCTCGGAACTCCACACATTGGATTCGATGATCCTGTCCCGTTCCACCCAGTTTGCGTAAATCTCTACAATAGCTTTTCTCGCCTTCACTCCCTCGGGTGTTTCTCTCGATCCTATGAGCACCCTGTCGGGGCTCTCGAGGTCTTTCACCGCCGACCCTTCGGCGAGGAACTCCGGGTTGGAGATCACATCGAAATGGATGCCCTTGGGGTTCCCGTTGAGAATCCGCTCCATGGCCTCCGCGGTCCTTACCGGCAGTGTTGACTTTTCGACGATGATCTTGTCCCCTGCGGAATTCTCCAGGATCTGCCTGGCCGTCCTCTCCCAGAACTGCAGGTCCGCAGCCTTCCCCGCTCCTTGCCCGAAAGCCTTGGTGGGGGTGTTGACGGAGACAAAGATGATGTCGCACTCCTGGATCCCCCTTTCGATCTCCGCCGAAAGAAAAAGATTGCGGCCTCTGGTTTTTTTGACGAGTTCATCGAGCCCCGGTTCATAGATGGGAAGCTGATCGCTGTTCCATGCCTTGATTTTTTCCCTGTCGATATCGACGACGTGCACCTTATACCTGGGGCATTTTGCGGCAATCATGGCCATGGTCGGCGCGCCCACGTATCCTGCCCCAATACATAAGATATTCTTCTCAAACGTCATTTCGTCCCCCTCTCATTTCCGGATCACCATGTGACGGCTGACGACTGCACGCGCGGTGCTAGGCGGGATCCCGATCTCCCGCACTGATTTTCACAAAATACCTTCCTGTGGCTCAAAGGTCAAATTCCGGGCTTGTTTCTGCAAATATCCGACTCCGAAGGGGCCGGCTTTGGTGCACCCCTGAAGGGCGAAGTTTATTGCCCGGACAAAACGGAATATTGGAATGTTGGAATAATGGAATATTGGGAAGGAACAAAACCAAAAGCCTGCAGAAGAGAGTGCCGCGAGATCGCTTTGTTGCTTTGAAACCCATTATTCCATTATTCCAACTTTCCAGAACCTGTCTCCCGACTCAGCCGGTCGCCTCTGACCTGGTCCAGAGGGCCAGGGTTTCCGCTTCACGCCAAATCTCTCAGGCTGCATTCCTTTAGTCTCTCCATCCCCTTTCGTCAACCCGGGTCGTGCTCACCGGTAAAGAATCCGTCCCTTTCAGCTTACGCGGAGGACAGGAGGTTTCATGCTTGAAGGCAAAGACAGATTCGGTTCATGAGGAAGACGATTGTTCCTGCGGTCTCCATGGGCCGCTGGCCGGTTCGGGGAAGATGAAGGAGCGAAGAACGGGGAAAAAAGGCACGAGCACAAGAGCGAATCCGGCGAGCTTGGCCCAGCCCGGAGAAAGGCCGTAAACAAGAAATGCGCCTGTGATCACAAGATCGATTATGAAAGCGACGCATGCGGCAATTGCGTAAATGATGACTTCCGTTCTCGCGGTCCATCTCACCTTGTGGCTGAAAACCAAATTGATGCCCAGAAGGTAGATCAACATCGCGGCCGGGGAGAAGGCAAGAAATGATGAGAGAACCGGGCCGAGTCCGCTCCCCATGAAAAGCAGGAAAAGAGACAGGTCCACCAGAGCGGCAATCCCGCCCGCCAGGGAAAAGACCGTGAGCTGCAGAAACCATGGAGCCCTTGGCGCATTGTACTTCAGGATACAGTAAAGGGCCCTCAGCCCGTCTCTGAAGCCGATCTTTTTCCCCTCCTCATATGTACGTCCATAATAAGATATCCCGATTTCAAAAATCCTGGGCCGCATGTGGGCAACCTTTCCCACAATCTCAGGCTCGAATCCAAACCGTTTCTCCTCGATTTTGATTGAATGGATGATTTCTCGGCGAAAGGCTTTGTACCCGCTCTCCATGTCGGTCATATTCAGATCAGTGAACATGTTGGAGAGCGCGGTTAAGAAATAGTTTCCGAGGGAGTGCCAGAAATAGAGTACCCTGTGGGCGTCCATAGACAGGAATCGGGATCCGAAGACCACGTCGGCCTTGTCTTCGATGAGCGGGACCATCATCCTCTTGAGATCCTGGGGATCATACTCGAGATCCGCATCCTGGACGGCTACAAAATCACCGGTTGCATGGTTGAAGCCTGTGGCCACCGCAGCACCCTTCCCCTGATTCTTCTGCTGGTGAAGGACTCTCACCTGCGGCCACTTCGATTCCAGGTCCCTGGCTACATCAAGGCTCCGGTCCGTTGAGCAGTCGTCGACAATGATGATCTCCAGGCCGAGCGATTCATCCTGAATCTCAAGAACCCTTCCGATGCATTTTTCAAGGGTGCCTTCTTCATTGTAACAGGGGACAATCACACTTAGCTTCACCTGGTCACCACCTCTCTCATATTGGCGGCGCATCATATCCCAACCTGAATTCACCGGCAAGCATCTCGACCGCGTCCGGTGAGCGCACGACAACCTTGTGATGGAAAATGACTGCTTTTGTCCATTCGGGACCTTGAGGAGCCGGCTTGGGGAAAACCGCGAGATTGACCGGGTACACCTACATGTTGCGCACACCCCTCTTGCTGTACGCAAGATGGAGGAAATTGATATTTAGTTATGATTACCGGGTTGACTCTCCGTGCGGATATGGAGTATACGATTGCGACTCTGTATGTGCCGAATGTTTCTCTTGGAGGGATGTTCGTCACCTGAGGAGGAGAACTCGAGCAAAACAACATAACGACCTTTGAGCACGGAATATGCTCGCCGGCAACAGTAGTTCGGGAGCCGTAACTGGTCTGACGTTTTCTGCATGACCCCACAGGTTTTGACTTGCCTTTCGCCAACTCCCAATGTGAACTCCCTCTGCAATCCCCTGGACCTTGCCGCCGGATCCATCAATTCTAGTCATTCTTGATTGATACACCTTAGAACGGAAAGTTACCCGGGTAATCCGGGCGTTCTTAATTTTATGGCGACTTTCAAATGCAAAATGCTCACCCGCGACGGTCAGAGATTGGAGAAGACTCTGATCGCCGGGACTAAACCTTCGCTCAAGGAGCAGTTGGAGCGGGAAGGCTACTTCGTCGTTGACATCCAGAGGGCCGACGGCGTTGGATCCCTGATCAAGGGCGGGATGCCGGGCAACAGAGTCGGGCTCAAGGATCTCATGGCGTTCAGCCAGGAATTCTCTATTCTCATCAAGGCGGGCTTGCCCATCATCTCCGCATTGAACGTAATCATAGAAAAAAGAGGAAGCGACGAATTCGCACGCGTACTGACCGAGGTGCGAAACGACATCAGTTCCGGTTCTTCCCTCTCCGATGCGTTTGGAAAACATTCGCACCTCTTCTCGGGTCTCTATATCTCCTCTCTAAAAGCCGGCGAGAGGAGCGGGAATATCCCTTCGTCGCTCACACGGTATATCGGATACATCAAGAAGGTGCTTGAGATCCGCAGAAAAATGGTGACCGCCTCGGTTTATCCGATCATTCTCACCGGGGTCTCCATCTTTGTCATCCTGTTTCTCATGATCTACGTGGTTCCGTCATTTACCGGAACTTACCTGGAGGCGGGGACCGAGCTTCCAAGGCTCACGGTCTTCCTCGTGCAAACGAGCCACCTGCTCAGGGATTATTTCATGGCTCTCCTCCTCATCGCCGCAATCATGCTCCTGGGGTATCGCGTCTATGCAGGGAGCGAAAAGGGCAGGATCGCAGTAGACAGAGCGAAGCTCCGGGTTCCTTTCCTGGGCGCTCTGTTCGTTGAACATTCCCTTTCCAGGATGTCGCGGACCCTGGCAACCGTCCTTCAGGGCGGCATGCCCCTGCTGGATTCCCTGCGCGTCTCAACCGGCACACTGGACAATCAGTTCCTGAAGAGAAAGCTCGAGCGGGCTGCGGAGGAAATTGAAAAAGGGGCGGGGTTTTCGGAAGCCGTGTCGAACACAAAAACGTTTCCCAGGCTCGCCATGAGCATGCTCGAAGCCGGTGAAAAGAGCGGCGCCCTCGATCAGGTCCTGAACGACATTGCGGATTTCTATGACAACGAGATCGACGCGAGGCTCTCTATCCTGACCTCTTCCGTGGAGCCCGCCCTCATGGTGATCATGGGCTTGCTGATCGGCTTCATTGTCCTGGCCATGTACATGCCCATATTCCAGATGGCGGGCACCATCCGATGAATCGAAGGAGCGCAACATTGCATCTGAATTCCATGGGTACGAATAATCCGGAGGGGCGCGGCCTGCAAACCGGCGGTTCGCACTCTTCCCATGTTTCCAAGACAAAATCGTGCATCGAAGAGGTCTTCAAGAAGCAGCGGTTCGGGGATCTCTGCGTTCAAATGGGTTTCATGACCGAAGAGCAACTGAAGTCGGCCATGGCCAAGCAGGGAATTGCGCAGGAACGCCTCGGCAAAATCTGCATCAGGGAAGGTCTTCTCGATGAGGAGGAACTGGCCAGGGTCATTGCCGCCCAGTATGACTATTCCTATACGGCGTTGGAAGGAATCAAGGATGCGGAGCTCCTGAAGCTGGCGCCCGTAGAACTCATGGCGAAGTACAGATTCGTGCCCATCGAAAAGAAGGACAACGCCCTTGTAGTGGCCATCTCCGAACCAGCGGATTTTGTCAGGGCTCTCGACTCACTGGAAATTCTTTTCGATATGCCGATCGCCGTGGTTATCGCCAGCGAGGCACGAATCAAGACGATCCTGAAGAAGATCGAGTCCGATCAGAATGTGCTCGAGAACCTGTCCGACGATATGCGGCTTCCTCTGGTGAAGGAATCTGAAAGCGGCGAAGTGACTCTCAGCCTGGAGAAGGTCTCCGCTGAAGACAGCCCTATTGTCCGTCTCGTGGATTCGACCATTCTGGATGCCTTGAACAAGAAGGCGAGCGACATCCACATCGAGTCCTCTGAGCAGGGGCTGATTATTCGATACCGGATCGACGGTATGCTTAACAGAATCACCGAACCGCTGCACATCCATTACCAGAGCCCGATTATCTCCAGAATCAAGGTCATGTCGGAACTGGATATATCGGAAAAAAGAATCCCCCAGGACGGAAGGTTCAAGGTCAAGGTCAAAGACAGGAACATTGACTTCAGAGTGTCCATCATCCCGACCATATTCGGGGAGGACGCGGTGATCCGTATCCTGGACAGGGAAACATTGATGCCCGATGCGCGGGATTACAGGCTCGAGAACCTCCAGCTTCCTCCACGCGAGTTGACCATCATCAAGCGGCTGATACGTGCTCCGTATGGAATGTTCCTGGTTACGGGACCTACCGGAAGCGGGAAGACCACGACCCTCTACACCGCCCTGTCCGAAGTGAACAACCCCAACCAGAAGATCATTACCATCGAGGATCCGGTTGAGTATCAGCTCAAGGGAGTCGCCCAGATCCAGGTGAATGAAAAAAAAGGGCTTACCTTCGCACGAGGGCTGAGGTCGATCCTGAGACATGACCCCGACAAGATCCTGGTGGGAGAAATCCGCGATGAGGAGACCGCCCAGATAGCCCTGCAATCGGCGCTGACGGGCCACCTCGTCTTTACGACCGTGCACGCGAACAGTTCCTTCGAAGTGATCAACCGGTTCATTCATATGGGCATCGAACCATACAATCTCGTGGCCGCGCTCAATTGCATCATCGCCCAGAGACTGGTCAGGGTTCTTTGCGACTGCAAAACGATTGTTCCCCCGCAAGAGCGCGTAGAGTATCTCAAGGACTCTGAAATAAGCGAGAGCCGGCACACCGATCGTCCCCTCTTCAGAGAGAACGAGCTGGGGTGCGACATCTGCAAAGGGTCGGGTTTCAAAGGACGAAGAGCCATCATCGAACTGATAGAAATGACCGACGACATCAAAGAAGCATTCCTGCAGAAGCTCTCCATCACCGTTTTCAAGAGAAAGGCGAAAGACGCGGGAACCACGTTCCTGAGACAGGCGGCGCTGGAACTCGTGCTCAACGGGGTGACATCCATCAGCGAAGCGAACAGGGTGACGTTCATTGAATCGGCATAGCTGCACAGGAGACAGGAGATCAAAATGACCAGGCTTTTGACCGGCCTTGAATTGAGCGTATCGTCGGCGAGAATGGTGCAGATCTGCCGTGAAAGGCACATCTGGAGGCTCGTTGGAAGTGTGGAGGTCCCCTTTGCTCCGGGGACCATGGACATGTCCAACAGGAGCAAGAACATTCAGGAACCGGAGCAGTTTCTTCATGCAATCAGAGGGGCCATGAAGAAGATGAACGGGAAAGTCGGCCGGGTCGGGCTCTCTCTTCCGAGCGAGATCATCAAGATTGCCGTGCACTCCTGGGACGAACTGCCCAAGTCCGTTGAGAGGATTCATGAGATGATTGCATGGAAGGAAAAAAGCCTTCTTCCTTTCCCGACAGAAAAAGCCAGGACATCCTTCTTTCGGCTGAACGGGATGAGACCGGGCAAGGAAAGCCTGCTCGTTGCAGTGGGATCCGAAGAGATCATCCGGGATTATGAGGTGCGCTTGAGAAGCCTCCGTGTTGAACCGGAAATCGTCCAACCGTCTGCGATGAACCACTTGAACTTCTATTCCGGGCATTTGCCCGCTTCCGGAGTTCATGGTTTTCTCGGCGTTCTCGATGACTACTTTGCTATTTTCGTTTTTGAAGGGAAGAATCTGATCTTCTATCGGGGCAAGAGAAAGCCCCCTCTTCCCGCCCGCTTTCTTCAGGAAATCGCCATGACCATACAGCTCTATCAGGATGAGAATCCCGGCAAATCGATTGGAACGCTCTACATTCAAAGCCAGACACCCCTGCCGGACGATTTTCACTCTGAGCTCAGCCGGGAGTGCGATTTCCAGACCGACGGACTGGATGAGACCGAGATCATTGCCGACGGTTCGGGTCTGAAAAACGCGAGGCTCATTGCTTCCTTTGCGTCGGCTATTGGTGCGGCTCAAAGCCTTTCAGGTTCTTAAAGATGAACATCGAACATCAAATCAAAGACAAACACAAATACAAAAGATGCGTAGGATGGTTGCCCCCGGCAGGCAGTAGGCCGGGGGATACCCATCAACAGCGGACGAACCAAATAAACTGAGAAACCACTATGAACAGAATCAATCTCAACCTCGCAACAACGGAGTACTACGACAGGAAGTCGGCTTATCCGGCACTGGCCGCTGCGCTGCTTATTCTCCTGCTCCTGTCGATTTTCAATGTCCATCTCTACACCCGAAACCGTGCTGAGATTCGGGAATATGAGCGGAAGATTTCCCATCTTGAGAGTCAAGCCGCCAGGGGTCAGGCAAAGAGGGAGCCCGAGACGGCGGTTTCCAAGACTGAAATCGATTCCATAAAGGAACGGGTGGTTTTTGTGAACAGGCTGATCGCGATGGACAGCTTTCCCTGGGACCGCTTTCTTGACGAATTGGAGTCACGCGCTCCATCCGATATTCTCATCCTTCGTTTTACCACCACCAGGGATTCGGGCAGATTCAGGATAGAAGGCAAAGCCGGCTCAATGAAGGAGGTCACGGAATTTCTCAAGGGGATGGAGCGCTCCACCGTTTTCAGGAACAGCAATCTCCTGAGTGTAAGCACCCTGAAAGAGACCGACAGGAAAGAAACCTCAGGCGGAGTGCCGGCGATCCGGTTTGAGATTGAGACCCGCTCCGCTATTGAACCGCCCTTCAGACAGGGCTGAATACCGGAGTAAGAATGATATATCATCGAATCATTATCGCTTTTCGTCATCATAAGCTCCTCTTCGGACTCATCGGATTGGTCCTGGTGATAAACATTGCCGTCTTTTTCCGGATTAGAGAGGAGCAGATTACAACGATACCCAGGCTGCATCAGACTTATGAGGCAAAGAGGAAGGCATCCCTTTTACAAAGGCCCGACACCCCGGCCCTCAGGGTGGAGCAGACCAAAGAGGACCTGCTTCGATTTGCCGGTTCCCTTCCGGACGGGCTGACGGTTCCCGATGTCATGCAGGAGGTGCTCGAACTCCTGGCCGGGAACGGACTGCCCAGGGTCAATATGTCTTTCACTCCGGAGAGTGCGAATTTCCCGAACCTCATGAGGTATACCACCAGTTTTAGCGTGAGTGGAGAATACCCTCAACTGAAAACATTTCTCGCGGCGCTCCAGAATTCGAAAACACTTTTCTGTATCGAAGGACTTTCCCTGGCTAATCAGACTGGAGACAGCGGACCGGTGGCGCTTCAATTGAAGCTTGCCCTTTATCTGCGATCCGGGCCTGACCAGGAAGTGAACGGGTAATAAGTATGGCTCTAACCACGAAAATCATTGCCGCTGCTCAGGATCGAAAGAAGGGTGTGCTTGCGATTTGCCTGTGCCTTTTTGCGATCTCGGTGACTTATCGTTTGCTCAATCCCTATCAACAGGAAAGGGTGGCGCTTCTCACCTATCCCGGCAGCGCCTCGACACCATACAGGTCGGAAACAAGAGCAGAGAGCCGGGTCCCGGAACAGCTCGATCGCGATGTATGGATCGAGCCTTTCCTGAACCCTCCTGTTCATTCAGCCAGGGTGCATAGGAACATCTTTCAAAAGCAGGAACCGACCGGATCGGCTCCAGCCCTTTCTGAAGGAGCTGCGGCGGACCAAACCGCGGCAGCGGCTTCTCCCGAAACAGACAAGCGCCAGCAGGTGCAGGAAGAGCTGAGCGAGTTCAAATCGTTCGGTTCCATGCAGGGCCAGGGAGACAAGATTCTGTTCCTGGAGCGGGGAAAGGACATTCTCCTGATCAGAGAAGGCGACCGGATCGACGGCAAGTACCTGGTAAAAAGGATCACGGAAAAACAGCTGATCATCCGGGCCGAAAGCATCGACGAAGATGTAAAGATCGACCTGGGCAAGTTCTAAGATGGAAATTTCAAATGGAGTTTATCTCATGATTTTTTTTGGATGGAAGAAGTACGGTTATCTTGTCGCACCAGTATTGCTGATTGGAATGCTCGCCTTCGGCGGATGTGCAACCATACCGGAGAAGAGCGGTTTTCTGGATCAGGGAAAGGCGCTGGGAGCCCAGGGAGATTGGGACAGAAGCGTGCAGGCCCTGCAGAAGGCCTTCCAAGAAAACCCGGAAGACAAAGAGGTACGGCTCCTTCTTATCAATGCAAAAAGAAATGCTTCCCTTGCCCATATGACCGTGGGAGATGCACTTCTGAAGGAGAACCGTTTTGATGAGGCGATTACGGAGTTTCAAATGAGTATCGCCCTGGATCCCACCAATATAAAAGCCGAGTCGCTCCTGGAGAAATCAAGGGCGATGAAGGAATCGGAATACCAGCTGAAAAGGGCCGAAACCTTCATGAACACCGAGAATTTTCTTCAGGCCGAAAAGGCCCTGGAGACCGCAGTCAAGCTGAACCCTCAGAACCAAAAGGCGCAGGAGTCGCTGGCGGCATTGAAAGCCAAAACGGCGCCGTCCTCTCCTCTTCGCACAAGACTCGATGCCATTTCACCCATTTCCCTCAAGTTCAAGGATACTCCCATTCTGAACATTTTCGAAGCATTGACCAAACTGACAGGGGTGAACTTCATCTTCGATCGGGATCTTCAGGATCACAAGGCGACCATCTTCGTGACGGACGCCGCCTTCGACGAATTCATGGATGTCTTTCTCAGGACGAACAGGCTCGCCTCAAAGATCGTGAACCCCAAGACCATGATCATCTATCCGGATACCGCGGACAAGGCGAAGGAGTACCGCGATCTTCAGATTCGGACATTCTATCTCGCGAACCTGGATACCAAGAGGGCTGTCGCCCTGCTTTCCAAGGTTCTCAAGAGCAAGAATGTCACCCCCAACGATATCTTGAATGCTGTCGTGATCAGGGGATCCAAGGAAATGGTGGATGTTGCTTCCAGGGTAATCGAGGCAAACGATCGTCAGGTTTCGGAAATCATGATGGGGGTGGAGATCCTGGAGGTCGCCCGGACCAAGGACCTGAACCTGGGCGTGGAATTCAATCCCCCATCAGTATCCGTCGGTCTGGGAGAGCCGAGTTCAGGTTTTTTCAACCAGGACCCGCAGAGCAGCAGCTTTCGCGCGCTGGGCGGCGCCTCCCTGAAGGCGCTCCGGAAGGCGTCGGCCGAGAACGTCCTTCTCTCCCTTCCCACGGCCACCATCAACCTGCTGAAGCAGGATGGAGACACGAACATCCTTGCCAAACCCCAGCTCCGGGTGAAGAACGGAGAAAAGGCGCGGATCCACATAGGGGAGCGGGTCCCTCTCAGATCCAACCGCCGCATAGAAACCACCGGCGAGGTTACGAACGACTACCAGTACCAGGACGTCGGCATCAAGCTGGAGGTGGAGCCCATTATCAACCTTCACGACGATATCACCATAAAAATGATCCTGGAGGTCAGTGCATTGGGTTCGAATCTGGGAACCGCGGCGGATCCCCAATACTCGATATCGACGAGGACCGCGCAGAGCGTTCTCAACATCCGTGCGGGTGAGACCATCATTCTCGGCGGTCTGATCAGCGACGAGGAGAGGCGGACCGTTCGCAAGGTACCCTTTCTGGGAGACATACCCATACTGGGACATTTGTTCTCCAACAAGAATAACAACGATGTCAAAACCGACATCCTGATGGCCATCACTCCCATTGTCATCCGGAGCCTGGATGTGCCTGACCCGAGCGTTACCAGGATCTGGTCGGGCAAGGAGGATGAGTTCTCGGCGGAAAAACCCTTCGAGAGCCGGCTCCCGGGAGCGTCGATCGGCAGATTCCCATCGGAAACGGAGGAGTCCGAGGACGTGCTCCTCGAAGGCGATTCTTCCTCCGAACCCGGAATTCAGGATAAACATATAGACCGGCTGGAAGCCCCGCCTCCACAGTCGGATAAACCCTCTCCGCCTCTTTCCGGGCTGCCGGCGCTCCCGCCGGGCGCTGAAGCCCCGAGGAATGGTTCCGCGGGAAACGAATCCGCCGCTGACCGATCCCGTCCAATGGAGGGATGAGCGTTGGTTGGACGCCTAAGGGATTCATCGGGGGTAACCCTCGTGGAACTCATGGTCACTATGGTCATCCTTTCCATTCTGGCCGCGTGCATCCTTCCCCTGTCCGAGGTCAGCCGCAAACGATCCAGGGAGATCGAGCTCAGGCAGTGTCTGCGGGATATTCGCTCCGCGCTGGATGAATACAAGCGTTATGCGGACGACGGCAAAATCGCTAAACAGGCCGCGGACAACGGTTACCCTCGGGACCTCGAGGTTCTGGTAAAAGGCGTGGATCTTGCCGGTCCCGTTCCGGTCAAGAAAAAATTCCTTCGAAGGGTACCAAAAGATCCCATGACCGAGGAGGGGGAATGGGGATTGAGATCCTATTCCGACGAACCCGACTCCGAAATCTGGGGGGGACAGGACGTTTATGATGTGTATTCAAAAAGCGACGAGGTGGCATTGGATGGGACGGCTTATAATCAGTGGTAAAAGGGGATACACCCTCATTGAATTGATGGTCGTGCTGACCATTATCGGTACCCTGGCCTCAATGGCTCAACCGAATCTTCAAAGGACGATCATACGCGCGAGAGAAAACTCTCTGCGGCAGAGTCTGTTCGTAATGCGAGATGTCATCGATCAGTTCTACGCCGATCGAGGCAAATACCCTGATGCGCTGGATGACCTTGTAACGGATCGTTATGTCCGGGGCATACCCGAAGATCCTTTCACCAAGTCCTCTTCCACTTGGGTCGTCATCTCTCCGGAAGGAGATGTGCAGGGCTCGGTTTTCGATGTGCACAGCGGAAGCAATCTGGTGAGCCTGGATGGGACGCCGTACAATGAGTGGTAGGACGGAGCGGACAGCTGAAGCCGGTCCGCAAGGGTTCACATACATCAGCGCCCTCGTGTTTGTGGTGATCATGGGTATTGCCCTCAGCACGGCGGGGGGATTCTGGAGCACTGTCGCGAAGAGGGAGCGTGAACAGGAACTCCTCTTCAGGGGCGACCAGATTCTGCGGGCCATCGACTCCTATTACAGGCAGGCCCCGGGTAACAGAGCGCCGGAATACCCAAAGTCCATGAAGGACCTCCTGAAGGATCCGCGTTATCCTTCGACCAGGCGGCACCTGCGCCGCCTCTTTCCAAATCCCATGTCCAGAGAGGGGAACTGGGAACTCATCGTGGACAATAGAGGCGGCATCAAAGGGGTGTTCGCGAACAGCACGGAACAGCCGATAAAGAAGGGGCGATTCCCTGCAGGATACGAGAAATTCGAGACGGCGGCAGCCTATTCGGATTGGAAGTTTACCCTCGATCTCAAACAGGTCCAGTCTTCCTCACCACTCTTGCCCGGAAACCCTCCCGCCGCCGCTTCCCCCGCTATGTCAGGGGCCGGCGAGGGAAAGACTAAATGAACGTCGAACATCGAACGTCCGAACACCACGAATCCTCCACTGGAAATGGGGGTTTAGCGAAAGCTGACAGGAGTGAAGTCCATGAAGAAAATTCTTTTTGTCTTTGTATGTGCATTGTCCATTGGTGTGTTGACCCCGTGGATTCACGCTCAGTCGCTCGATGACACGTTTGACGAGTTCAACCACAGATTTCAGTCCCTCAAACCTCCTCCGGGCTCTTCGGTCCATTCGGACTACAAATTGGACCAGACCGCCCTGGCATCCTTTTACACTGCCAGGATTCTGACCATCATCAGCAAACAAAACCAGGAATTGATCGCCAGGTATGACGAAGTCTCACGAAAATACGACCAGATGATCAAGCAGAACGAGAAGATCATCCAGCTCCTGTCCCAGAAACCGGGAAGACCGCAGTGAGTTCCGGGACTCAGCGTTCAGCGTTCAGGATCCAAAGTTGATGGTCTCGTAAGAAGTCGTCATTCCGGCGAAGGCCGGAATCCAGGTATTCTGCAAGGGCGTCAAAGTTCACTGCGGGCGATTGTTCGTGCACTTCGTGTTCTTTTGTCGGTTATGATATGGCCGGGGGTTGTGGAGATATGAAACGAAAACAGAAAATCCTGTTGATCCTGTTATCCTGTCTGAGTTTGATGGCAGCTGCCGGGTTTCTCTTTTTCGACACGGCCTCAGCGGAAATTCGTGGTTATGTGGACAAAAGGGGGTTCTTCCGATTTCCGGGGCTCAAGAAATCCGGAACGGCCGAAGCAACTGTCCGTTCCACCTCTTTTGCTTCCTACGAAAAGATCATCGAAGAGGCCTCGGGACTGTACAGGATCGAGACCGGGCTGGTCAAGGCCGTGATCAGGGCGGAGTCGGACTTCAATCCCGCAGCGGTTTCTAACAAGGGGGCTCTCGGGCTCATGCAGCTCATGCCCGATACCGCGACGTTGATGGCGGTGGGCAACCCCTTCGATCCTGTTGAAAACGTCCTGGGGGGCACCCGCTACCTGGCGCAACTGCTCAGGAGGTTTAACGGTGACAAGATACTGGCCCTTGCCGCATACAACGCCGGTCCGGAAAAAGTCGACAGGTACCAGGGAGTACCACCCTACGAGGAAACGAAAATATATGTTCGAAAGGTGATGGAATACTACAAGGCGTACAGCAGGAAGTGACCGGCAGCGCACAGGGAAAAGTGTTCAGTGGTTCAGCGTTGAACACTCCGGCCTGAGAGCATTACCGCATGATCTCCAAGGCGAGTTCCGCAGTCACCGGCTCATCCTTTTCGAGCGCAGTAGAAGGCTTTGCACCGAGGCGCTCGGCAGGGATCGCCAGCCGTTCTCTCAACTCGGCGATTACGGCCGAAGCACGGGAATCCGCCAGCTTTGCGAGCGCAGCGTCATCCACCGGTTGAACTTCCTCGAGTCTCCTGAAGAGCAGCTTTGCCGGCAGGATGGGATCTTCGGCCTTCTCCGCGACTGCTTTGTTCTTTACGGCCTCCTCCTTCCTGACCTTCTCTATCGCTTTCAGCTCCGCCTTGAGTGTCTTTAGAGCATCCGCTCCGAACCGCTCGGAGAACATGACCTCAAGGGCTTTCTCTGTTTCCGGACTGCTGTAGTCCACTGGACCGGAATCCGTGTCCGATTGGGGCTCCTGACCGAGGCGCGTAGCCAGGGCTCGGCGCAGGCCCGCCGTGCGCAAGACTGCCCGGTCGGTTTCAGGATTAAAGCGCCCCTCTACCGAGAGTTTCAACTGCGGCCGCTTCTGCAGGGCGGTTGCCAATCTGGCCAGCTTCTCCTTTTCCGGTGGAACCACTTCGGCGCTGCCGGGCTCGAAGTCGACCTTCTTGAAACTCTCCTCTCCCGCCCCGGGAATGAGTGCGGCCAGAGCCCGAAAGGGGCTGGTTACTATCTTGGTGAGGAGGTTGAGGATCGCCTTGCCGATCAAGGCGCCGTAACTGAACTCGGGAGAATCCAGGTTGCCGCGAACCGGCAGCCCCAGGTCGATCACGCCGTTGGAGTCCTCCAGAAGAGCCACGGCAAGATCGAGCGGAAGATTCACCGCATCCGGGCTCTCCACCTTTTCCCCGAGCTGTAACCGCTCGACCACGATCTGGTTTTCTCCAGCCAGCGCGGCGTTTTCGATCTTGTACTTCAAATCAACCGACAGCTTGCCTGAATCAATCCTGCGCCCGGCGAACTTGCCCGAATAGGGGGTAAGCCTGGACATCTCCACGTTGCGGAATATCACGCCGATATTTGTGAAAGCCTTTGGGTCCGAGGTGTTCAACTCGCCGTCGACTTTTGCCGTGCCGTAGTCGTCCACACGTCCGTCAAGCTTCACCTGAGCGCGTCCATTCCTGGTCGAGGAAATACCGGCCAGAGATCCTTTGAGATCATGTATCCTGGTCCCGAACGGTATCGGCAGGCTCAGGTCGGCAAAATCGACTCGACCGCCGCTGATGAGCACGCGGCGCACGCGGTAGGAAAACGGGACGGCCGTGCTCGCAGTCGTCCGGACTTCTTCTCTCTTCGGTTCCGCATCGGTCTTGATCACCTTTGCCAGGTTGAGGGTGGTATCCTTCTCAATGATGATTTTACCGGACGGCTGCGACAGCCTGACATCCCCTACATCGATTCCATTGGGCTCGAGCTGCAGCTTCAGCTGCTCGCTCATGACAGACTTCCAGCCCACCAGCGTTTCGTCCCCGCTTGTCTCGGTGACACGCAGCTTTTCCACCTTGAATCCGCCCTGGTAAACCGTTCGAGCCCCCGCGGCCTTGATGCCGTGGCTCAAGGTTCCCTGGGTGGAGAATAAGCCTGACTTGAGAATCACCGCTGCCGCCTTGTCGATGTAAGGCTGGAAAGGGGTCAAGTCGAGCTCCGTCACCTCGACCTTGGTCTCCACAGACTGGGCCGACGGATCCGCCGTGCCGGAACAAGTGATCCGCCCGCCTTCCCGGATTTTGATGCCGAGATCGAATTTCATTGGGGATCTTCCGTCTACATCCGAGACCTTCGCAGAAACATCGTCCAGGCTGAGCACCGGGGTGTTCTCGCGGACCGTCAGGTCGGAAAACGCGACCTGCAGGCCGGACAACGACACGCTTCGTACCAAAAAACTGAATGGTTGACCTTTGTCGGATGTTTCACCCGACTTTTCGGCAACCGCTTTCTTTTTTTCAGGGTTCCCGAACAGCAGCGCCAGGTTCAGATTCCCGTCACCCTGTCGCCGCACGTCCGCGCTGCCGCCATCGACGGCGACCGTTTCCACGGTCAAGCGGCTTTCTGCAACGTCGAAAGAGCCGCCGTCAACACCAACCCTGTCGATCCGGATGGCAGGCTCAGTCGAGTCGAGGAAACCTGCCCGGATTCCTTCAACTCCCACAGCGACATCGCTCAACAGCGCCCTGGTCTGGCTGCCGGCTTCAACCTCCGCCTTGAGTGCCACTTTGAGCTGATCAACCCCTGCGCTGAGACCGGGTGTACGGCTCACATCCCTGTAATCGACGCCGAACCCGCCGAGGTTTACATTGTTCACCATGATCTTCCATGGTTTCATTTCCTCATCTTGGACTGCTGAGGGAGTGTCGGTTGGAGTGTTCATGCCGGAACTGCGGGCTATCTGCTGCACGTTGAGCATTCCGTCTTCATTCACCGCAAGACGTGCCCTCCCTCCCTTTACGGCAAGACTGCCGATATCCAACTGCCGCCGGGACAAATCGAAGCGGCCGCCGCTGATCAGGGTATCCGGGAGTTCGAGAAAAGGAGTCTCGGCTCCGGCGAGCCTGAGCGCTATTCCCGTGAGCGCAACAGACAGGTTGTTAATCAGGACCTGCGGCTTTTCGCTCCCAAGGTCCACATCGTAATCTGCAGTGACGGTGAATTTTCCTTGCGGCTGTTCAAGGTTCAGCGAATCCCTGGCAAACTCCGACAGGGTCGAGACTTTCAGGTTTTCGACCGAGAGACTGCCTTTCGCAGCCACCGGGTTCAGGCTGAGTTTGCCGTCCCACTTGAAGGTTTCACCCCCCGCGCTGGTTGCCGCGATGGTCTTGAGCCCTTCCTCGCCGGACAAGGTGGTGAGATTCTTCATCTCTATGTTCAGCGGTTTGATGCTTATTGCAGCCGGTTCAGACTGTCTCCGGTCGGCCAAATCGATCTGCCCCTGCTCGAGCCGGATATCCTCGAAGATGAACCGCGGAGGATGTTCTTCCTTCTGCTGCGGCGGCGACCCCTCGGAAGGCGGGGCAAGGCTCGCCAGGTTGAGACTGCCGTCCTTTTCGATCACCGCATTCACACCCAGGCCTGCGAGGCTGACCTGGCGAAAGGTCCAGGCCCACTTGAACAGGCTCTTTGTTTCGAAATCGATAAACAACCTCTTGAAGCGTGCGATGGGTCGGCCATCCGGCTCGGTCATACGAAAGTCATTCGCCTCGAAAGTGAAGATGTACGGATTTAACCGCACCTCACCGATTTGCGCCTGCTTCTTGAGCTTTTCCTGGATCACTTTGGGAAGGTAGTGTCTTGTGAGATAGGGCGCCAGAAAGAATCCGGTCAGGGTGTATACCAGGACAGCGGCGACGGCGATGATGAAGGATTTGCTCCGAAGGATCTTCCCCAGGTATTTCATAACGGCACCTTGTTGTTTGAGGTGTTTGGGAGAGAGGTTTCATCCAACAACCTGTTTAGGACGATTTGCTCTCTAAGTCAATGCCGGATTATGGGGACCCATCCCTGGTGGCGTCCTTATTCATACGGACAAAATGGGCGTCCACCGAAGGTGGTGTTTCTGTTCATCCCGCTTGCTATTCCTTCCATCCCGAGAGGGATCGGGCAGAAGCTCGCTCCTGCACGCCGCTTCTCGAAGCACAGCACCGATCCCATGTTTCGTTTCGCGGCCCCATGAAACACAAAAGGCGGGTTATACCCGCCTTTTTGAAATCCTTATCGCGCCCATCCGGAAATGATTCCGGATGGTGCTCATTTTAAGATGAGCGCTGAGTTAGTAAGCGCCTCTTTTCATCAAGACTACATAGATCGTCTCGTAAAGAATGTTCAAGTCGAGCAGCATGCTTCGATTGTAAATGTAATACAGATCGAGAATGACCATCTCCTCAAACGTCACCGCGCTCCTTCCTGCCACCTGCCACAAGCCCGTGATGCCGGGTCGTATACTCAACCGTTTCTTGTGCCACTCCTTGTAAATTTCGAACTCGTAGGGGAGGCAAGGCCTGGGACCCACAAGACTCATGTCCCCCCTGAGAACGTTGAAGATCTGCGGAGACTCATCGAGGCTGAGCTTCCGGAGAAGTTTTCCTATTTTCGTGATCCTCGGGTCATCCGTAATCTTGAAGGTCTTCTCTTCCGCACCCTCCCGTTTCAGCTCGCCCTTGATGAGCTTGGAGACGTAATCCTTGTGGATGTCTGAACGCGTGTCCGTTCTCATGGAACGGAACTTGAACATGGTGAACGGCTTTCCGTCTCTGCCTATTGCCTTGGCTCTATAGAAGACAGGACCGGGCGAAGTCAGCTTGATTGCAGCAGCACAAAGGCCGAAGAACGGCGACAGAATCAGCAAAAAGGGAAGACCGATCAAGGCATCCAGCGCATGCTTGAATCTTCGGGAAAGCACGATGTTCTTCTGGGAGCACAATCGAATCATCGGGATCCCGCAGAAGCTGTCGATGAAAAGCTTCAACTCGATGACCGGCATCAGTTTCGGAGGGAACCAGACAGTGATCCCTTCCGATGTACAATAATCCAGAATATCGATGAGCACGGCCTTGTCTGTTCTCTCATCCGTCACGATAATCTCACGGATGGATTCGCTCCTTATCAGGGATGGGAGATGTTTGATTTCCCCGAGTCTGCGTTTCAGTAAAACCCCCTCCTGCTTTTCGTTCTCGCGGGATCCCACGAAACCGCTGACCCAGAAGGGGGCGTCGTTTTCAATGATGTGCTTTGTGATCGCATTGGCCGCCTGGTCCGTCCCCACGATGACCACGTGTTTTCTGAAGTTGCGCCGCAGCCACTTCCTGAAAACGACATGGACACAAAAATACCTGCTGAGCGGGACCAGGACCGCCGCCATGCCCGATCCCGAGAAAACAGGCGCCCACTCCTCCATCGTGAGCGGCTTTTGGCCCGAGTTGAGAAAGGCAAGCAGCCCTACGGCAAGAAAACCGAGGCCTATGGAGGAGAGCACGAAAATAAGATAACGCCAGAAGAACCTGCTCAGAACCATCACCACAGCAGCAACAAAAAAGATCAGGCTCATGTGCACGCCTCTCATGACGTCGGGCCTGTGAAACATGAAAAAAACAACGGACACCGTTGAAAATCCCCACAGAACTGCCTTCGTCAATCCGAGAAAATGGTCTTTTTTCAGGAACAGGTGGTGATAGCTGTACAGGTGGTAGGGTTTGAAGAATGCGGCTGCGATACACGACAGGACAAAAACGTTCCCGATCTGAAGCGGATCCCTCCACAGAAGATCTTCCATTCCGGTGACGAGGAATCCCAACACAAAGCCGGCAAACACCAGGAAGAGATCCGACATGAAGAGAACCATCTGATAAGGCGATGTGAGTCTCCGCTCCATCTTTTTCCTGAGCGCATCGCTTCCCTTCAGGACAGGCAGGAATCTCACCACCTGGCCGACGTATCCGGCTCTTCCGAGCTCTTTTCCGCTTTCGCCTGTATCACTACTGCCCATAATTCGACTCTTTATTCAGGATGAGGATCAATCAGGACCCGCTTTGGCTTGTGCTTTCAGAAGCGCCATCCTTTGCACTTTGGGAGAACCCTGGTTCGTGTTTGATGTCCGATCCGGGATTTCTCGAACCTCTATCCTTCGCAGGACCCATAATGCCGGGGCGAGCAGAATCAATCCTACTACAAAAAAGGGGATTCCTCCGCTCCTGTGCAGCCAATGTCCGGTAATGAAGACCGGATCCACATACGACGCGAGAAGGGAGAGAGTGACGATTCTGAGCCCGTTCTTGAAAATAGTAATAGGAAGAATGGCCAAGACCAGCGCCACCTTTCCCGATAGATTACAGAGGAACAGTTTTCCGGCAATGATGGCGGTGATCACCAGAGCAAGACTCGAGCGGATTCCGCTGCACTGTTCCGCCACTTCCACGTCGATGCCCGGAAGAGAGAAGATCATTCCGTCCCTGAGGAAGGGCACTCCCGACATCTTGAAAACAAGCTCCGCTGCACCGGCCGAGGCCACCTGCAGAAACGTGACCGACGGGTCGAGAATGAAATACGGGACGGGAATGATAAATGCCAGGAAGAGGATGGGGAAAAGACCCGCCTTCAGGGCTTTGACTCCATAGGCGACCACAAAGGATCCAGTGGTCCATATCACCAACCCCATCATCATCGCCGAGAGATAATCATTCCGTCCAGGCTCGGTTTCAAACATGCCGCCCACCACGAAGCACATACCGCCTGCCGCCGTGATTGCAGCGCCGGCCTTGGGCGACCACCCTATCGCTCGGGAAATCTCCCTGCGATTCATCAGCAGGAAATACGCGCTCACAAGAGGAATCAACGGGATATGCTGATGGAGTTCACTCCTGGAAAAAAGGGCTGCGAGTTCCGCGAGCGGACCTCCGTACAGGACAGCGCCGGCTGCAGTCAGCACCAGAAATATGCCATGTCTCATGTTCGCTCCTACAGGTTCACTACCGTTCTGCCATTCGTCCATTCCAGCATGAATATCCTGTTCACCCTGATTCTTTTGAGTTCCTTGCATTTCAACACCGCCCGATGCCACCATAGCGAACGGATATTGTCCGAATAGTAGAATCCGTAGATCTTGGAGATTCCCTCCGAAACGAGATGATTGAACGTCCAGGCCGTTATGATCTTGGGGACATCGGTGCCTCTGTGTTCCGGGAAAACAAAGAGATCAAACAGGTAGGCCTCGTCCTTTCCCATGGAAATACCCATCTTCAAGAGATCGCGGAAGGAGTTTTCGCGCGTGTAGAACTGATACCCGAGGAGAATGCCCTCCCGGTAAGCCATCACGCATCGCGCGCCCCTGCTGCAGTAATGGCTGACGATCCGCCGTTCGCTCTTCCCGTCATATTCTTTCAGGTTGCTGTTATCCACCACCGCGAACCGGATGTCGCTTTCCGGAGCAGGTCGACTTTCCCGGATATCCTTTTCAATCACCACCATGGTTCTGTTCACGTAGACCAACTCCCTCAGCATGTCTCTCATTCCGTCCATCCTGCTGCGGAACAGCGCCTTTCTAAAAAGATGAACCAGCTTCATCGTTCTCCTCCCTCACTTGCCTCTTTGCTTCATTGCGATTTCCGGGATCCAGTCGTAGAGCAGCAGATCCTGGTACTCCCCATTGATCATGAAGGAACGTCTCAAACGGCCTACGTATTGATACTTGCTCTTCTCCAGCACCCTAATGGAGGCAAGGTTCAATACAGAAACGTGCGCATAGAGGCTCACGAGCCCAAGGCGGTTCGCTGAAAATTCGTTCAGCCTGCCTACCGCCTGCGAGGCATAGTTTTTTCCCCGGTAATGTCTCTCTCCAACGAGGTACCAGATCTCCGCCTTATGGTCGATCCGGTCGATATCCTGAAGCCCCACGAGTCCTATCGGGGAAGAATCGACCATGATGAAAAAGACCTGATTTCTTCTGTCGGTTATCAGCTTTTCGTGAATTACTTTAGGGTATCTGCCGAGTCGAAGAGGCGAGCTGAGCCATTTGGTGGTTTCCCTGTTCTCAAACCAGGACCTGCAGAGCATATAATGATCGTGTGTCGCCCGAACCGGGAGAAAATCCACCGGCTCCTCTCCTTTCCCGAAGGTGCTACCTTTCAAGCAGTTCACAAAAACTGAGCGGCCCCACATCCGTGAGCAGGGACCCCCAGCTGAGTCCCACTCCGAAGCCCGCCATGCAGATCCTCAATTTTTCGTGCAGAATCTTTTCCCGCACATTGTGGCAGATGGTCAGCGGGATGGAGGCTGAACTGGGATTTCCATACTTCTCCACGATGTTCGCAGGAACTTTGCCGAAGTCCAGGTTCAACTTCCTCGCCAGTTTCTCAAGCAGGAATCGATTTGGCTGGTGAAACATGAAATAGTCAATCCCCTCCACCTGGATATCTCCGTCGGCAAAAAATTTCCGGAGGGATGCCGGCACGTCGGTCTGGGTGAAGGTAAATATGCCGGACCCGTTCATGAAGAAATCGTCATCGCTCCTGCGGTTGCCGTCCGGCAGCACCTTTATCTGACGCGATTGTTGATCGGAGGGCATGCGGAATCCTCCTGCGGGAATGACCAGCCAGTGGCTCCGCGAGCCGTCCGTTTCCATGGCAGCCATAATGTCGCGGCCTTGCGGCGAGTTCCCGATGACCGTGATTGCGCCCGCATCGCCGATAATCGGGTAGATGTTCCGGTCGAACCGGCAGGCCCTGCGGCTCAGGGTATCCGCATTGAGAAGCACGACCTTACCATCCCTGACGGCATTCAGGATCATGCAGGACTGGATAAGCCCGTAGATGTACCCTGTGCATCCCTGGTTGATGTCGAAACATAGAACGTCTCGGCCCAGTCCGAGCTTTCCATGCAAAATGCAGGAGGTTGGCGGCATGAAGTGATCGGGGGTCTGGCTGACGAAAACGAGCGCCCTGATCTCCTTCTTGTCCAGTTTCCCCGTCCGGATCAGATGCTCCAGGCCGTGGAGAACAAGATCCGAGCCGCACTCCTTGTCCGCCACAATCCGCCGTTCCCCAAAGCCCATGAGCTTCTGCAGGCTTCGGCACTTGTCTTCGGAAAATCCGTAGTTTGCGATCTCATCCTCAAACTTCACGCAATGCTGCGGAACCACGGAGACAATCCCCTCAATCTTCTTTCCCTCGAATTTGAAATTCATAGCACCGTGTACCTCCTGAGAAGGGCCAAAAGAGTCTCAAGGTTCTTGAAGTTCTCGGGGGAGATATCCTGGCCGTCAATGCAGATTCCCAACCGGTCTTCCAGCTCGGCAACCAGGGTGACGATGTCCAGTGAATCCAGGAGTCCTTCCTTGATGAAATCGTCGCATCGGGTGAAATCGACCTCCGGTCGAATGACCGTGAGAATGGAAATGACCTCGTTCATTTTGCGCCTCCTTTAGTTCTCGTTGCAGTACAGGGTCTTCAGCGTGCTTCTGTCGATCTTTCCGTTCTGATTCACCGGCAGTCTTTCCAGGTGCCAAAACTTCCTCGGGACCATATACCCGGGCAGCAGGTTCGAAAGCGACCGTCTGAGGTCTGACACAGGGACTTCCTGAGGGCCCTCATAGAGCAGCATGATCTCCTTCCTGCTCCCGTGGTAGAGAACGCAGCATTTCTCGACATCCGGCAGGGAGCCTGCCGCGAGTTCGATCTCTCCCAACTCGATGCGGTATCCCATATGCTTGATCTGCGAATCCTTCCGGCCCACGAAGATGATCTGGCCTTTCTCGTTTTCGTACACGATGTCGCCGGTTCTATAGATGCGGTCGAAATAGCCGTTCTCGAGGGGGTTCTGCACGAAGGCCGCCTTCGTTTTCTCGTCGTCCCTCCAGTATCCGAGCGCAAGGGAAGACCCTCGAACGCACAACTCGCCGTACTCTCCACGAACGGCAGGCCGGTCGTCCTGGTTGAGGATGAGGATTCCCGAATTCCGGCAGGGATATCCGATAGGCAGACTTTCGGAAGGATCATAGATCCTGTCCACGATAAAATAGGTGCAATCCACCGTGATTTCGGTAGGCCCGTAAAGATGGGCATAGGATTTATCCGGGAGCATTCTCTGCCAGTAGCCCAGGTGTCTGGTGGGCATCACTTCGCCCGCAAAGACGATCGTTTTCAAATCGGGCAGACAACCCTTTTTCAGAACGTTCATCCGGGAGACCGAAACCAGAACGGACGGTACAAAGAAGACCAGGGTGATACCGCGGTTCTCCATGTATTCCACGAGCCGCGCCGGAAACGAGAACACCCTCTCCGGAATCAGGTCGAGCGTGGCTCCCGTGCTCCAGCTCAGGTAAAGATCGAGAGTGGAGTTGTCGAAGTAGAGCGGCGCCTGGTTGCCTATGATGTCGTTCCGATCGACTTTGAGGCACGTAAGCGCCCACTCGATATAATCGACGACGCCTCGATGAGGAACAACGACACCCTTCGGGACACCGGTGGATCCGGAGGTATACATGATGTAGCAGGGATCCGTGTCGATAATTCTATCGGACACCTTTCTGCACTCACTGATCATTTCCTCCAGTGAGCGCCCGTCTTCCCGTTCCACATCTTCAAAGTAGAGGAAAGTCGATTTCTCCGCCCCCAGGGAGCAGAGGTCCTTCTCGAATTCCCTTCTGGTGACGATGGCCGCAGGCGCAAGGTTGCTCAGAATCTTCTGCATCCGGTTCCCGGGCGATCGAAGATCCACGGGCGCATAAAAGTTCCCCGACAGCAGGATGCCGGCAAACGAGACCACTGCGTCGATCCCCTTCGGCAGGTACACCATGACGGGCGCGTTCACCCCCCTGCTTTGAAGACGGCCTGCAAGACTGTAAGCCTTTCTGAAGATATCCTCGAATGTGAGCCTCCCCTCCTCGCCTGCTATGCCGGTCTTTCGACCATTCTCCATGACTGTCTGATACAGGAATTCCACAACTGAGTTCCTCATCTCCAATCCTCCCGGCTTGAAAGCTCGATCTTTTCTTCTCCTGTCTCCTGTCTCCTGACTTCTGTCTCCTGTCCTCTGACTTCCGACCTCTGACCTCTGTCTCCTCCCCGGTTATCTTCCCGTCTGTTTGTTCCGGACGAGTTCGACAATGCGGTTTAGGGTCTCAAACCTTTCCGGTTCAAGTTCTTCCTCGCTGAGGTAGATTCCGAATCCCTCATCCATGAAACTGATCAACTTCAGGATGGAAAGGGAGTCGAGAATCTGATTCTCCAGCAGGGACTCGTCGTCCGAGACAGCTTCGTGAAAGCCGCTCTCCGCAAGTTCCTCGAGCATGAATCGCCGTACCTTTGCCCGTATGGTCATAATCGCCAGATCCTGAGACACACGCGAACCCTCCTGCCCTTCGAAGTTCGAATCCGTAGAAGGCCGAAACTCTTCCGTAACAACTCTTCCCTGCCCCATGAAGTTCATGAACCCTCCTGCTCCGAAATGCCTTCGGGGCAATTCCCTCGCCGCCGATCGGCTCCGGACTGATGAAGTCCTCAGCAATCAGGCAAGACCAAAATCTTGCCACCGCTTGAAACGATCCTTGAAACCGCCAATGCAAGCCCCACGGCCGCAACCAAATCCCGCCACCAAGACATAAAGACACCAAGAGAAATATTGTGGTTTTCTTTGTGTCTTAGTGCCTTTGTGGCAGATCTTCTCTGCAAATTGCAGAGAAGTTTCGTGGCAGGAATATTGCGTGGAGACTCAGCGGCGTGTCTGAAAGACGTCGATACGACTCTTCTTGAATGTCTGTAGCGTAAATCAGGAAAGACAGGTGGTGAATTCCCGGCCTCATCTCCGGAGATCCGGAAACGAGGCCGGGAACATTGCAGGATGATTTTCGGGTTTTTGTCCTTACCGGCTGCCCGGAAGCCGGGTTTGTGTTCCGGTTACTGTATCCGCAGGCTGCCCGGAGCTGTCGGAGGAGTCACTACCGTTCCACCACCATCCTTTATCAGCGGATGGGGATAGGCCAAGGGCGTATACCCCGGTTTCTGCTTGTCGTTGAAGTAGTCGCGGTTCAGTTTGAGGTGCCCGGCTCCTGTGTGGACCACGAAATTGGGATTGGCGCCGCCGGTGCCGCAACCCTCCTCGCAGACGTTATCCCATTCATAAACAGGAGAGGAAGCCTGGATGCCGTCATCGGAACCGTTGTAGGTAATCCCGATCTGGTCACGGCAAGGCCAGCCGGTTCCATCGGTGTTACCGTCAATCTGGATCGGTTGTCCCATGCCTTGGGGACAGGACCCGCTGCTCAGGGGATTCTGGTCTCCATTGAAAGTCGAACAGATGTATTCGGGCTTTGTATCGCATGAATTCAGCCACGGATTTCCCGACCCTGTCCCGCCGGAGCGATATTCGGAGATGATGAAAGGAGAGCCGCTGTTCCCGGCGTGAAATATGAATCGGTTGCCGTGAATGACACCTGCGCCGCCGCGCAAGTTCAAGGGTACCCAAACGAGGTCATCGTACTCGAAGGTATTGTTGTAGATCTCCCAGGAAAAGGTGCCGCGTGCGTTGTAGGACTCTGCCCCGTGATGGCCTGCGAAACCGTTTCTGATGGTATTGTGCCTCACAACGTACCGGGCTCCGGACCGGGCATCCCAGACAGGGCTTGTGCTCCCCTGGGTGAACTTGTCATATTGGATGTCGTTGGATTCAATATACACGGCATTTGCCGTTCCGAGAGACAATGGCCTCTTCCAAGCGTTGCTGCCGGCATCATAAGGCGCGCAGAAAGTGTTTTCGTAGGGTCGGACGAACCAATGGACAGGCTGCGGGCCTGTGACGCGGCAATTGTCAACCACCCCGTAGGTATAGCCGTCTACCCCGATCATGCCGAACCCGCCCGAAGTGCTGTCGAAGTGGATGTTGTCGATCCGCCAGGCTCTGGAGGTTCCAAATATTCGAATGATAAAGCTGCTGTAACCATTGCCGCCCGGGGATCCCCTGAAGGTCATGCCGCTGATGCGGAAAAACTTGCCATTGACTCCATTGATATTGAACGCGTTCATATTGTTGCAGGTGATGACGGTTTTCCCCATCCCTGCACCGAGAACGGTCACAGCCTTGTTGGTGATGGTAACGGTGGAGGACCAGGTCGCGCTGCCGGCAGGAACTGTGACCGTATCGCCTTCGCCTGCACTGTTGACTGCCGCCTGGACATCGGCTTGAGAACTGCTTTTTGCGGCGATTGTTGCACAATTCCCCTCTGTGCCGAAGGTGAGCAAAAACAAACCGGTGGCCAAAAACAGAAATCTGAAATAACTCATTCAAACCCTCCTTACTGATATGGTCCGGATACAAGGACCGCCGTGCTGGGAGCCGCTGAGGTGTTCGCTCCGGATCATCCGGGCAGATTCACCGATGCAGCAGGTCTTCGCATGGACATCCAGGGGAAAAGCAAGATGCATACCAGTCGTGAGGTTCCCAAAATCTATGTAATTACGAAGGGTTCTCTTGCCCGCCCCCAAAAGCACGATACCGTGCGTATACGGCAGGATTCATTCAGTCTAATAAAATGTACCAGAGAGCCCGGGAAGTTTCAGTCCGGCTACGAGACGGGCTGACAGGGAATCATGCCCGGCTCCCCTGGCGCAACCCGCCTATTGACTCCCTCAGGATCCCAAAGAAATCGGCAATCGGCTTCGTGCCTTGATTTATTACAACCGTAAACACCAGGTACAGGAGCACGCAAATCGATGAGCCCGCGAAAACCCGGAGGGCGTGAACTTCAAAGGATGGGGCCGGCGGAATGATATTCTTCAGGAAGACCCATGTGGAGAGTCCCGCCATAAAGGATGACGCATAGCATCTCCATGTGGCATGGAGAACCGCTACCACTCGTAATCCTATGGGTTTTCCCGCATACCATATCCCGGGCAGCGCCAGAACATGGATGGCAACCACCCGACCCAGCGCAACGCCGGGTGCGCCATAGGAAAAGCCGGCTATGAAAAATCCGGCTGTCACCACGAATGCGACAATGCTCCAGCGAAGCCAGTTGTCCGCCCTCCCCAGGGACAGATGCAGCCAGCCATGGGTGGAGTAGATCATGAAAACACCGGCGCTCGGGGCAAAGACGGTGAAGATCAAACCCGCCTGCTCCCAGTTGGGGCCGAGCAACAGCAGGATCAAATCGTAGCCGATTACAGTCAGCAGAGCGCTCAGGGGCATCCCCAGGAATGCGACTAGCGAAAGCGCTTTCAAATAAGCATGGCGGTAACGCTGCGGATCCTGGCGGAGCCGGCTCAATGCCGCAAGGGAAACATTGGTGAGAGGCACGGTCAACTGACTGGCCGGCAGTGCAAAGAGGGTATAGGCCCGGTCGTAACTGCCGAGAGACTGTGTCCCCAGAAATCTGCCTATCAGGACTTTATCGAGGTTCCTCTGAAAATAGGTCATTGCAAATGTGCCATAGGTGCTTACGGCATACTTCAGCAGGCTTCCCATGCCGTCGGCCCATGCGGGGAGTCCGGGACGCCAGCTGCACAGGATCCACCCTCCCAGGCTCAGGAGAAAGGTAAACAAGACCTGTCTCGCCACAAGCGCCCAGTAGCCGAATCCGTTCAAGGCAAGGCCGATCGCCAGAGCATAGCTCAGTATCAAGGCGGCCAGTTCGCTCCCCACCGCGGCGTGGAATTTCATGTTCCGCTTCAGAATTGCAATGTGCTGCGTCGAGAGCCCGGCGAAAAGGATGGATAAAGCCATGGCAATGGTAATCGGGATCACCTCAGGTTCTCCATAGAACCCGGCGATCACCGGGCCTAGGGCCATGAAGACGAGAGCCAGCAGGCCGCTGCACGAAAGATTTATCCAGAAAAGCGTATTCACCTGCCCATGCCGCAGATCGTCCTTCTGGATAATCACTTCCGTAAATCCATTCACGCCGAAGTTCATCAGCAGAACGCTGAACGCGGCTACCATAAGGACCAGTCCAAAATCATCCGGTTTCAAGAATCTCGCCAGAATGATGCTTCCAATAAGCTGGCTGATATCCGCACCGATCTGAGCAGTGAGGGTAACCGCCGCCCCGGCGACGGTCTTCCTTCTCAGATCCTCTTTCACCTTGGTGGTGCTGAAGTATCCTTCATTATCGGTGACTCTCGGTTTGCCCGATTCACACTGATTCAAAACCCCTCCATTCTCTCCGCAAACCCTCCCCGAAGTCACCTTTGCTGTTTTCGGTTCAGCGTCTTCCCCCTGCAGTTCCTGCAAGCCTACATGCCGGGACTCTCCTTATTCTTTTCACCAGGGGCTCTGCCTGCACCGCCTGTTTTGGCTGGTAGTCCAGACAGCAGAAAAAGAAGACGAACCAGATCAGCCCGGTCTTGAATGCCGCTTCCGAAAAGTTGTAGAGGAGCGCGGTGAGGAAAAGGGCCATTCTCAGGCTGCCGATGGGATCACCCGACATTATCCTCAACAGGATGTTCTTGTACCCTGTCAGGATCATCAGAGAGAGCAGCACCAGGCCGATAATCCCCAGGTTGAGGTAGATTTCAATGTAACCGTTGTGGGCCTGGTTCAGACGCGAGGAGTAAACGTCCCACATCCGCTGAGCCCTTTCTCCAAGCCAGAAACTCTCGTACCCGCTCCCGACAAGCGGGTTCCTGGCCATGGATATCGCGTCGCTCCAGATATCCACTCTTCCGGTAAAGGTCATGTCCCGGCCCAACGCGGTTATGACGGCCTCGCTTAACCCGAAGAGCGCCTCGAGTGCTCCGAACAGCAGGAGAACGATTGCCAGGTAGATGCCGAACCGGCCGATGTTCTGTTTCATTTCCGACAATTCCAGGATCAACAGAATTGCTGTCCCCAGAATGAAGCATACGAGGGAAGTGGCGCTGTCCGCCTTCCTGAACAGATAAGCGATCATGGCCAGGATCAGTATGTTTACCAGCAAGGTATTGGAGCCTCTTTCAACGGTTCCCCTCCTGATCGCCAGCAGATCCCACACAAAGAAAACCCCGTAGACGAAGCAGAGCGCGCCCAGCATATTCTTGTTCCCGGTCACCCCTGTGAACTGCTGGCCGCCTGACACGGTGTAACTCCTTCCGAATTCCGGGAAATACTTGATCAGAACGATGGAAATAGGAATGAGCAGTATGGCGGTTTTCCTGAAAACCCATCTCAAGGCTTCGACCGGGTCATCCTCGGTGAGGAGCAACATGACCATGACCAGCAATCCCGCACTCTTGACCCATCTCTTGAAGGAGACGAGAGCGTAATCGGACCAGAGTACGCTGAGGGCCGCATAGAGGAAGAAAAGAATGATCAGTTTATTGTTCTGCTGAACCCATTCCCAGTTGACACTTCTCCTGAAAATCGCAAGCATTGCCAATACAAGAAATCCTATGAAGATGTTCCTGTCGAACGGGCTTCCTTCCAGATAATCGTCCGGGGATACGACCTCGATTCCAAGATTGAACCACGAGGAAACCGCCCTTGTGGCAATCATGGCGACGTAGGCCACGATCAACCATCTTGCAAGGGAACCACCGTCCTTCTTTTGCCGATCGATGATGAAAAGGAAAAGAGTGAAGCCGATACACAACCAGAGGGCAGCGAATTTCATCATAGTCGTTCCTCGATGGGGCGCGAGCCGCCCCGGGCTCGTTCGTTCAGATTCACGAAGTCATCCACAAACAGCCTGTGGACCAATTCCACACTCAGGATTTTATCAAGTTCATTGAGGTAGTTCTCGTCTCCACGAATATGTTTGTGGACCATTCCCTCCAACCGCTTCGGGTTCAGAAACGGTCTCCCGAGCGTCCGTTTATCCAGGACCATTTCCCGGAGATAGCCAGCCAGTTCACTCTGAAACCATCTCCGGAACTGATGGAATTTATAGCGGCCCAGGATGAGCCTTTCGTAATGCAAACGCTTCAAAGCCTTGTCCCACCTGGAAAGCCATCGCGGCATCCCATGCCCGCAGTAGTACTCCATCCTGAACGCGGTCTCATGAAAGGCCCGGTGCAACCATGAGAAGGCCGGCCCCGATTTTCCCGCTGCGCCCCTGTCCGTCCTGATTTCCAGAAGCCCGGGTTTTGCCTCTCCGATCACCTGCAGGGAGACCCTGTCGGAAGAGAGATCCTCTCTTCTCGCCCTGTACACGAGTTCTGCAAAATCCTTATCCATGTAAGGAGTTCGCTGTGTAAGTTGCGACTGCTCGACCGCCAGCCGTCCGAACCCTTGCCACGGCGCCTGCCTGAAAAGGGAAAAGGTGAGGTTCGGCACCTTGCCGATCCGCGCAAACGTGTCGGTCGCCTTCTCGATATGTTTGTAGAAATCCGGATTGAATGTTTCTCTGTAAGGCAGATAGGCCTTGAACGCCCTGGCCCCTCTGAGGAGTTCGCTCCCCCAATTGCCGGTCAATCTGACCGGGGCGATCTCTCGTGCCTTTGCATTGAGATAGAGTTCGTAAGACCCGCAACCGCTCAACCCCCCTTCCGAGATGTACACCGTCCTCAGCGCCTCCTCGGGAAATCGCGAGAGGAATTCCCCCCCCAGGCGAAGCACCGTGTGTTCCTGGCTGCATGCTCTTGCCACTTGTCGGCTGATACTGACGTCGAGGCTGTCGCGATTCTCGCTTCCGAACGTGAAACAGGGGAGTCTTGCCGACTTTCCATCCACAAAGGCCATGATCAACCGGGAGTCCAGCCCTCCTGTGAGGGATATTGCCACAGGTTGTCTTCCCTGCAGATATCTGGGGATGACACGAGTCAGGTTTTCTTTCAACTGCTCGCAGAACTCCCCGCCTTCCAGGGGCTCGCTATTCTCCCATTCCTCCGGAGTGAAGTACTGCTTTCTTTCCCAACCCCCGGACCGCAGACAGGTCCATGCCGAGCCGCCGGGAAGAATTTTCAGGTTCTTGAAAAGCGAGCGATTCTCAAGAACGCAGCCGCAGCTGAAGTACTCCCCCAGGGCTGCCGGATCGATTTCCCGAAGTTCAGGGCAAACGCTGAGGAGGGACTTGGCCTCCGAAGAGAACAGAAACCCTTCCTGATTTTCATGGTAATAGAGGCGATGGCTTCCGAACCTGTCGTTGAAGAGAGTTACCCGGTTTTCCCGGAGATCCACGATAACCCCGCTCAGCAGACCGTTCAGCTCTCTGAAGAACCCGTACGGGTCTTCCTCGTAAAGATGAACCAGGGAGGTGGCGTCCTCTTCGTTGAACTCATGTTCCCTGGATTTTAGCGCACGCAGTTCGCTTCGATCGGCGAAGTTCTCTCCCGACACGACCATGAACACGTTTTTTTCTTCGTTGGCGACAGGCATGCAGTCGGAAAAGGAGCCTTCGTGGCAAACCCAGCCTGCATACACGCCCAGTTCTTCGTTCGCATAGAAGCCGCTTCTGTAAAACGGCTCATGGAGCATGGTCCCGATCATCGCCGATAACCTCCTTCGACAATGATCAGGGGGAAGTCCGCTGATCATTCCGACGATACCGGGCATGGTTACTCCTTCACCATTCCGAATTTGAGGGAATACCACCTTTTCCTCAACCCCTGGGCATGTTCCAGCATCCCCACGGGCAGGATGCCCGATACCCCCCGGTACAGCTTGAAACGGCATGCGATCCGGCCCGCCATGGAGAGGGGCACGTAATACCTGGGCACTTTCATCTCCACGCACCCGTTGTTCCGTTTGAACTCGCCTAGTCCCCCGACACTCCATGTCCCGTAGAGGAGATACCGGATTCCCTTTTCCGCACAGAACTCGACCGCCTTGGCCAGCAGCGCATTCTGCGGCGACTTGTCCCTGTGCCGGATCATTGAGACCATTCCGAAAGGCACTACCCATCCTTCGCCATGTCCCAGTTGAATGAATCCGATCAATTCCCCTTGGAGGTAAGCCCCAATCATGGTGCAGCGACCCTTCTCCCTCGAAAACTCCGCTTTCATATCCTCGGCGCTCTTGCCATAGTGCATGTACGGTCTCCCCTGGCGGACCGGAGTTTCGTTGATGATACCGGTGACGCCGGCCACGAACTCCTCGTCCAGGGAAACCACCCTGACCTCGACACCCTTGCCTGCTGCCTTCTTGATTGCTCTCTTCGCGCCGTTATTGATCTGGTGATGGAGCCAGTTCTCATAGCCGGCTACCGGGATCACTGCCAGGGACTCCCACTCCATGGGATAGGAAAACCTCGGCTCGGTTTCCCCGACCTTCTGTCGGAAAGTAAAATAATCGGCCCCCGATCCTGCCCGGGCGAGTTTGTCGATGAACCTCCCCGGCTCGGGCAGCCAGTTAAGCCACTCATTTTCAAGGCTTGCCCGCTTGACGACTCTCCCGGCGATCCGCACCGGATACTCATCAATCATCATCAGCGCCACCCCCTCACTCCTGCAAAAGAAGCCCTTACCTTTTTCATGACCTTCCCATGCCGTGCGCTTCTGTAGGACCGCAGGAATCTCTCACCGGTCCTTACAAATGCGCCGGTGAATTCACCCTCACAGTTCTCGAACTGCCCAAGGAATTGCACATCCCTGCCGTTCCTTCCGCAGAGCCCCGACTTGTACTGGTAGGTGCCGGGGTTGGTCACCGGATTGATGCCGTCCATATCGTATCCTTTGCAGCCCCGTTCCTTCAGCCATTGAAGGGCGCGCCAGTGGACAAGATAGGACGCCTCGCATTTCCTGCCTTCCCCGTTGGTCGCCCTGAACATGGTGATACCGATTTTACCCATGGCGCTGCCGATGATGCCGGCGCATGCCTTCCCCTGCAACCGGCAAAGGAAGACCCTCATTTTCCATCCTTCCGGCAACCGTTTCTGTGCCCTTCTGAACCGGGTGATATCCGTGGACTCGGCAATGCCTTTTATGTCGAGCATTTCCCTGTAGATCGGCATGAATTCCTCGAAGAGAGCGTCTTCCGACCCCTCCACCAGATCCAGGGAACTCTGTTCCGCACGCTTCAGGTGGTGTCGCCACCTTTTGCTCATTCCACTTCTCAGTTCCTGAAGGCTTCTTTCCAGATCGATTACGAGCGTTCTGTCCCTCTCCCCGATCCGCCAGGGCGAATACCCTTCTTCCTGCAGGATCTCCGCACAATCTCCGGCCTCGTCCTCAAAGAGGTTCGGATAGACCCTCAGAAGCAGCCCTTTCCTGCATGTGTATTCATTGCGCAGGGCCCTCAGCGCTTGCCTGAAATTCTCCGGATCGGCCGAACCGTCTTTCCCTTTCCAGAGGGGCCCCCACCGGACATGGGCGATGCCGCTTCGTACGATCGGCGCTTTCACGATTCCGCACTGTGCAGCCGCGATGACCTTGTTGTCCCTCTTCACCACCAGGCGGCTGACATTCTTTTCGCCGTACCGCTCTGCGCCGTACGCATCGGTCTGGTAGATGTTCAGGTCCTCGAACGTCCCAATGGCATCCTGCCATCGACCGTTTTTCATGGTATCGACTTCGCTTGTATAGGAGACTCCCAGTTCCCTTATCGCACGTTCACGCTCGACCATTCCTTCTAACCCTGCAGTCCTTTCTCCCTTTCGGGGGGATTGAGTTCCTCCCACGTCCCCACTCTCAACCCCCGCAAAAGATCCGAAAACCGGCCGCTCAAAAGGTACTCCGAATGACCGTTTCTCTCAGGATGGACCATCAGCTCCACATGGGAGGTCTTGCTGAGGGCCATGATCCGCAAGAGCCGCTGTTCCACTATGGGTTGGATATCAAAGAAGTAGTCGGTGGAGACAAAATGACGGTCCACCCACCCGTTCAGGAAACGCCGGTACAACCGATTGGCGACTCCTTTTTCTCCGCGAAAAAAATGAAACGATTTTCGAACAGGAAAACCGGCAGGGATGGGCCGGTCCACGATCATGTTGGTGCAAAGGTGCATGTGCTCGTGACCATCTATATGGGACGGCCTCTTGCCGTACAGCCGCAGGAACTCCTCCAATTGCGCATGGTAGATATACTCGAACTGCCTCCACAGCCGCGGATTGTAGAGAGGGCAGTATCTGGTCCTTGCAAGGAACCCTGCAACGGTTTCGTGGAAACCCTCCAGCAGCGAGCGGTTGTTCAGGCCGGTGAGCCTTTGGGTGAAGTTGATGTGGAGCCCCACATCGAGACCCGCTTCCAGTGCCTGTTCCGCAGCCCTTTCCGAGTCGAGCATGAACACCATTGCGCTCGTCGATGAGATCCGGCTCTGCCGATGGCATTGCAGGATGGCGCCGGTGGTGTATTCATCCTTTCCCAGATCGTCTGCGTTTATGATGAGCAATTCGGTATCTTGAGAACTCTGCCGCGAAGACACAAAGACAGTGAGACCTCACCCGCAGAGCGGATGGCCACAGGTGGCCCCCCGAGGGGGCTCATGTCCGGCGGTAAGAATAAATTCGAAATCCGAAGCACGAAATCCGAAACAATATCAAATGATCAAAACCAAACGACAAAAACGGGAATCAGCAAAACTTTATTCTCTCCCAGAAGCAGAGCGCAAAGAAACGAAACCATGACTTGACCGCTAAACGGGAACCCTGAACCCATGAACCTTTTCTGCTGTTTTGAACATTGACGCAGTCGCAAAAAGTCGAAAATGCCCTTTTTCCGTCATCCCGGCGCAGGCCGGGATCCAGTATTTTCGAGCTCTTGCAGAATATCTGGATTCCGGCCTGCGCCGGAATGACGACTTTTTACGAGATTGTCAACATTGGAACATTCGGGTTTTGAATTTGTTTCGGATTTCGATATTCGATATTCGGATTTTTCAAACCATGGCTTTCACCCTGGATCGGTAGAACCTCTCCGCGTCCTCCACCTGATCTCTTGTCCCTTCAAAATGTTCTCTCTCTCATCAGATCTATCCCGCACAGCCCCAACAGCTTGCCGATGTGGTCGCAGTTCTTCATCAGGGTTCTCATGAAGAAATGCTGCCCCAGGAGTGCCAGCAGAGGCAATGCAGCCGTATACAGGCCGACCGCGACGATCGATTTGATCGTGCCGGAGCTGATCACCTCTTCTGTTTTGCCGCTCAACCCCCCTCGCAACAATCCCCTCTTGAGGAAATATGTTCTCTTCAACCGCTCCGAAGGGACGCTTTCGTATACGGGGGCCTCATTGCACCAGAATATGGATCGGCCCCTGTTGAGCATCCAGGCGAAGAACTCGTGATCCTCGCCCCCGCTCCTCCCCCTGCCCGGGTCAAAAGGACCCGGCTTTTCGAGGCAGATATCCTTCACCACGAGCACATTGCCGGTCCTCGTATTCCCGGGGTCCTTGATCGAGGTGCCTGTCTGGAAATGCTCCCGCTCGCACAGCCTTCCCCTGACGACCCAATCCGGCGGCTTTTCTTCGTAGTATGGTTCCACGGGCCCCAGAACACAGTCGGCCTTGTGTTTCAGGCATGTGGCATAGAGATGGTACAGCCAGGTTTCCTCCGGGAACTCGTCATCGTCGATAAGAGCCAGATACTTCCCGACAGACATTGCTACCGCCTTGTTGCGGGCGAGGGAGATGTTTCTGGTCGGCTCGAGATGATACTGCACCTCCAGTTTCGATGTTCTTCTGAAGGATTCGACAGCGGATTCCGCGGACCGGTTCTCGTCATTGTCCACGATGACCGCAGAATAGGTGAAGAGACCCTGCGTGCTCTGCCTTTCGAGAGTTCCGAGCAAACGCAGGAGCAGCTGCGGTCTTTTATACGTGCAGACGCAGACGCAGATATGATCGAGAGTTCGATGGTCCCGTTCCTGCATCAGATTGAGCTAGAGTTTGCTCTGCAGCAGGGCCAGTGCCTTGTACATGGTTGCCTGGGCCCAGTGGAGCATGGGTGTCTTTGCCTTCACCAGAGGGTACTGCCGATAGTAGAAGTATCCTTCCGGGTCCTGCATGTGGTCGATCATCCAGTCGGCTACTTTCAGGGAAAGGGACAGGGCGGAGGGATCCTCGCCTGCAAACCCGGCCAGGGTGTCGATTGCCTGTGAAGCGCACTGGCTGTCCACGGGAAAAACCCGGTCGTAGTAATATTTCGGTCTTCCACTCCGCTCGAAAAAGCTTTTCTTGTAGAACTCCAGGCCGTTGAGCAAATTCGTCTTGAACTCCTGATCGCCCGTGGCTTCCATATAGTACTTCAGGCTGTCAAGAACGTAACCCGTGTGGAAGTTGTCGATCCAGCGAAACATAGGGTCTTCGCCATAGTACCAGCCGCCGTGAGGAAGCTGGCAGGAGCAGGTGAAGCGCATGATCTCTTTTGCCAGTTCGAGAAACTCCGCGGAAGGAATGTGCTTTGCCGTTCTTGCCAGTACGGCCGCCGCAAGCACACTGTGATTGTGAATGGTGGAGGCCCCGTCGCCCGTTCCGGTATAACTCAGGCATATACCGGCATCCATTTCGTTCCTTCCCAATCGAAGGATCCACCGGCAGACGCTTGCCACGACATCCAGGTATTTCCTCTCGCCCAGGAGTTCATACGCATCCAGGAAAGCCATGGCAATCAGGCTTGTCCACACGGTAATAGGTTCGTGCTTGGGGTAGCGGCCTCCCCGGCTCGCAAAATCGAAATGTTTTCCCCAGCTGTATTCTTCGAATTTAGGCGATTTGTTCTCCATCAGCCATTGCAGGCAGTTCACGGCCCTGGCCGCATAGCTTTCCTCGCCGGTTGTCTTCAGCAGGAGGAGGTAGCCCCAGGCCATGTACCCTCTCCCGATGGTGGAATCGAGGGGTTTGACCCCGAGCAGGGGCCTGAGATTGACCGGGCTCTGCCTGATCGTCTGCATCAGGATCCGATCCAAAAAGAGGTTCCCGAATGTCAGGGGCCTGATGGCCGAAGAGAGTCCGTCGAACGGCTCGTACCCTTTGTAATCGCGGGACTCCACCCACTTCTCTACCTTCAGGAGGCTCTCAAAAAGTTTATCCTTTGGCGTGTATTCGATTTTCCTGATCATCATTCCCTTCCTGTCGCCCGGGTTCCGGACCAGAATCCCTTCAGGCGGTTCATCTGCTCCATTCGGTGAAATGCCATAAGATCCTTGCTCACGACCCTTTCGACCCGCCGGATCCCGGCCCATGCATAGCCGGCGAACATACAAAAACCACCCACCACATAGGGTCTTCGCTTCATCTGATAAAACATTCGAAAGAACTGCCAGAGAGGATGTCCGCCCAGGAAGTAATCCTTCTTGCCCTGTTTGAACCACGCTTCAATGGTGCCGCCGTTCGCCGTTCCCATTTTTCTGTGGTGATAGCAGACCTTCTCTGTAAAGGTGCGTGTCCTCCACCCCTTCATTCTGGCCGTGGTCACCGCTGTCCAGTCTATCCCCCCTCCCTTGATCGGCACATACCCGCCGATCTGCTCGAAACAATCCCGCCTGAACAACTGGCATGCGCCGGAGACGTGCTCTATGTTCGTGTACCGGTAGTCGTACTGGACCCCGTCATCTACAAACGGTGTTCCGGCAACCCCCAAACCCGGGTCAGCCTCGAACTTCCCGATCAGGAATTCGAAATAATCCTTTTCAAAGGTGATGTCCGCGTCCAGGTTGCCGATTATGCCGTACCGTATAGCCTTTGCGTAATTGTGCCCCGCGTTGAAGGCCTGCACCTTGGCAGCGAACTGCCTGTCCCTATGCTCGGGCATTCTCAGGAACCCGATCCAGTCGAACCTCCGGCTGTATTCCCGAACGATTTCATCGGTTCCATCCGTGGACCCATCGCTGACAATGATCCATCTGGCCGGGAGCCTGCTCTGTGCAATCATCGCCTCAATGGTCTTCCCGATGAGTTCCGCCTCGTTGTGGGCAGGAGTGATCAGAACGTAGGAGAGGTCTTTTTCCATTTGCGCTCTTATGTCCATTCTTCTTGTGTCTTGGAGTCTGAAGGCAGCCGGAGGTTCGGACAGGATCACGGCCTGTACCGTAAAAGAAAGTCCTGATCCTGTTCATCCTGTTATCCTGTCCAAAACTCTCTCACATACGGAAGTCCTTGACGGCTTCTGCCACGTACTCGATCTCGGATCGGACGAGTTCAGGAAACATCGGCAGAGACACGATTTCACGGGAGGCGGCGGTAGCCACGGGGAAATCGGACTCCCGATGCCCCAGGTATGCGTATGCCTTCAGGTTGGGCAGAGCGATGGGATAATGGACTCCCGTTGAGATTCCCTTTTTTTTCAGGTGATCCTGAAACTTCTCCCGGGCACCGTTTCCGCACTTGACCACGTAGAGGTGGTACACCGGTTGAACGTCCTTGATTTCGAATGGGGTAACGACCCCACTGTTCTTCAGGTATTCGTTATAGAGAGAGGCATTCCTTCGCCGTCGCTCGTTCCACTCCGGAAGGTGCTTCAACTTCACACCGAGGATGGCGGCCTGGAGTCCATCGAGCCTGCTGTTCACCCCTTCCATGTCATGATCGTATTTTTCGACCCTTCCGTGGTTCGCGAGCATTCTTGCCCTGACCGCCCATTCGTCGTTGCTTGTGACGATCGCCCCCCCGTCTCCATAACCGCCCAGGTTTTTGCCGGGATAGAAACTGAAGCAACCGATATCCCCGATCGAACCGATTCGCCGGCCTTTGTAAATGGCGCCATGCGCCTGGGCCGCATCTTCCACAACCTTCAGACCGTGCTTCGCACCGATTTCCAGAATGGGATCCATGTCGGCAGGCTGCCCATAGAGGTGAACCGGAAGGATGGCCTTCGTCCTGGAGGTAATTTTTTCTTCTATTTTCGTCACATCGATGTTGTAGGTCCTGGGGTCGATGTCTACAAAGACTACCTTGGCCCCGGTCATGGTCACGGCTTCAGAGGTGGCGATGAAACTGTTCGCCACCGTGATCACCTCGTCCCCTGCTCCGATCCCCAGTGCTTTCAACGCGAGAAAAAGTGCATCGGTTCCGTTGCCCACTCCGATACAGTGTTTTGCTCCGCAGAAAGCGGCAAACCCCTCTTCAAAGGATTTTAGAAAAGAACCCCCCACAAATGCCGTTTTTGAAATCACCTCTTCCATGGCGCGATCGATTTCCCCTCTGATCTCTTCGTACTGTCTTTTCAGGTCCACAAACGCAATGGTTTTCATCGGTCTCTCTCCTTAGTAGGGTAGCGTAGTGATATTCTTAAGCAGGCGAGCCGGGTTTCCGACCACGACCCCATTTTCCGGAACGTCTTTCACGACAACGGAACCGGCGCCGACCAGCGCATTCCGGCCGATGACCACTCCCGGGAGAATCGTGGTGTTGGCCCCGATCTTGGCGCCTTTTCCGATAGTCGGTCCCTTGAGGTTTTCCTTTGCACCGGGAGACAAAGGGTACTTCGCATTTGTCAGGACCACGTTGGGCCCCAGCCATGCTCCGTCTTCCAGGATGGAGTACTCCGGCACGAAGACCTGGCTGTGTATCCGCACGTTGTTTCCGATGCGCACATGGTGCTCGATGACGGACAATGTCCCGATGCTCACGTTGTCCCCGATCTCGTTCAGTTCCCGGATATTCACTTTGTTTCCGGTTTGAAAACGGCTCCCGATCCTGTTTCCGGCATACACGATCGTATGGGAGCGCAGGTGGGCGCCCTCTCCAATGTTTGTCTCCAATTCCCCATCCTGACTTCCCCTGGGCGGGACCCCGACGATGCAGAAGTCCTCCACCACCGAATCAGCCCCCAGCCGGACATTCTGATACACCTTGCAGAATTCTTCCTTCATTGTCATGGCATCCCCAATCTGCACTTCTTGGGATGAAATCTCAGACAGATTTCATTTCCCGTTTCGATGGATTCATAAATGGCGCTGATGAGCTCCAGGGATTTTCTCCCTTCGAGACCGTCAACCAGGCCGGACGTTCCATTCTGAGTAGACTCGATGACACCCTTGAGATATTCCCCAAGGTTGTAGCCCCAGACTTCCGGATTCCTGCCGTATTTTTGAAGCACCAATTCGTCTTCCGGTTCCTTTTCCTCGAACTCCCAGGTGATCAGTTCGTTCATGAAAAAGCCCCCGATCACGATCGTTCCCTTTTCCCCCAGGATGCTGATAGAACCTTCCAGATCCCTTGGCCGGGTGGCCGTGGTGGCTTCGATGATGCCCAGTGCGCCGTTGTCAAACCGCAGGATTGCCGCCCCGGTATCTTCGCATTCGATCCTGGCCAGCCGGGTGATCCCTACCGCCTTGACCGTCTCCACACCTCCCATGAACCACGTGAGCATGTCGATATGGTGGCTTGCCTGGTTCGTGAACACGCCTCCGTCATAGGCCCATGTCCCTCTCCAGCCCGCTGCATCATAGTAGGCCTGGTCGCGCTTCCACCGGAGTCTCACGGTGCCCATCACCGGCTTTCCGAGCCTGCCCTTCTCCATCGCTTCCCGAGCCTTGATGACAGGCAGATTGTAGCGGTTCTGATGAACGACGAAGATCTTCACGTGATTCGCGTCGCACGCCCTCAGGATTTCATCCGCCTCCATCAGCCGAAGGGCAATGGGCTTTTCGACCACCAGCGGCTTTCGATACTCCACCAGTTCGAGAACATTCTGGTGATGAACACCGCTCGGAGTCAGTACGCTCACGATGTCGACCTCATCGCCGATGCTCTCCATCATCCCCCTGATGCTCGTGAAAGCAGGAACCCCGAGCTTGTCGCCGAAGGCCTTCGCCTTCTCGTACACAGTGTCGCAGAATCCCGCGATTCTCGATCCTTCCAGGACATTCTGGATGACATGGAAATGCTTCTTGGCGATGCTCCCGCAACCGACCAATGCAAAGCTTGCGCCTTTTTTCCCCATAGTTTTTGGACTCCTTTATATGGAAAGATAGAAGTCAATAAAGTCAGCCGATTGTTTTTCCCAACCGTATCGATCCAGAAAATGCTGAGCCCTCTCAGCCATTTTCCTGCCACGCTGCTCGTCACCATAGACCTTCAGGATTGCATTTTTCAGCGATTCCAAATCGTCCGGATCGAAATAGCCGACTTTATCTTCCGAAAAGTAGTATTGAATCGCCTTCAATCTCGGGGCAAGCACCGGAATTCCCATCATGACGTATTCCAGCATCTTGACCGGCAGCATCACTTCCGTGGCGGTGCTCCTCCTGTTGGGAGCAATACCCACTTCCATGGATTGCAGAACGGTGCTCAATTGCTCCACCTTTACCATCCCATTGAAGTGAACCTTATCTTCTATACCCAATTGGCAGGAGAGACCGCGGCACTCCTGCAGATACTCACCTCCGCCCCAGAAATGGAACTCCAGGCCCGGCGCTTTTTCCCTCAGCTCGGCTACGGCCCGAATGGCGAGGTCCACGCCAAGCCTTTTCGCAATGGTTCCGTGGTACACCATCTTGAGGTTTGTTGGAGACGACAAGCCGCGATTGGACGGATCCACTTTTCTGAATACCCTGTGATCGGGCACATTCATGGATACGAACAGCTTTCGTTCATCGATTCCCCTGTTCACGAGAAGATCGCGTTGCACGTGGTTGACGCAAATGATCTTCTCTGCAAAACCGCTGGAAATTGCCTCTTCCCAGCAAAGGAGCCTGAAGAACAACCCTGTCAATCGTTTGAATTTGATGGAGAAGATCTCGGGCACGCAATCATGCATGTCGAGGATCACCTTTTTTCCAAACATCCGGGGAACCAACGCGCAGAATACGAGACAGTTCGGCATATTGTGGACATGAACGATATCGATCCTCCCGGCAAGAAAAAGCCATGTACAGGCGAAAAAGGACCGAAGGAAGAAATGGATGTAGGAGAAGAGATAACGAATGGCGCTGTCTCCGCTGTATTTCGGTATGTTCAGCTCCTCCACCTGCACTCCGTCCGCGACATAGGAGCGCTTTTGCTTGCCTTCCCGGAGGCAGAGGAGCTTGACATCGAAACGACCATCCTGCGTCAATGTCCCGGCTTCTCTCTTGATCCGTGCGTCCCCGGTGTAGCCGGTATACGCAATCATGAGTACCTGTTTTCTCATGCTCCAAAACCCCGCACAAAGCGCACCCCGTAGGAGTATGGCGTCGGTGCTGCCGAGGGACGTTGCGGTCCCGGCAAATCGTTCCCTTCACGCTCGAGTATCGCGCTCACGTGATTAAATGCCACAGGCGCTTTTTAATTGTATGACCCCCACAAAGCACTCCTCTCCATGGATGCCTCCGCCGTCCGGCCGCATACCCTTTGGAGGACATCGCTGTCCAAGCATATGGATCGAGGATCGTAAACCCTTAGCGCGAGCCTGGAAGGACTCCCGTTTCCGTGAACGCTTACCCGCACCCCGGAACCATTCCTTATAAAAACAGCGGATCGCCTCTCCTGGAACCAATCCACCGCTTCTTGCGCGGTGACGAACAAGACGCGTTTTTTACTGATCTCGTCAAGGAGCTTTCGGTAGAAGTCCCCCCAGAGCCTTTCAGGTGCAAGGCTCCTGTGGTGCCAGTTGACGACCAGCACACCGCCGAATTGTCTTGCCTTGTCAATGACGGCCCGGCACAACTCCAGGGCCGTATCCTCATCGAGCCCCATCCTGCCTTTATAGAAAAGTGCCGTATCCTGGATGATCAGAGGAAGCTCCAGCAGTCTTCGCGCACCGGTGGGACGAAAGGGCTGGCCTGTCCCGGCCCGGAATCCCACTGCATCGTTGTATCCCCATGTCGAATCGTACAGAAACCCGGCCTCTTCCAGGATGCTCGGCGACTCCTGGCCGAAATAGAGCCAGTGCATCCTGACACCCACCTCGTTTGCACCGGTGGCTTGCCGGATTCGCTCCAGTTCTTCCTTTCCCCTGGAGACATCATTCCATGCATCGATGCCGTGCAATCCTATCTCGCCCCCCTGGGAAAGGATCGGTGCGGTCCACGCACTCACATCGGAAATGTCATATCGGCAACTCCTGCGGGCAGGGGATTTTCCGTTGCCCGGACGGTCACGGAAGGGAATGAAGTAAAAGGTGGATTTCATTCTCTTCTCGATTTTCAGATACTCCGCGTATTGGGTCCACGGGTCTTTCATCAGTCCTGTGTACACGACGGGAAGCTGGAATGCCGCCTTCCAGTTGGTCACCACCTTTCGCAACCGCGACCTGCCCTTCAGAAAATCGATCGCGGTTCCCACCAGCGCGCGATGGAGGAATCCGGCAAGGGTATGGTCAAGCCGATGATTGCGTATGGCCGCAAAATCGACATCGTGCGTAAGGCATACCATGAAATCAAAACCCGCCGGGGCCGGGGGAATTTCCAAAACGGGAATTCCTGCCCCGAGAATCCATTTCCGAAGCAATGCGATGTGGTGATCCAGAGAAGGAATGGCCGCGTGTTCCGGAGGCTGCCCGATTGTAAGGAGATGGCGGATTTCGCCAAAGAGATTATATCCGATCCTGAGCACCTTCCGGGGACCCGCGTTGAATACCAGGGCAGCGGAGCGTTCGCACCCCTTCACCTTCAGCAGCGATGTGTCGCTTGAGGGGAATGAGGCCGCTTCGCAGTAGAGAGGAACGTCCAGATACCCGTCGTGCAATATGCAACCCCCTCTCAGGGAATCGACGGCCAACCCATGAATGCTGTCAAACTGACAGGGACCGCTGCCATAGAGGATCACCAGTTTTCCTCGATGCAGCGGCGGACATTCCCCCGTGCTCAGAAGCACATCATAGCTCTCCCCCTCCCTGTAAAATTTCCAGGGCGTCTTGAACAACTCGAAGAACTCGACTGCAGACTCTCTTTCCTCTTCATTTTGGAGATATACGCCGATCAATGTGCTTTCACTCCACCAGCAGAGCTGATCGCCTCAGGCGCGCTGCAAAGTTGGATACGCATGAAAACGTCACCCCACATGCCTGTAGACCGCGGCGCCGATGAGCCTCAGCACCGGTATCGGGGCGTTTCTCAGGATTTTCGTAACCGTGCCGCCGGTTCCCATCCGTGCAACAATGAACTGGTTCCGGCTCATATCTAGACGGTGATACGGCAGGAGTTCTTCCCGTGCGTTCCAGCCTCTCTTGAACTGAAGCAACCCCTCGTTCTCCGGTTCGCTTCTTCCCAGGCTGAGACATCGAAATCCCCTCTTCTGGTACCACCGAAGCCCTTCCCACATGACCAGGTTGTTGGCCCTGAGATTCTGAAAACGTTTGTCCGAAGCTCCGTATTTGTAAATGGCATTTTTCCCGAAGTGGAGATACATGCACCCCGAGATCACCCGCTTCTTATGGTATCCCAGCACGACAATTCCCTTGTCCCGGGAAATAATGTGCTCGAAAACCCTTTTGAAAAACTGCATCGGCTGGGGAGGCAGGCCGTGATGCTTTCGTGTGATACAATTCAGCCGGAAAAAAGCCTGCACGCCGTCCCATGACCGGCTCACATTCACTTCGACCCCTTCCTTTTTCGCCTTCCGGATATTCCTTCTTGTGCTGCTCCTCAGACCGGAAGCCAGCTGATCCTCTCCTCCGGGCAGGAGGATCGTGTGAGTGTAAAAGGAGCTGGAGACTTTTTCCCCTCGAAACAGATCCCCTCCGCCCCTCCACTCCATGCTCTTCCACCCGGCACTCCTGCCGTACTGAATCAGGGCTTCATTGAGATCTCCCAGGCTGCCTTCATCCAGTGCCAGAGGTTCACAACAATCAGTAAAAGGCAACGACACTCCCCGTCTGCCGGTGAGGATGCTGTTCACTTCCATTACCGGAATAAGAGCCTTGAGCCTGCCCGCTTCGATGGCGCTGAAGTAGAGAGGAGTGTATCCATATGCCTCGACGAGGGCTTTAGCCCAGTGCGAGGAATGGAAGATGGAATGATTTTCCATCGAGAGCAGGGCATCGTCCCAGCCGGGGAACTCCAGAGGATTTACAATGCGTATATCCATCAAGGCCTCAGGATCTTCCGGCGGTCGGGTTTTCCTCTTTCCCGACGTATTCGCGTTCCCGCTCTCCCGCGCTCCTGTTCCTTTCCAGGGAATCCCCGGCTTCCACATCCCGGATGTCCCCGATGATTCTCGCCGGGTTCCCGGCCACAATGACCTTTTCGGGCACGTCTTTCACGACAACACTACCCGCCCCGACAATCGATTTTTCCCCCACGGTCACCCCGCAAAGGATCGTTGCATTAGACCCGATGGAAGCCCCCCGCCTGATCACGGTTCCGACAACCTTCCAGTCCGCCTCGGTCTGCAGTTCGCCGCCCGATCCTGTTGACCTGGGGTATCGGTCGTTGATGAAGACCACGCCGTGACCCACAAAGACTTCGTCTTCAATGATCACTCCTTCGCAAATGAAGGTATGGCTCTGGATCTTGCACTTCCTTCCTATGATCGCGTTCTTCTGAATCTCCACAAAGGGGCCGATCCTGGTGCCGTCCCCGATCTTGCACCCGTAGAGATTGATGAAGTCGTTTAACAGGACATCCTTCCCGAGTTCCACACTGGCAGCGATTTTCTTCATTGGCCTCCAGAAATATGGGTCGTATAAGTCCTATAGGACCTATTCTTCTATTTCAATTCCACAGGGATCCCGTTTCCCTGCAATGACTTCCTGGACGCGCTCAGAATCTTCACCACCTCCAGGCCGGCCACGCAATCGGTCAACGGTTTTTTTCCGTTGTTCATGCACTCCACAAAGTGCCGCGTCTCAAAAGACAAGGCTTCGAGGTCCTTCAATTTGGGAGCATACATATCTCCGACACGGTACTGCACCTTGAGATGGTACAGCGCCTCCTTGGTCTCGTAGAGATCGACGCCCTTGTCATAGACTCTGATCTTTTCGCTCGGCTGATTGTCGTCATAGAGGATCATCTTGGATGTGCCTCCGAGCAGGGTCTGTCGGATCTTGACAGGAGATACCCAGCTCACGTTGATATGGCCCGTCTTGTTCTGCTCCATGTATATGGTCAGCAAGGCCTTTGCGATCAGCTTGTCGCCGTAGTAATGGCATCCAGTGGCTGACACCATGAGATTCTTGAGCGGCATCACGTAATTCATGATCGAGATGTCATGAGGCGCAAGGTCCCAGATCACGTCCACATCCTGCTGAAACAAACCAAGATTCACCCTGGTGGAATCGTAGTACACGAGATCTCCCACTTCGCCCTGATCCACGAGTTCCTTTATTTTCTGCACAGCCCCCGTATAGATGAAAGTGTGATCCACGAGCAGGATTTTTCTATGCTTCTCTGAGAGTTCGAAGAGCTCTTCACCCTGTTCGACACTTTCCGTCATGGGCTTTTCGAGCCAGACATGCTTTCCTGAGAGTATCGCCTCCTTGGCGAGCGCGTAATGAGTCGATACCGGGGTTGCTATAGCGATGGCGTCGATATCGTTGTCTTTGAAAAGTTCTCCCGGTCTATCCACGGCCTTGATGTAGGGGTAAAGTCTTCTCGCAGCTCTCAACCGATCCGGAGAGAAGTCGCAGATGGCCGTCAGTTCGATATCCGGACTGCTCTGAAAATTTCTCGCGATATTGGGACCCCAATACCCGTAGCCAATCAGTCCCGCCTTGATCATTGAATGCTCCTTTCGTCCTGAAGGACAAGCCTGCGAAACAAGGCCGTTGACTATCCGCAACCCCATGACCCAACCGCGCCCTTAATACGTTCCACTCGCCGATTGGCACACTGCAGGAGAACGCCCTCTCACTCGATAGTTCAGGCGGCTCTTTGCAGGCTCCGCCCCCTTCAGTTACAGGCTTTATCCTGCCTGCGACTGAATCCCTGCCTCTCCTTCCGGTATGCCGTCGGCCCCGAGCCCATCGTGGAAACCGCCGCAAATCGCTTTTCTTACGAAAACATCAATACTGAGCGCAGTACTTCTTGTGAAATTTCATTTCCTCGCTGTACCCGTTAAACACAACGCCCAATGTCTTTTCTCTGCCCATGAGATCGATGCTCTTTCTCACTGATGCCCTTGGGGCTCTCTCCGCCATGACCACGAAAACGATTCCATCCACTATGTGTGCCAGTACATTCGGCTCCGATGTCACCTGGGTGGGGGTTGCATCGATGATCACGAAACGGTCGTGATATCGATCCCTCACTTCCTGGAGGAATGTCTTCATCTTGGCCGAAGAGAGCAGCTCTGACGCGTTCCTGGAGGGCCCCCCCGCACATAGGAGGGAAAGCTTTTCTATTCCCGATCGGATGATCAGGTCCGAAAGCTGCTTTTCACCGGTCAGATACTCATGCAACCCTTCATTGTTGGAATATCCCAGAAATTTGTGGATGTTTGGATTGCGCAGATCGCAGTCGATCAACAGCACATGTTCATTGATTCCCTGGGCAATGCTTGCTGCGAGGTTCGCGCTCACATACGTTTTTCCTTCTCCCGGGTAGGAACTGGTGACCATGATGGTCTTTGGGATCTTGCCTTCCCTGGGGAATAGAATTTGCGCTCTCAACATTCTGAATTGTTCCGCTTCCAGGGAATGCGGGTCTGAAAGCACCACCAACCGGTGGTCATACCCGGACAATGGCCCGAGTGGCTTCAGGCGGGCTTCGGGCCCGGAAAGGGTTTCCGAAACGAACATCGGCGGAGGCGTGCTTTTTTTCACGCTGTTCTCCTTGTTGTGCCGCTCGAGTGCTTCCGATATTTTGCCCATAGTTCTGCTCCCAAGATCTTTCCGTAACAGGTTTACACCGACTTCACTTCCCGAAGGCCGCCCCCATCATTTCGAATCCTCTTCCAGTGTCCGAACCGGAGGGAAATAGATCTCCTGACCGATTGCGATGAGATGAATATTGGAAATGGAAGGATTCTTCTTCTTGAGAGTGAACAGAATCCTTTCATCCACCCTTCCATACACATCAACCGACAGCTTGCTCAGGGTGTCCCCCTTCTTTGCGACCAGCCATGTTTCGGCACCCGCCGGTTGCTGTTTTGCAGCGATGGCCGTTCCCGCATTCAAGATTGCCGGTTTCGGCGGTTCCGCTTTGACTTCGGGATTAGCCTTTTCCGGAAGTATTTCACTTTTTTCCGGTGCTATCGCACTCCCGGCTTTTGTCTCTTCCACAGGTCCCGCTGGAAGAACTTCCGCTGTGACCGTTTCCTTCACTCTCTCCGCCATTTCCTCTTCCTGCGGACTGGATTGAAGGATTTTCTCTTCACCCGGTGGCCTCGCGCTCTCCACTTTGATCTTTCCCTTTTCCGCAGACGGCGGGGTTTCCACTTTGATCTCTTCCACTACCCGGGCCGGCTCGACATCTATCCTGACTGCGTTCGCAACAACTGCAGAGGATTCCGACGGAGAGGGAACGGGCTGCATCACCACCGGATTGGGAGGCATAACCGGTTTCGACTCACTGGGAACCACGGCTTGCGGGATGCTGTTCGATGCAATATTCCTCTCCGACATGAAAAAGAGACCGCCCGCAGCAACCAGGACGGCCACCGCCGCACCCCATTTCCAGAACGGCCTGGATGTCCGCTTTTTCTTCTCGGTCTCCGATCCTGACCACGCGGGACTGCTCGGGGTGTTTACTACCGCCGGGGCGCCGAGATGGAGGTCCTCGCTGCTCTGCTCGATCATCCGCGTGGTGACCCGTTTCGCACCTTTCGAGTATGCAGAGAGCAGTGCGTTATCCGCGAGGATGTTGATCATCCTCGGGTATCCTTTGGAGAAGTGGTGCAGGGCGCGGATCGTCCCGGCAGGGAAAATCCCGTCCGGATTCCTGGCGCCTGCAACCTTGAGTCGTGTGGCCACATATTCCCCTGTCTCTTTGAGATCGAGAGGCGAGATATGATGCCGCACGCTGATGCGCTGCAGAAGAGGTCTGCATCGCGTTTCGCTGAGCTTCTGGTTAAGCTCGGGCTGACCGATCAGGAATATGTTGATCAGCTTTTCATCCGCGGTTTCCATATTGGAAAGCAGTCTGATCTCTTCCAGCAGATCGAAGGAGAGCTTTTGCGCCTCATCGATGACCAGCACAAAGTTGCTTTGCTGCTGGGCGCTTTTGCGCAGATATTGCTCAAACTGCAGCAGGAATTCTGTCTTCGACTTCTTCCCGGTTGGGGTCTTGAAAACGGCATGGGAAAGATAGTCAATGAACTCGGCCGGCGACAGGAGGGGGTTGGAAAGATGCACGCACTGAACCCGCTTGTCCAGAGTGTTGAGGAGGGTGTGGAGGATCGTGGTCTTTCCCGTTCCTACTTCACCGGTCAGAAGAACAAAGCCTTTACGTTCCATGACTCCGTAGGTTAGTAGAGCGAGCGCTTCCCGGTGGGACTCACTGAGGTAAAGGAAACGCGGAGAGGGAGTGAGATTGAATGGCTTTTCCTTGAGCTTGAAATATTCTGTATACATGTCTCTGTCTTCCTTTTCCGCCTTGTCAGGCAGGATCCGTGTTCAAGTGGAGGACCGCTCCGGTTTGTTCCCGGACGCGGTCGGACCGTTTCCGGGTCTTTCATGGCCTGCTGGTGCAGGGTGCGATCGCCGCACTCAGGAAACCGGTCAGGGGTCAACCCGGATAAAGCGAACGCTTACTCGATGTCCGGAGGGTTCAGGACGGGCACGGAGTCTGAAGCATCTTCGACCATGTGCTCCTGTGCTTCCTTGCCGCTTCCTTCGGGCCGCGGCAGTAATTGCCCGTCTGCGGATGCGGTATTTTGATCAAGACCCCGGACGACAGGTCCGCCACATGAAAACTAAGTCCATTCCAGAACAGTCTTCAGATAAGTCAGAGAATCGTTCACACCCCAGGCCGCAACAACGATCAGAATCGCGCATACAACGAAGCCCGCTCCTACTGAAATTCCGGCTATGACCTGTCTTCTCTTACGCCGGGCGATTTCCGCCTCCGTAAATCTCATGGGCATGGTCAATAAGACGGGAACTCCGATGTCCGTTTCAAGGTCTTCCGGCGTCCTGTAGGACGTATCTGTCATTTCGACAAGGTAGGCCAACCCTCCTCCTACACAAAATGCGAGCACTAGGGTGATGAGGACCAGCCTTGCAAGGTCAGGTTTGATGGGAAGTTGTGGTTCTTTTGCAGGATCGATGACCCTGAATTGCTCGCCTTGCTGCTTCTTCTCCATGCTTACGGCAATCTCGGCCTCGAGTTTCCTTTTCAGAAGTGAATCGTACAGGTCTTTCAGGTTCTCGTAGTCCCGATTGAGGGAGAGCAACTCCTGTTCTCTCTTCGGTGTCTCCTCCACTTTCACCTGGTACCACCTGATCTCCGAGCCCAACTTTGCTATTTCCGACCTGAGACCCTTGGTTTCCGCCTCGACACCCGCTACCTGCCGCTTCAGCGCAGGATCGGCGTTGGCCAGGAGTTCTTCACGCTTCCCACCCATTTTCTTCTGGGCGGACTGCATTTTGGCGATGGTCTCCCGTGTTCTGATCACGTCGGGATGATCCGCCGTATACTTCGCCTCAAGCGTGATCAGGTCGTTCTTGAGCGTAGCGAGATCCATCCGGCCGTCCGATGCAGCGTCTCTGGCACCTGCGGCAACCGGTCTTACAGAACCGGATTCGGTCAGTTCCTTCTGAAGGACGATATGCCTGTTCTCCGCATCTCTCAGGTTGTATTGGAGTTGATCAAGCTGAGCTTGAAGTCTTTCAAGGATCTTCAGATTGGTGTCGAGCTGTTCGGGAAGACCTCCCATGAATTTCTCCCGATACTTCTTGAGCTCATCCTCCTTTCCCGAAAGCCTTATCTGTACGTTTTCCAATTCATCGGCGAGGAACGAAGAGGTTCCCATTGCCTGGGACTCCCTGATCCGCAGATTTTCGGAGATAAAATTGGACGCGAGGGTATTGGCAATTTTCATCGCCATTGCCGGGCTGTCGGAGCGATAGGAGATGGTGAAAGCGTTTGGTTCACTAAGGACTCTGCGCCTGTCTCCCTCGCTGACATCGATCGAGATGTCTTCCCTGAAGAGCTCCACCTTTTCGTCCATGAATTTTTTGGGTTCTGCGTACAGCTTGTGTTCTCTGATGATGTTTTCCAGATTGGTCCGGCTGGTCACTTGTTGCGAAATGGTTCGCAGACGCTCGTCTACGCCTTCAGATACGATAGACCTGACAAAGTCCTGTGGGACCCTTTGGGACTGGACGAGAATAAGCGTTTTGGCTTCATAAACCTTGGGTGTGATCAATCCGAAGGCTAAGCCGCCCAGGCAAGTGGCCAGGAAGGGGACGATGATCCACCATTTTCTTTTCAGCGCCATTCGCTCGTATTTCTTCAAGTCAAGACCGTTCACGGCTCCGCTCCTTTAGGCATCCTCAAAGGGATACGCCTCCAAATATCGTTTTCATCTCGTATTTCGCCATTCCTCTCGAATGCGTTCGCAAAAGTGCCCGCCATTCCCGCCGCCTTCGCTCCGTTGCCTCAGGGAACCACGACGGTGTCACTGGGCCTCAAAAGAACGTTCTGTTGAGTATTTCTGCCGCCGATGTAATCTTTGTAGTTAAAGGGAAGCTGGACTTCTTTTCCGTTTTCTCTGCGGACGATCCTGATGGATTTCTCGTCCGCCCATTCGGCGAAGCCTCCGGCCAAGGAAAGAGCCTGAAGAACGGTCATCTCTGCCCCGAGAGCATACGGGCCCGGTCTGGCCACCCTCCCGATCAGATAGATCTGACGGCTATTGCTCTGTGTTACGATTACGGTGACTTCAGGGGCTGTGACAAATTTCTTGAGTTTCTCGGTTATGAGCTTTTTCAGGTCGGTAACGGTCTTGCCTGCTGCTTCGATTTCCCCGATGAGGGGAAAGGTGATCTTGCCGTCCGGCATCACCTGCAGATCCTGGGTCAACTCCGCCTCTTTCCAGATGAAGATCCTGAGTTGATCGCTGGGCCCGATCTGGTAGCTCGGTGAGGGAGGATTGGCGAGAACTTCACCTCCCAGGCAGGTAATAAAAACGAAAAGAGACAAAAATACGACTGCCTTCACTTTCTGAACGATCATCTCTCAACCTCTCTGTTCTGCGACCAGGCCGAGCCTTGCCGGTCACGGTTCAATTTCATTTCAGCATCTGCGGCTCTTGTTCGTTGTCTCCCCGGTCTGTTTCCTCTGATTACCCGTTCCTTCCCGCACCTCAAACGCATCCATTCGAAAATGACCGCTGCTTAACGGGTGGGACGAAACTACTACTCCTCTGGAAATCAACTACCGTTTTAAGCACCTCCTCTACGTTGTTTGACATGCCCCAATTGTAGGTATGTTCACATATGGGTAAATAGGTACAACCATGTATTCACCGCATAAGGCCAACCTTCCTTTAGTAGGAAAAACCAAGTACCATTCCGTACCGTGACAAGCGGCTTTTCCGGAATCTTCCTCGTTGCAGGCACATAGCTGAATATGCCTGAGGCATGCGCGGTTCCTCCGGACGAAAGGGTTTTCACACCCGCTCCCGGCGTACCCAGGTGTTGCTTCTCAAATACGATTCCCCTCTATTCTCAATGGAATCAGTCGAGTATTGGTCTTGAGCCAGGGAGAGGATATTGTTCATCCGATAAGGAAGGAGGGGGATAGATCGCAACGGGATTCCTATGGAGAAAGCAGCCCTGATCATCAACAAGAAGAGCCGGTACTCAGAAGACGATCTGGCTGCCGGAGTTGAACTGCTCAGGAAACAAAACGTCCACATCCTCAGGATGATCAAGACTGCCGACCCGCAGGAACTGGCGGGAATCATCGAGCGGTGTACGGAGTCCATCGACAGGATTATTCTCGGAGGCGGCGATGGGACGATGAACCATGCGGCCGGGATGATCCTTCGAAGCGGTCTGACATTGGGAATCCTTCCCCTCGGAACGGCAAACGATCTCGCCCGGACTCTCGGGATTCCTCTGTCGATGGAGGCGGCTTTTCAGGTGATCGCTGAAGGAAAGGTCCGCCGAATCGATCTTGGCAGAGTAAACGGGAGGTTATTCTTCAATGTCGCCCACATCGGGCTGGGCGCAGAAGTGACACACCGCATCAGCCGAGAGGACAAGAACCGGTGGGGCGCACTCGCTTACATAAGAGTGCTTCTCACGATTCTGAAGGAAAACCGATCGTTCCGGGTACATTTGGAATTGGACGGCAGGCCGAGGGATTTCAGGGTTATCGAGATCGCCGTAGGAAACGGCCGTCATTATGCGGGAGGTCTGACGGTATCTGAAGAAGCGGAAATCGAAGACGGAGAACTTCACCTCTACGTGGTGAAACCGAGGAGTCCATGGCGCATGCTCCTGGCACTTCCGGCCTTCCGGAAGGGGAAGGCGGAAAGGGAGTGGATACGCTACCTGAACGGCAAGAGGATTTTCGTAAGAACGCACCGCAGCCTTCCAGTGTCCGTAGACGGTGAGCTGGTTACCCGGACGCCCGCTCTTTTCGAGGTTCTTGCAGGAGCGCTTCCGGTGTTCGTTCCTGAGACCACTGCAAAGGACTAACCCTGCCCCATCAGGTATCACAAGGTTGCCATGTTCAAGACCGTCTGGGATCTCCTAAGGTTGACTTTTGAGGACTGGTGGAACGACGACAGCTTTCGTCTCGCTTCTTCCGTGGCGTTCTACACCATTTTCTCACTTGCCCCCATACTGACAATTTCGGTAGGTATTGCCGGTCTGATTTTCAGCCAGGAGCATGCCAGGGAGCAGATCGTACTCCAGGTCGAGATGCTCTCGGGTCCCCAGGGCGCATCGGCGGTGCGCCAGGTGCTGAAAGGCGCCGCCGACATCGGCGGGAATCCGCTGGCCATTGCCGGCGCAGTTCTTGCCATCGTTGTCGGGTCCACTGCGGTGTTTGCCAACCTGCAGTCCGCCCTGAACGACATATGGGATGTCAAGGCGTCGCCGCGACGAAGCATGTGGAAAGGTTTGATCCGGGACCGAATGAGATCGTTCGGAATCGTACTGACCGTGGGCTTCCTTCTGATCGTGTCCATGGTAGTGAGCGCCCTGCTCACGGGCGCCCAGGAACTGATGTCCCAGCGCATAGAGGGAATCGGTTGGGTGTGGCGGTTGCTCGAATCCTCTATTTCCTTCGGGATCGTTTCACTGCTCTTTGCCGCAATCTACAAATACCTGCCGGATGTGCAAATCTCGTGGCGGGACGTGGCGGTGGGGGCATTGATCACGGCTGCACTCTTCACCATAGGTAAATACATGATCGGTCTGTACCTTGGACAGGTTGCCATCGGCAGCACTTATGGGGCGGCGGGATCATTCGTCGTTCTTCTGATCTGGGTCTACTACTCGGTTCTCATCAGTTTCCTGGGGGCGGAGTTTACGCAGGTCTACGCGAGGCGATACGGATCGCGCATCCGGCCGCAGCCGCACGCCGTCAGAATCGGAAAGAAGTCTCCCGGACTGGAATGCGAGCAGACGCGGGGAAACAGCGGAAGGACTCCGGGTGGAATGCACACTAAAGTCATCCACGAAAACGGCGAGAAGACGCATGTGCTGGTCCTCGATACCGGAGAGGAGGTGATGGGGAACCTTCGCGCCTTTGCGAAAAGAGAAGGATTGAAGTCCGGGCGATTCACGGCAATCGGCGCTTTCCAGAGGGCTGCTCTGGGCTATTTCGAAGTGGAGGGGAAGAAATTCAGAAGAATCCCGATCAATGAGCAGGTAGAGGTCCTCAGCCTCGTCGGCGATGTGGCGTTGAAAGGAAATGAACCCGAGATCCACGCCCATGTGGTGGTGGGTAAAGGGGACGGATCCGCCCATGGCGGCCACATCCTGGAGGCCTATGTGCGGCCTACGCTGGAAGTCGTCCTTGTTGAGTCACCGGAGTATCTTTGCCGCAGGGTCGATGAGGAGACCGGATTGGCGCTCATCCGTCTTTGACTTTTCATCTTCGGATGAGGATGTACGACTCCAGCTCCCGGTCCGGAGAACTCTCACCATAATAGGAATGTATCTGCCGCTCCCACTCCGGATCCAGGAAGTCCGGCCGATCGTGCCCGGAATAGGCCGGGGCATCGGAAAGCATGCGCTTTTCCAGGTCCACAACAACAGCGTTTTCAGACTCGCGCAGCTCGGCAATAGAGGCGGGCACCGGGACATGTCGCCATGTTCCGTCCTCTTCTGCGATATTCAGGATCAGATAGGCAATGCTGTCACCTGCGAGCAGGACACCCCCTATGTGGGCAAGTGGTGTCCCCTGCGGATTCGTCACTTCCTTGCCCAGGAGAAGATCGATCGACGCGGCGGACATGGTCCGGACACTGGTCCCCTTTTCCTGAGACCATGCCGGCACGGTTCCCCCCGGGAAAGCGACGATCGCTGCCGCAAAGACGATCCAAACGCCCGAGCCTTTTCCCATGCCCCCCTCCTTGCATCCTCAGGTTCGGATTCTCCTCTCCAGACATTGATAACAACGCAGGACAACTCAGAAATGGGCTCGACTATGTATTCTTCACATGTGGAGAGGAGTATTCGTTAACGGAAGTGCGGTGAGAAAGGGTCGGGAAGACTGTTCCATTGCTTTTGCGGCAAGGAAACATATATTCTAGCATGGTTGAGAGCAGGAGCATCGATCAAGTGGCCGGCAGGTGAGCGTACTCGAAAGGCATACTCCTTTGTTGAAGGTCGACGATAGCGTCAATGAGTCATTGATCGTGGGAGAGGTTCAACTCGTACTCGCGGAGAAGAGGACTTCCCTGGCGGCCCTCAGAACGGGAATTGCCGTTCTCGTGCTGCCCCTTTCCGTTTTGAGTCTTCTGATTGCCACATCGAGGTACTACGACTTTTTTCGCGTCCTGTACCTCGTCATCCCGCTTTTCATTCTTAACGCAGCCCTTGCAGCACTTGGCGCCTACCTCATTGTACGGGCGGTGATCAGGATGCATCATCAGGACCTCCTGATCAAGGAGTTGAAGAAGCGGCATCCCATGATTGCGCCTTTTCTCGACTGAGATTCCACCTGTAAGATGTTTTGCGGCAAACCGTTCCATCCGACTTTAGGGGATGAAGGCCTTATAGAAGCAATCCGGTGAAGGGGCGCAGTCCCCTGCTTTTCTTCCATAAAAAAAATGGGGCCTGTCCTCAGAAGCTGGAAACCTGTGGACAGGCCCTCAGAATACCGGAGGCCGCAGATCAGCTCGGAGCGAGCCCGTGCCTTTTCGCTTCCTCCTCGGCCGCTCTTCTGGTCTCTTCCACCACCCGTTGTGCACTCTCCTTGGCTTCTTCCTTGAGCTCCTCCGCCTTCTCCCTCACCCTTGTCCTGGCGGAGCCGAGCACCTGGTCCTCGGGCTTTGTGGAAGGGAAGATCAGGCCGCTGAGGATACCGAGCAGGAAGGTCGCCGTTCCCGTCAGAAACGGATGTTCCCTGACCACCTCTATGAAATTTGTTCGCAGCTGCTCCGATTTGCTGCGGGCGGTCTCTCCGAAATCCCTAGCTCGCTCTCCCATCTGCCGAACCATTTCGCCTGCCTTGCCTCTGGATTCCCCTGCATCATCATCCGGTTCGCACGAAAACTCGAAATCCGATTCGGAATAGTTCTCGGGATAGTAACCGGCCACCGCCCCTTCCTCACTGAGCGGCCGGTACCCCTCGGAGTAATACACACCTTCCTCGCCGCCGCCCTTGTCCCGGAGCAGCGCCCATGCAGAGATCCCAATCCCAGCCGCTCCCGCGGCCGCAAAGGGAACAGGATGATTTCTGATCGTGTCCCCTATCCGGTCAGCAACCCTTCTCAAATCATCTTTTCTCTTCTCGAACATCTCCGATGCCATCTCCCCCAGGTCATCGGCCGTTTCCTTTGCGCTCTGCTTCATTCGATCCGCGGAATATCGATCTTTGAAGTCATCGAACGTAGAAGCCAGGTCTCTTTTTGTCTGGTCTATGTTGCTCCGGATTTCCTTCAGATCCTCGTCCTCCATTCCGCCTACGAAAGTTGACTTTTCATCCATGAGATATCCTCCTTCACGACATCTATCGTCTTCTGGGGTTTCAGGTTTTCGGCCTTCAACTCGTTTTTCCCGCTCCAGAGCAGAATTCCCCCTACAATGACGATTGCGAGCCCAACGAGAAGAGCCGAAAGCCACAGCGGTACCACTTGTGCCAGGGCGAATACCGCTGCCGCAAGGAGTACGAGAAAGCCGGAAAACCCAAGCATGGCGCCTGCCGCAAGGAAGATGACCCCTTTCCGCGCATGGGCCATCTGCTTGGATACCTCCACTTTCGCGAATTCCACCTCCTGTTTCAAGAGTACGCCTATGCCCTGTGAAAGGGATCTCAGAAGGTCCTTAAAACCGGGTTCCCCCCCTGTCTCTGTCCAATGCATGTGTTTCTCCCTTTCTGATCTTCAACAAGGGTCAATGTGTTGTTCTTCCATATTCACCGGCAGAAGGTCTGGAAGCGGCGCCGGGACTCCTCAAAAAACGCGACATGACAAAGCCGCTGGTGAACGCGCTGATCAAAAACAGCATTGGGCTCCTGCGCGCCGCCACCTCGATCTCTGAAGCGAGCTGATCGAGATCCTTCTCGCTCAGATACCGGCTGAACCGATCCGCCTGTGCGGCAATCTGGTTTACATACTTGGCTGCCGTCCCCTGCTCCCTTTCCTGGAAGCGATTACTGCTCTCACGGAAGACCTCGGCAGTCTTGTGCAATTCCTCTGCGAGATCCTCCTTTTTGCCGGTAAGGAAACCCCTAGCCCTTTTCGAGGTCTCATCCCGGATCTCTTCCGAGACACGGGAGGCTACCTGCCCGGCCTTGTCCTTGAAACTCTCTCTTGGCTTATCCTCCGGAAACGTTCTCATCTGAACGTTCTCGGGTGCAGTGATCTCAGTATCCATTGTTACCTCCTGCCGGATGTATATTGAGCATGTACTACCCAATATAGGGGACTGCCTGCTGGATGCAAATGAGGTCCATTCGGTAAACAAGGCTAGGAATTCACGTATTTACTCGGAGCATGCAGAGGGAGTGTCCTTCGACTCCTCGTGGTTTCAGGATGCCGTTTGTTTTGATGCGAAGGAAGAACACCAGGTTGACAGGAGATTGGCATGTCGCAATCTACTCCGGGTTTTTCATGGATCGTATGTAAAAAACCACCGCCCATCGATCCTTGATCGACACCGTGTAGGCGAGCGGAGGATGCCGCTTGTATCCCTTCCCCACTCTCTCAAAGATCTGTCCTTCCGGTTGTTTCTGAACATAACCGCTCCTGAGGTCCGTCGGCAGAGGGGCAAAACTCTGGCCGACTGTTCCCCTTCCATCGCCGCCCTGTCCATGGCACTGGCGGCAAAAGAAATCATAGGCCTGCTTCCCTGCGGCAAGCACCTCGCGGCCGGCGCCCAGGGGATTCTCTATGGCACCGGGGTCCGTCGGGAGCGGATGCACTCCCTCTCCCAGAGGAATCAGATCCTGAGGCATGGGGGGGAACTCCATTTCATATCGATCCACCGCTTCGTCATTTCTCATTCGGGCATAGTCGCATCCGCCGGAAAGCGCTTCAACGGCAATCACTGCTACGCATATCAAACATGTCCTCAACCTTGAACGCATAGGTCCTCCGCACTATCAGGGTGCTCTGAAATGCCAAGATACAATGCCGCTCGCAGACCGGACCAGCCCCTCCCGCTCCCTGTGGCGGATCTTCGACATGACCCCATTACTTCCTCGGGCTATTCGGCTTTCCGTCCACATGCTGGGACTGTGGAATGGGAGGTTCAAGTCGCCTGGGGCCGGCGCCCAGCGGCCCCCTTCCGGTTTCAGTCGAGTAGACCGAAGCGCCCGGGAGATCCTGCACCTGTCCAAAGCTCCAGGGAGGCGGCCACTTGTTGCCGACCGTATAAAACACCAGGAGTCCCCAGGCCACATACACGAGCACTGCGAAAAAAATGATGGACATGCTGACGGAGCTCGAAAGATGGGGCAGCTCGTCGGGATGAGACTCGAGCCCTCCCACGCCGGACACCACCCTTGGATCTTCAGCCCGGGAGTACACATGCCCTCGGGTCAGAAATCGATCGAGAAACTTGCGAAACAACGTTTTCTTGTTTGCTCTTCGATCGTCCATGTCACCCTCTCACCATATGTCCCTGGCGCCAAGCCCGACCAGAAAGTAGTAGGCAACGAAATACAACAGTATCCCAAGATAAACGAGGAGCAGGAAAAGACCATGAGGGTTTCGTGCAAATTGGCTGAAGAGGTTTAAATGGCTTCCTCTGTCCTTGTTCAATTCTTCAAGGCTTTTTCCCCTTTCCTCTCCATGCCAGAGGAGACCGAACGCCAGGAAGGTCAGGATAACCCCGGCAAGTCCAAGGAAGAAGGCAAGAACCCAGTGCTGAAACATGAGCATGGGAAAGTAATGCATAAGATTTCTCACTCCGTCCGAAATGAAACCTGTTTACCTTGGGCCCCTCCAAACCGGTCAGGGGGGCTCAGATGTCCCTTGAGCAACCTGCTAAGGGCCTGCCGTGATACTGACGAATGCCGCCGCTCCGAAAAAGAACAGCAGCATCGCCGCCATGCATAAATAGACATACCGTTCGCGACCCTTCCATACGATTCGTTCATCATCGGTCTCCGGGAAATCGTCCACGAACGGAAGATATCTCGCCCTGTTCTGATCCGAGAACTGCCCGTTGTGCAGACCCCAGAAGAAGCCCAAGAGCGCCAGCCAGATCGTACAGGCCACCAGGATGATCCAGCTCAAATACATCTCTATCTCCTTCTATACCGTCTGTCCTCGAGAGGCTTCCCTAAAGGAGTTTCGAGCTCATCCAAAACCTCAAGAACGGATTTCGGCTGGGTCGGTTCCTCCGCTGCATCGATTCCTTCCGGCGCGGTGTCCGCGTCGGTCTCTCCGATGAAGAAAACAGCCACGTAGTCACCCACGTCCCAGATCTTTTCAGACTCAAGATCCTTTTTGAAAAAGGGCATTGCCGTGCCCGTGATGCCGTTCATGATCTGGTAGTAAAGAATGCCGCCGGATATTCCTCTTCCCTTAAGAAGCGTAAAATTCAGTGGGGGGGGATTGAGAAAAGGCTGTGCCGGCCCCATCCCATCTCCAATCGGGCCATGGCATCCGATGCAGAACATCTGATAAATCCTTTTTCCACGCTGAAGGCTGCCGTCCGTGGTAGGGTACGGGTTGGGCAGTCTTCTCCAGGGCTCCGGCACCATATCGTGCAGCCATGCCACATTCTCATCCGGGCCGGCCTCAAAAGCCCTGACCGCCTGTTCCTTCCAGAAAAGCTGGCGCTGGACCCTCGCATCCGCCATCTGGAACCCGAGACTCTGCTTATATGCGATCAGTGCCTGGATCTTCTCCATCCCCAGAAATTCGAAACTGGGCATGATGCTCTCAGGGGAGACGAACCGGGGATTCATGAAATGGGCCACGTGCCAGTCGTCCGGGTGACGCCCTCCTTCCTGGGACAGGTCCGGTCCGGTCCGTTCCGTGCCAAGAAGATGGGGCTGATCCTGAATGTAGTCCCCTTCACGGGCAATACGGACTGCACCGACACCCCAGTCGATGTTGCGGATGAACTGGCTGTGGCAGTAAGTGCAGCCGTTTCTGACATAGACGATCCTCCCCTGCTCTTCAATGGGGGTTCTGGGTCTCCATATATCCGAGGGCTGCTTCTCGACCGTTCCCCATGGGAGGATGACCGAGATGAAAAAAGTCGCGGCAAAGACCGCGAGTCCCCCGAAAAAAATCACGGGCGGCCCCATTCTTATCTGGGGGATCCTGTTCATTTCGCCGCCCCCTTGATATGAGGTTCCCGTATGGAAAGAAAGATGTTGTACAGGCCGATGGCCGCCCCGCTGACGATGAAAAGTCCCAGTCCTGCACGGATCACGAAATACATGTGGACCTGAGGCAGCAGCCGGTATTCCGTCTCGCCGTTCAGCCAGCTGTTTCCCTGTATGAGCCCGAGTCCGGTGAGCACGACAAAGAAGCCTGTCAGCCCTATGAGAACCATCCAGTACTGGAGATCTGCCAGTTTGGTATTGTGCAGATCTCTTCCCATAATCCGGGGAAGGATGAAGTAAATGCCCCCCAAAGCGATGAAACCTGAAAACCCGAGAACGGCGATGTGGGAGTGGGCAATCACCCAGTTGTTGAAGTGGGTCACCCTTTGTACGACGGGCAGGGACTGAAACGGGCCCTGGATGCACACGAAGAAGTACCAGACCAGACCGGCAAAGACGAATTTGCCTCCGATGTCCGAATGGATTGTTCCGATGCGGCCTCTCATCGTGAGAAAAAGATTGGTGAGCGCCGTGAGCACGGGAACCAGCATGGCCACGCTCCCGGTGACGGCGATCACCTTGAGCCATGTCGGAGTAGGGGCCTGGAGAAGATGGTGCGCGCCGATCTGGTTGTAGAACATCAGGATGGACCAGAACCCCACAATCGAGAGGGTGTGACTGTAAAGCGGGGAGCGCGCCACGATGGGTATAATGTAATAGGCAGCCCCCACTGCCAATGGAGTTAGGAAGAAACCTACAAGCCCGTGGCCGTAAAACCACGCCAGAACACCGTCCGCTATTCCCCCTTCAATCGAGCCGGTGAGGGGATTCCAGACCGCGTTTCCAAAGAAATAGATGAAAAAGATGAAGATTGCGCCCCCAAGCGAATACCAGATGGAGACATAGAGGATGCGCTCGTTTCGCTGGTATATGGTCCCGAGGAGGTTCAGGGTTGAAAGAAAAAGCGTGGTAAGAATGCCGATATCGACCGGCCAGATCCATTCCGCATATTCCCTGCCCTGTGAGAAACCGAGCGCAAGCGTAATGGTTCCGACAAGGACGGAGAGATTCCACACCCATAGGGAGATCCTGGCCATGGCGCTGCTGTAAAGAGGGGTTTTCAAAAGGACTGGGGCGATGTAATGGCTGATGCCCAGAAGGGCCGTGCCGACGAAGCCGAAGATGACGGTGTTGGTGTGGATGGGGCGCATCCTGCCGAAGGATAGCCATCCGATGCTCCCCAGCAGATCGGGGGCGGCCATATGGGTCGCATCGATGAATCCCTCTGTTGTCCCCACGAGAAACCAGACGGCGGAGCTCAGGAAGAACATCTTTATGGTTCTATGGGGATCGTGTCCGGGACTATTCATTGTCCGACCTCTGGCTGATTAAAAGATGAACGTCGAACATCGAATATGGAACGGCCAGCCTCGATTCCATTTTTTTCGGCGCTCAAGATTTCTCGCTTCGCTCGAAATGACAAGGAAAGAGGCTCGGCCATCAAAGTTCGATGTTCATCCTTCCCCATCTGATTCTGCCTTTCCGCAATTCACGTTATGCGCCATGCCCTATGCGCTATCCGCCTTCCGCTCCTGTGCACCTTAATGGTGGCATGCCAGCCAGCAGTCGAGCTGAGCATCCCGCGTGCGGTGGCATTCAATGCAGAAATTCATCTGGAAACTGACCGCAGGGAGACGATCCAGAGTCTCCACAGCACCATGGCATTCGACACATTCAACATTGCCCCACTGGATGTGGGGCTGATGTTTGAATTTCACGAAGTCGGGAACATAAAAGACCCTGACCCACGGAACCGGATTGGCAGTGTCGAAATATCTCCTTTCCTTCCGGATCTCCGGATGCAGGGGGATGATATATTCATGGCAGAAGAAGCATTTCTGCACAGCCGGAATCCCGGCCCTGGCGGAACGGGCCACGAAGGGATGGCAGAAACGGCAGTCGATCATCTTCACTCCCGCATGCACCCTGTGGCTGAAGGAAATAGGCTGCGCAGGACCAAGCTCTCGATGGGGGTATATATAAAAGAAAAAGGCCATCCCCGCTCCAAGGAGAATCACCAGTACGGCCCATGGAATCCATGTCCCTTTTTTCAACGAATCCTCGTCTCGCCTCTCCACCATCGTTCACACTCGTTGAGAAATTTCAGGCGTATCGCAACCGCATCCCGCCTTCGTGTTCTTCGTGATCGAACGGCCTATTTTACCACGAAGGGCACGAAGAGCACGAAGTTGAGAAAACAAGCACCAGCTCAAGCCCGGAGCGATAAATGACATATGTGATTCATGCCGCTGTTTATTCCGCTCCGGGCTTCATGGGTGAGCGTGCGCTCTCGTCTCCTCATCAAACTCCGCCACCCCCTCCAGGAACATGGGGTCCTTCAGCGGCAGGACAGGGTACCTGTAGAGGAAAAGAACTACGCACAGAAACACCATGCCTGCGAATCCGGCGGTGATCAGCACCTCCGGGATTCCCAAGGGGAGCGAATCTCCTTTCCAGACGGCCGGGGCAACAAGCATCAGTCGCTCCAGCCATATCCCAATGAGTATCACAACCGACAAAAGCACCATGGGCACGGTTTTCATCTTGATCCGCCGGCTGAGCAGAACCCCGAACGGGATGGCGTAACAGGCGAGCAGCGCGGCCAGCGCCAGCGGCGGCCATGGACTTTGTCTCATGCGGGTCAGCACATAAACTGTCTCCTCCGGAAGGTTGCCGTACCACATGATCAGGAGCTGCGTGAAAAAGAAGTCTCCCGTGATCAGACAGAACCCGAGCAGGAGCTGTCCGAGCCCCAGACGCTGCCGACCTTTTACGAACAGATCCATTCCCATCGAGCGGACACCGACGGCAAGGAGGATGACCAGTGCTGCCAGTCCCGTGTAAAAGCTGCCCATGAAATACCAGACGCCGAAAAGGGTGCTGTACCAATGTGGTTCGAGGGACATGATCAGATCAAAGGCAAGCATGGTAAGGATAAAAGCATACAGCACGCCGTAAAGAGGCGAGAGTCTCTTTTGCGCAAGTGCCGCCTCGCTTTCCCCGGCTCCTCCTGCTTTTCGATCCCCTTGAACGGAATGGTATATGAGCCGGCAGCCCACGATGGTGAGCAGGATCAGTCCCGCGCCGTCCCGCAAGAATAGAAAGGGTACGTTGAGCCATGAAGCCTTTTCCGGCAATGGCTCATGGATCCAGTGAAAGAGATGCTCCCTGCCGAAAAAGAGAACCCAGAATAAAATGCACGCTATCGGCAGAAAGGCGCCCATGGACTCTGCCAGCCGCTTCAGCGGTCTGCCCCATCTGGCATCGGTGATGGTGAGAACAGCCGAAAACATCACGGCCCCGAAGGCAACCCCGATCCAGAACATGAAATTGACAAGGTAAGCCTGCCATGCCCTCTCAGGATGATCCCCGAATACGCCTAACACGAAAGCGGCAGCACCTGCAAATATGAGCAGAACGCAGGCCAGTATCCACCCCGGCCTCTTTCCGGGTCCAGCCACCCGCATTCTTTCCATGGTTTCAGGTGTTATCATTTGAAAAAGGTCCGTTGTCAATTGTCAGTGGTAACGTCTTTCTTCTTTCATTAGACGTTCGCTCTTTTCACTCTTGTTTTTCGTTCTTCTTTCATTGGACGGTCGATGTTCGATGTTCAATGTTGGACGTTCGCTCTGTTTCCTCCTGACCTCTGACTTCTGACCTCTGACCTCTGTCCCCTACTCCGGTCGTATTTCCTTCACCTCCGCCGCTCCTGCCTGGAGGAGCATTTCCCGAATCCGACCCTTTTCCTCTTCCTCGCAATGGACCACGACGCCGTAATGATCCCTGCTGAAGCGGGGATCGTATTCCACCGGCAACCGGAACCGGGGCAGGCGGGTGTGGATAGCGATGCCGAGCAGGGTGGCGAAGACCGCGAAAAGGATGCAGAATTCGAAAGAGACGATCACGTATGGGACAAAAACAACCGGAGGTTTTCCCCATACGATGAATCCCCATTTAAGCGCAGCAAAGCTCGCAAGACCATACCCGAACAGGATCCCGGTGATCCCGCCTGCCAGTGTGAAGTAGCGCACCGGTGAGGGTTTGCTCTCCATGAGGGTCGTGATCTCCTCGGTCCGCGCGGGGGAATAGACCTTCTCCACCCGCAAGCCGCTATCCCTGAGACGACGGAGGGAGGAGAGAGTCGTGTCGAGGGATTGAAAGATCCCAATGAGGCCGTGCTTCTGGTTGCTCATGGCCCGCCCTCCCCTCTGCTCCTCCCCGGCGCCGGGATTTCCTCCTTCAGTTCGCTCATGGAGACCGAGGGAAGGAACTTTGCAAAAAGGAGGAAAAGCAAAAAGAACATGCTAAAGGAGCCGATCAGGATTCCGTATTCCACCCACGTTGGGCCGAAATATCGTCCCCAGGAATAGGGGTCGAATTCATGGGCAGGCGAGCTGAGAATGATCACAAACCGCTCGTACCACATGCCGATCTGGATCAGGACGGCTATGACCAACAAAGGGATCAGACGGGTTCGCAGGGTTTTGAAAAAGAAGCCGAGAGGAGCAACGGAATTGAAAGCGGTCATGAGCCAGAACCAGAAGGCATAGGGGCCGGTTGCCCGCCACAGGAAGATGTCCCATTCCGCAACGTTCCCGCTGTACCAGGCAATGAAGAACTCCGTAGCGTAGGAATAGCCCATGATCAAACCCGTGAATACGATGGTCTGGGCCACCCTCTCAAAGATCCTCATGGTGAGGATCTCTTCCAGTTTATAGATGAGCCGGAGCGGGATCAGCAGGATCAGGACCATGGCCAAACCGGAGTGTATGGCGCCCGCCACGAAATAGGGGGCGAAAATGGTGCTGTGCCATCCCGGCACCACGCTCAATGCAAAGTCCCAGGAGACGACGCTGTGAACAGAGATGACGAGCGGCGTTGCAAGCGCTGCCAGGAGCAGGTACCCCCATCCATGGTGGGTCCACTGCAAATGGTCGCCTGTCCATCCCAGCGAGAAAATCCCGTAGATCTTCTTCCGAATCCCTGTGGCACGATCGCGCACCGTAGCGAGATCCGGGAGCAGGCCCGTATACCAGAAAAGAGAGCTCACGGTAAAATAGGTGGAGATGGCTACCACATCGAAGACCAGGGGCGACTGGAAGTTGGGCCAGAGATCGCGCTGGTTTGGATAGGGCAGGATCCAGTACACGATCCATACCCTTCCAAGATGGATGAGAGGAAAGAGACCGGCTATCGCGACGGCAAACACCGTCATGGCCTCGGCGGCCCGGGCCAGGGGATTTCGCCACCTCGCCTTCAGCAGATAGAGAATGGCGGATATCAGCGTCCCCGAATGGGCGATCCCCACCCAAAAGACGAAATTGATCAGGTAGGTCCCCCACACAACCGGATGGTTGATCCCGGCCACACCCATGCCGGTGGCGATCTGATACCCCCAGCAAAAGGCCCCGAATCCCGTTCCGCCGGCAGCGAGAAGCACGAATAGCCAGAACAGCGTGCGGGGAGTCCCGAGGGTCCGGAGGACCGCATCGTCAGCCTGGGCGTAGGTTATCGCTTTAAAGGGTAACTCCATCTGCAGCTCTGCTATAGCTCCTATAGGACCTATATTTTTGATTGCTCGATCCTCTTCAGGTAAATCACAGCCGGCTTCGTGTTCAGATGATGCAGCACCTGATAGGCTCTCGGATTGTGAATGAGTTTGGACACCCTGCTTTCCGGGTCTATCAGGTTGCCGAAGACAAGCGCATTCGTCGGGCAGGTCTGCGCGCATGCCGTGGTGAAATCCCCGTCCTTCACGGGACGGTCATTTTCCCTTGCACGCGATTTGGCCTCTGCTATACGCTGGATGCAGAATGAGCATTTCTCCATGACCCCCTTCTGGCGCACCGTCACATCCGGGTTTAGCTGCAGGTCCATGGGCCACGGCCGCTCCCACGTGAACCAGTTGAAACGCCGGACCTTGTAGGGGTCGTTCTGCGAACAGAAGCGGGTGCCGAAGCAGCGGTTATAGATCTGGTTGTTCAGACCGTCTATGCTGTGATGCGGGGCATAGATCGGACAGACCGCCTCGCAGGGAGCCGAATCGCAGTGCTGGCAGAGCATAACCAGCCAGTGAACGCGATGGTCGTCTTTTCCGAAATAACGCTGCACTCGGATCCACGACATTTCGCGGCCCTTCAGGATCTGCTCTCTTCCCACAAACGCCACATTGTTCTCGGCATAGCATGCCATCACACATGCGCCGCACCCGATGCACCGGTCGAGATCCACTACCATGGCCCATCGATAATCGGGGTGAGCATGGGCCGGGTAAACGTCCCTTTTTCCATCCCAGCCCGAAGGGAGCGGCATGGTGATTTTCGGTTTTTTCCCTGAGGAAAGATCTCCCCGGTACTTCTCGAGGGTGGTCGTTTCCAGGATGTGGCGCCCGTGCTCGTAAAAGCTGCCGTCCGTATTGGCAATCGGAAAATATTCACCCGTTTTCCTGAGACTTACAAACAGCGGCAAGGCTCCTGCCCCCTCCTGGGTTTCAGGAGGAAAAAGAACCG